>Ga0187850_10000792_pt1 | contig 38836 bp, 61 predicted proteins | sample June2016WEW_4_15_FD_132436 | JGI IMG/M metagenome (GOLD analysis project Ga0187850, IMG submission 132436) | Peatland microbial communities from SPRUCE experiment site at the Marcell Experimental Forest, Minnesota, USA - June2016WEW_4_150 | ecosystem: Environmental > Terrestrial > Soil >...
CATTCAGTAGTGGGAGTTATAATTGAGTTAGCATCTGTGTGAGCGGTAAGCAAGTATTGCGTAGTCCATGAAGCGGTTTCGTTTATGGGGTTATTCATGGTGATTGTGTTGCTTGTGGAGTAGCCACTGTAGCTTCCTGAGCCTTGACCTGCCCAATATGCATTGACATATAGGATTCCTACGCCACCATAAATGTTGTTATTGGGTAGAACATAGAAGGTTGTAGATGAACCAGAAGCGTACCATCCCCCTCCCGTAGGTGAACCGTATGGGCTTGTGACGGTGAGGTAGTATTGGGTTTGCCAATTAAACGTTATCGTGTGATTCGCTTGTATGTTGCTGAAGAGGTAGCTTGTTCCAGCCGTAGAACCACCGCCATCTATGCTGTAGCCTGTGCAGATATATTGGGTTCCTGTTGTGCCAGTCCAAGGGCTCGTCACGCCAACAGTAGAGTTGCTGCCTGCGGAGAGGGTTTCGTTTTCTGTTGGTTCTCCATAAGAACTATACACAGTGATGTTGTAATATTGCGTATAAGTCATCCGCATGTTCCATGTTGCGCCATCAGTGTTGTAAGCGGTTGTTGGGTCTGGAAACGTATTGTATGTTTCGATAAAAATGTATTCTGCGCCTGAATAGGCAAGGTAAAACTTCGCTGTTGTTCCATCGTCCGATTCATAACCTATATAGTAAGTGTGTGCTGCTACAATGTTAGGGCTTCCTATGACTGCAAGGTCATTCCAACCTGCAACAATAGATGTGTTTGCGGTGTAACCTATTTTTCCGCTAAGAGTACCTGTTCCACCGCCTGTATAAGCAGTATATATAGCTAAAGCGATGTGTCCGCTTGAGGTTGTTTGAACGTTAATTCCTATTGTTGATAAAATTCCAGATGCGCTTGCAGTTATCGCGCATACTCGCATCGTGCCTAATCCCATTGTCAGTTGTGATGATGTGCTTCCTATTGTGTCCGTTGTACTGGATGGCGTACTACTTGAAATGTTTGAAAACATCGTTATACCGTAACTGTTTAAAACTGTTGGGCTATTGAATGTAAACTGAGCGCTTGGACTGCCAGATGCGCACCACCCTATACTCCTCGCGTTGCAATAAGCAGTTACATCTGCAAGAAACTGAATGGCGTTCGGACATACTTGGTTGCATCCTAATGCTTCAAACCAAAATGGAATGTTATTAGCGAGACAGTAACTCACTTGACCATAAGTATCCATCCAACTTATCCAGTCAGCTTTTCCTTGAGCAAAGTTTCCATTATAGTAATCAGCAGCAAATGGTTCATACGAGTAACTTGCAGGAGGATAAGTGTACCAGTAATACATGTGATAACATAATATTGTGCCTGAAGGTAACCCAGACATTCCACCAGCAGTAATGAATGGTCCATTATCCCAATTAGGCAACCCCATAACCATAACAGTTAAACCAGATTTAACCGCTTTCCATATCGGCACAGCAGTGTTAAGGAAACTTATGTAGCTATTCATAAGACCTGTACTTGCATATCCGTACGTTAGTGGTCCAAACGGTTCACTGTAGGCATTAACTATATCGCAATTTGTGTCAGTAATCATTTGCGAAATGTTTGCGATGTAATTGTTCTGGTTGGCAGTTGTTGACATCATAGTTTGAAATGGAACTCCCATAGTAGCTGATGGTGGCGGGCAAGGTTGAAGGTCAAGCAACATCCCTTTCGCATGAAGCTTCGCTGAGAAATCCGCCAATACTGTAGCAAAAGTAGTGCTCTGCCCATTCTTTCCGTTTGCACCAGCATAAAAAATAAAGCTAGGGGACATATAGCCGAAATTAAAGTATGAACCACTTGTGTAACTGTAAAAAGAGTTCGTGTTAACATCAGAATAAACAAGTACGCTAACAACGTTTCCGCCAGCGGCTTTCATCGTAGTCAAAAAGCTATCCATTGCTGTACTCCATAAAGCGTAAGTGCTGTATTGTTGCCAGCCTACAAGAATGTCATCGCAACCGTAATAGGGAGTGCTAACGCCAGTTGCCTTTGCTACTTGAGATGTTTTTGGAACAAGAACCGCAAGCGAACTTAATGATAACAATAGAATAAGAAGCAAAGAAAAAGCTTTGCTTGATGCTTTGGAACCGAATAAATTTCGTGCCTTGAATGACTTCAACCGCTTTTCTTTTCACGGTTTCCTAAACGGGAAACTTTGCAACAAACATCGGCTTCAACAACTAAAATATACTCTTCGCCGTCCGAGTACATTTCAGGCTTGACTTTAACACGGTCAACACCGAGCAAACGTTTACCTTTTATCCTAGCAATATTAACTAAATCCTGCATGTCAGCAACTGGACCCCTAATTTTTACAGGTGTCTCCATACAAGCCCTGACTCATTTACATATTTAACACTGTTTAAGTATAAATTTTTTACCATTTCTTTTTCGAGTTCTATCATGTTTAACACTTCCGTTATAAACTCCTAATCGCTGAAAAAGCGGCCACTGATGAATTCTATGAAGAATATGGTTATTAGGAATGCGTAGATTGCTCTTATTGCGTCTGCGATTACTTCAAACGCAAGTTGCCCTTGCGGATCTGTTATGTAACTTGTCTTTATGAAATCCAGAAACTTTGGCAAGCCATCAATGAGGTACTGTAGGTTCTGGTAAAGATAGCTGAAGCCTGCGAAGATGTCGCCTATTACGGGTATGCCACTGAAAGGAGTTCCACCCCAACTAGTAGCGATTTTGGTGCTATTGAATTGCTGCTCATACTGCGTAGCATTCAAACTTGTTCCTGCGGCAACATAAGCTGTTCCTGGCAAGGCTAAACCCATAACTACGCCTACGCTCAAGTTAATTATGAACAAGCCAAGCAACAATTCCCACTGAACGCGAATCTAACTCACTCTCCTTTGTTGTGTCATGAATAAAGCATCCTTCTTCTTGCGGTTACGATGCCAGCCATGATGCTTAACGCTAAAGCAGTAACCAAGGCTGCGCTTGTTATTGGAATCCAACCCATCGCCGCCAAAATTATGGCTACAATAGTTGTTAATACTCCCCCTACTTCAGCAGATAATTCGCTGAAGCACCCAGCAACAAAGATGATTAGCAAGGCTGGGATCATCCATGCGGTTGATATGGATAATGTGCCGAGGAAGTCTAAGCTAAATGGTGCTGTTGGCGTAGTGTATTCCCCTATCAAATACTGTTTATAACTGAAAGACCCAAACGTTAAATGGTCAATGGCGACAGTTACTTCGTAGTTTGTAGCGTTATCAGCATAAGCCCATGTGTAACTAAACGTTTGATAACCTACGCCTGAAAAGACTTGCATAAAAGCTACTGTGCTGTCAGATGCGTTTGTGATTGTTATGGTTACGCTGTTCGTCATACTGGTTGTGTCTCCATAGCTTACGGTGATGCTACCAACTGGGTTTAAGAAGTCGCGTACTGCGTAAGCGTGAACGTACTGGTAAAGAAGCAAAGTTTGTTTAGGAAAATCAACTCCTCGAAGAACTAGCTGAATTCCAGTGGTTGAAGATGGCGTTAAAAAACCATAAACAATATCATTTGCGTCATTAACTCCATCGCTTAAAACAATACGGTAACGGTGGCCTTCTTGCAAATTCATGATTACGGTGTTTTGAGCATCAACAGGTCGGTCATCAACGGTTGTGTAATTCATAACCGTATAAGTTGTATCTTCAATCTGGGCTTTTATAATTGGGTAACTTTTCAATTGCCCTACATAATCTAAAAAGGCAATTGTGTAAGTTGTTAATCCCGAAGTGGCACCCCAAAGAATGTATGTGCCTGAAGTTTCAGTAAAGTCTGATTTTAGCCAGTATTCCCTATGGCTTGTAATTGAAAGCCCTGTTGTGTTGTCTGTTATGTCGTAGGCGAAATAAATAGGAACAGTAGTGGTGTTAAAGGAGTAACCAGCTCCTCCGTTGCCATTGGTACTGAAAGTATCTGGTGGCGAATTTAGGTAATGCACAGTTACATTAACATAAGCTGGGCTTCCATTTTTATATTTCAATGCTACGCCTGTGTTTTCGTCAATTGGTCCATAAAAATGGTAGTTGAATCCTGTTGCTTTAACTTTTGGGATAGAAGCAAAAGATACAACTAACAAAGTAGCTAGTAAAACTATTGCCATAACACTGAATATTTTTTTAGTACCCAAGTATTTGGCTATTTGGATCAAGCTCCTGACTGTTAATTATGGCCCACAAAATAACGATTACGTCAAATATGGGTCCCCACCAAGTTGCAACAAACTCGACAAGCGTTAACAGGCTAAATGCTTGCCCAGTTAAATCTCCCATAGCTTGATAAGCGATTGTTAAGACTACGCCGTTGCAGATGTACCAGCCAACAGTGATTATGAAGAGGCACACGATAGCGGTGAACCAAACGAACAAGACTCGCGTTAACCAGTCACCTGCCATTCAAACCTGTTTGCAATCTTATGCGCATTTTTATAGGATAATCCTCGTTTCATTAAGTTAGTTTCTACTCCTTCATGGGTACGGAGCTTTAGCTTCTTCGCTGGTGTATCGTATTTGTCGCTTCGTACCCACACTTCGTTTGCAGGAATCTTCCCTCTTAGCTTCTTTGGCAATTCATTCTTAGGCATGAGTCCATGAAGCGCAATGTAGTCGCCCATTACTTTTTTAGACTTAACCAAGACGCGCATGTTTAGGTTCTCCGTTGCGCTTCATTGTACCCGTAATAGGCTAGTCCGAGAACCAAAAACGCTAATAAGAACTTCCAGAGGTTATTTATGAAATCGTTAGCTAAATTAAAGCTATTCCAGTTTCCAGCCGTTGCAAACTTGTCACTTGAAAGTTGATTATTGAAACTTTCTTGCACTGCCTGCACAGCGGTTGCATAGAAAAACCACATGGCTCCAACTATGACAAGCGCCATAATTACCACTACGAAATACATGAGTAAGCCTTGCTGGTTTCTGCGGAAACGTTTTAGCGCCGTCTTCTTGTTTGCCTCCTGCTCTTGGTTGCTTGCTTCCTTCTCTGTTTAGTTGCTTGTTTAGGCTTGAAAGCTTTAATCATTTTGTTCGCATTCTTCTCAATGTTCCGCATAGGCTTCCCCATGCCTCCGACACCGAAGGTTTTAAGCATTTGACTGTAAGTCTTAATCTTGTGCTTCTTGAGATACCATTTACCGCCAAACATATTTTTTGGACCAAGATTATCAAAACCACCACCTAAACCAAAGGCAGGCATCTTTGGAAAAGTCTGCTTAGAAACATTTGGAAACTTTGGAAATACAGAGGTTGGTACTGTTCTCGGTATTTGTCGGGGAACTAGAGTAGGAGTTAATTTAGGAATTAGAATAGGAGTTGTTTTCGCTATAGTTATCGGTGTTGTTCTCGGAATTTGGAAAGGGGTTATTTTAGGAATTTGAACAGGAATTAAACTAGGCATTGTTTTTGCTATAGTTACAGGTTTCGTTATAGGTGTTATTGTAGGAATCCTTATCTGAGATTGCCTTTGATTGAAAGTTGGAATCAATGATTGCTCTTGTCCTTGTCTTTGCGTGACACCCAGAATATTCCTTGTTTGAGTTATAGAAGAAGCAATTATTTTAGGAGAAGCTAATCCAGAATTTGGATAAACCAAAAATGATGTTTCTTCTTCGTCGGCTTGTGTTGAAAATATATGCGGTGTTAGGAAGCCAGAGATTTTAAATTTTGGAGCAGTCAATTTAGCTTCACCAATTATAGCACGTGGCAAAGCAACCTCTTTAGGCTCTGTTGTAGCCTGAATAAGTTTAGTTACATCCGGTGCATTAACATTTAAAGAAGTATCTTCTGCGGCATTTTTGAAAAACTTGTTTGAACCAGTCTGCATAGCTCCTGACAAATCTTTAGGCGCTTGACTTCCATAATCAACGATGGGTCTGTAATTTCCACCTAACTGTTTATAGATATTTTGCGCTAAATCCTCAGGAAGAGACTTAGCAATATCCGCAACGTTTACCTCATCAGGAATGCCTCTGATTTTTACTCCAGTAAAATCTCTAAAGCTAATCTTGGTTTCAGGCAAAATAGCTTCTTCCGATGTAACAATTGTCTTCTCAGCATATACGGCTGGAGGTTGACCTTTCGTTAAGTCAATAGTTACTTTAGTCCGTTGAATCGCGGGCATATCTGAAGGAGTCTCTAAGAAGTCATTTACGTTTCCAGTTTTTGCTATAGCTAACTTATAATTGCCATTTCGCTCAAGTGCCGCAAGAAGTGGATCCCCTTTACGGATTGATTCAACTTGTCTTAGAATTGGGATTGGTTCAAGTTCTTTGCCGCCTATCTCCATGTTAGGCTGATAGACTTTTTCGGTTCCTGCTAAATCAACAACTGGATTCTGAAGTGTCTTAAGATTATATTCTTTGTAATAGGAAACATCTTTGCCCCGTAAAGTTACCGTTTCAATGTCAGGTTCTGTAAGTTGACCGATAATGGTTTCTTTTCCGAAAGTGTTTTGTGCTGAAAGTTCTTTGACGCTTGTTAACTCCTCAAACTTTACACCAATAATATTGTCGCGTATGGTGCCAATTACTCTTTGACCCGTATCTGTTGCCCTAATCTTTCCACCTACAGCTCCAACAACTTCTCCTGCCGCGCCAAATGCTGCGCCGAACTCTGCACCTTGAATTATCGCTTGAGAATTACCAAGACTTAATATGGCGTTGCCACCTGCGCCTAACCCAGCATTAAGACTTATCCGTGTTGCAGCACGAACAATCGGGTTAGCAACGTCACCAGCTAATTGAGGTGCAACCTCGCCGATAGCGCCCAAAGCTCCAGCACCAATAATACCAAATGCTGCGCTATATGCAGCGACATCAAGAACTTCTTTAGGTGAAGCAGGCAAAACTAAACTTGCTTGTCCAGTCGCAAAAGACTTAGTTGCAGATTGAATTCCTATGTTTGCACCTTCCCCAATCGCTATGCTCGGAATAACAATTTCAGGTGCAACTGCCGCAGTAATGGCGATTCCTCCAGCTTCAGCAACTAAAGCCTTGGTTGAAGGAGGATTGTTAAACGCTGACAAAGGATTCTTTGTGGGTGTCGTTACACGGGTAAAAAGAGTGGCACTTAAGCCACCTGCTGGGTAAGCAGAATTTATTTGTTTTATGTAATTAATTTTATCTTGAAGCGGAATATACGCAGGCGCACCTAACGCTAAAGCTTCTTCATTAGAAGATGGGTAAGAAGTGACATCCGCTATTTCCTTGTCTCTTTCTTGAATCTGCTCTAGTGTTAATGGAACTATAACTTGCTTTGTGTATGTAGTTGATTTTTCTCCTACTGGATTAACAATGCTTAAATTCGATGCGAAAGGTTTGCCACCTATATTTGATATGTCATTGTAGATTGTGTTTCCAGCGTTGCCAATTGCTTGACCTGCATTGCTTATGGCACTTGATATTGTACCAAGAAGGCTAGATGTTTTTGGTGCAGGAGTTGGCGTTGTTGGTGCTGGTGTAACGCTAACTTCAGGAGTAACCGCTGGATTCCCCAAAGGAGTTGTTGGGCTTCTACCTACCCCTGCCGAATATGGAGATTGCGCTACTGGCGGTGCTGCTTGAGCTTTAGCCATGTTCGCGTTCTGTATAGCCATAGCACTGTTATATTGATCTTGCGTAATCGTGCCAGAAGTTAAGGCTTGCTGAAAAACAGCGTTCTGCGCTTGAATCTGAGCAACCGTGCTCATTTACGTTTTTTCTCCTTTCTTGTTTGTCGGCTAGCTTGCTGTGCTATTCGCCAGTATTCTCTAATGATTGCTGGAGAATTACCGCCTAAAGGTCTTCCGCGTTGTTTCTTTTGTTTCATTCTTCCACAGTTATATTGTCAATGACAAAGCTTATAAGCTTTACTCACTCTATAAGATTTGTTGAAAACACATGCCAAAACGAGACACAGAAGATTGGAGTGATGGCGTACACTTTATTGACAAAGAGTTAGAGAAGGTCAACGCAAAAGTTAGAGCCAAAACTTTCAATTCGATGCCTCGCTACAAAAACGAAACGCCATTACAGCACCTAACAAGAGCAAATATTGAATTTCAAAAAAGGAAGAAACAGAGAAATGCTTATGGGAGAATAATTTAAAATGGTTAGTAAATGGATTCAAAAAGCAAGTAACCCACGCAAAAAAGGAGCATTACACAAGCAACTCGGAATCTCGCTGGATAAGAAGATTCCTAAAGCTACGTTGCATAAGATTGTTAAAGCTAAGGTCGGCAGCAAGGTGCATGGAAAAACCGTAACCACAACAATGAAAAGACGGGCCTTGTTTGCGATTAATGCGCAAAAAAGGAGATAAGGTGCAACACAAATGAGTATCTTTGAAATTGAAGGTAAAAAACCAAAAAATTATCATGGACCAACCCATTATAAAATAACTGATATGGGCTTTAGTTATGTTGGTATTCACTCTACTAAGCAAACTAAAAGGAAAACAAAAAAGCGAAAACGGAGATAAAAGTTATGAGTTGGAGAAAAGAGAAATCTGAGCATCCTTGGGCAACCAAGATGCAAGCTAAACGCATAGCCCATGACCATGCCGTAAAAAAGAAAAGCACACGCCACCCAAAAGGTAAGGGTTCAAGTGCAATTCAAACAGCCAAGAAAGACTTCACTAGCTTAGAGGCTGGAGCAAAAAGAATCACATACGGCAAACACGAAGCCGAAAAGGTGTTTTAAAATGGCTTGGATTTGGGATCCTAACGCTCGCAGAAGAAAAAAGCAGAAGGAAGATTTAGACAAAGACTATTACAAGCGCCAAAAAGTCTATAATGCCTCTAAAGAGAAAGAGCGAGAAAGAATCGCGGCTTTAAGAGGTAAACAAGACGCACAGAAAATAGCTAACCGTAAACCGTTTTACCAGAAGCTCATGGGCGCATTCGCCAACATTGGAAAAGACCTTGTGGCGCAAAGCGGAAACGTTAAGCCTAACGCGCTTTTCACATGGGATACGCCTAAGAGGCAACGTAAAAGAAAAGGCAAACGCAGAACCAAAAAGGAAAAGGAGGTTGAGTTATGAGTTCTATAGGAAACAAAATTGCTAACCGCTTCATCCGGTATCGGAATGAGTGGGTGAGAAATCCGCAAAAGAAGAGGAAAGAGTTATATGTGAAAGCCAAAAAAGTGGGCAGTTACATGAACCAAGTTGGCGTTAATGTCGTACATAATGTTATGACTGATGCCCCGTCTGATATGATGCCTTTTAGAATGCCACAGCAAACTAGGTCCCGCGAAAGCAGGCGAGTAAGTCAAGTAAGACGGCGACGCGAGAGAATCGAGCGGAGAGGTAGAAAAAAGAGGCAACGTCAATCATCCAATCCATACCCGCTAATATAAGAGAAAGGAGAAAAATAAAGTGACATCTAAACGCAAAGTTAAACATAGAAAACAAACTCGCAAAAGAACCAGCTCTAGTAATAGTTTAACTCAGACAAACCGTTTAATCGCAGATAGCACCCGCGCCGTTATTGGTTTAGGAGTTTTAGGTGCAACAGTAAACATAGCTAGCGGGTTACTCAAAAAATAGAGCAAAAATTGTTTGTACTTCATTCATAAATAGTGAACTCGTTTGCATACCATTTGAAAAATAAAAATAAGCCAATACCTAATGACCCAAAGCCTACAACCGTACTCATAAAGAAGAGTGCGAACAACCCCATGAAAGCAAGAACCATTGCAATAAATAAAGTTATCATTGCTAAAATAAGCAAAAAAAGAATGCGACTTACTTCATCTATTTTCTTTTTCATTGTTGTTTGTTCTCCTTTCCAACATGTGTAACTAGAAGATTACAGTGTATAAAGTAAAGGCTAACGCCGACTGATATTGAGATAAACGTATTAAATAATAATGGAAGATTATAGAGGTATAGCAAAACAAAAAGTATTCCCGAATAAACCAAGCCGAATAAAGCTACACGCCAAAGCCTTAATTGAATACACTCACGAATAGAAAGCATTATTTGTTTTCCTCTTCTTGTTGTTTCTTTTCTGCCCTCAACCGCTTAAGTTCCTCTCGCTCCCTCTTCCGATAATCACACACACTGATACACCTTCTGCCTCACAGGATCCTTGTAAGGAGTCATGGATAATATTCACATCCATAAGTGTCATTGGCAATAACCGCATATGAAGGGTTGTAGGTAACTTTGTAAACAACTGTAGCGTTAATGTTATGGGCGATTTGGACAAACTCAGAATAATCATGTGTTGTTTGCATTATTGCTGGGGAGTTCAAGTTTCCAGTAGCTATTTTGAAGCCGTCTGCTTTCAGCTTCGCTTCGGTAACTGTGCTGATGTTATTGGATATGCTAATAGCAATAAATATGGGTATTATGATTACCACAATGCATATAGCAATTAAAACCAAAAGTGGTGTCACTAAGCCTTTATTATTTTTGTACATTTTTACGGTGACTTCCTTTGTTCATTTATTATATATGCGAAAGCTAATCCGATTAGGAAAGCTATTTCTATTATTATTTCAATCATTTTTGTTTACTCTCCTGTTTCTTACTCCAAAAGGAAGGAAGCGATGCCAACGCAATAATTGCGCCTATAAGTAAACACGCTAGGCCACCAACGATTAACCAACTAGACAATAGAGCATACAGATTATTGAGAGCGATATTCTGTAGAGTTAATAGTCCGAAGCCGATAAGTCCAAGTGCAGCGAAAATGCAACTGACTGCCATTGTTGTGTATCCAGTTTTTAGTTTGTTTGCTTTCACTTTATTTTTCCTCCTTGTTGACTGTTTTGTCGTAACTGGTGAAATCTCCTACAAAAGCACCTACAAAAGCAATCATAACCATAACGAATATAGCGGTAACAAAATATTGCCCTACATAAACAAAAGTTTCTTTTGAAAGAATAATTGTCACCATCATCGCTCCAAGCAAAGTTAATGCTCCAAAGAATCCTATCTTGAATATTTTGTATGTCATTTCTCGTCACCACTTTTTGTGGCAAAATAAAGTTCTAGCGCTTGGTTAATGTAGATGCTGAGATCGCCTTTTTTTCTGTTAAGTGTTCTTAATTTATCGTTGTTAGCTTTTGTTAAGTTGACTGTTATTCTGCACATTATTTAATCACATAATCACATATACGCTTAATCTTAATAAGGTTTGTTAAAACATTTCTTTTAGGGGTTTACTGCAACCACCAAGGCAAACCAGTTTCATTAATCGACTTAACAGGCACATGAATGACATAAGGCTGAAGCAACCACAAAGCAACCGTGAACGCTACCGCAAAAACAACCGATAAAACCGCAGCCCTTGGAAATCTCACAATCGTTTGTTATTCACCTTTGTTGCTAGTTATAGATTCTGTATAGTTGGCTAATTAAGTCGTATCTTGTACAACGATATTTATGTTCATCAAGATTCCAAAGTTTCTCTTTCTCTCTGACTCTTAATCGCATGTTTTTGTCACTTTCTTACGAAATTTACGACTTACTGCGAGTAAGTTAGTTTCCAGAAAAGCCAATACTAAACTTATTCCGAATATCATCCAGTAATTTAAGGTGAAGAATATAAAATATTTCACGAGTGAACCGCAAACAAAATTTATGATTGTCCAAATGACATACAATTTCTCTGTAGTCATGTTGTAACTGCCTGAAACAAAGTTTCAATCGCAAAGTAACAGAAGCCGACAATCAAAAACCCAAGTAAACATTTCCAGCTCCTAGCATTACGGTAAATGTATAGTAACCCGAAAAACCCAATCAAAACAAACCCTCCGAAAAAAGGCGCTATCGTAGCAAAACGGTATTCAGCGATTGAACTTGCACCAAAAATGTAAGATTTCAAATCATCTAAGCCTCCAGACAACAAAAAAACACAAAACAGAATCACAGAAGCAACCAAAAGTTTCCGTATCTTAATTTTGCTTAACTCTCCTGAACTACTAAGTCAATAGTAGTATACTTACTAAGCATACTACGCAGTATTGGAATTTCTTTCAATGGTTTACCAAAAATCTTTCCAGTTGGCAATACTTGAATTTGATATGAGCCAATCTTACCTTTTTTGTTTGGATCACTAAGTTCTGTTTTAGGTACATAAACTGTGAAATGGTATATACCCATATCCAAATCTTTTTGTGGAATATGAACAGTAAAATATCCAGCTTTGAAATTATCTGATTTTACTTCACTCATTCTTTCGCTTCCTTGTCGATTTTAAGACTTTGAGTTTTGCGGTCCTTGGCTTTTATTGAACTACGAAATTTCTTCATTAAGCTCCAGCTCCAGGTTGCGCCCATTGACCGCCCCAACCAAACGAAAACGCAAAGTAACTTATCATGTAAACAACAAAAATATCCAGCAACGCCAAAACAAACACAAGCTTCCACCTGCCCTTTAACCCAGCTATTCCTACGCCAGCAAAGATTGACAAGGGCAAGCTAACGTAGTGAAGCCATCGGTCAGCCCAGAACGGCAACATAATTAAGTTGCCAAGTAAACCCCAAAGCACCAACTTCTCAAAATCACTTTTGCCCCGCTTAAACAAGAAAGGAATCCCCAGCATTGAAGCACCCATATAATAAGGAATGAAGCCTACTGGATCAGTCCAGAAAAGATGCTCCTGCGGATTCTCAGTTAAGCCGTAGCCTCCCCACTTCTGAACTGCACCGCCAATATATAACACTGATATAACCAGTACAGGAAGCACAGCTAAAGTAGCAGCAACAATAGTTTTTCGCCAAGCCTTATCCCTCAACTTATACAGGGCTAAACCATACACGTTGCTTAAAGCCGCTATCCCATGACTATACACCGTGACCAAAGCGTACCCGACAAACCTTACTTTCTTAGCACCCAACAATGCAGCCACAATCAAAGGGTACAACAGCAAATCAAGACTTTCAGGACGCACCTGCAACGCACCATCAAAGAAACTCCAACTTGCAAACAAAACCATCCCCGTAAACACAGCCGCTTTAGGCGAACCAAAGCGATAGACAAGCCACATAGTAGCCGCTAAAGTACAAGGCAAAAACAACACTTGCAAAACACGAGCAAATAAATAAGCCTGGCCAAACCAAACCGAAGGAACCAACAAAAACTCAAATAAGCTAACATAGAAACCATAAGGAAACTTTATGTCAGCTAAATTATAGTTTACAGCACCAGAAATGTTACCTTTAGCCAACAGTTGAGCTATTGAAAGGTGATAAAAAAAATCAGCGCCGACCGGATAAGTTGTGGAGAGAACAACCGCTAAAGTAGATGCAAATGCTACAGCAATAATTAGGATGCAGAGAAACCAAAAAGGCTTAGTTACCTGAAGTTTCCGCATTTTTACGCCACTCATGCAAATCTAACTGTTCTCTAAGACTTAGCTTCTTCCATTGCCCTAGCTTACCAAGTCGAAGTCTCAACTGCACAGCTTTAACATAAGCCAAAACACAGATAACAAACTCAGCAACCATACAAACACCGAAAATATCAGCTAAAACTAAACTACTAATGTTAAGAGCAAAAATAGCCATAACAATGCCAACCAAACCTGCAAAAAGAGAACTATCCAGCAATCTAAGCACTTCATTTTGAGTTATGGGTTTTTTCTCCGTGATTTTCACCACCTTAAGCATTCATTAAATCAGCAACAGCAAGAAGCCTGAGTGCTGACTCAAAAGCCAAGCCGCAATCACAAAAGAAGCAATAACAGCACAAATAGCGAAAGCTGACCATATAGTTATATCCTTATACCACTTATGTAACTTAGCTTTCAAATCAGCCCAATTCATTTTAGATTAGCGCCAACAGGAAACTTGAGTGCTGAGTTAACAAGTAAACAATCAGCCCCAAACTGCCAATCACCATAACCGCTGCAATCGCCAAGTAAATAATTTTCATCTGCTCCTTACCAGCCATCTTAATCCCCTTAATCTTGCTATAAGTATGCAAAGCATCAAGTTGAGTCTGCGTTAAAGTCTCTGGAATAATCTCTCTTATCCGAGTCAAGTCAGCATGGGCCACAGTAGAAATATTCGTAAGCATAGGTTGATTGACACACCCAACAAACAAGGGCTTACCAACACCTTCCAAAATAGGACACTGCAAAACCTCAGTTAACGCTTCACGGCTATCTTTACTTAAAACATCTATAGCTTTGCCATCTTGAGTTTGAGCCTTTTCTTCATTACTTGGCCTTCCAGGTCCACGCTGAGAAGTAGTGTTGCCAAGGTAAGGAGTTTGAGGACGCAAAAACCATTTACCCCTAATCAAAAACAATCCTTCCGGCAGTTCTCCATTGCTAAAAAGTAGCCGAACCACATTATTATCTTGAATCAACGCTGCCAACCCCTTGGACCACTTCATTGCCCTAGCATGTTTAGCGAAAGAAGTCATAATGAAAAACTCATGGACCGTAATCACAATTACAAAAGCGATTCCTACTGCTATGGCAATAAAGAACCACATAAATGCGGGTAAACCTAGAAACGTGTTTAATTCTTCAAGAGCCAACCTTAATCAACCTCTTACTTTTTCTTGTTCAAATCCACTTCTAACCGTCTTACTTGCTCAGTTATCAAGTGGCCTTTCCAACCGTCTTTTCCATCCGTAATCTGTGTTTCCGCAAGGATTTCTAAGCCTTGAAAAATTCCCATAGCACCCTGCTCATAAATGCTCGGCTCCATCGTTAACTTAGCCATAGTGAAAAGAATCTGGAAATCATAGTACATTATTTCAGCTTCATGGTTACTTAGCTTAGTTGTTCGATTCACAGACTGAAACGCTGGCACAAACATGCGTAGATGCGGATGCTCCATAAAGAACTGCTCCATAGTTGGACTATTCAGCAAGTAACCGATTTTGCCTATCATAGCAACATAATCTTGCTCTGGGCTAGAAGTATTTGGGTTCGCCATGTCTTGATGCGCTGCGGCAGCACTGAAGTCAAAAGCTTTATCGTCTTTTTTGCGTAGCCAACCTAACGGATTAACCACTTTTAAACCTCTAATAATTAATTTAATTACATGTTAATGCTTATATAATTTTCCTAATTTGTAACATCTTTTTGGGAAAATACCAATAAACTTAAAAATAATACAACATAATTAAACTAATAGGACTAATTTATGACTGAACGCCGAAGTAACGACCAAAACCCAAGCGGAATATGGCAAGGTATCTGGGCAAACCTATATAACCAATTTTTTGAGCAAATGACATTCGGCAATTACTCCGCGGCATGGGACACAGCATTATCTATTCAAACTGTGATTCCCCCAGACTGCCAAGAAGACACCAAAGAAGAATATGATAAAGTTTCTCAAGTATTCGCGAAACCTATTTCTTCTTTCCATTATGCATCTGCGCTTCAACAAAAACATCGACAAATCAACATAGAGACACCAAAGGTACTGAGGGATTTAATTAGAGCTGTTACAAAGAGCCTCTATGACAAAGGTTGGATAAACAAAGATTTTACCGCAAAACCAAAAGAAACTAGACCCGAAGGTAAACTCTAATGAATAGTGACCCAGCACCAACTCAAGAACAAATAGATGCAGAAATCGCAAAGTTATCTGAAGAGGTAGCAACAACGATAGATGTTAACCTTAAGCAAAAGTTCAAAGAAGAAATGAAGTACAAGGTTATCCGTGACGTTTGGCACGCAATCTTAGATGATTCATGGATGTACGTGGTAGTATGGAGCGAACCACGCAAAGGAAAAACCACGTGCAAAATGCGAATAGCCTATACCATTTATCACGATTGGGAAATGGTTTTAGATTGTATCTTTTTCAACTTATCCGGCTTACTCCACAAAATGAACCATAATTTACCCCTGAGAATTTTAGAGCAAAGACACCGACTTCACAACAGAATACCAATGTTGATTGGTGATGATTGGGGAGCGCAAGGTAACAAGGCAAAGACAAGAGATGAACCTGCTTGGGACTTACTTAAGGGTGCTTGGGATACGTACGCAACAAAAATATCATGCGTATTTGTTAGCATGAACCAACCAGACGAAATAACAAAACAATTAGCTAGCAAATATACACATGAACTCTACTTACCGACTAGAGGAATAGCTAAATATGATTCTGTTGGCTGGAACCAAAACTTTTATGGTTGGCAACCATACCAAGATAAAGATTGGAAACAAAGTTTCGAGTTTGATGAAGTACCATTAGATATTTATAAGCGTTATGATGAACAAAGAATGAGCCTAGTTGATGAACTAAACATAGCAATAGAAGACAAAATAATTGAGAATGACTTAGAACGAACCATAAAAAGAATGATACCAGGAGATTATGATTTGTTGCAAACGATTTATCAAGAAGGACCAATGAGCGAATATGATATTAAAAACACCAATGATCCAGAAACAATCAAGGAAGCTATCAAACGCTGTAGGGCAAGAAACCTTTTAGTGACAGTTAGAGGCGCTGGGAGTCATTATAAGCAAGACCTAACAAATTTAGGGTTAGAAATTCTTAAGGTTAAGCATCTGCAAACCGTTGATCCAAAAGAACTAAAGAGACAGCTACATGCACAAGATTAAACTTTAAATAAAAATATTGTAGCGGAATTTGCGTTTTTTGCGTTTCTTACGGGTGTATAGATATATAGTAAATCTAAATAAAGGACAAAACGCTCTCCATTTCGTTTTTACCATGTTGTTTTTACAAAAGGTAGTTTTGTAAAGTTTAAATAGTTGATATACATAACTAAAAGTATGGCAACAAAAGAGTTTAGAGGTCAACCAATCAAAGACCTTAAAGGTTACATGACTGAGCAACAAGTAAAGAAACTAATTGACTCAGCAACAAGACCCGACTTCAAAATGTTTCTAAGATTACTATGGGTAACAGGAGCAAGAGTATCCGAAATCTTAGGTGACAAATCCTGGTACAAAGAAAGAATCTATAATCCAGCTAAAGTTAACGATGTCCTTTTTGATGAAGGTATAATCATTCTAAACTTACTCAAGCGTAAACAGTATCCGCCACCACAGCATCGAGTAGCTTTAGATAAGATTACTTTGCAAAACCTCAAAGACTATATTTTAACTGAAAAACTCAAGCCTAACGATCCACTCTTTAAGTTCAGTAGAGGCACAGCTTTTTACCTTCTAAGAAAACTTGGCAACCAAATTGGAATAATAAAAGTTGGAGCCAAAAAACTGCATAACCACCACTTTAGACACAGCCATTGCGTAGCCTACATAAGAAAAAATAACACTATGGAAGGATTAAGAAAACTTCAAGAACAAATAGGTCATGCTTCCATTAGCACAACGGCAGGTTACTTACAGTTTGGTGAAGAGGCACAAAAGGAAGCTGAAGATGTATTTGGAAAGTGGTAAAAAATTGGTGACAAAACATGACGCATTTTAGCAAGAGTTGGACCAAAGAAGATGAAAAAGAATACTTAAAACAATACTATGAACTCCATAAAAAAGAGATAAAGACAAAGGCAAAAGCGAATTATGAAAAAGATAGAGAAAAACATAACCGAGAATCCATTGAATACGGCAGAAAGCACCCAGAACGAAAAAATCAAATAAATAGAAGATGCTACCAAAAAAGGAAACTTGTTGTTTTAAACCACTATTCTAATAATACTTGTGCTTGTGCCTTTTGCGGAATCAAAGACATTAGAGTTTTAAGTATAGACCATGTCGAAGGTGGAGGCAGAGAACATAAACGGCAAACAGGTTACAACTCAATATATGATTGGTTGCTTCAAAACCATTTACCACCTGGTTTTCAAGTATTATGTATGAATTGTCAATTTATAAAAATACATACACATAAAGAGTGCAAGCCAAAAAGTAAGGCAGCTATAACATCCTTAGAGTCTTTTACATCTCTTAACAAAAGTTAAGCAAATATACTGGCTTTTTTAGTGTAAAAGTTGCTAGTCGTGAATGAACCATTCATTCTGGCTTTCTTGAGCTGTCAAAAGAATATTCATCTATAGATGTTGGAAACCCTCAATCAGAGCATAAACAAAATAGAACACTGCAAAGAATAGGACAAGTATTTGTTCTCTAAAATTTAAGTGTGATTTTCCTAAAAAGTATAAAGCTAACAATGGAAGAGAGTTTGCTAGACCACCAGCGATGCCGATAAAAAAGTTTGAACCGTTTATCCTCATAAAACTTAAACCCAGTCCACTAAAATGGAATCCTATTATTTTATATCCAAAAGCTATTGCAACTAAAGCGTGTGCTAATTCATGGGGAATGGGAGAAACAAAAAAGACTATTAAACCATAAAGTAGAAGTTTCAAATTCGTTTTTATTACCCCTATTTCAAGCTATCAAATGAATAAGTCATCTGAAGAGCTCCAAGTTATTTGAGTATGATCTAAATCGGCAAAGTTGCTCAAATGCGTAATCAATGACATTGCTTAAATCGGCAAGTTCTTCCTGCATGTTAACAATGTCTTTTCTCTCGAAGGCTTCTTTTAGTTCCTTAAGTTCATCATCCATTCGGCTGATAAGAAAACTAGTGGGTTGATTGAAGTCTTTGTAAGGTTGTCTGGGATAACCTTTGTCACAATGGGCTATGAAGTTCTTTTCCATCTTTAACATAGCCAAACTTCTAATCATTGGGATGTCAGCTTTTTTACCGTTATACTCTTTTACTCCTTTACTGTTTACTTTCTCCATGTTCTTTTCTCCTAAATTAAAGTTAGTTCCAGCCTCTTTTGTGTAAGTATTTGAGAAGCATAGCCCCAGCAAAACAAATACCCATAATTGCAAAGAATAATAACCACCATTGCCACCACGTCGTAAATATGTTTTCGGTCATGGTTTCTCACTTCTTGTTTTATTTTCTGATAAAGAATACCGTAAAAATAGATAATTATCAAGGCGGATTAATCGGCGGCTGTTTTGAGCCTTAGTCCTTTTCATGCGTCTTCTTTATTCACTTCTTGCGTCTGGACTTAGAACCCCCACTTTCGCGCATCCGCATCAGTTTAACGGAACCGAAACCGCTTGCCTATATTTCAAGGCAATAATGCCTTAAGATGTGCGCCCATGTGTTAGCGTGTTTTGGATTCACATGTGAATGCTGCTTGACCGCAACGCTTAGGCTCCGACTAACCCTAAAGGTGCAATCGAGATTAAGCCATTTTTCGCGGGATAGCCTCGCCATCATCTTCTATCCTATTTTTGGCGCTGTCGGCTTAAGCAAGAGTTTAAACCTCTCCCATTGGGAGAATAGGTTAGACATTGCAATTATCTATTAGGTTACGTTTTCTTTTTAAGGTTTTGCCTCCCTATTTTGTTGTTTATTTTCGCAATCAAGAATATGATTTTTCTTTCGTTCTTGAAGTATTGACTCGATTTCTTCTTTAGTTGCAATCTTTAAAAATTCGTTTAATTTGATGTGATTAGTTCCGAAAGTGCAATGACACCACAACTCTTCTTTGGAAAGGTTTAGGTCAGAGTAATTTGGATAAACAACTTTCTTATCTATTGGGCACCAATAGCTATTTGTGAAAACTTCGATTACTGTTTTCATTAATGCTTTAGTGGGGTCTTCACTCATTTGGTTTAGCCTCTTCAGCTTCTTTTCGCGGGAAATGAATAGACCATATAGTTAATGCCAAAACAATGAAGATAACTGTTGGTAACATGTCACTAAAAAGCATAATCCAATAAGCAGTTACCCATAGGTTACTTAGCCAAGTTTGACCATAAATTTGAGTATAAGTAGCAACTCCGCTACTTTGTGGTGTTACAAGACCCATCCCAAAAACTATGAGAACATCCATAATTGTTATAGTTAATACGTATGCTATAACAAAAAATAATTTATCACGATTTTTCCTTTTCATAGTTGTTTCTCCTGTTCTTTGCTTTGGTATTCAATACCAGTTTGTAAGTCTCTAAGTTGTTGGTAATGAATTTTCTGCCATTTTTTGCCTTCTTCCGAAAGTGGAAATTGATAACCACAATAATGACAAGGCTCCAAGATTGTTTCCATTGGCTTATGACATTTTGAACAGGTAATCATATTGAAACAGATCATAGTTTTTCCTCTTCTTTATTTTTGAAGTAAATACGTTTAAATTTTACAACCTTTTCAAGTTGACCGAATACGCCATAATGCATAGGGCAATGAACCATCTTTTCTCGCATCTCTACATCATTAAATTTTGCTAACTGAATTGTTTGACCGCATTCAGTTGTTACTTCCCAACCATAGCCTTCTTTAAAAGGTGTATTCCAAAGATTCGCGCTCATTCTTGTTTTACCTCCCTTGTTTCTTTTGGATTAAAAAGAATTTGCCCAACAAAAAAGCGTACATCTGACTCGGGGTCAAATAAGCCTTCGCTTTGTGACTTTTTCCATTCGGCAACTTTAGCGTTTGCTTCTTGTTCTGTTTGGACCCAGTAAACTATCTCGATTACTCCTTCATGGAGTATGAAGGCAAAATATTCTTGGTCGTTTTCTCTTCTCATTCTGTTTTACCTTCTTTTTGAGCAGTAGAAAGAATAACTCTTCTGACAATAGCAACTTTTTCATAGTTGTTTATGGTGCCATGAGTAAGTGGTGTCCAATCTAATTTATCGCCTTTTTTTAGTTCTAAGAAAACTTCTATTTCTTTTGGAATAGTTGCTTTCATTACTTTTGTTCTCCTTTAGAAATGTTTACCTCTTTACTCGAAATGTCTTGAATACCGTTCTTAGTTTTCCAATCTTCAAAATCTTTTTTACTTAATTCATGTTTAAGTAATTCTTCAAGAGATATTTTGCTTAAGTGTCCTCGAAGTGTTAATTCCATTCTATGTATGCCCTGGTATCTTGTTGGATACGTTACTACTCTATCGTTTTTGCTAAATTCTTTGATTTCTAAACCTACACCATAAGAGTTTAGAATTTCTCTAAGTTCTTTTTCAGTGGTCATTTAGAAACGCCTCATCAGACGTGGAAAATAACCTTGTTCCTTCCAAGGCATAAGAATGACGTTCAATAACGATCCGCTCCTTTTGCAGCCTCATCTTCATATTGAGAAGCAAAAGTATCTGGATTTCTCCAAAACTCTTTAGGCTCTTGTGCCTTAAGACGCTTTTCGGTTTTTAGGCAAGTGACGCATTTCTTGTCTTCAAAATCCTTACCGGGAACGGGAGGCTCAAACTTTAACCCTTTACGCTTACAAACAGTTGTGCCTTCTTTTAGGCTGATTACTTTGTGAGCGCATTGAGTTCCCAATGTGAAGAGCCAATCGCCATCTTTCATTTCGGGTATCATTTAAGAAACCTTCTTCTTTCTTTTGCCAAAAATCTGTTCAAACTGAACTTCCAAAGATGATTTTTCAATCATCCAACTGCGATTTGTGTCACCTAAAATATCGCGGAACTGCTCAACCTTTGTTTCTAACTCTGCTAGTTTCTTAGAATATTTGTCGGCTAAAGAAGCCTCAAATTCTACGTGCTCCATATTATGCCTTCTCCTTATGCTCCTTGATTAATTCTTTAACTGCATCTGAAAGCGTTATTGAGCCACCTTTTTCTGCTTGGATTTCTCCCGCAATCTTTTCCAAGTCGGCTTTAACATCTTGATCTATTTTCATTGTCACTTTCATACACCTTATTCTTGATTAGTTACTTTTAACTCTTAGTGTTCGTAGTGTACTACGTACACTTAGTATTTATAATTTGCGGTATTAAATTTATCACAAAAGAACAGGCTTTCCTTCAAGAGACTTCCAGTTCTCTGCATTCTTTTTAACAATCAACATAGCGTTTTCTTTTGTGTATTTGGTGCAGTAAACTATCGGAAAAATTGAAGCCTCTAGTGTAGAAGGGAAAAAGTCAACGCTCAGAATATCGCCATAATGCTTAGTGTCTCTGAATGCTTCTCGAATCCATTTTAACCTAAGATGTCGTTCTAACATTTTTCTTCCTTCTTGAGTTGTGAATTGAATTTCTCCATTTGAGGGTCATAGTTGCAAGCCCAACAAAGTTTTCCTTCTTCATTGTCTTTAACTACACATTTCTTTTTTGGATTTCTAAAACATTTCATGTCTTCTCTGTCTCCGAAATGAATACCGTAATTTCTGGGTCAATGCCAAAGTTTACGATCTGATTATGCTTGCGAACCTTATGTCTAAAGGCTTTAATCTGTTCAGCAGTCCAAAAAATAGGTAGAATATGATCTCCGATCTGACCGTCATAATAGCAGTCGCACACTTTAACATGCCAAACTTTGCAGAGATCCAATTTAAGCAAGCATTCTTCATAACTGACAAGTCGATAATTCGCCTGCATGAAAAGCATAATATTCTTTCGCTTGTATCCAGCTTTAATGAGCATATCAATAGCTTTCTTAATTTTCTGCTGTTCTCTGTAGGATCCATCCCAAGCTAATCGGATTTGGCTTTTCTTGTGATAAAGGTTGACGTTGTTGAATCCGACTTTTGTAAAATGGTTTTGGAAAAGAGCATCTGCTATTTCTTGAGTCATAAAACGGTAATCAGCACCACAGACAAGTTCATAATAAACCGTTTTTCCGTTTACTTTTATTGAACCTAACTGTTTGATCAAGTTTAATGCTTGAGGTTTGCAGAGCAAATTCATATCAAAAATCAATACGTCATTCTTTACGATTTCAGGGATTGGGAAGAGTCTGATTTCTGTTCCTTCATGGCAGTTTGGGCAGTTCCAAACGCAACCTTCGCTTAATCGGATTGCTTGTTTCTCATATTTCACTCGGTTGTAAGGACCACGACTATAGGGCTTTTTGAGTTGACATTCTGAACCGACTAATCTCTGCTGAATTGTCTGCGTCATTTTTTGCTCTGCTCTCCCGACAAAATGCAGTCCGTTTTATTAATGAAAAGATTAGAGACAAAATTATCCAAAACCAAAAACTTCTCAGGGTGCCAAGAGTCACTATAACGTATTGTTGTAACTACGCCGATTTCAATTAAGTCTCTAACAATCTTTTCCTTTTGGTTTCCCGATGATTTCATGCGAGGTTCAGCATGAAGCATTTTCATCCAAGCACCAATAGTAGTACAAGAAACCTCTTGTTTAAACTCAGCTTTCAAGCGTGATTGAACCTTCTCATAACTATACCCTTCTCGGTAAAGAACTGCAGCATATTGAACAAGTGATATTGGATGCTTACCTCTATAGTATCCATCATTACTAAATGATGTCCCGCATGTTTTACAGCGATACCTTTGAACTATCCCTTTAGAAACATAATGCTTTCCAGATTTTACAATCTGGTCACTCTTGCAACGCGGACAATATTTTTTCTGCTCGTTTTTCGTCTCCAATACTAACACTCCTTAAATGTTTAGAACCACATTTATCACAAATGCAGTAAGGGCTTGAATCGCTAGGAATATAGCCACCACCATAACCACCGTACAATTTTTGAGGCTGTAAATGAACATCGCTAACAGCTTTTATTTTAGCATAAATTATAAGTTGCTCAGACTGAGGCAATTTTGATAAAAATATTGCATTCATTACACCTAAACTTTTTCCGATTTCTTCTTTAAGTTTAGGATGCAAATTTTTGTATATTTGGATTCTTCCATCAACGTATTGTTTGCTTTTGCCAAGTTTCTTAGCGATAGTTTCAGGGTCATATTTCATTGTGGCAAATAATTCTCCCTCACGAACAGGGTTCATATTTAACCGTTGAATGTTCTCAGTAAGCGAGAGAATAACGGCATCAGAAGGCGTACACTGCTTCATTATAACTGGAATCTGATCCCAGCCTAAACCTTTTGCAGCGCATAAACGGTGATTTCCACAGATAACTTCCCATTCTTGTTTTTCATTCAAATATACTACAATCGGTTGGAGAAGTCCATGTTGTTTCATGCTCTCTTTTAGGTCATGTATAGTTTGACCGTCTATAGGTCTAATCATTGTTCTTGAATATTGAATTACTCTTATAGCTAATGTTTCCATTTATTCAACCTTCTTGTTGTTTAATTCTGACGGCAAGAAAGGGTCTAACTTCCATTGCCCACCAGTTTTCCATTCACCTTTAGACCAAACTGGAAACTCGTAACCTGCCAAATATTCTACAGCAGCCCAGAGTAGCAGCCTATAGATTTTTAACCGATTCATTTTGAAACCTCGAATAGTGATGTTTTATTTGCCGTAGATGAAGGTGACAGTTTACGAGCAATTACAATATCTTGCCCATTAAGACAACTTTTTCTTCCACTCCAAAAACCATAGTAAATTGGCTCTGTCACAGTTAACTTGTGATTCTTGTAGAGGTCACGAATAAGTTGTTCATCATAAGCAACCGCGCTTTCTGGAGTGATAGAGTCAACAGTAAATACGCCATCACCGATTTTATATTTGAAATCAAATGCGTTCTGTTTACTTATTTCTGTTTCTTTGTTTAATAAGAAAAATGTGACCAAAACTTTTCCATTAGGTTTTGTTACTCGAACAATTTCTGAGAGGTATCTTTCTATTTCTTTTAGTAGCATGTGAGTAAATACAGATGTGAGAAAAACGAAGTCAAAATGATTATCGGGGTATGGAAAGTTGAAGTTGGTAGCAGCATCTTTTCCTTTGGGATTAAAATTTGAGTTTTGAATATCCACAAATCTAAAGTGAAAGTTCGGAAACTCAGGTGCGATGTTCTTCCTTGCCCAATTTACCTGTTCAGCGTCAACATCGAAGCCTTCATAGATACCTTCTTCATTCAGATATTGTGTTAAAGCAACAGCTATCCTGCCAACACCACAACCTACATCAAGAACTTTATCATTGTGTTTTAACTCGCCAAGTTCAATAAAACATTTAAGGAAATCTTTTCCGACAGATTTAAAATCAGAAATACTTGTACTGCCAACAAGTCTTCTTAGTTTCATGGGGGGTACAAGTTTGTCTCGTTGGTTAAGCAATCTTTCTTTTAAATCTACCCCCATATAAAAAATATAAAAAATTTCGTTTCTTAATTTTCTTAATAGAACTTTCATTTTATCAATCATTAGCTCGCTCACTCCATTAAGTTTTTAAGAAACACAGGCAACTCTCCGTATTTATCGTTGCCATAAGGTATGAGATTTTTTTGGTTATCATTCATTATTTTATTTTGGGCATCTGATAGACTCATGTGCCAATCATTCTTAACCCTATAAATCGTGTAATCCAACAGACTAGGAAAGCGTGGATCTTTTGCAATAAAATAGTCTGCCAAGAACATCCGCATAAGCATCCGTTTAGGATTCTTAATATTACAATGGAAAATGTAGGGTTCACGCCATCGCAGTATTCTGTACCACGGTGGAAAACGATGCCCCCAAACACTATCGCCACAGACCTGCTCCCAATAATTGTTTTTCAATGCCCATTTAAGTTCTGGACTCCAAGTGAAAAGTCTTGCTTCGTAAATTCCGAATGGACAGTTCTTTGGCTGATGCTTCAAGTCACCTTCAAAATTCACTCTAGGAAGGTTAATTACAAAATACTCTTTCTTGTCCAACCTGCCAAGCCTATCTTTCCATTCCATCAGGGCTTCAGGACTCTTGGCAACGAAATCGCCATCCCACTTAAACACCCACTTATAATTAGCATTGACTAAGCCTATGTGTAACGATAGAGCAAAAGCATGAACATTTTCACAGTAGAATTGTATATGCTTGATTTTATCACATTTTTTTGCTAACGATTCAATTATGTTGGTAGTATTATCTTGGATTGAGCTGTCAACAATTATGATTTCGTCTGCTACAGGCTCTATGGATAAAATGCAGGGTTTAATCCATTGTTCCTCATCTTTAACTGCAATGATAAAGGTTATTCCTTCTTTGTGGAAATTTGGTTTCTTCACTAATCCAAGTTTAGGCAACACAGCCAAACAAGAGCGCAAGGTAGCCTTCATTTTTTAATTCTCCCGAACTATAAACCAATCTGGATAAGAGGTATAGAGGCTAAGTTTATTGCTTTCAACAAATTCTGTTACTGCCTTTACGACTCCACCATGGATGAAAGTGTAGTCATGCCCTCCAAGAACTCCGCCTACTCGTATATGTGGATACCAAGATTCTATGTCTTCTTTAACGTTTTTGTATTCATGGTTCGCATCTATGTAAACGAAGTCTAATGGTTCCTGTATTTTTTTGCTCGCATTCACACTAGGTTCAATAAGCCACACCACAGGCTTATCCTTCAAAACAGAAAAAGCAGTATCTTTAGCGTTAACATGGGCGCTGTTGATTAATTCGTTCTCAAAATAACGAGTATATGGATCAATAGCGTATAGTTGTTTCAAGTTGAGCAGTTTAAACATGCTCTCAGCGTTTGCTCCAGCACTAACTCCGATTTCTGCTCCAACAAGATTTTTCAGATGACAATGGGCGATATATTTTATCATAGGTCTTGGCAAATCGTTTATGGGAGGGTGAAAATACATTTCTTTAAAACAAGAGTAAACCTTTGGAGTAAGAACATGCATCAAGATTAACACCAGCTTTAATCTTAGATTATATGTTGCTGACGCAATCTTCAATCTTTTACCTCCATGCGACTCATTAAAGATTGTATCAATGCTAATCGTTGCTTGTATTCTGGATGACGGAGGTTGCACATCGAGCAAATATCATTTTCTTGGAGGTTAAGTATCCTCATCTTCCAAAAATCCTTAATTGATTTTCCTTCTTTCATGTAATCTTTAATGTCGCCATACTTCAAACTTCTTTCAGCACCCCAACAACAACACTGAAGCAAATCGCCATGAACATTGATTGAGCCGTTACCCCACAAGACGCAAGGCCACCCCATAGGTGGGGCAGTATGTTTAAACTGGTAAGCCGTTATATTGATTTTTGATATTGCTTCTTCCTGCATCTCCAAAGTTAAATTGCCCAAAACATGTTTGCTGGGAATTGTATAATCATTAATAACCAAAGGACTGAAGACGCGTTTGAAATCTGGAAACGTAGCACCCACTAGTTCCCACCAATCATTCATGTAAGCAAAGTTATCCTTAGTGATAGTATAATGAACCTCAATCTTTTGATTACTACATCGGTGCTCATCTACGTAATGTAGAGTCTTTATTACTTGTTCAAATTTATCGCCACGATGAACTTTCTTGTATATTTCTCGGTTAGATGCTGAAAGTGTAAAACAAGCGCTATCCAAGTTCTTGTCACAAAATAGAAAAGCTCTCTCAGGTTTAGAACCACAGCTAAAAGTGTTAGTAGGCAGCCAACCCACAAGTTTATCGTGTGACTTCAAAATCTCTGGCAAGCGCAATTCGTTCTGTGGGTCGCCGTCAAGGAAATATCGGCAATCCTGGCAATTACTATGAAGCCGCGGCATATTCTCAGCCATGTCTTTTTGAATGTACTCTATTGCTTCCATGCTCATTTCAGCGTAAAAATCCTTCTTGCAAAGCTTATTCCACGTGGGGTAACAATAGGAACAGTTTATACCGCTGTATTTAGGATTAGGACCACAGTAATTACTAGTTTCAATCTGAACGGTAGTTGGATATTTTAGCCAATGGTATTTGCCATCGATAACATCAATCACTTCGTTGCGTACCATATTGTAATAGGTTCTTGGTCTATGCAACTTCATAGGTTGCTACCACCACGCCAGTTTCTTATACTGACCTCGAGTATTGGATGTAAATTACGTGTATGTACATCTCCAAGTTCAAAGAAGATTTCATCCTCATCCACAGACAGGAAAAAGCCTCGTCTTGATTGAACATGTATATTCGCATGTTTCAGCTTCTCAAAAATTTTCTTTTTAATATTCACTTTAATGATTAACTCCTTTGATTATCCAAACTAATGTGAAAGTTACTCTTAGCAACAAATGTTGAAATGCAACTCTGTAATCTCGGAAGGGAATAAAAAAGCGTAACGGGTCATCATCAAAGTTTCTTTTATATTTCACGTACATGCGGCAGAACTCCCATGTGACAGGAACAATTCGTTTTGTTTTATAGAAAGCATGAGGGTGCGGAATATGCTTAGCAAAATCTGGCGATAACACTTTCAGTTTTAAACCTGCTTGTTGAGCTCTAAAAGCAAAGTCGCCATCTTCAAAGCAATACTTAAGTTTTTCATCACAACCGTGTAATTGCCAAAAATCTTCAAGATAAACTGCGAAGACACGACTACACAGATGTTTGCCTTCATGGGTTAAAATGAATTCTCCATGTTTCAATTGAAGAATTACATCCCAGATTTTAGGTGAAATAACAAGATCGTCATTGAACTGAACCATTAAGCCACAACAACCGAACTCTTTAGCAGCAACATTTCTTGCTTTGCCATAACCTAATGTACGGCAAAAAATTAGTTTGTGCGGTACTGGGCAGTTCAGTGTTTCCAACGTTTTAATTTTTTCTTTCGGCTTTAAGGTTATGATCGCTATATCGAGCAGTTACGGCACCCTCCGTCTAGTCTTTTTGTACAAACTTCTCAAGGTTGATGCCATCGGAAAGTTAGAATGCCTTAGCCAATACTTCAATTGGTTCTGATCTTTATTGTAGCCATCAACTGCCTTTTGGATATAATCGTAATCAACACCTTTTATTTTGTGTTCTCCAATATAACGTGAAGCATACTCATCAATAATCAAATCATTTCGGCAACAGTAATCATGCAAGTCGCTTCCTGGGTAGGGGCTAAAAGTTGCTACACTAAGATGTTCAGGTTTCATTTCTCGAACCATACTCATAGTCAAGTCTATGTCTTCATGGGTTTCAGTTGGTAGACCCATTAAAATGTTGGCAAATATTTTTATGCCATTTTCATGTAGGATTTTTGCTGCCTTCAGATTGGTTTCTCTTGTTGTTCCTTTCCGCAGAAACTTCAAGATTTTGTCACTTCCAGATTCAAAGCCGACAATAGCCATTTCCAAACCCATATTTTTCAATGCCTTGATTATTTCTGGATGCTGAACTGGATAGTTAGCCCTTGACTGAATAATGAAAGGTTTCGGTTCTTCTATTGTATGCAAATAATAGTCAATGAATTGTTTAACCCAATCTATATTCTGGAGAAAGCCATCATCATGAATCATCCAACTTTTGAAGCCAGCGCGTTCATGCAACCAAACAAGTTCGCTAATAACATTTTGAACGCTACGTCTTCTTTCTTCGTTTCCAAACATTGTTCTAGAGCAAGGGAAACAGAAAAAACAGTTTTGCAAACATGACCTACTGGTTAATATTGTCACGAATGGTTGCTTTCCAGAAAATTTCAATCCCCAAGGATACTCATTCATCCATAATGTTCTGTCAATAAAGGGGATTGAGTCTAAATCTACTGGTTCACCTACCAACACTCTTTGAGAGTTTACCCCAACTTTGATGCAGTTTAATAAGTGAGCAAGAGCAACTTCCCCTTCCTTCTGAATAATAAAGTTTACACGGTTGTCATCACTGAAATCTGAAAGCTTCACAGTGGGATGAACGCCACCAGCAACAATAGTTGCTGAAGGATTAACTTTTTTCAGATGACTCAAACATTCAAGATAGACAGAGTAATCAATTGTGTTAACACTGAAACATACAACATCATAGACAGCAATTTTTGCTTCATAATCAACCCAACCGCTAAGCCTTCGAGTGTCAATTAAATCAAGTTGAACACCTTGTTTTTTCGCATAAGCAATCAGCAACGCTACTCCATGATTAATCCAGCGGGTAGTCCAATCATAACTTATTGATGCTTGAAAGATTCTGCTACTTGGCAACACAATACACGCTTTCAAGTTATACACCAATCTTTAACTTTTTGCTTCAATCAAACTCACCTATTAATTCTGGATTATCAAAACATTTCTCGCAATAATAATTGCCGTCAACAGGGTTGAACATCACTTTTGTAACTGTCATCCCACAGTCTGAACATTGATAATGTTTCTGTCTACTTGGACCTTTAAGTAAACCCCATGCGTAATAAAATCTGATAAGAGGATGAATGTAAGTTACTGTAGCATCTCTTGTTTTAAGAGCTACAAAGAGTCCGCTGAAAGGCGCAAGAAACAGCCGGTAAATAACACTCCAAGTGTTAACTGGAGATTTCATCTGGATCTTACTCATTGCTCGCCAAATATCTTTAATCTGAGTGCCATACCAACGTTGCCTTTCCAATTCATCAAATAAACCTTTCCGCAAGTGAATGCTTTGAACATTATAATCTACCTTCCAATTGTAGCCATACTTTTTTAATGTCCAAGCTAATACTGTATCGACACCAGCATTAACATTCATAACTGGAAACCCGCCAATTTTTCGCATAACTTCTGTGCGGTAAATTGTGTTATCTAAAGTCTTACCTAAAGTAAAAGCGTTAGCTTCTCGACTGCGAAGCCATGGGCTTAATTGTTCACCGCGATACTTCTTAGCCACATACTTGAAAAGCGTAGTCATGCCTTTTGGCTGAGAAACAAAACGCATTCCACTACTAGCAGCCAAATCAGAATCAAAGAACGGCATAGCAACTTTGCTCCACCAATCCTTAGCTAAAATAACATCTTGCTCGAAACTACAAAAAACCTCTGTTTCAACATATTTTAAAGCTGTGTTAGCTCCATCACTAATTCCAGAGCCCTTGTTTAAGTAAACATCCCAACCTTTAGCTGAAGCTATATCTCTCGTAGCATCTGCGCTTCGATCATCAACAATAAATTTGTCGTGAACAACTTTTTTAGGGATGACTTGGTTGATTCTATCTAAAACTGTACCAAGAGTCCTCTCACCATTTCGAGTCCACATACAAATATCTATTTGCACTTTTTCACAACCACCCTTTAAGGTGTAGGTACATGATTCCGGTAACACACACCGCTACATAAGAAACGAGCAAAACAAGAAGCCACCAATATTCACGCTTCATCATCTTCCCATTAAATCTTAAACCAATTCTACTTGCTAAATTGTATAAGTGAAATCCCAGTGACTTCAGAAACATCGGTACGCCATCCTTAAAACTCCGTTGCAAACTAAACAGTAAAAATATTCTTCCGCGCAGGGTTAACGGAACATAAAATCGTTTAATCTCTACTTTTTTGAAACCATTATTTCTTTTAAACACATCAAGACTTGGATGATTGCCCATACGAGCATAAACAAGCCAATGCAAATTCCTATCAGAACATATTTTTACAGCCTTCGCAATCAAAGCATTATTCGGCATCACATCACGAAAAGAAACTAAACTCAATATTTGACCAAAGACACCTGTATCTTCTCCACATTGAAGTTCAACAAAACCAACCAACTTATGCTTGAGAAATACATCTCCATCCGACTTTTCTTCTACCCAAATATACGCGCCTATAATGATGTTGTCAGTTGTAAACACATGTTGCTGTACACTTTCTAATGAAACCCCATAATGGTTAAATCGTCTAAATTGCCGGATAGGAGTCTCATTATAAATCTTCCAAATACCCTCTGCTAATTTAACTCCTTCTTTCACATCACTAAACGGCGATGAACGCGCATTCGGATCAATAATTTTAACTTCAAGCCCTTTTTCTCTCGCCTTCATAAGCCGCGTCTTTGTTTCTTTCGGCAGTTGCTTCAACCAATCTTCATAACTATCAAACTCTGCGGCAGCAACATTATCACGGCAAACTTTAGCTTTAAACGGAACATTATAAAACTCGTTACACCAAGTTCTCTCGCAGAAATTTAACACATCTATCTCTTTTGATTGAAAACTTTTAGGGCTAGGGCAGAAATCCTGTAAGTATTCTGTTGGGCTCTTTCCTATTGTGGCAAATAATTTTCTGTTTAAAACCAATGATTGTGTTTGGCACTCACGTTCAGCCTCAAGAGACAAACCCATCAAGTTGCAACCTCCTTGAACTGCCAAACTTTAGAATCATGCCGCTGAGGCAATGTCTCATAATGTTTCTTGCAAAATCTATGCTCTTTTTTACTTAGAAGATTTATTCCAGCAACGGCAGCTTTAAGTTTGCAGGAATTAATGGAACATTTACCAAGTGAAGTTAATTTGGTTTGGTCATAGTTAACTAATGTTGTTTGAGGATTGCCACCTTGATCTAAATGATGTTGCACAAACAAAAGTCGGATAGCTTCTCGAAGTAAATCACCAATTTCTAAATCATCCTGGATAGCTAATTTTTTAAGATTTCTTATAATTCCTTCGTCTTCAATGTTCTTAGCCTTGAATGTAGCATACTTGAGCTTACTATTGATGTCTGGTAATTTCGTCATTTTTTTGGCTTTTCCTTTTCTTTTGAAACATAAATTATTAAGATAAGTTACTAACTTATCTTTTCTAATTACTTTCCTTATCAGTAGGATTCCTTTCCTACTGCGAATTTTTTTAAATTACTAACTTATCTTACTAATTTATGACTGTGAACTTCTTTTTTGTTTCAGGATTTGTTTTCGGTGTCTCTGGTAGTAGAGTTGGTTTTGCTGTTGTTTCTTAGCTTCATGTTGGTCTATTTGCCGGAATCTTTCAGAGATGGCTTGAACTTCTTTTTTAAAGACAAAAACTAATGTCAATTTTTTGGTCTCCTTTCTTTGTCTGGGCATTCTTTACGGATTTCGCAGTGTAGTGTTGGGCAGTGTAGGCATGTGTTTCTGTTTTTCATTGTTTCACCATTTTTCTTTGTCTCTCGTTTTTGTGCTGTATGTATTGAGCGGTTTTGGGGCAGGCTTTTAGCCGTAAACGTTTCCCGTGATCTGGACAAAGTAATTGACCTGACTTGTTGGGTACGCCGTCTTTCTTGAGGACCCAGTGACCCATCATGCCACAGTAGAGTTTGCCTTTTTGGTAAGGTGTAAAAGTCACTGTTTTATAGCCACTCCTTTTTTTTGCTACGTTTAAAATTTGCCTGGTTGATTTGAAACGCTGGGTTCTTTGACCATTTATGAAACATGCTTTGTAGTCCTCCATTTCTGGGGATTCTCGCCAAACGGTTCAGCCCAGCCCTTCTTACGTAGCTCGCGCAAACGATTATCAGTCAAAAAACTGTAGCCAAAATAATCCAGCTCCTTCGCAATAATTTGTTGAACTGACAAGCCTTCAGGATAATCTTTGAGAATTTGCATAATCAAAGCTCGGTGCCTAGCATTTCGAGCTTCTATGATTTCATAAGGCGAAAGTTCCGCAATAGGATTTTTCTCTAAAGTTTGCGTAGTCATTTCGGGTCAGTCTCCAAATCCACATGTTCGTTGCTACAATCTTCGCAAGTCTGTTTACGCTCGCAAACTCGCAGTGGCAAACCCTTGCGATCAGGACAGAAACTTGGCAGAACAATTTTAATCGGCGTTTCTTTTCAGCCTCCTTAACTTAATCTGCTCCATGCAGCAAACCGCACATTGGCTCAAGCTTACACTCGCCACATGTTGGAACACGATTACGCTCTTGGCATTTACGTATCGCCTCATAGCGTTCCTGAAGGCAAGTCATGCAGGACATGCTAGTTTTAAGCCTCCATGTCAACTAAGTGGGCTGTTCCGTCCGGGCAGTAAACCTTGCCGCCTTTTTTAACACGCGCAAAACGAACTTTGCAGTAACGCATGACACAGCAACCAGTACAATCACGCGATAACATTTTTCTTTTTAGTCCTCCGTCTTCCTTTGCCTTCACCGAAAAAGTAAAGTGCCCAGCCGATGGCGAATAGCAAGATGGCTGGAGCCAACATTAAGAAGGCTAAAGCTCTATGTCTCTTCGGTTTTGGCATTCAGTTTAAGCCTCCTCTTTTTCTCGCTTTGTTGCTCTAGCTGATACATCATTAATCCAAAGTTGTGTGATAGTTGAAGCCACCATCGCAAGGTAAACAAGTAAAATAACAGCCAAACAATTGAAAAAGTCATTATACCAAACCAAGCTAATGATGCTTCTGGGACATTACGAACTTGACCGAGAACAAACAGAAGAGGCATAGTTAAAATAAAGAACGCCATGAATGCAGAGAATAAACCTACAAAATTCCATTTCTCTTCTAGCTCAGTTTGCGGATAATCTTTGCTTCTTTTAAACGGATTTATCATTGTTTGTTTGTCTCCTTTTCGTTTGGCATTAAAAGAAACTTTGAAGGGCTTGCTGAGTTTCATATGGGAGAAACGAGAATGCTTAAACTCGCTACCAAAGGAAAAAGTTGAAGGATGAGCGTGTAAAAACCTTTGGTGTACCTTTTCCCTGAAACCCAGCAAACCCATGTTCAAGCCTTCCCAAATTTCTCTTTGATTTCTTCTATGCTGGTAAATTGTATTCCGTATTCTTTCATTAGAGTACTGAATTTCTCGAATAATTCCGCTGATTCTTTTCGTGTGGTTGCAATCGCAGCGTTACCAGCTAGTTGCGTATCAGTTAAGCCAAAGAAACCTTTTTTTACATGAACCAGTTGAACTCGGACAACAAAATAGTCGGTAGGTAATTGTTTTCCGCTTATGTTAACTTGAACTTCACTCATGCCTTGATTTCTCCTTTTTTCGGAATTAAGACGACTCCGCGTTTCTCTGCTTCAGCCGTGATTTCGTTAAGTTGCCGTTGAATGTCAGCGATACCTTTCTCTAACTTTTCAATGCGATCCATCTGTTCTTGGAACTCTTCTTCTTCAGCTAAGTCACTCATCATTTCTCACTCCATTTGTCGCACCAGTAATTCTCAGTTGTTTCAAGAAGGTAAGCGTGTGAGTTTGGGCGCTTGCATTTGCCGAATGACCAGTGGCGGCAATTTCCGCAGTCTTCTAATATTTGAGTCATGGTTCGTCAACTCGTAAATTGTTGCAGCCGTAGCAGTTGCTTGAAGGATGCGGAGTAAAACGCGGAGAAAACTTGCCACAATATTTTGCTGTGCAAAGAAAGATTCTTCTAGGCCTACGCGGATGCGTTCTTTCCCAGCGTAAGCGGTCAAAACGATTCATGTATTTCTGAACCATGCCTACATGCCTCCGACTGTAAGTAGCCAAGCATACAATTTCGGGCATGTTTTAGCTTCGCAGTTGACGTTTTCAATGCAGTTTTCGCATGGAGCATGAGTCAAAACCGCTTTTAAATGGGGAAACTCTATGCGTAAACGTTTAAGTTGGAAGGGCAGTTCATCAAAAAAGGATTGCTGCGATGTCACGTCTTAAGTCCCCTTTCCCGGTACCTACCCCACCAAAAACCAAAAGCAAAAACCATCGTACCCGAAGCAAGAATCCAATAACAAAAAGTAAAAGTATCAATCATTTGCTTAAGCCTCCTTGTTTTCTGTGAAAGCTTTAATGAGGCGGAAACGTTCAACAAACGGCTTCAAGTCGCGTCCAATCTGCACAAGCTCGGCGAGGTTCTGTTTTTCTTCTTGGCTCAAAAAAACAACCAATTTTAAGCCTCCTTTTTGTGGACACCGCAAATTTTTACTTCTAAAATGTCGCCTACTTGGATTGCCCAGAGTTCACGCATCGTTACTGGAATGACAAGGCGGAAGAGTTCTTGGACGCTTGTGGTGAATGTGTCGGGTTTTTGTGTGTTCATGCTTATCTGCTTCTCCGTTATCGGTTTAGCTGATAACCTTATTTAGTATAGCTGAGTATATAAGATGTTAGGTTTAAAAAAAATATATCTTTTAAAGATATATCGTTTATCGTTATATGAAAAACCGTTATCATATTACCGAACATAACCTATTAATTTAAATGCCAAAAGCTAATTAGTTAAACCATTTGGAGACAATGCAACATGCCCTTCCGAGATTTAGAGAAACAGGGAGCATTGCAAATTCTTGTTTACCTCTATGACAACCGCGATAGAAAAATAAATGTCTCTGAATTAGATCGCAATGTTAAGGCCACAAGAGAAACAATTTTATCTACCTTAAAAATGCTAAAAGTAAACCGGCTAATACAAGATGAAGTTAACAAAAAGTTTCCTTTTGACCATTCTATTTGGCTGAACCAAAAAGGGGTTGAGGTTGCAACTCAATTAAAAGTTGCTCAGAATGCTCTACTTGATCAAGAGCATCCAAAAAAAACTGAAGATTCTGAACCTGTAGGATAAACTCAGCTAAACTTTCTGATTGCCTAGCACTTGCTAAAACCACGTTTAGTAATGCTCTCTGTTTTGGGATACATTCTTCGCACATCTGCCTTCCCAACCCTACAAACCTTAATAAGTAATCGTAAGATAGATTTAAAACTTTTCTACACAAAATATACGCAGAGCAGTAGAGGGTACAGTGAAAGTGAAGATGATACCTATGGCAGCTATTAGTAGAAAATCTTAAATTGTAAACACTTACAATTTGTTCTTATGCCAAATTATGAACAGTACACAAAGATTGATGATGTTCAAGGTTACGATTTATATTTTAACGATAAGCGAACAGTTTTCATTAAATCTTTTAAGGCGCATAATACGCCTGTTGGTTCAGGTGGTCTTGTAGGTGGGCTTATAGGAGCAGGTGTAAGCGAAGCAGTCTTTCACTTTGGAAAACGCAAAGAAAAGAAGAAGGAGCAAGAAACTAAAGACTTATCTTTGGATGAAAAACTGCAAAAAATCAAGGGTTCTTTTGCAATAGCTCATGATGATGTAGAGTCAATTTGCGTTAGTAAGGGACAATTAAATTTTAAAGCAAAGAAAGTCTGGAAGTATCTAGCTTTAAACAAAGAGCAGTTTGCTCAATTATCAAGTTTACTTCCAAACATTCCTTTACTTAAGGATAAAACAAAAATAAACTATTAATCGAATTACTTGTTTTTACTTATAGTGGCACCACAAACTATAAATGCTAATAGTGACACTATATTGTCAGTTAGTTAGTAAGTGCATTTAAACGAACTGAACGAAAAATTAAAAGGTGAAAAAAATGAATTGGAAAATAGAATTAATGATGCTGATAGATACCGATCCTTTACTTCCTCACAGAGTAAAAACGTGGTTCTATAGGAGACTGTTTGGAAAATGAAGTTATTTGAAGATGTAGTACCTTTACATTTGAAATGCCCAGCTTGTGGAGTAGTTTCAATCAGTAACACATATTCCAATAAAGAAGCATGGAAATTAGTGAATAAAAACATAGATACCTTATTCCTAAACACAAAATGCGGTCACAACTTTCTATTGTCAAAAACGATACTTTCAGATAAAAATGGTTTGCCAATGGGATGTATGAATAAACAGAAACTTGGAACTGTTCGATACTATACTCTCAGAACCTATAAAATAATGCTTGACTCAAAAGACTGGATAACTGATTCCATTGAAAATATCAAACGATTATTATTTCCTTGTTGACAGTTAATTAGCAAAAGTCGGAGGATTGAAAATGAAAAAAGTCTGGAAACAAAGCACAGAATGGATAATTATTTTCTTGCTTGGTGGTTTACTTTTTGCACTTCTTATGGGAATAATGGGATTTGTTATTGTAGGAATGCTGATAGCTTTTGTATTATTTATTCCTGAAGATTCACCAAGTTGTTGATAAAGAGTTAGGAGATGTTAAAAAATGACTGAAGAATGGACTCCTGAAGATGAAGCTAAACTCAAAGAGTTACGCCGTAGAAAAGCTAAACAAATCCGAGATCAAACAAGGCAAAGAAAATATACACTGAGAAAGAAAAATTGAAGGCTATTTCTTATCCTTGTTTTTGTCTTCACCTTTTAAGTGCTCAGGGTCATTAACATGGATAAGTTCCTTAGCTTTCAATAAATCCCTGACTTCCCGAAACAGAGGAAGCTCTTTCATAAGTTCTTTGACATTATCAATATCATCCTTTGTGAGTCCAACCATAGAACCGTCAACCCTGTTCGAATCATTCAAGCATAAAAGTGGGTAAACCTTTTTCATAGCCTCAATTAACCGAAACTCCATCTTATCTTGGCTGCCATATTCATGTTCAATGCTGGAAGTGTGACCCATCAAAGCCTCCTTAACCTTACTATAAATTTCTGCGTCACAAAGGGCATCCTCGAAAGCGTCTCGCAGACTAGTTGGCTTAAATCCCTCAACAGAACCGAAACCAGCTTTAATGATTAATTCACGCACAACCTGACTGACCCCCTGATTATCAAGTGGACCCTCACGACCAACAAGCAAAGGCTCACCAACCTTGCCTTTCTTAATCATTACTTTACCTTTTTTAACGATTACGTAAGCCTTCAAACAATCGCATACGTCGGGAGTAGAAACGCCACGCCAAACCTCGCCTGTCTTGCTCCGGCTAAACTCAAAATAGACCCAGGGCTCAACTGGATAATCGCCAACCCTTAAGGCAGCAACATCTACTGGTGCAGGTCCATTCTGGTAAATAACTGCGACGATAAACTTGTCTCTGGCAGAGTCAGCGTGAGCAAACAAGCTTCGGACATCCTCGTTGCATGGCGAAAACTTGCGGGTTTTCCTTGCTTTCGGGTACTTCAGCCTTCGCAAATCCAAGCTTAATCGGTGGCTGTTGTTGCTGAAGAATCCTTGAATCCTGCCGATGTGACCGCTTATAGACAGGTTCTTGCTGACTAAGGTTTTGATGTAGGCTTTCGTTTTGCGCTCGTACCTTTCGTTATCGGTTACGTCGAAACTTGTCAAATCACTTTTTCGATTGGCAATCACTGCGTCTGGGTCTTCCCCTAAAAAGAGGAAGTAGTATGGCAAAACACGCCTGTAAGTTCTCTGAGTAGATTTATTGAGCCCTTCAATTGCCCGTTTATAGCAATCGTATTCTTCTATGGGTTTACCGAATTTTTCAAGGAACAGTTTGCGTCCTGTGCCGTCCTTAAGAGCTCTTGGGATAGTTTCTTTTCTTCGCATGGCGATTTCCCCAGAGGCGAATTAGCGTACCGCAGAGATATAGCGTTTGCCATATTGAAGCGGTGAACTGCATTTTGTACA
>Ga0187850_10000802_pt1 | contig 38711 bp, 43 predicted proteins | sample June2016WEW_4_15_FD_132436 | JGI IMG/M metagenome (GOLD analysis project Ga0187850, IMG submission 132436) | Peatland microbial communities from SPRUCE experiment site at the Marcell Experimental Forest, Minnesota, USA - June2016WEW_4_150 | ecosystem: Environmental > Terrestrial > Soil >...
CGAAAACGCCAGCCTCGAAGAGGAGATGATCCTGCACATCCTGCGGGACTACTTCCATTGGCGGCGCAACTACTATCCCTCCGACGAGATCACCATCACCCAGCACATGCGCCGCGAGGCCCTAGACTGGACCGATGCGCTGTTCCAGCAGCTCAGCGAGATGCTGGCCCGTCTGCGCGGGCACTTCCCGTTCTACAGCCCGCGCTACATCGCGCACATGCTCTCGGACCAGACCATTCCCTCGGTGCTCGGCTACTTTGCCGGCATGCTCTACAACCCCAACAACGTCACGCCGGAAGCCGCTCCCGTCACGGTGGAATGGGAACTCGAGGTCGCCGCCGACATCCTCAACATGCTCGGCTACGCGCCGCCGCCGACCTCCGGCGCCGATCACCGGGCGACGAAAAAGGAATTCGGCTGGGCGCACATCGCGAGCGGCGGGACCGTGGCCAACATCGAGGCCCTGTGGGTGGCGCGCAACGTCCGCTACCTCCCGCTAGCGGTGAAGCGCGCGGCTGAGCGCGACGGCCTCGCGCTCGCGGTGAAGCTGCCCGGCGAAGCGCAGGCGCGCCCCATCACCAGCCTCGACGACCGTCAGTGCCTGGCGCTCAAGCCCAACTCCGCTACCTTCCTGCTGATCCGGTTCATCGAAGCGGTGCGCCGCCGCTGGAGCTTCCCCGAGGCCGATGCGGCGCAGCGCGCCTGGGAGGCGCTCTCCGAAACCGGATTCAGCGTGACGCACAGCGGCGCGGCCGCCTGTTTCTCGGCCTGCCCGCCGGCGCTGTTCGTCTCCGGCACCGCGCACTACAGCCTCAGCAAGGCCGCGGACCTGCTGGGCATCGGCCGCGACCATCTCGTGTTCGTCGACGTGGATCGCACCTTCCGGCTGGAGGTCCGCGACCTCGAAGACAAGCTCAAAGCCGCGCTTCGGCAGGGGCAGGTTCCACTGGCGGTGGTAGCCATCGCGGGAACCACCGAGGAAGGCTCCGTCGATCCGGTACATCGCATCGACGATCTCCGCCAGCGTCTCGAGCAGGACGACCACGCCAGCTTCTGGCTCCACGTGGACGCAGCCTGGGCGGGCTACCTCCGCTCTCTGTTCGTCAGCGCCCGTGGCGCGGCGGAGGAGGAAGTCGAGCGCATCGCCTCGGTCAATAGCTTCGCTTCCCGCCGGCTCGAGATCAAGACTGGCCGCTACCAGCGCTCGGTCGAGATGAAGTGGGGCGGCAAGGAAGTCTGCCGCGCGTTCCTGGCTTTTCCGCGCGCCGAATCCATCGTCGTGGACCCGCACAAGATGGGCTACATCCCCTATCCTTGCGGCGTGGTCGCCTTCCGCAACGACCGCGTGCGCCACTTCCTCAGCCAGCAGGCCCCCTACATCACTCGCATGACCCATTCGGATGCCGCGGCCCGCGAGTACTCGCCACCCGCCAACGTCGGGCCATTCATTCTCGAGGGCTCCAAGCCGGGTGCGGCGGCCGCCTCCTGCTGGCTCTCGCACCGCATGATCCCGCCCAACCGCGACGGCTATGGGGAGATCGCGCGCGCGTCGCTGCTGGCCGCGCGCGAACTCTACGAGCGCCTGGTGCACTGGGAGCACTCCTGCCAGGTCAACCGCACGCCGGCCAACTATCAGTTCGTGCCCGTGGCCGGGCTGCCGCCCGACACCAACATCGTCTGCTTCGTCATCAAGGAGAAGCACAGCCGCTCGCTGAAGCGCATGAACGCGCTGGCCGAGGCCGTCTACCAGCGCTTGACCATCCAGGCCGAAACCGGCGATCGCGGCTACAGTTACTCCCAGCCGTTTTTCATCTCGCGCACCCGTTTCCAGCTCCCAAACTATTCACTGCACTCCGTGGCCGGCCTCCTGGAGCGCGCCGATGTAGATCCCGAGGAGTATCCCGCCGAGGGAATCTTCGTTCTGCGCGCCACCGTGATGACGCCCTACATCACGCTGGCCGCCGAGACCGGCCACAAGCAATCTTATCTGGCCGAGTTCACCGAAACCCTGGCCCGCATCACCGGAGAGGCGCTCGAAGTATAATTAGCCGCGGGGGTTCCAGTGCTCGAAACCATTCAGGATTTCCTGGCGCAGAAGCGCATCGCGGTCGTTGGCGTAAGCCGCAATCCCAGGGACTTCAACAGCACGCTCTTCCGCGACCTGCGCAAGGCCGGCTACGACGCGGTGCCCGTGAATCCGCACGTCACGGAGGTCGACGGGTTGCGCTGCTTCGACCGCGTGCAGGCCATCTCCCCGCCGGTGGATGGCGTGCTGATCATGACGCCGCGAAATGTCACCGACACCATCGCCCAGGATTGCGTCGAGGCCGGGGTGAAGCGCGTTTGGATGTACCGGGCAGGCGGAGCGGGAGCGGTGAGCCAGTCCGCCGCTGAGCTCTGCGCGAAAAATGGCATCCGCGTCGTGGCCGGAGGCTGTCCTTACATGTTCCTCCCCAACCCGATGTGGTTCCATCGCATGCACGGGGGCCTGCTCAAGCTCTTCGGGAAATACCCGAAGTAGGATAAGGCTCTGCCTTGTCCTGGTCGCACCCGATCCGCAGCCAGGACAAGGCGGAGCCTTATCCTACCCCCGCGTCATCGCCCGCAGCGCGCGGGCAGGCAGGGTCACCACCGCCCAGAGAAGCTGTAGCACGCCGCCCACCGCGATCCCCAGGATGCGGAACGGAAGCAGCAGCAGCCAGACCAGCGGGTAGAGAACCAGCGCCACCAGCGCCAGCGGCCAGCACAGAACTAGCAGGATCAACCAGGCGAAGAACGTCAGCACGAATCGGCCTCCCACAACGTCATACGCGCGACGGCGGCTGCGGGTTCGGTTTCTCCGCCGCGATGATGCTGTCGTCGTAGCTGGGCGCCACGCGCCAGCCCGGCGGGACGACCAGGAAGTCCCCGGCATCCCACTGGCCGCCCACCAGCCGCTGGATCAACGACAAATCGCCACGCACCTTCTCGAACACCCATCCGCGGCGCGCCGCCTGCTCCCGGGTCTCGCGCTCGAAGCGGTCGTCGGGCTCGACCCCCATCTCGATGAAGGTCAACTGGCTGTAGTTGCTGGTGAGGTCGGCGCCGATCTGCTCGAGGTCCTGCGCGCGCTCGATCCATCCGGTGGTCTTGAAGTAGACGCCCGAGTGGCTGTCGAAGTACTGCAAGTAGCGCTCCTTGCTGCCCAGAAACAGCGTGATGCAATCGTGGGCCCGCGGCAGGACTACCGGCAGACCGCGCGCGGTGAGGCCCGCCGCCCCGTTCCCGCACAGCGCGTAGCCCAACGCAACCGCCTCGTACCTGGATTCATCCACCGCGTCCAGCGCCGCCTGGAGCCGCCGGAGCATTCCCGCCGCGCCCAGATCGTGCAGCCGCTTAGGCAGGAATTCGAGATCCACCTGGTTGGCCGAGCGCGCCACCGCCGCGCACATCTCCCGGTACAGGATCTCGCAACTGATCGCCTTCAGCCGCACGAGTAAATCACTTCCGCCGCACTTCCTCGAGCAGTTCGGCCAGAAACTGCCGCAGGCCCTGGCCGGGATCGTCGAGCTTGGAGACGATGGGCTCGATCCCGCGCGCCCGCAGCACCCGCTCCTGCACCGGGTTCGCATTCCTCAGGAACACGTAAGACTTGGGCCGCAGCGCGGTGAACGAAGAGGAGTCCCAGAGCCGCTGGAGCTTGAAAACCAGGTAGCGGATGTTGATGTCCGTGAGGCTGTAGCCGATGAACAGCACCGGCCGGCCCAGCGCGTCCGATTTCAGCTTGATGTCCAGCGCGCTCTCGAAATCCAGCCGCTCGAAGAAGCTCGATTCGGTGAGCACCAGCGACGCGTCGTCGTCGAAATCGCCGTGGAACTTCACGATCTGCGTGACGCCCGCGCGGGCCTCGAGCAGATCCCCGACGTTGGCGATCTTGGTGTACTCCCGGCCGTGGGCATCGTAGGCCTTCTCCAGCCAGCGGTCGTAGTTGGTGGTGTAGATGATGGGGAAGGCCAGCTCGACGATCAACTGGTGGATCTCCGAGGTGCGGACGTCGACCTCCGGCCGGTGCCAGGTCACGTCCATCCAGCTCCGCAGCGGGCCGAGCGTGCCCTTGGTCAGGTGGTAGAACTCGGCCAGCGTGCGGTGGTCGCCGAGCGCGCGGAACGACTCCGGATCCTGCCCCAACTGCTTGGCGATCTCCGCCACCATCTCCTCGGTGGTCGGCACGCCGACGTTCTTGGAAACGCCCGCGCCTACAAAGAGGACGGCCCTCTGGTTCCGGATCGCCTCGGCCAGGTCGGCGTAGCTCACGGCGTCCTCCGGCCGTCGAGCGCCTGGGCGATGGCGCGGACGAACTCCGGCCCGGTTCCGCAGCAGCCGCCGATGAAGCTCGCGCCGGCTTCCAGCAGCGCCGGGACGTAGCTGGCGAACTCGGCCGCGGTCATGCGATAGGTGGTGCGCCCGTCCACGAACTCGGGGAGGCCGGCGTTGGCCTTGATCCAGATGGGAAGGCTGGTGGCGGCATGCATGCGCCGGCACACGCCCACGTAACCGGCGATGCCCACGCCGCAATTCGCGCCCACCACATCGGCTCCGGCGGACTCCAGTGCGGCGGCGGCGCGCTCGGGCGTCGTCCCCATCATGGTGCGGTCCTTCTCCTTGCCCGAGTCGAACACCATCGAAGCCGCCACGGGGAGGTCCGTCTCCTCGGCCGCGCGGATGGCAATGGACGCCTCGGTGAGGTCCGTCATGGTCTCGATGAGCAGGGCGTCGGCGCCGCCCTCGGCCAGCGCCTCCGCCTGCTCGCGGAACGCCTCGAACAATTCGTCCTCGGTCACCTCCCCCATGACCAGCAGCCTGCCGCTCGGGCCGATGGAGGCGAACACCCGCGCTCGTCCCTCGGCGGCGCGGCGCGAAATGGCGGCACCCGCGCGGTTGATCTCTACCGTCTTTTCGGCGAGGCCGTACGCGGCCAGCGTCACCCGGTTCGCGCGAAGCGTATTCGTGAGGATCACCTGGCTGCCCGCCTCGACGTAAGCGCGCCCCACCTCCTCGACTCGATCCGGGTGCGACAGGTTCCAGGAGTCTGGAACGTCGCCCGGATCCAGACCGCGCGCGTAGAGTTGCGTTCCCCAGGCCCCGTCCGTCACCACGGGACCGCCGGCGATCAACTGCTCGATAATAGTCATTGCCTGGCTAACATTCTGCGGGCCAGCGGAACGGCCGCCGCGGCGTTGGCCCCGTAACCGTCCGCCCCGACTTTCAGCGCCCACTCCTCGGTCACCGGCGCCCCGCCCACCAGTACCCGCACGCGCTCCCGCAGCCCGGCATCCTTCAGCGCTTGAATCGTGATCGGCACCGAGCGCATGGTCACCGTCAGCAGCGTCGAGAGACAGACCAGATCGGGGCTGCGTTCCCGAACCGCCAGGACAAACTTCTCCGGAGATACGTCGATGCCCAGATCGTGCACCTCGAAGCCGCCGCCCTCCAGCATGGACGACACCAGGTTCTTGCCGATGTCGTGCCGGTCGCCCCGCACCGTGCCGATCACCACCCGTCCGGCCGGCTCGGCGCCGCTCGCGACCAGCAAGGGCCGGATCAACTCCAGCGCGCCTTTCATGGCCTGCGCCGCCCGCATCAGCTCCGGAACGAAGTACTCCTCGCACTCGAATCGCTTGCCCGCCTCGTCCATGGCCGGCGCCATGTAGCGGGTGACCAGGTCGAGCGGGTCGGCGCCGCCCTCCAGCGCCTCCCTGGTGAGCGCAATGGCGTTCTTGGTTTCGCCATTGAGAATCGCGTCGTAAAGCTTGGATAGATCAGACATGCGTCTCCTGTGCCTTCCGCCCATTGAACTCGTGCACCGCGTCGACCATCGCCACGATGTTCTCGACCGGCGTCGAGGCCTGGATGTTGTGCACGGTATTGAAAACGAATCCGCCGTTCCTCGAAAAAATCTCGCAGCGTTCGAGCACCTGCGCGCGCACCCCGGCCGGCGTCCCGAACGGCAGTGTGCTCTGCGTGTCCACGCCCCCGCCCCAGAAAACGATCCGGTCGCCGTACTTCGATTTCAGGCGCGCCGGGTCCATGCCCGCGGCCGAGCACTGCACCGGGTTCAGGATGTCGAACCCCGCCTCGATCAGCGAGTCAATAAACTTCTCGACCGCTCCGCAAGTGTGCTTGAACGTCTTCCAGTTCGTGTGCTGGTGGACCCAGTCGTTCACCTGCTTGTAGTAGGGCAGGTACAGCTCGCGCAGGGTCGCCACTGAACAGAACGACGAAGTCTGCGTGCCGAAGTCCGTGCCGCACACGAACACCACGTCCACGGAATCGCCCACCACCGCGTGGATCTTTTCCAGGTTGGCCAGCGCCACTTCGCACTGTCCCGCGAACACCCGGTGGATGTAGTCCCGGCGCGAGCTGGTCGAGATGTACCATTCCGCCACGTCGCGGATGCCCTTCGGCCGCTTCAGAGACACCGCCGGCACTCGCGCGATGTCTCCAAAAGCCGTCCCGCCGAAGTTGGCGATCACCGCTCTGCCGGTGGCCGCCGCCGCGGGCGCCGCTTGCGCCAGATGCGCCAGGTAGGCCTCCGCGACCGGCGTGAACTCCTCCAGGTTGTCTTCCGGATTGAGGTGGTCCTCGTCGATCGGCTCCTGCCGGATGATCGCGTCGAAGAAGTAGAAATCCTTCGGCATCTTCGCGCTGGGAGGCGCGCTGGTGTCGCCTTCCGGATACATCAGCGTATCGCCGTACTCGTCGATGGTGGGCCGGAATCCCTCCGGCACCAGCATCTCCTGACCCCATCCGGCCCGCCAGAGCTTCCAGTTCTCGTTGGGAAACCCGAACATCGTGTTCCGCGGGAACACGCCCTCGACGCCCAGCCCCAGCGCCTGCTTCAGGTCCTCGTCCACCCATCCCAGCATCTGGTAAGGCTCGTGCAGCATCACCGGCCGTTTCTCCAGGCCGTAGTAGTCGCGCAGGGCCGCCACGCAGCTCACGTGGACACCTGTGGTCGACGAGCCGCCGATATCCACCGGCACGCAGTCGGGCTGCTTGTGGCTCAGGGCGGCCAGCACTCTCTCTTTGCTTGTCACGGGCGCCTCCCGCTCAGTCTTCCAGATTACACCACATGGCGCCCGCAACCGAGGGACTGCCTCGTGCACCCGCAACCGAGGACAGCCTCGGCCGTCCGTTGTCGGGACGGCCCAGGCTGTCCCCGGTTGCCCCACCACGTGCTCTCCGCCCTACCGGCTGATCCCCAGCGCCCGGATGCGCTTGTGCAGGTTGGTGCGCTCCATGCCCAGGGCGCGGGCGGCCGAAGAGACGTTCCAGTGGCTTTGCTCGAGCGCCCGGAGGATGTGCTCGCGCTCGGCGTCGTCGCGCGCGTCCTGAAGGCTCGATCGTGCCGCGGAGTCCCTTGCCAGCCGGATCTCCAGCGGCACCGCATCCAGGCCCAGCCGCTCCCCCGGCGTCAGGATGGCCATTCGCTCGATCACGTTCTTCAGCTCCCGCGCGTTGCCCGGCCAGCCGAACTTCTCCAGCGCCGGGAAGACCTCGGCATCCAGCGTCTTCGGCTTGAAATTGTTCCGGCGGCAGAATTCTTCCAGAAAGTACTCTGCCAGCAGGCGGACGTCCGCGGCCCGCTCTCGCAGCGGCGGCACGCGGATCGGCACCACGCACAGCCGGTAATACAAATCCTCGCGGAATTGTTTTTGCGCCACCAGCCCCGCCAGGTCGCGGTTGGTGGCCGAGATCACCCGGACCGCCACGCGGATGCTCAGTTCCCCTCCCACCCGGTGGAATTCCCCCTCCTGGAGCACGCGCAGCAGCTTCGCTTGTGCGGTCTCGTGCAGGTCCCCCACCTCGTCCAGGAACAGCGTGCCCCCGTCCGCGGTTTCGAACTTGCCGCGCCGCGCCGCGCTCGCCCCAGTGAACGCCCCCTTCTCGTGCCCGAACATCTCGCTCTCCAGCAGCTCGGTGGGGATGGCGGCGCAGTTCATCTTGACAAAAGGGCCCGAGGCGAACGGGCTCTCGCGGTGGATGTAGGCGGCCAGCAGCTCCTTGCCGGTTCCCGATTCCCCCTCCAGCATCACGCGCGCGTCCGACCGGGCCACCCGGGCGGCCTGCTCCAGCACGCCCAGGAACGCCGGGCTGGCCCCGATCATCTTCGGGCCTTCGCCCACCAGCTCGCGCAGGCGCTCGTTTTCCCGCCGCAGCGCGGCCTGTTCCAGCGCATTCTTGAGCGCCAGCAGCACGCGCTCGCGGGTGAGCGGTTTCTCCAGGAAATCGAACGCGCCCGCGCGCGTCGCCTCGACCGCGTCGGCGATCGTGCCGTGGCCGGAAATCATGACCGCCGCGCCCCGGCTGTCGGTCTGCCGCAGCCACCGCAGAGCGTCGATCCCGCTGCCATCCGGCAACATCACATCCAGCAGGTACGCGTCGGCGCGGGGGACCTCCGGATGCGCCCGGAATTCGCCCGCCGACCGGCAGATCGTCACCGCGTAGCCTTCCCGCTCCAGGATCAGCCGCAGCGAGTTCCCGACATTGACCTCGTCGTCCAGAATGGCGATCCGGGCCATACACACATAGGCTATCAGCTATGCCGCCGTCACAACGATCCTGGCTCCGCGGCGGGAGTCTGGCTTGCTACGGATTACGATCTCCACGTCCTGGTCCAGTGCGGTAAGGAAATGCATCAGCCGCTCGACGGAAAAGCCCTGTAGCCGGTAATTCGACAAAGCCGAGATCTTCGGTTGGTTGATGCCCAGCAGCCGCGCGGCCTTGGTCTGGGGCAGGCGCCGTCGTTCCAGAATGTGGTTGATCGCGAACGCCAGGCGGACCTTGGTCTGCCGCTCGCCGGCATCGGCGAAGCCGAGGTCGGCAAACACGTTGCCGGAACTCGGGGTCACCGTTCGTTTCCCCTCACTGTTCTGTCTTCCCATGTCGCTCCTCGTAATCCTGCTGTGCCATCCTGAGCCGCTCCCAGACCCGGTCAATATCCGGCCTGCTGGTCTTGATGCCCCTCGGCGATTTCTTTTGAAAGGCATGCAGCACGTAGACGGCGGCCTCGAAACGCACCGTGTACACAGCGCGATAGGTGGCCCGGTCGTAGTCCTCGACGACCTCGAAGACGCCCGGGCCCAGGCCCTTCCATGGCTTCGCGGCCGGGTGCTTGCCCCCGAACTGGGCCACACTGAGCGCTGTGCCCAGATGATCCTTGACCGGTTCGGGGAACGCCAACAGGTCCTTCTTCGAGGACCCGACCCAATACAGCGGTTTCTCACCCACAACCGGCTTGCGCGTCATCTATCCCAATTCTAGGATACAACGCGCGCGAACGCCAGCGAATTCGAAGCGCCCAGACAGAAGGAAATGGAGATGGCCGCAGTCGCCCTTCCTCCCGGCAAGTTGGACCGCGACCCGTGAAAACTGACACCGTTATTCTGTGCCGCACCAGCCAACAGCTATCAGCTACCGGCGCTGGCCCGCCCCCGCGGCCGGCCGCGGAACGGATGGCTGCGTTGGTAGGGGAGACTCCGCCCCGCGGACGCCGCGGGGAGCGTCCGGTAGCTGATAGCTGTTAGCTGGTGCCTCTGGCAGCACCACTCGGAAGGCCGCGCCGCCCAGCGCTCCCGCGATCAGCAGGATGTCGCCGCCCGACAGCAGCGCGTTTTTCCGCGCGATCGACAGGCCCAGGCCCATGCCGCGCTCCTTGAAGGAGATGGTGGGTTCGAACAGCGACTTGCGCGCTTCCTCGCTCAGGCCCGGGCCGGAGTCGTGCACCTCGATCGACACCTGGCCGTTCGCCACCGACGTCCGCGCCATCACTGAGCCACCCGCGCCCGCGGCCTCCGCCGCGTTCTCCAGCAGGTTAGTGAGGATGCCCTTGAGCAGGTCCTCGTCCGTCAGCGCGACCGGCTGGCTCTCGGCCAGCCGCAGCGTGTAGGTCAACTCCGGGTGGCCGCTTTTCAAGAACCCGATGCGTTCCTCGACCGCCCCGTTCACATCCAGCGCCACGCGCCGCACAGGCGGCTCGGCCGCAAACTCCGAAAACGCCCGCACGCGTCTCTCCAGGCTCTCCACCTCCTCGACCACGATCCGGGCGGCCTGCTCGATGAATTCCTGGTCGTTTTTGTCCCGCCGGGCCAGGATCTCTTCCATCGTGAGGCGGATGGGAGTTAGCGAGTTCTTCAGCTCGTGCGCCATTTTCCGGGCCAGCGCCTGCCAGCTTGCGAGCTGCGCCAGGTAGACCAGGCGGTCGCGGCTCTGCTGGAGCTGGACGGCCATGTGATTGAAAGCGGCAATGGCGCGGCCGATCTCGTCGGTGCGCGTGGTCTCGAGCCGCGTCGTCAAGTCCCCGGCGGCCAGTTGCAAGAGGCCGGCCGTCAATTGCTGGATGGGCCGGCTGATCCGGTGCGCCATGAACACCAGCAGCGCCAGCGAAACCAGCCAGATCGCCGCGGCCAGCGAGGCGAAGGTGTAGAGCAGGCCGCGCCGCAGGTCGCGCCCCCGCGCTCGGTCCACCGTCTCGCGCGCCTGCCGGTACTGGTCGCCAAGCCGTGCCATGCTGAAGCCGAGCGGGCTTGAGTACACCCCCACTCCCTCCGGCCGGCGCACCAGGTATTTCAGCTCGCTGCCCTCCTCCGCCAGCACGAAGCGCTCCGCCTCGCCGCTGTCCCAAAACTCGCGCACGTCGCTTGTCCAGCCCGCCTGGCTGCCGGCCGCATAGATCTGCGGGACGGCGTGCCCGGTCTCGGCCTCGCGCTTCAGCGACTCGCGGGCGCGCTGGTACAACTTCCGCCCGGTCCTCTCCAGCGTTTTCGAGAGCTCGTCGAGCTGGTCGGTAGAGGAATACGTGAGGCTGTGCTCGAGCAGCGAGGTGGCGATCCACCAGGTGGCGGCCAGCGGCGCCAGCGTCGCCGCCAGAAACACCAGGATCAGCCGGTTTCGTAAGCGGTTCACGGGCGAACCCCCGTACCGGTCTTCCTCAAATCGGCCAGGCGCAACGGCCCGGCTTCGGCCACCCAGCGGGCCTGCTCCCCGCGCGCGCGCCGGCTGAAGATCTCGATCAGCCGGGTGAGGCTCACGCTTTCCTGGCGCTCCAGTTGCGCCTGCTCGGCCGGGTTCTCGGCGCGCACCTCCAGCCGCACCCAGAACGACTGCTCGTCGGCGATCCTGCCGGGCGCCACCGAAAGCTCATCCACGCACCAGGTCTCGGCCGCGCGGGCCGTCAGATGCGACACCGACCTCCGCGGATGCCCCATCTTGGCGATCGAGAAGCGCTCTTCCCAGAGGTCGTAGCTGAGCACGAATCGCTCGATGTCGCGGTCCAGCACGCTGGCCCAGTGGTCGGTCGAGATGGCCAACTGGAACGCGAACGGCACGGGGGCGCCGTTCCGCAGTCGCTCCAGCGGCTTGCCGGCGATGAATCGGAGCTGCGGGACCGCCACCCGGATGCGCTCGCTCGCCAGACGCACGTGCAGGCCATCGCCGTCCCCCGCCAGGGAAAGGCAGACTCCGCAGGCCGGCAACAGCCAGCCCACGAAGACCCGGCGCGTGCTGTGGCGTAGCATCAGAGGTTGAGACCCGCGATAAAGACCGGTTCGACCCGGCCATTCCGGATGGGAAATGCAACCAGCAGCGCCAGGTCTCCGAGGTGCACGCCGGCGCCCGCCGAACACCTGAGGGTCGCGTCCTGGCCGCGGGTCCAGACGGCGCCCGCGTCGTAGAACACCTTGAACGCCCGGTAGCGGTACTCGACCGAGTTGTGCGCTATGCGGTTCCCTCCCAGCGGGGCGATGTCGTACCGGTTCCACCCGCGCAGAGTGGAGCTGTTCCCCAGCACGAACCGCTCGAACAGGGGCGCGCTTCCGGAGATGGCGCCGGCCTGGAAGCGCTCGCTGAGCTTGTGGTTGCCGCGCCACAGGGTATAGCCGAAGTCCCAGGCGTGGCGGGCGTAGACGAAATCGCTCTCCAGAGTCCTGGTGGCCGCGCGCAGGCCGTAACCTGCCTCCAGCCGGTGCTTGCTGGGGCCCGATTCCTCCAACAGCCGATCATAGCGCAGAGTAACAATGACCGCGTTGGCCGCCTCGGTGCGCGCGGCCGGAAACTGCATCTGGAAGCGCTGGAAGCTCGCTCCCACCGAAAGCTTCAGAGGGCGGGCCAGCACCACCGTGGCCAGCGGCTCGAAGCTCTGCCGTGTCCGGTAGACGTCTGCCGCCAGGCGCCCCGCGTTCCCCTCCGCCGAGGCAGCTAGCGTCGCGCCGTTCCAGATCTGGTGGAAACTGCCGAACTCGAAGGCCAGCCGGAGGCGCTCCGTGCCCACCTTCTGGTTCTCGTAGCGCGCCCTGAGGCCGGCGAACCGCTCCACCCGCGAATCGTCGTCGCTCACCACGCCGAGCCGGAACACACTCGAATGCTCCTGGACGATCCCCTCCACCTCGCCGCTCCACCCTTCCCGCGCGTGGTACACCGCCTTGGGCGCGGTCAGATCGAAGCGCCTCGAGCGGCCTCCCACCGCGAAGGTGACCTTCACGTGATCGGGCGTGCTGCCGCGGCTCACCTGGATGGAAACCGGGCGGCCCGGGAAGGCCTTGCGAATCAGTTTCGAGAGTTCCTCCAGCTTCTCCTGGCTGAACTTCTGTCCCACCAGCTTGCGCAGGTCGTCGCGAACCGGCTGGTCCAGCTTGGACTGGTCGGCGCCGGAGATCTCGGCGCTCTCGACGCTGTAGCGCTCGTTGACGTTGGCCTCCGGTTCCTGGGCCCGAGCCAACAACACCGCTGCCCCGAGCAGCGCAGCGACCCAAAGGTGTCTCATGCCGCCCCCAATGAGCAATTCTGCTGCCATCTACAACATGTTGTATCGCCAGCGGCTTGCCGCCGCCGGACCTGTGCCCCAGATTCACACTGTGAACCCCCGCCGCCCGCAACCGAGGACAGCCTCGGCCGTCCGCAGTTGGGACGGCCCAGGCTGTCCCCGGTTGCCCTAGGGTGGCTCACCGCGCCATGACGCCGGCTGTCATCGTATTCTGCGAGGCGAATGAAACATTTGCCACAAGCCACGTTTGAGCGGTATCCTTCTCTCACGGAGTGCTCACATGACCAAACGGGTTTATCGCCTGATAATCCTCGTTCTTCTGAGTCTGCTGGGAGTTGCTTTTGGGCAGGAATTCAAGCGCTATCGAGGGGCGAAAATCGACCAGGCTGCCACTACGGACGCCCAGCGGCTGGCCGCCACTGACCCGGGCCTCGAGGTCACCGTCTATGTGACCGCGGACTCCTTCGACAAGGTGTACATCTTCTACAAGGGCTTCGCGCGAGAATACCACATGCTCGGGAAACGGGTACGCAAGCTCCCCACCGGGCAGGATTTGAGGGACGCCTTCTTCCTGCTGGATGACTCGAAAGACCTCATCAACTCGAAGATGTGGGTCAAGATCCAGCGGCCATTCATCGGAACCGGCCTGTCTCGCGAGTCTTCTCCGGCCGAGGTCCGCGATGTTACCGCCATCGTCCTCTCCCAGAGGAAATAACCCCCGTTCCTCACGACGTGGGGCAGGCGGTTTCGCCTGCCACGGGCTTTCACCACAGGCGGTTAGCGCGTTCCTCACGACAGCGCGCCCGTCCGCCGGAGGCGGCCTGCCGCGCGGTTAGCGCCGCGCCTGCTTCAGCCGGGCCGCGAAAGCGTTGGCCGCCTGGAAGGCGTCCCGGGTCCGCTCGGAGCCGAGTCGTGCGCGCAACTCCTCGATCTCCGCGATGAATGCCGCCAGTGCCGCGTCGATCTCCGCGGTGTTGGTGGCCAGGATGTCTCCCCAGACCTCATAGGAACTGGCTGCCAGGCGCAGCGTGTCGGCCAGGCCCGGTCCCGCCACTTGCAGGTGGTCCGCCGATTCAAGCTGGCTCACCAGCGTCACCGCCAGCGCGGTCGAGAGCAACTGAGGCAGGTGCGAGGTGCGAGCCACCACGCGGTCGTGCTCCTCCGGCGCCAGCCTGACCGTCAGGGCTCCGATGGCCCGGAGCCAGCCCAGGAACTCCCGCGCCGCCGGGGTCTCCAGTTCCTCGGGCGCCGAGGGCGTCAGCACGTAGGTCCGGCCCGCGAACAGGTCCGCATCCGCCTCCGCCGCGCCGCGCTTCTCCTTGCCGGCCATCGGATGCCCGCCCAGGAACTGGCTCCGGCGGATCGCGCGCCGGCCCTGCTCGACAATCCTCGCTTTGGTGCTGCCGGCATCGGTGACCAGGCTGCCCGGGCGGAGCCAGGGGTCCAACGCCGCCAGCGTCTCCAGGATGCGGCGGATCGGCTGCGCCAGGTACACCAGGTCGGCCTGCGCCACGCCCTCGGCCAGCGGCAGAGCTTCGTCGATGGCGCCGCGATCCAGCGCCTCCCGGATCGCGCCGGGGGAGCTCACGCCGATCCGCCGCCCCCGAAATCCGGCCTTCCGCAGAGCCAGCCCGAACGAGCCCCCGATCAGCCCGACTCCGACAATGGCTACCGTGTCCATGGACTCAGATCGTCCGCCCGACCGCCGGCGCGATGATGCGCAGTTGCGCCATCAACTCGGCGAATTGCTCCGGACGCAGCGACTGCGCCCCGTCGCTCAAGGCCCGCTCCGGGTCGTGGTGGACCTCGATGAGCAGGCCGTCGGCGCCCGCCGCCACCGCCGCGCGCGCCATCGGAATCACCTTGTCGCGGCGCCCGGTTCCGTGCGACGGGTCCGCGATGATCGGCAGGTGCGACAGTTTCTTCACCACCGGAATCGCCGAGATGTCCATGGTGTTCCGGGTATAGCTCTCGAAGGTGCGGATCCCGCGCTCGCACAGGATCACGTCGTAGTTGCCCTCCGACATCACGTATTCCGCCGAGAGCAACAGCTCCTCGATGGTGGCCGAAATGCCGCGCTTCAGCAGTACCGGCTTGGGCTGCTTGCCCACCTCCCGCAGCAGGTTGTAGTTCTGCATGTTGCGCGCGCCGACTTGCAGGATGTCGGCATACCCCGCCACCAGTGGGATCTGCGTGTGGTCCATCACCTCGCTGACCACCAGCAGGCCGTTGCGGCCGGCGGCCTCGCGCAGCAGGGCCAGTCCTTCCTCTCCCAATCCTTGAAAGCTGTAAGGCGAGGTGCGCGGTTTGAAAGCGCCGCCGCGGATCACCTTGGCGCCAGCCTGGGCCACCAGTTCCGCGATGCGCAGGATCTGGTCCCGGTTCTCCACGCTGCACGGCCCGGCCATCATCACCACCGCGTTGCCGCCGATGTCCACCTCCCCCACCCGGATCACCGTTCCGGCCGGCCGGAAGTGCCGGCTGGCCAGCTTGTACGGCGACATGATGCGGTGGACCTCTTTGACTCCGTCCAGCACCTCGAAGTCGGCCGGGTCGTACTGCTCCGCCGGGCCGACCCCGCCCAGCACCGTATGCACGACGCCCGTAGACCGGTGCACGGTGAAGCCCAGCGACACCAGCCGGTCGATCACCGCCTCGATCTGCTGCTCGGTCACGCCTTCCTGCATCACCACTATCATCGATAGCTCCTTCGCCCCCTACTCTTTTCCGTCGCGCTCCAGCATCCGCAGCCGCTGCACGTTGCGCATCTCGTCGATGATGCGCTCGAAGACCCGCTTCACGCCATCCGGGGTCAACGGACCGAGGTTGTTGCCGGTGACGTTGGCGAATACCTCGTCCTCGCGTTTCGGCTCGTAGATCGGCATGCCCAGGTGGTGCTTGAGGCGGCCGATCTCCTCCACGATCGTCGTGCGATCGTTCAGCAGTTCCAGGATGCGCCGGTCCAGCTCGTCGATGCGGTCGCGGCACTCGCGTAGCGCTTCCAGGCCCTCTTCCTGCGTCATGATTGCCTCAGGTCGAACCCGTGCTTGAGTTCGCGGGCCAGGGATTCCAGTTGGAGTTCCAGCGCGGCATTGCCGGCATTCTGCTCGATGAGCCGCACGAACGCGCTGCCCACCACCACGGCGTCCGCCAGGCTGCCCACCGCGGCGACGTGCTCCGGCCGCGAGATGCCGAACCCCACCGCCAGCGGCAGATCCGTCACCCGGCGCACCGCCTCCACCAGCGGCGCCACGGACTCCGACAGCGAATCGCGCTCCCCCGTCACGCCGGTCCGCGATACCAGGTACACGAATCCCGTCGAGTACTTGGCAATCAGGCGCAGGCGCCGTTCCGTCGAGGTGGGAGCGGCCAGAAAAACCGTGTCCAACCCGTGCCGCCGCATGGCCTCGACATGGGCGCCCGCCTCCTCCACGCTCAGGTCGGTGAGCAGCACCCCGTCGATGCCGACAGCAGCCGCATCGCGCGCCAGCGCCTCCAACCCGTACCGCAGGACCGGGTTCATGTAGGTGAACAGCAGCAGCGGGACCTCGGAGCTGCGCCGGATCTCGGCTGCCACCTCGAGCACCCGCCGCAAACTGGCGCCCCCGCGCAAGGCCCGCTCGGAGGCGCGCTGGATCACCGGGCCATCGGCGATCGGGTCGGAGAAGGGAACCCCCAGTTCCACCACGTCCACCCCGCCGCGCTCCAGCGCCGCAACCAGTCCGGCTGTTCTCTCCAGCGACGGATCGCCGGCGGTCAGGTAGCCGACAAAGCCCTTGCGACCCTGGCGGCGCAGCCGGTCGAAGCGGCGGGCGATGCGGGTGGGGGGTTCAGCCAGCATCGAGTTCGGGGAAGTTCTCGCGGTAGATGTCAATGTCTTTATCGCCGCGTCCTGAGACGTTTACAATGAAAATCTCATTCTTCGCTTGAGACGCGCGCCGCAGCCCCTCCGCCACCGCGTGCGCCGACTCCAGCGCCGGGATGATCCCCTCGGTCCGGGACAGCACCCGGGCTGCCTCCAGCGCCTCCCCGTCCCCGATCGAGACGTATTCCGCCCGGCCCTCATCGTGCAGCCAGGCGTGCTCCGGACCGACCAGCGCGTAGTCCAGGCCCGCCGACACCGAATGCGTCAGCGCCACCTGCCCGTCGGCATCCTGTAACAGGTAGCTGTAGGCGCCCTGGAGGACCCCCGGCGAGCCTCCCGAGAACCGCGCTGCGTGCTCGCCCAACGCCGAGCCTCTGCCCCCCGCCTCGACGCCGATCAGCCGTACCTTCTCGTCCGCAAGGAACGGGTGGAAGATCCCGATGGCATTGCTGCCGCCGCCCACGCACGCCAGAATCGCATCCGGCAGGCGGCCCTCCGCCTCGAGAATCTGCCGCCGCGCCTCCTCGCCGATCACCCTTTGGAAGTCGCGAACCATCAGCGGGTACGGGTGCGTGCCCAAGGCCGAGCCGAGCAGGTAATACGTCGTAGCGACGTTGGTGACCCAGTCGCGCATGGCCTCGCTGATGGCGTCCTTGAGCGTCCGGCTGCCGCTCGACACCGCCTCGACCCGCGCGCCCAGCAGCCGCATGCGGAAGACGTTCAGCCGCTGCCGCCGCATGTCCTCCTCGCCCATGTAGACCGCGCACTCCAACCCGAACAGCGCGCAGACTGTGGCGGTCGCCACCCCGTGCTGCCCGGCGCCCGTCTCGGCGATGATGCGCTTCTTTCCCATCCGCCGCGCCAGCAACACCTGGCCCAGGCAGTTGTTGATCTTGTGCGCGCCGGTGTGCAACAAGTCCTCGCGTTTTAAGTAGATACGCGCGCCACCTAAGAACTCACTTAAACGCCGGGCGAAATACAGCGGAGTGGGCCGGCCAGCGTAGTTCCGCAGCAGATCGTCGAGCTCCGCCCGGAAAGCCGGATCCTCCCGCGCCTCGAAATAGGCCTTCTCGAGCTCATCCAGCGGCGACATCAGCGTCTCGGGGACGAACCGCCCGCCGTAAGGACCGTAGTGTCCGCCCGCATCCGGCTGCGACGTGATCATGACAGGGCCGCCTTCAAGAAGCACGCCAGTTTGAGGTGGTCCTTGCGCCCGGGCATGGCTTCCAGCCGCGAGCAGGCGTCCACGCCCCAGGGTTGGGCTTCCTCGATCGCCTGGCGCACATTGGTCTCATCCAGCCCGCCGGCGATGATGACCTTCCGCGGCGCGCCGCGCGCCAGCTTCCAGTCGAAGCTTCGGCCGGTCCCGCCGTGCAGCGTCTCCGAGGGCGTGTCCAACAGGAAGGCCTCGGCCTGGGGCGAATCCAATTCGGCGAACTGGAAGCCGGCCCCGACGCGCACCGCCTTCCACAGCCGGATCCCGGCGGGAAACTCGTCGGCGTTGCCGTGAATCTGCAGGATGTCCATTCCCGACTGGGCGGCGATGTCCAGCGCACGCTCGGGTGGCTCGTTGACGAACAGCCCGACTTTCCAAATATTTGCCGGGAGAATCTCAACAATTCTCTGAGCTTGGGACGCGGTCACGTAACGTGGACTGTTCGCGTAGAAGTTGAATCCGAGAGCCGCCGCGCCGCCTTCCACCGCCACCAGTGCGTCCTCGCGGTTGGTGATCCCGCAGATCTTCACCATCATCGGAGCAAAGCCCGCATCGCTCCGAGCGGATCCCTCGACTTCATCAGGTGCTCGCCCACCAGGAATGCATGGTAGCCCGCCTGGCGCAGTGTGCGGATGTCTTCGGCGGTGCGGATCCCGCTCTCGCTCACTCGCACAATGCCCGGGGGGATAAGCGGCGCCAGCCGGAGCGAGGTCTCGATGACGCACTCGAACGTGCGCAGGTTGCGGTTGTTGACGCCAATCAACTGCGCGCCCGAATCGATGGCGGCCTGGAGCTCCGTCTCGTCGTGCACCTCGACCAGGGCGGCCATCCCGAACCGCGCCGCGTACTCGCGCAGGTGCCGGAGCTGTTTCGAAGCCAGGATCGTGGCAATCAGCAGGACGGCATCGGCGCAATAGGCGGCTGCCTCCGCCACGTGGTATTCGTCGAAGGTGAAGTCTTTGCGCAGCACCGGCAGGCTCACCGCGCCGCGCGCCGTGGCCATGTCATCGAGGCTGCCGTGGAAGAACTTCTCGTCGGTGACCACCGACAGCGCGGCCGCGCCGCCGTGCTCGTAAGCGCGCGCAATCGCGATCGGGTCGACGCGGTCCGCCAGCACGCCCTTCGTGGGAGACGCCTTCTTGATCTCGGCGATGATGGCCGGCTCGCGCTTGACCAGCGCCGCCCGGAAATCCCGGCGGTTCCGCCGCGTCTCGTCGCCCAGCAGTTCCAGCTCCGCCCGCGGCACCATCGCGTCGGCGAGGTCCGCCTTCTTGTATTCCACGATGCGCGACAGTATGTCTGGAATGCTCCCGGTCATGTCTGCGTGGGAACTATTATCGTAGCACGCGGGCGCCCATCATTCTCGCCCAGTGACTACGAAGTTCACCTCGACTGACGTGATGACCTCCACCGGCTTGCCATTGAGCAACGTTTGCCGGTAGACCCACTGCTTGACTGCCGCCTGGGCCGCCGGAACCAGCAGCGGATGACCCGAGATGAGCTGGAGGTCCTGGACATGGCCGTCCGCGCCGATGATGGCGGTGAATCGGACCGTGCCCTGAATATGCCGCTCGGGATAAACCGGTTTCACCTCCTTGATGAGCTTGGCGGCCTGGACGTCGCCGCCTACGCGGATTCTGGTCGGCCCTTGCGGAGCCGGTGGAGCCGCACCGGGTGCTCCGCCGAGAACGGAGCCCTCGACACCCACGGTAAACGTGCGCGCCTCGGATGGTGGCGCCGGCTTGGGGATCCCCAGCTCCTCGGCCCGCTTGAGCAGTCGCTCCCTGGTCGCGCCGTCGCTGCCCGCCTGCGAGAAGAATCTCAGCGCGTTGGCCCACACGCGAGGATCCTTCGGATGCCGCTCGGTTTGCTCCAGCCAGAGGTCCTTGGCGCGCGCGTAGTCGGCTTCATCGTTCAGCGGGTTGGGAGGCGCGGAGATACTGGCGAAGTTGAAGCCGGCGACCGGGGATTCCGGATGGTGCTCGATCAGCCAGAGCACGTGCCTCGACCAGGCCACGCCACCCAGGTTCACGAAGTAGTGCGCGATCAGCTTCCCCCGCGCCGCCAGGTCCTCTGGGTTTGTCCGCAGGCACTCCTCCAGAGCCTGGGCCTCCGCGGCGGTCAGCTTGTTGCCCTGAGACAGCAGATCGACGTACGAGTCCCCTGGAGCGGGAGACTGCGCCAGCGCACCCGACAGCACCAGCAAGGCCAGCGACACGGCCTTCCCCGGGAAGCTATGAAAACCCATCTCTGCCTTAGTATAAGGCAGACTAAGGCTGCCCAGACACGATCCGGACAGACTCGGATACGCTCTTACCCTCCCGGGGGAACACTTCCAGCCGGAAAAGGACGGCACTGGTGAGGGGCGCGTAAACAACCGAGCCGGATCGCAGTTGGGCCTGGTCCGCCGGTACATTTTCCGTGTGGTCGCCATCGACAATCTCGAGGGTGCCTCGTTGCGCGTCCCGCAGCACATCGCTTTCCTGGTTCCACCGCAATACCAACTGGCCGCCGGATCGTTCGATCCTGATCCCCCGCGAAGCTGTGGTTCAGCGGGTGATGGGCGAGCTCGATGCCGCCCTGAGTCGATCCGAAGGTGTATGAGTAGGTTGCCGCTGGCCGGGTTTAGGCCCATCGCGGTCTGCGGCTCACGCAAACCGGCACGCCGTTCCGGCTCTTATGCCGGCGCCACTCCGATGACCTCGAGGCCGCAGGCGCGGGCCGCCAGCGCAAGCTGTTTGTCACGGGTCGCGAACACCAGGGGCTCGCCGCGGTCCTCCATCCACGCCAGCGCACTGGCCAGGTGAATGGCATCCAGGGTGTGTACCATTGTCGGAAAGGGAGCCGAGGCCCGCTCCAGGACCGCGGTACCGATGGGAATCCGTTCTCCGAATGCCTCCACCTTCAGCCACGCACTGCGCGGTCTTGCCGGACCCAGCGGAGCGCCTCGTCCACGTCGCCCGGCTTCAGGTTCGCGGGACGGAAGAACGGCAGCCGGTCGATGTCCTTGTGGGATTTGGCCGCCGGGATCGTGGCGACGCGTCGGCGCTCGGGCTTGCAGGACACGATCCGTGCGATCGGGGTCTCGCGGTCCTTGACCAGGATCTCGCCGCCGTTGCGGACCGCACGGAGATACGTGCTCAAGCGGCTCTTGAGCTCGGTGATCGTCACTTCGGTCCCCATAGGTCCCATTATGAACTGGACACGTCACCGCGGGGAAGAGTATGCGGCCCGATCAGGCGGGCCTGGCCCCAGCCCGCTTCGGCCATCAGGCCGGCGTCGGCCGCCGTGAAGACGATCTGGCAACTGTTCTCATCCTGGGGTGACATGGCGGGCTTGCGCCGGCCCGGTGCGACCGTCGCCAGGTACCTGAGAATGGTATAGACGTCGCCGCCTTCCGGAATCGAGACGTCGAACTCCTGAGTCCCGAAGCGGACGCGCGCCCCGCGTTCGGCCATGCGCCACACCAGGAAGGCGCAGGCCTCCACCGCCTGCTCGAACCACTCCTCGAGCGCCGGGGGCGCATTCAGGTCCAGGAAGATCTCCAGCAATCGCTCCTGTTCCCGGGCAAACTCGCGCACCTGAAGCGAGCCGACCTTGGCCGTGGCTCTCCAGTCGACGTGGCGCGCGCTCTCCAACGCCTCGTAGGGCCGGATGCGGTAGAAATCGTGGCCGCGTCCACGGGCCTGCGTCTCCATGTCGCCCCGGACCGCCGCCAGCAGATCCTCGAATCCCGGCTGCGGATCGATCGAGGGGTACACCAGAATCTCGCGCCGCAAGGTCACCCGGGCGCGGCGTTCCAGAAAGCCGAACGGAAAGCCGGTCGCGAACAGGAACCCGTTCTCGCGGTAAATGCCGCGCTTCCGGAAGCACGCCTCGACGGTCTCATCCAGCACCGCGCCCCCGGGAATCACCAGGAAGTACAGCCTCGTCAGGACGCTCTCCTCCGACCCGCTGAGGTGAATCGAGAACGACGGCAGCCAGCTCTTGGAGTTGCGGATGTAGACCCTCCCCTCCAGCGTCCGGCGCGCCGCGATGTGCTCGGGCAACACGAAATCCAGCTCCAGCCCAGCCAGCGACAGCTTGCTGATCAGGCCCGACACCATCAGCGTCGAAACCATCGCCGCCAGGATCAGGAACAGCAGGTTGTTGCCGGAGGCGACCGCCGCCACCCCAACCAGCACCATGGCCAGGGTGAACACCAGCCCGCCGTGCGTCACCGAACGCCGGGGTGCGCGCTTCAGAACGGATTGCAGCTTCTGCCAGGCCGTCGACACCGTCGTCTCGATCATGTCACAACCCGCCACTTGGTTTCCCAGGTAGAATCGTAGTCGATGAAGGCAATCGCTGTGTTCCTCCTCGGCGGGGTGTGTTTCGCCGGCCAGTGGAGGCAACTCTACAACGGCCAGGACCTGTCGGGATGGAAGATGGTCGGGCCCGGCCGGTTCGTCGTCGAAAACGGGCTGATGAAGACCGAGGGCGGAATGGGCCTGCTCTACTACTCCGGCGAGAAGATCGGCGACGCCACTCTGCGCGTGGTCTTCAAAACCGCCTCGAAGAACGCCAACTCGGGCGTCTTCATCCGCCTGCCCGAGCAGCCCAAGGACCCCTGGTACGCCGTCCACAACGGTTACGAGGTGCAGATCGACGCCGGCGGCGACGACTGGCACTGCACCGGCTCGATCTACTCGCTGAGCAGGGTCACGAAAAAAACTCAGAAGCCCATGGGCGATTGGAACACCATGGACATTGTTCTCCGGGGCCAGGAGACCATCGTCTACTTGAACGGCGAGAAGGTGAACGACTTCTTCGGCTTCCAGCCGGTGCCGCCACGCAAGGAGTGGTACGAGCCGGTGCGCGGCCCGCGGCCCGACAGCGGCTATTTCGGCCTCCAGAACCACGACGCGCGCTCGGTGGTCTATTTCCGCGAAATCAGCGTCAAGAAAGATTGATCGTATCCTGGAGACAGGTGCCCTCGGACAACGCGATTGAGACATTCGGGCTGACCAAGGTCTTCCGGTCCCTCTGGAGGCGAAGTGAAGTGCGCGCGCTCCAGGACGTCACGCTGCAAGTGGCCCGCGGAACCACCTTCGGCTTGCTGGGGCCGAACGGGGCGGGGAAGACCACCTTCGTCAAGCTGGTGCTTTCTTGCACGCACCCGACCGAAGGTGGCGCCCGGGTCTTCGGCCGTGACGTGTGGGAGACCGGCGCCCGGCGGCCCGTAGGCTACCTTCCCGAGAACCACCGTTTCCCCACCTACATGACCGGCGCGGGGATGCTGGATTTCTACGCCGCGCTCTCCGGCATGGAGGCGCGGGCGCGCAAGAAGCGCATCCCGGAATTGCTCGAGCTGGTGGATCTGGCCAAGTGGGGCGGGGTGCGCCTGGGCAAGTACTCCAAAGGCATGCTGCAACGAATCGGGCTGGCGCAGGCGCTGATGCACCGGCCCAAGCTGATGATCCTGGATGAGCCCTCCGACGGGGTCGACCCGGTCGGACGCCGCATGATCCGCGAGATCCTCCGCGCGCTCGAGGAGCAGGGCGTCACCATCTTCCTCAACTCCCACTTGCTGGCCGAGGTCGAGTTGTTCTGCCGCGAGGTGGCCATTCTGCACCGCGGCAAGGTGGCCCTGATCGGCAAGGTGAAGGAGCTGACTGCCGGAAAGGGCTATCGCCTCACGGCCACCGGCGTCGCCGAGCAGCTCGAGTCGGAGCTGCGCGAAAAAGCGATGGCGGCCGCCTCCAAGGATGGCCTGCTCGAATTCCAGTTCGCGGACCGCGAGCTGCTCAACCAGGCCATCGATGCGCTGCGCGCCGGCGCCGCCGATATCGAGAGCATCGCTCCCACCACCAGCACGCTCGAAGAGGTTTTCTTCCGGACGGTGCAATCGTGACCACTCTCACCGCAACCGCCGCGCTGGTGCGGGACACCTTTCGCGAGGCCTTCGCCCGCAAGCTGTTTTGGGGACTGTTCGGCCTCTCCACCTTCCTCATCCTCTTCTTTTTGTTCATCATGAAGATCGACGTGGTGCAGGGCGCCCTGGCCACCGTCTCGCTGTTCGGGCAGATCACCGGCCGCTCGATCGACGTGAAGCACCTGGTGCGCCAGGTACATGCCGGCATCTCCTCGTTCCTTTACACCTGGCTGATGTTCCTGGCTTTGTTCGCGTCCGCCGGCCTGATCTCGTCGGTGTTCGAGCCGGGGCGCATCGAGCTGCTGCTCTCCAAGCCCGTCTCGCGCCTCCACATCCTGCTGGGGCGCTACGCCGGCAACCTGCTCGTGGTGGGGCTGAACGCGTGCTACCTGGTCCTCGGCGTCTGGCTCATCTTCGGATGGAAGACCGGGGTGTGGAACTCGGCTTTCCTCGCGGTGATCGGAACCACCGTGTTCATGTTCGGGGTGCTCCTCAGCGCCATGGTGCTGGTCGCCGTGCTCAGCGAGAGCGGGGCGCTGGCCCTCATGGTGGCCTTCGCCCTGATGATCATGAGCGTCATCCTGGCCCAGCGCAGCATCGCCGAGCGGCTGCTCTCTTCGGAATGGTCGCGCAACGTCTGGAGGGGCCTCTACTGGGTGTTCCCCAAGGTCTTTGACGTTGGCCGCATGAACATGGACTTCGTGCAAGGGCGCGCGGTTGGCGCGCTCGATCCCATCTGGAGCTCGGCCGCCTTCGCCGCCGTGATGCTGGCCGCGAGCATCTACTCTTTCTCGAAAAGGAACTTCTGATGCGCCGCTCACTCGTACTCCTGTCGTTGACTCTTGCGGGCTGCGGAATCACCCAGCTCGGATCGGGCCGCGTCGACCGGTCCCTCGCCGCCTTGGTCCCCGCCGACACCACGGTTCTGGCCGGTGTCAGGATGGATGAACTGCGCGCCACTCCCTGGTACAAGAAGTCGGTCGGCGACAAACCGTTGCCGGAGCTGGACTCCTTCGTCAAGGAAACCGGCCTCGACCCGCGCAAGGACATCTCGGAACTGCTCATCGTCTCCGACGGCGCCAAGACCGCGGTCCTGGCTCGCGGCGAGTTTTCGCGGCAGAATCTCCAGGCGAGCATCAACCGGCAGGGCGGGAAGAGGATCCCTTACAAGGGTTTCACTCTGATGGGCAGCGAGGAGACCGTGGTGGTGTTCCTGAACTCAACCACCGCGGCGGCGGGGCAGCCCGCCGCCGTCCGCTCGATCATCGACCAGCGCGGCCGCTCGACGGGACTCTCGCCCCTCTTGCGGCAGAAGGTCGAAGCGATTCCTCCCCACCACCAGATCTGGATCGTGGCTACCGGCGGCTTCGGAGATATCTCGAAGACCGTTCCGCAGTCGGGGAACTTCGCCAATCTGGGCAAGGTCTTCTCGATGATCGAGAGCCTGACCGCCGGCGTCGACCTGCGCTCCGGCCTGCACCTGTTCGCCACCGGCGTCTGCCGCTCCGACCAGGATGCCCGCTCGCTAGGTGATGCTGTGCGCGGCTTGGTGGCCCTGGCCCGGCTGGCCGCGCCGTCCGGCGATCCCGACCTGCTGAAGGCGATCGACGGCATCCAGGTCGAGCAGCAGCAGCGCACCGTGCGCCTGACCGTCGCGATCCCGCAGGACCTCTGGGACAAGACGGTCGGGAAGCTTCGGAACCGTTAAGGACTGCCGGATTGCGCTCGGCGCTTGGTGCTGCCGAACAAGACCGAGGGCTGGTCCTTGACGAGTTTGCAGCAACGGCTGGTGAAGACGGGGGGCCGACTGGTGAGGCACGCTCGCTACTACTGGCTATTGCTGGCGGAGAGCCATCTGACGCAGCGGCTGTTCCAGGCGATGGCGCGGCGGCGGAGAAGCAAACCGGTTGAAGGCAGGAGGGGAAGGGAGAGGTGCATTATAAATCGCCTGGAATCAGTAATTTCCGTGCCCGGGTGAGGCAGAGCTGGTTCCCTTCCTCGGCTGCCGGAGTCGCTCGGGATGGAAAGGATAAAGAACCTTTCGCCAACGGAGGTTGCTGGATGTAAAATCGAAAAAGGCCCGAAGCTCTGAAACGGCTACGCCTACCTTATGCAGCTCATTCCTGGGGAGATCAGGCGCCGTCCTGATCGACCCTCCACGGTGGTCGCCCACCGTCTACCAACCCGAGATTCCGCCCCAATGTGACAGCCACTGATGGTCTTGCACCCAAGGGTGGAGAGGAGAGATGGAGCGTATTGAAATGGAGAAAAACGAGAATCAGCGCCTTCGATTTCAGGCCCGTTCGGCTGTTGCCGTTATGGCCGTAACGCTGAGCGTTCTTGCCACCGCCGGGTTGGCCTACGCCGGCAATCCTAAAGACAAGAAACCCAACGACAATAAAGAGGAGGCCACGCAGGTTTACAACCATACCTACGACGAGGTCTTCCAGGCTGCTCAGGAGAGGATCGAGCGGAACGGTTGGTTCATCGACAAGGCAGATAAGGACAAGGGGATCATCATCACCGCCGCCATCGACAAAAAGTGCCCGATCGACATACACATCGAATCCGTCAGCCCAAAGCCTGAAACACGTGTGACAGTTCGCTGGCGGTGCCAGGGGTGGGCCCTTAGGCACTACTCCCATGACCTGGGGGACGGCTACCTGAGCGGATTACAGAAGGTGTTAGCGACGTATCGCTAAACCGAGCCTCGAGGGCGTTGATATGAGTGGAACAATTTGGGCTTGTCGATCGCGATGGCGGTTCTGGGCCACCTTATTGGTGGCGGCGCTATGCATTCTCGCCATCGCTTCGGCGGCGCCTGCAGGCAAGGAGCGCAACAAGAAGGGCTGGGAGTTCGCAAAGGTTTACACGTACGCATACGACGAGGTTTTTGAGGGCGCCCAAGAGGCGATCGAGCAGAGAGGGTGGCTTGTTAGGGCGGCGGAAAAAGAACAGGGCGCGATCGCCGGAAGGCCCGCAAGCTCCGAGTGCAGCATTACTTTCACCATTCACATCCAGCCAATCGAGGCGCCCGGTCCGAAACCTGCGACGAAAGTCACGATCGCTGTGAACAGCCATGGATTTGGATGTCTGGAGCTGCGGGAGCGCGTGGCCGGCACCCTATGCAGCTCATTCCGAGGGAGATCAGGCGCCGTCCTGATCGACCCTCCACGGTGGTCGCCCACCGTCTACGAGCCCGAGATTCCGCCCCAGGGTGACAGCCGCTGATGGTCTTGCACCCATGGGCGGAGAGGTAACATGGAGCGTATTGAAATGGAGAAAAACGAAAATCGGCGCTTTCGATTTCAGTCCTGTTCGGCTGCTACCGCCGTGGCCGTAACGCTGAGCGTTCTTGCCACCGCCGGGTTGGCCTACGCCGGCAAACCCAAAGACAAGAAACAGGAGGCCACGCGGGTCTACAGGCATACTTACGACGACGTCTTTCAGGCTCTTCAGGAAGCCATCGAGCGGCAGGGCGATTTCATCGACCACGTAGACAAGGACAAGGGCACGATCACCGCCAACTGCGGAAAGATGATGTGCACGCCCACGTATGAAGTACAGGTCGTATCGGTCAGTGTGGCGCCGGAGACGCGTGTCACCATCCGTGTCACCACGAAGGGACACTTATGCGGGAACATCTGGGAAGGTGTTGCGAATGGTTTGCTCGGCAGACTGCAAATAGTGCTGGCCACATACCGTTGAGAGGCGTGTGCGGAAACAGCGCCGAGATGCGCGGAAACGAAGACAGGGACCGTCGATCTGTATGGCCGTCCGAGGCCGCCGTGTTGGCGGCGCTGTGCATTTCCGCCATCACCTCGCCGACTTCGGCGGCGCCCGCAGACAAGGGGCGCGACAAGAAGGGCTCAGAGTTCGCGAAGGTCTACGCGTACACCTACGACGAGGTTTTTGAGGGCGCCCAAGAGGCGATCGAGCAGAGAGGGTGGCTTGTTACGGCGGCGGAAAAAGAACAGGGCGTGATCGCCGGAAGGCCTGCCAGCCCAGAGTGCAGCATTACTTTCACGTTTCACATCCAGCCAATCGAGGCGCGCGGTCCGAAACCTGCGACGAAAGTCACGATCGCTGTGAACAGCCATGGATTTGGATGTCTGGAGCTGCGGGAGCGCGTGGCCGGCACCCTGTTCAACCGCCTGTTCATGGCATTGTCCGCCCCTCGCTGAGGGACGGTTCGCGATGCAGAGGGAAAGCACGGCCCGAGGAGGGCTTTATGAAACGGGTTAAAAGCGAAGGACGTGTTACAGCGGCGATGTGGCGGTGGTGTGCGGCGGCGGGCCTCAGCATTGTTCTGCTGCCATTCGCCCACATGGGTCAGGCCTTCGGTCAGGCGATGCAGGCGCAAGTCCGAGAAGTGATGGTGACGTCCGAGCCTCCTGGAGCCAGTATTTGGACCAAGGAAGGGCGCGACTATAAGTGCTCGTCCAGCGTCACGCCCACGCGGTTCGAATTGACTTTTTATGGCAGCAACGCCGTGAAGCAACTCCTGCTTACGAGATTCGGATACTCCAGTCGCAAGCTGACGGTGGGTGCTGCGGATGAAAGAGCCGGCGCCGATCTGGCTCCGATAAAGCTCCTCGGGGTCCTTGGAGCCTCCACGTCTCCGGAAGTTCAGAAAATGCGGGTGGGTTTCGCGGACGAGTTCGAGCGGGCGCTCGTTGCCAGCGGCGACGCCCTTCGGTGCGCGCCGCTGGAAATCTCGCAAATCGGCGTCGTGCAGAACGAGGCTGCACACGAGATGGAGCTCTTCGTGATGATCAACCTCAACGAGTCCGGCGTCTGGCGGGACCTTCGCCTTGCGACCCGACGTACAACGGATCGTGAACCCGAGCGGAAGATTGCTCAGGCGGCGCTGGAAGGAGGCGTGGCCGACGTCCTGGCGCTATTTGGCTCCGTAATGACGAGGTTCCCCGAGGTGCCCAGACTGGTTGTCAGTTGCATGTACACGGCCTCGGCGCCCGTCATCCAAACGGAGAGACGCCGGGGCATGCACACCGAATACGTATACCGCTACGATTCGAGAACCGGCACGATGCAACCGACGCCAAAGCAGGTCTATGACACAATCGAGACGGATGTTGTCAACGAGGAAACAAAACCACAAACCCTTTTTCTGAGTATCTCGGCGGCGAAGATACCAGCTTTGGGGGGCCGGAAGGCGGTGACCGATGCTTTTCTGGCCAGCGGTGAGATCAAGCGTGTGCCGTAAGGCCGGAGTACCGCGCCGCAAGGCTTCCGCAATGCCCTCTTAGTAGTTTCGGCGCCAGCCGGGCACCTCGACCGTCACATCCCCATTGACCACCGCCTGGCACCCCAGCCGCGAGTGCAGCGTCAGCCCCGCCGCCATATCCAGGCGGTCGGCCTCCTCATCCTCGATCGGCGAGAGGTTCGCGTCGCCCTGGTGGACGATGACGTGGCAAGTGGTGCAGGCGCAGTTGCCGCCGCAGGAGTGCTCCAGCGCCACGCCGAAATTCAACGCCACGTCGAGGATCGACCCGGGTCTTCCGTGGCCCTGGTAAGGGAGCCTCTCGTACTCCACCGTCACGTTGCTGGGGAGGAAGGTTACCCGGGGCACCGCCCCCGATTATAGCCCGTGGTCGGTGCCGCAGACGCTCACCTGGATTGCCAGCGCCTTGAACGCCGCCGCCTTGGCCGCCAGCGCCAGGTTCGCGCCCTCGGCGTCCGGCCCGTAAGCCACCTGGATGTGGTTCGACTTGTGGCGCGCCATGAATTGGTCGCGGGTCACTCCGTACATCACCGCGTGCATGATCGGCCACTGCGACGTGGTCGAGTTCCAGCGCCGCTCGGTTTCCTCCCGCGGCAGCTCGACCACCTTGGCGCGGCCGAGGTCCGCCTTCAGCTTGGCGCCATCGACGAAGATCCGGCTCCACACGATTTCGCCGGGCTTGCTGACGCCCTTGATCGTCCCGCCGCCCAGCGGGAAGTACATCGGGGGCTGGCGTTCGCTCACCGCGCCCGCGTACCCGTCGATGAAGTGCTGGGGCGGCGCCGAGCCGGAGATCTCGAACACCCAGACGAAATCTTCGCGCCCGTCGGAGCGGTAGGGCTCGCCGTAGCGCACGTCGTGCAGCGTGGTCTCCGGATCGAAGCCCAGTTTGCGCCAGACGCGGTTGGTGACCAGCGCGTCCAGCCCGGCGCATTCATCGACTTCGTTGAAGTGCGGCAGCGCTTGGTTCTCGTACAGCACGCGCCCCGTCTTCCCCTCCGTCACCGGCGGGCGGTCGACGTTGTTCAGCAGGCCCTCGACCAGGTCCGAGGCCGGCGTGAGGTCCTTCAACCCCTGCTGGTACTGAATGCCGATCACGTCGCATCCGAAGTCGTCCGCGATCCGCAGCGCCGCGATGTACATCTTGCACTGCGCCAGGATCTGGTCGTCGGTCAAATCGGTCTCCGGATTCGGTCCGGTCAGGAAGCGCATGCCCTTCTGGTCCAGCCAGGAGCGCACCGCCAGCGCCTCTTCGTCCGATACGCGCAGCATGGCGGCGTACAGCGCCGACTGGCTCAAGCGCTCCTTGAACACGCCGGTCTTATGCAGCAGCTCGTCGGGAATGATGCCGTTGTACATTCCCATGCAGCCTTCGTCGAAGACGCCCAGGATGGCCTTGTCCTTCTTGAGCTGCCGGGCCACCTGCCCGCCCGCTCTCGCGGCCTGTGCGGGCAGCTTGAACTCGGCGAGCGGCCGCACGTGGCTGGTGTCGTGGACCAGGGTTTCGCCCGCCAGCCAGCGGCGCAAGCCCTGGGTGAAGAAGTCGTCCTGGAAATCGCCGCTCCATAGCGTGCTGTACGTCTTGCCGGCCTTGGTGAGGCAGGCGTTCAGGTTCAGCATGCCTACCAGTCCCGGCCATTCGCCGCTCCAGTTGGCGACCGTGAGGATCGGTCCGCGGTGCGTCAGCAGGCCGCCCAGGATGTGCTGGCTGTACTGCCAGACCGCTTCGACCACCACCAGCGGCGCGCTCGGCGGGATCTGGCGGAACACCTGCAATCCGTGCTTCTGACTATCGATGAAGCCGTGCCCTTTCTCGGGGTCGTAAGCGTGGCCCCGCTCGACCTCGCGGCCCTCGCGCCGGATGGCCGCCATGACGGCCTCCTCGACGCGCTGCTGCGCCACCCAGCATTTCTGGTTGGCCGACAGCCGCAAATCTCCATTGGCTATAACGATAACTTTATCGGACATGACTCCATTGTGGCACGAACCGCAGCCCCTCGGCAGCCCTGTGGTATCGTTGAATCTCAGCCTCCTCGTTTCGCTCACCAGGGCCGGTAGCTCAGGAGGTAGAGCATCTGCCTTTTAAGCAGAGGGTCGCGGGTTCGAGTCCCGCCCGGCTCACCAATAGAATCAATAATGTGCAGCGGTTCTCAGCGTGCGGGATGAGACGTCGTGACGTTGTGTGTGTCGTAGCCGCCCTGGGGCCTGCCGTCCGCCGCATCTTGCGGTAGAATACTCCAATGCCGGATAGCGAAGAGCTTGGGAGGACCCGACTGGAACGGGAGCGGTGGATGGTGGATGAGCAATTCCGCCGCAAGGAGCAGACACCAGCACTGAGGTGCATATCCACGATAGAACTGAAACGCGCCTACGATGTCCTGCACCATGCCTGGGCTGCAGCTCAGGAGCGCGACACCCAGCGGCTGCGGGCAGCGGCGCGCGCGCTTGCTGAGGGGCAGCAGGCACCGGGGAACGCTGGCCCGCACGTTCTCACGCCGGAAGAGAGGTCGGATTTCTTTGACAACTCCCTGGAACCTGTCGCGCTGATGCTGCTCGCATTTGCATTTGAGAACCTTCTGAAAGCGCTGCTTCCTCAAAGTGGTGGGGCGACAACCACGAAAAGGAGGCGAGCCGAGTACAGCCACGACCTGAGCAAGCTGGCTGACCTGTCCGGGATTTCGCTGACCGAGGAAGAGCGGCCAGCGCTTGCTGTGCTCTCGCATTACAGCACGTGGGCCGGTCGGTACATGACTCCGAAGGAGATGGGAGAATACAAGGACCGCTGGCTGCATCTGGAGCGCGGAGAGGAACCATTGGACGCCGAGACTCTCCAGCGGTTGTACGCACGCTTCTATCTGCTGGCTGGCGGTGGACCCGATATCCCTCCAGACCCTCCCAAGTAGGCTCAGTTCGCGCTGCCCTTGGCCTGCTCAGCATCCGGCTCCGGGACAATCAGCCTGCCACCCAGGGCCGCAGCGGCGGACAGCCCGGTGGAGTACATGCGAATAGGTATGCACAAGCTCTGGGACTGGCCGCGCGGCCCGGCGCCTACGGAAGCAGGTCCTTATATCGCGTCAGGTCCGAGGCATGGACGGGAATCGAGTATCCGCTGTCGTGGACCAGACCGCGAACATCTGAAAGCCTGGTCTCAGTGGCCCAGGGGGAAACGACAATCTCAGTGACAAGCGCGCTGAGATCAACCCTGCGCCGCAAGCACTTCGGTACGCGGTCAGGGGGTTCGCTGAGCGGTCTGGGATGGGGGAAGTTGTTCTCGTCGAAATGCCGATTCAGTCCGGCAAGCTGGTCCGGGAGCCAGAGCAACGCCCTGACTTCGTGTTCATCAGCGTAGCACTCCTGCTTCGTGCTGATGAACCGGAGGACGTTGAAACCCGTGAGATGCTTCGATCCATAGCGTACAAGCCCCAGGAACGGACGGCCCCCACATGAACCCAGCGCGGTCTTCAGCAGACCGTACCGCGAGACCACCGCAACGCCGTCCTTGGCGTACTTCTGCCACATTGCACCGGGCTCCGACGCGAACAAGTACCAGCAGTTGATGAAGCACCACTCGCGGTCCTGAGCGAGCACTCCGAACTGATGGGTCAACTCCAGCTCGTCCCGCAGGTCGAAAACGGAGAGCCCCATCAGGTGGCGGACGTATTCCGCAGGAGGCAAGCCTTCATCGTCGAATTCATCTGCCCGGCAAAAGTACAATTCTCCTGTAGCTACAAGGTCCCGGAACTTCCAAGGTTCCATGAAGCGCCAGATTCTCGCCTCCTGGTCTCTAGGCTCCAATCCGTCAGGAAACATTTCCACCTGCATTGTTTTTTCACCGTAGCACATCTCTCCCGGCTCCCCCAGCATCACGCTACGCGCACATGCAGGAATCGGCGTATGATAGCGGGAAGGTGAACCACCATGAAAGCAGCGGTCCTGACCTTAATAGCGATTGCTTCAGCAGTGCCATGCGTGGCCCAGTTGCCGGAGGAGTTCAGGACACTCGCCGGGGAATACAACGGGTACTACTGGAAGAGCTTGTCGTTTGACGAAAAAGTGGCTTTCGTGTACGGTTTTCTAGCTGGGTATCGGTTTGCCGCCCCGACGAACAAGTCTATCGAGGAACAGACGGAGAAATCGTGCCTCGCGCAATTTGCGAACCCAACCGCTGAGCAATACACGGAGTGCGTCATGAAGTCCCTGGATGCCAAGACTGAAGAATACAAGCATTGGGAGTCGCTCGATCCCACTCCGGACGGAAAGTACGGAGAGACTGTCGAGGCGACGGACCGGTTCTTTGCCGAACCGGAAAATCGGGTTATGCCCGTTACGGTTGCGTGGCAGATTGCGAAATGGAAACAGGAAGGCCGCCAACAGCGAGAAATCGACGAGCTGATGGATCGTAGTCGTCGTATCTTCATCCGGGTACCCCGCACACTGTGCGAACTGGGTTATGGCATCACCGCTTCCCGCTGCAAGACGCTCGGAACCACGTTGAAAGCCGCGCCTCCCAAGTAGGAGGCGAGCAATACTGTTTCGGGAACCCTACGAGGCGCGTCACGGCTTCAAACGGTGCGCCTGGGCACGCTGCGGCTCGGGTGATGTGCTTGGATGCCGATGGCGCGGCGTGGCTCCAGCGGCCCGCGATGAGCGGCATATGCGCACCTGCGTGATACAATGAGGCATGCCTCAAGAAACAAATGAAACCGAGCGCGAGGACGCGATTCGCATTCTCAAGAACCTCGGAGAGATACCAAGCCGGCACGATGGCATCCAAGCTGTGGATCAAGTAACGGGAGCCACGGGGAAATCCCTTGAGCTTGTCCACGGCTTGGAGGACAAAGGGCTCGTCCACTTCGCGCCCAAAGTCAGCCACGGCATGAAGTACGATCCCAAGGGCCGCTGGAAAGAAGGACCCGCTGGTAGCTGAGCAGCCCTTGCCGGCGGCCGGTGGTGCGGGATGAGCGGCGGGGGCTGCCGCAGACCGTGCGCGGCCTTCGGGCAGTTTATACACGCCGGGGACTGCGTCAGGGACGCACGGGCCGTGCCCACGTTTTGTGTCGTGACTTGTGACGTAGGTGCCTTCAGGACCCCCTCTTTTGTCCTCTGTCCCAGCCTGTCGAGGAAAGTTACGAATGCCCGGAAAGCATTCAAACTATAGCGGACAAGGTCAGCCAGCAATTGCCGGTGACAGGCCGGGGACTCAACCCTTAAGCAGAGGGTCGCGGGTTCGAGTCCCGCCCGGCTCACCAGCTACGCCGCGTACCTGAGGATTTCCACCTCGGCACCGCTGCTGACGGCTGCGTCGGCTCGTTCCAGAACCTGAGCGGTCACCTCCTCGGACAGGTAGTATTCGCCGCAATTTTGGCACACGTCGGCGGGAACGCCCTTCAAGATGACGGTTGTCGCCCCGCGCTGGAGCGTCACGGTCGCCTCACCGGGACGCGTGTCCCCGTGCTTGCACAAGACGCACTTCATTTTGTCCTCCTGTTCCTGAAGTCGGGCTGCCACTGGTCAAGTCCTGGAATGTACGCCGTCACCACAATGCACGTCCTGCCGTCTTCATCCAGGGCCACGACCACGTGTATCGGCCGACCGCCCACGACTCGAAACATCAGGCGGCTCGGGTAGGGCGAATCACCGGGATACTCTGCTATGACCTCTCCCCCGACGATCACCGACTTCACCTGGTCCCTTCTGATGCCGCGCTGAAACATGCGCTGCACGGCATGAGCGCTGAAGACCAGCCGTTCATATTCCAAAGCTCAGCCCTCCCCGCCTGCCCCGAACTGCCCTCCCCACTCCGGCCAACCACGATCAGGGGCCGGAGCGTCACGCACCACAAGAGCAGGATAGCAACGAATTCCGGCGTGTGCATCGTGTCTGCCTTCCAGCGCCTGACGGGGAAAACCACCGGAGCCGGTAGCTCAAGAGGTAGAGCATCACCGACAAGTTCGTGGCTCCGCGTGACATTTTGGTGTAGCGCACGTGTTTCCTGACGCATCCAAAGGGCAGATCACGGACCAGCCGGAATTTTGTTCCCTTGATTCTAAAGGGCTTGACGGTTTCTGAGGGGCTGGCAAAGTCGGCCTGCCTGTTTACCTGAGAGTGGCGAAGAGAATGCTCAAGAGAGCGGAGGGGCACGGTGTGTATCACCGATTCCCGATTCCACTGGCTGGCTGCCTCTCAGTGCACGGGGGCTGGCTGAGACTCTACCTCTATCCAAACGCCAGGGAGGTTTGATACGATGCCAACGAGCGCCTCTGAGACCGGAGGAAGAAAGAGGGACCGACAGCAGATGACGACCAAGGCCGTGCCAGTTCGTCGGGAGGCTATGCCAGCCGCCCCAGATGAGGGGCTTCCGGAAGACATTGAAGGCCTCGAAGCTCTGACCGAGCCGGTCTCGGCGAAACTCGACCGGGGCATTCTGGTTCTGGTCAAACATCTCGGGCCGGACCAGCCCGATCCTGCCGAGGATCCAGCCGTCGAACTGCACTGATGGCCGACCCTGCCTATCCATGGTACGCAGTTGCTACCGGAGATGAGATCCAACAAGGCGATATTCTGGAAGCGTGCCCCGTCTTTATCCCTCCTGACGAGATTGCGGTTCCTGCAGGTGACGCGGCGCGGGAGCAACCGCCCAATCCCACGACTTTTGTGGAACGGACACTGGACCTCATTGTCATGTCACAAAGCTGCGACCTCGTCGGAGGTCGAGAGAAGGTGCGAGAGGTTCTGCTCGCCTCCCTTTGGCGCCGATCTCAAGTGACGACAGGCCACCTTGCCAGTGCCAGGGGATTGGAGGATGCCCGGCGGGGACACCTACCTCACTTTCACCTGCTCGCGGAATGCACGCTGCCGAACTTCCAGCGCGAACTACGCATTGTGGATTTCCGCAGGCTCTATTCGCTGCCGGCCAGTTTTGTGCGGAGGCGTGTCGCAGGCTATCCGCGGATTCGGTTGTTGCCTCCGTATCGAGAACAACTGTCGCAGGCCTTTGCCCGCTCCTTCATGCGAGTCGGACTTCCGATCGACATCCCACCGTTCTCATAGAGCATTCTGGTGTAGAATACTCGCTGCCTATGCGAAAAACAGCCTTCGTCATCCTCGTCATTGCCGTCGTGCTCGGGCTCGGAGTGGGAGTCCTCTTCCTGACCCGGCCGGGCAGGGAGTTGCTCGGTTCTCTCTATTTCAAGCTGGGGTCCAAGCCCAAGATCGAACTCGTGATGCAGGTTCAGGTCCAGGATGCCGTCAAGAACGAGGCCGACTTGACCATCGGCCGCCTGATCGAGGAACTGCGAAAGGCGCAGATCGACTGCACCGCCATCGAGCGCAACGACCCCTCCAGCGTCGAGCAGTTGGACACCATCCGAATCGACCTGAAGGGCATCCCCATTGCCAGGTCCGGCGATTTGCGTGGTCTCATCAGGGGCGGGTTTCCCGACTGGACCCTGACGCGGTGCAACCAGGACGACTGCCGAATGAGTCTCGACGTGCATCGACTGGCCGTCTTGAAGCGGGACACAATCGAGCAGACGCTGGCCACGATTCAGACGAGGCTGCGGGATCTCGGGGTGATCGGGCGCGCATTCCGGCGGCCGGGCGGCGGGAGTGCCGTCTACGAGATCGTCGTGCAGCTTGCGGGCCGGCCGGATGATCCGGCGCGCGTCAGGGAGATCCTGATTACCCGTGCCCGCCTGGAGATCACTCCAGTCAAAGATGGCCCTTTCCGCAACCGTGAGGAGGCGCTGGCCAAGTACGGCGGCACTCTGCCGCTCGCGAGCAAGCTCGCCAGGGCTGTCCCGCGCCCCGGAGAGGCCGCCGAGACCTGGTACCTATTGAACCGCGCGCCGGTCATCACCGGCCGGGATCTGCGCAACGCCCGCCCCGGCCGCGACGAGTTCGGTAAGTGGGAGGTCGACTTCATACTGACCCGGGACGGCGCCCAGCGCTTCGGCCGCTTCACCGAAGCCAATATCGGCAGCCGCCTGGCGATCATGCTGGATGACCAGGTGCTCAGCGCCCCCAGCATCCAGTCCCGGATCGAAGATTCGGGCCGGATCACCGGCGCCGCTAACCAGCAGGAAGCCTACGACCTGGCCCTGGTCCTCCGCAGCGGTTCGCTGCCCGCCGGGATCGTTGTGCTCCAGGAACGATCACGCCTCACCGAACCCCATAAGTAGCTCAGAATCAGTCCACTGCGGCCAGCCGCGCCGCTTCTGTTTTCGCCTCCGTGCCATTCTGGTGGCAGGAAGGGCTTCGAACCGCCACAACCCTGGTGGTCCAGTAGCTCGAAGCCCTTTGTTTTCACCAAAAGCTCTCGAAAAACCGCCTGGGCCCAGGCGGTTTTCCGGAGGATCGACATGGATCAGAGCATCGCTCCGCTGCCCGAGGATGGCCGCCGGCAGGGCCTGGAATTGGGCGCCTGGCTCGGCCGAGGTCAAGCCTTCGGCCTCATCGCCAACAAGTGCGGCGCCGCCGAAGCCCAGTGCTTGAAGAGAATCCGCGAGGAGGGGGCCTACAAGTCCCTGGGCTGCACCTGGGAGGACTTCTGCCGCCAGCACCTCGGCCTCAGCCGCTCCCGCGCCGATCAACTCATCCGCCAACTGGACGAGTTCGGAGCGGCCTACTTCCACCTGGCCGAAATCATGCAGATCTCGGGAGATTCCTATCGCCGCATCGCCACCGCCGTCCACGACGACTCCCTGGAAATCGGTGGCCAGTCGCTGCCCATTACGCCAGAGAATGCGCCCAGAATACGAGAGGCGGTCCGCGAATTACAGAAGGAGAGCGAACGCGCCCGCGCCGAGCTGGCGAAACTGCAAAGCCTCCACCCCAGCATCACCAGCCTCAAGATCCGGCTGGACGCCTGCTTCGAGGAAGTTTCCGCCATGGCCAACAGCTCGGGCGACCCCGGCGAACAAGCCGCCCTCCGCGGGCTGGCCCGCTACAGCCTCAACAAGGCGAAGCGCCTCCTGCGGATTCTGTAGCGCGCCGCTTGAGTCACCGGATCGGCCGGCGCTCGATGCCGCGCTGCGGGTCCACCCACGTCGCCCAGACCCGCTCCAGGTTTCGGCTCAGGCGAGGCAGGACGACCAGGCGGATGTACTCCGCCTTCCCCGCGCCGCCCTCCGCGACGATCTGCTGAGAGCCCCGGATGGATGGCCACAAGCACACCAGGCCGGTCTCGACCCTGGCCAGCACGGGCGGGTCGTCGAAGGTTACGGGGGCGATGGCCCAGCGGTCGGGGAATTTCACCGTGTTCGCCGCATCCAGGCGGGTCGGCTCGCGGAAGGTCCATTCGGTCGCCTGCCCAGTCCCGTTGAGCGGGATGCGCACGAAGGTCATGTGCCGCTGCTCTTCCGCGCCCGTGGGTCCGAACAGGGCGTCGACGACCGCGGGGGAGTCCTCAAACCCCTCGGGGTTCATCTCCAGAGCGGCAAGCGGCTCGTGCGGGCTGTACAACCGCTTGCTGTCGCCGCCGCCGAAGTGGCGCGTGAAGATCCGCGTCTCGCCCGCTTCCACAGCCGCCCATGCCAGCACGATGTCTGATGTCGCGGCAAAGTAGAAAGTTCCGGTTTCTGAAGATAAAACGGTCCGATTGCCTTGGCAGTCCGGCCTGCCATTCCCTTTAATTGCCAGTGTCTTGCATCGCCGCCACCCCTCAAGGCTACC
>Ga0187850_10000804_pt1 | contig 38661 bp, 32 predicted proteins | sample June2016WEW_4_15_FD_132436 | JGI IMG/M metagenome (GOLD analysis project Ga0187850, IMG submission 132436) | Peatland microbial communities from SPRUCE experiment site at the Marcell Experimental Forest, Minnesota, USA - June2016WEW_4_150 | ecosystem: Environmental > Terrestrial > Soil >...
ATCGGCCTGACGGCCTCAGCCCTGGGCTGGGCTCTACCGGCCCGTCGGGCCGGAAACGCCGCCCATCCAATAACACGGACAGTACATCGCTTATTTCCGCAATCAAGCACTAGCGGGCTTTCTGTCACTTTTTAGTAAACAAAAGTCTGCAGCAGCAAGCTCAGTGCCGGGCCGCCGCGGCGGGCACGCGGGCCGCCGCTACGGCCCAGGGCGGCGCAGAAATGTCTTTCCCTGGCTCGGCTCGGACCTATCCTTGCCGCCCGTGAATGCAGTGGCCCTAATCACAGGCGCCTCGCGCGGGATTGGCCGCGGCATTGCGCTGGAGCTGGCCAGGCTGGGGACGGACCTGGTGCTGGGGTATGCCCGGAATCTCCCGGCCGCCCGGCAAACGGCGGCGGACTGCCTGGCGCTGGCGGGGAGCCTGGATAAATCCATCCGCGCCGAGATTTGCCTGGCGGACATCGGCAGCGGCGCGGACCGGCAGAAGCTGATCGCGTTCACCAGGTCGGCCTTTGGCCGCCTTGATTTGCTGGTGAACAACGCCGGCGTGGCCCCGGAGGCGCGCGCGGACCTCCTCGAGGCCACCGAGGAGAGCTTTGATCGGCTCCTTAACCTCAACCTCAAAGGCCCCTATTTCCTGACCCAGCTCGCCGCCCGGTGGATGATCGAACAATCCCGCGCCAGCCTCCCCCCAGCTCCCATTCGCCCCAAGATCATCACCATCACCTCAATCAGTGCCTACACTGCCTCGGTCAGCCGGGGCGATTACTGCCTGGCCAAGGCGGCCCTGGCCATGCTCACGCCGCTCTTTGCCGCCCGGCTCGCCCAACACGGCATCAATGTCTATGAAATCCGTCCGGGCATCATTGCCACCGACATGACCAGCCCGGTGAAGCGAAAGTACGACCAACTGATTGCCGCTGGCCTGACGCCCATCCAACGTTGGGGCACGCCGGCAGATGTCGGCAAGGCGGTGGCCGCCATCGCCCAGGACCTGCTGCCCTTCAGCACCGGCGAGGTCCTCAATGTCGACGGCGGTTTCCATCTGCGCCGGCTCTGACTCTCACCAAGACCCATGCCCCTTAAGATTGCCCAGCGCCTGACCGCCAGACAGCTCGTGCCCAAACTGTGCCGGTTCTTTGACCTCTCGGCCGGCAAAATCCTGGGCCTGGAAAAGACCTGGAACCCTGCCCAGGGCGCCCCCGTATTCACCGTCCAGGGCCGCTACACCACACGCGGCTGGACCGAATGGACCCAGGGGTTCCAATTTGGCTCCGCCCTGCTCCAGTTCGATGCTACCGGTGACGAGCGGTTCCTCGAAATCGGCCGGCGCAGAACCATCGAACTGATGGCGCCGCACGTCTCCGCCATCGGCGTGCACGACCACGGGTTTAACAACCTCTCCACCTACGGCAATCTCTGGCGCCTGATGCGGGAAGGGAAAATCCCCTTCCGCCCACGTGAGCTGGAGACCTACGAACTGGCGCTCAAAGTCTCCGGCGCCGTCCAGGCCGCGCGTTGGACCGCCACCGCCGATGGCGGGGGCTACCTCTATTCTTTCAACGGCCCGCATTCCTTGTTCATCGATAGCGTGCGCTCGCTCCGCTCCCTGGCGGTGGCCCATCAACTGGGCCACGTCCTCCTGGGCGAGGGCGACCAAAGAATCTGCCTGCGGCAACGGCTGCTGGCACACGGCCAATGCGCCGCCCGCTACAATGTCTATTACGGCCAGGGCCGCGACCTTTACGATGTGCGCGGCCGCACCGCCCAGGAGAGTATCTTCAATCTGAACGACGGCAGCTACCGCTGTCCCAACTCGCAGCAGGGCTACTCGCCTTTCAGCACCTGGACCCGGGGCCTGGCCTGGGCCATTCTGGGCTACGCCGAGCAATTGGAATTCCTTGAGACGCTGCCACCAGCGCCCCTGCGGCCCGGCTCCCAACCGGCGTCGCCCAGGTCCCGGAAGCTCTCCCCGGCCCCAGCCGACGGCCCCGAGGGCACGCTGTCGGCGGCGCTGGGTTGGTTCTCCGCCGCCGCCCTGGCCACGGCCGATTTTTACCTCGCCAACTGCTGCGCGGATGGCATTCCGATGTGGGACACCGGCGCCCCGAACTTGCCTCGGCTGGGCGATTACCTCAACCGGGTTTCCGACCCGTTCAACCCCTGGGAGCCTGTGGACAGCTCGGCCGCCGCGATCGCGGCCCAGGGCCTGATTCGCCTGGGAAACTACCTGGCGGCCAAAGGCGACGCCAAGAGAGGCGCGCGCTACCGCCAGGCCGGCCTCACCGTGGCCCATTCCCTGTTGGGCGAACCCTATCTGTCGGCCAATGCCAAACACCAGGGCCTCCTGCTGCATGCGGTTTATCATCGGCCCAACGGTTGGGACCACATCGCGCCAGGCCAGAAAGTCCCCAACGGCGAGAGCTCGATGTGGGGGGATTATCATGCCCGCGAACTGGCGCTGCTGCTCCTGCGCGAAGCCCGCCAGGAGAAATACCCGACCTTCTTCGCTAACGGACCGATTCGAGCAGACAGCCATCGGCCCTGACAACGCAAACAGCTATGGCCGGGGCCATCAAATTGACCCGCATCCCCTCGCTCAAGACCGTCGAGGATTTCCGCCGGCACGCCGCCTCGCTCGGCCTTGAGTTGCCTTGTGACGAGCGAATCCTCATGGGCAGCGCCTCCCCGCTGGCGCAACCCATTGAGGGCGTCGCCATCAACGGCAAGCGCCTGGGCAACCGCTGCGCCGTGCAGCCCATGGAGGGCTGGGACGGCACGGCCAGCGGGGGCATCACCGAGCCAACGCTCCGGCGCTGGCGACGATTTGGCGAAAGCGGGGCCAAACTGATCTTCGGCGGCGAAGCCATGGCGGTGCGGCCCGACGGCCGTGCCAATCCCAACCAACTCATCATCCAGGAACCGAACAAGGCCGGCCTGGCCAGGCTGCGCGCGACCCTCCTGGCGGCCCACAAGCAACTGCATGGCACTGCCGATGACCTGGTCATCGGCTTCCAACTCACGCACTCCGGGCGGTTCTGCAAACCCAACGATAAATTCCGCCTCGAGCCCCGCGTGGCCTACCGCCACCCCATCCTCGACCGCAAGTTCGGCGTCACCCGCCAGGAGCAGGTGTGGACGGATGGCGAAATCGAGCGGCTGATCGAAGATTACGTCCGGGCGGCCAAGCTCGCCTGGGACGTCGGCGCGGACTTTGTCGATATCAAACACTGCCACGGCTATCTCCTGCACGAGTTCCTGAGCGCCTACACTCGCCCTGGCAAGTACGGCGGCTCGTTCGAGAACCGCACCCGCATCCTCCGCGAGATCGTTTCGGGCATTCGCGCCGCCGGCAATCGGATCGACCTCGCCGTGCGGCTGAGCGCCTTCGATTTCGTGCCCTTCCGCCCCGACCCGGCGCTGTCCGGGCCGGGCCGGCCTGGACCCGGCATCCCGGAGGACTTCTCGCATTGCCTGCCCTACCGCTACGCCTTCGGCGTCAACCCGGACAACCCAGTCGAGTATGACCTGGCCGAGGCCTTTCGCTTCGTGGAATTGTGCCAGCAACTCGGGGTGAAGCTGGTTAACCTGAGCGCCGGTTCGCCCTATTACAATCCGCATATCCAGCGCCCGGCCGCCTATCCTCCCCTGGACGGCTATCAGCCGCCCGAAGACCCGTTGGTCGGCGTCGCCCGCCAGGTCCAGGCCGTCCGCCAGCTCAAGGCGCGCGCCCCCGCAGGCCTGCTCTTGGTCGGCTCAGCCTATTCCTACTTGCAGGAGTTCCTGCCCCAGGTCGCCCAAGCCGTGCTCCGCCACGGCTGGACCGACCTGGTCGGCATTGGACGCATGGTCCTGGCGTACCCGGCGATCTTCGCCGACGCCCTGGCCGAAGGCAGGCTGGCGACCAGGTTGCTCTGCCGCACCTTCAGCGCCTGCACCACCGCCCCGCGCCTCGGCCTGAGCAGCGGCTGCTATCCGCTCGACCACTACTATCGGTCCAGACCGGAGTTCCAGCAACTCAAACAGCTCAAACCCTCAGCCCTGGGTATGCACCCGGGGGCAGTTCCAGGAAAACCGCCAGCAGGGCCGATCATTGAAAATTGAGAACGAAAAGGCCACGCGGACGCGTGGCCTTTTCGTTCTCAAGTTGGAAATGAAAATCAGGTCGCTTCTCCGGAAGCCCAATCCCCCAGTTGCAGGTAGGCCCGGATCTTCCTGCGCTCATAACGATGTTTCCGGAGCTTCTTGGGCTGGTTCTCCACTTTGCGGAAGGGGTGTTTGGGATTCCGAATCATTTCAGTGATGACTTCCAACGACTTGGTCATAGCTTGATTTCCTTGGTTCAGGTTTAGCCTGGCGAGAAGAATGCAGCCAGGCGGGAAAGGTCCCCCCCGGGGCTTTCCCTGCGACCGCCCCCAGTGCTTGCGCTTTGGCATCGGCTGCTTCAAGCATTCCAACTATACGACCATTTTAAGAATAATCCATTCAAAAATTGACTTGCGACGGGCGCTTAACTGGAAATAAGTGGAAATATGTGCAAAAAACCGCTGCCGCGCCCCTCGCCATGGGCAAGAACCGGCTCCTGGCCGGGCCCGAACCGAAGCGGCCCTGTCAGTTTGGCATTCACCGGGTGATAGTTATAGCGCGTTTTGAGCGGGGCGCCAAATGCTCCATTGGCTCTATTGGCTCTATTGCCTGTGTTGGGAAATTTTGTAACTATTCGGGCCTCAGGGGCCAGCGGGAGGGGCTGAGGGCAATGACAGTGACGGTTACCTCTAGGGCGGCGGCGGCGAGAGCTCGAGCTGGGTTTCCACGGGGCGGAAGGGGGCAAAGCTGCGGCGGTGAATGGGGCAGGGGCCGCGTTGGTTGATGGCGGCCAGGTGCTGGGGCGTGGCGTAGCCCTTGTGCTGCGCAAAGCCATAGCCGGGGTAGAGCCGGTCGAACTCGCGCATCATCCGGTCCCGGGTCACTTTGGCCAGGACGCTGGCGGCGGCGATGGAGTAGCTCTTGCAGTCGCCCTGGACGAGCGCGGTTTGAGCGTAAGCCAGCCACTTGATCTTCAAACCGTCCACCAGCACGTGCTGCGGTTTGGGGTCCAACCGGTCCAGGGCCAGGTTCATCGCGCGCCAGGCCGCCTGGCGGATGTTGATGCGGTCGATCATTTCCACGTCCACGCCGGCGATCGCATAGCGAATCTCGGGGTGGGTGCTCAGGAGGGAGAAATACTTCTCGCGCTGCTCCTCCGTGAGCTGCTTGGAATCATTGAGGCCGCGGAGTTTGGCGCATAAACCACACTCCAGCCAACGGCACGGAAACACCACGGCCGCGGCCACGACCGGCCCGGCCAGCGGGCCGCAGCCCGCTTCGTCCACGCCCGCGACCCAGGCCAGACCCTGCTGCCACAGCTCGCGCTCGTGCGCCAACCGGTGCCAATACTTCGCGCTCATCGGTCTCCGCGCCAAATTAGCCGGGCGCCGCCCGCAGGCAAATCCGATTCGGATTTTCAAATCGGGGCTGCAAAATCCCCCCAATCACCTGCACGCCGGCGCCCCTTCAACCCCTGCCCGCTTCCAGGTTGCGTTCGTAGGCCTTGTTGACGAGGTAACTTCTGCCCAGGGCTTCGCCCAGCGGGTCGGCCTCAGGCGCGCAGAAGCCCAGGTGCAGGTGCCGCCGCCAGCCTTCGGCGTGCGGGAACCGCTTGGACATGCGCCCGACCTCGAGCGACATGTCCTCCATGGCCAGCAGATAGGAGTTGAACCCCTGGCTGGCATCCAGCCAGCGTTGCTGGCTCTTATGGGCCGCCAGCGCCTCGCGCTTGGTCTTTTGCACCGAGGTCGTACTCACAAAGGCGCCCGGGATGATTCGCCGCCGCAGGCTGTCGCGCAAGCCCTGCGGCATGGCGTGATAGAGGGTGACCTCGTATTTGGCCGCCGGGCGGGCGGGAGCGGTCCTGAAGTTCGCCATCCCGCGCCCGAACGCCGCCGTCACCGCCAGGCGGGAGGTATTGACGTGATCCTCCATGTAATCCTGCGGCGAATGGGTCAGGACAATTTGGGGCTTGACCTCGCGAATCACCGCCGCCAGGGCGCGGAGCAGTTCGAGGCTGTAAATGACCTCCAAATCGTCGGTCAGGCAGGGATGGAACTGAGCGCCGAGGATTTTGGCGGCGGCCCGGGCCTCGGTGTTGCGGATGGCGCGCGTGGCGGCGGAGTTGTAGTCGGTGCTGCCGCAGTTGCCGCTGGCCACGGTCAGGTAATGCGTCGTGTAGCCGCCTCGCTTGAGCAGCAGCAGCGTGCCGGCCATTTGGAATTCAATGTCGTCCGGGTGGGCGCCGATGGCGATGGCAACTTTGTTGGGCATGGTGGAGAGCGGGTTGGCAGTCGCCTAAGGGAGTCTTACGGGCCGGCCCAGTTGGGCCGGGCGGCCGGCGGCGAAGATGACTTCGGGGGCCTGGGCGGCCTCGTCCAGGCTGGTGAACGGCATTTCGCGGTCTTCATGGGACAAGCCCATGCCACAATCTTTGGGCGCGCTTGTCAAGACAAGAGAGGATGGCGAGGCCGGACCTCCAAAGTCTGGACGCGCATTGGGTTCAATAACACTGGACGATGGCCCAGCAACGGTCGAAGCGGCGTGCCGCGGCATCCGGCCTGCGGAGCCAAAGGAAGAGCCTGCCGGCATCGGCCCAAACGAGGCCGAGGCCCTCCTCCGAATCGAGTTGCAGGAGCAGAGACCAGTCCTTGGCGCCGGCAGCGACCCGGCGCTCCCTGGGGTTCTCGGGATCAGGCTTGAAACTGGCGTCGAGACCGGCCGAGGCCATGGCGCATTTCGTGGGCATCTCGTTCTGGATGGCGTCGGGGTGGCCGAAGAGCTTGTGAACCGGCACTTCCTTGCGGCCGGGCTGGCAGAGCCGGTGGAGGACAGTGAGATAGCGCTCGCACTCAGCGGCGCTGAACTTGAGCGCTTCGATGGCGGCAGTGCTCAAAGACGGCAGCGAGTCCACTTTGGCAAACTCAAGCGAGCAGGCGGGCAGCAAGGCCTGAGCGGGGAGCCAGTCCGGCGGCCCAGCCCTGCCCAGCGCTGACCGAGGGCCGGCGTGGAACAGGACTTGCCAGGCCCGTTTGTCCTTGGGGTCGCTGCCCCAGGGGAAGGTCTCGGTGTCATAAAAGAACCAGAGAAAGCCCGCTGGCGGCAGGATGCTGTCGGGCAGGAACCGCGCGATCTGGGCCAAGTCGAGCTGGAGCACGAAATCAAGCGGCGCCTCGGCGGTCCCGGGCCATTTTACATCTGCGGGCAGGTCGGGCAGGCCGCCGAAACGCGATCGGCCCACCGGCAAGTCGTCTGTCCGGTTCAATACGAATCGAATGCTGGGCAGGACCAGCGGAGCCAACTCGGACGCGCGCGCGGAAAGCCTCGCCCTGGCGACCAACTCGAGCGCCGGGGCTGGCGCCGGGACTGGCTGCTTCGGTGCTGGCCGGCGAGGCCTTTGCCGCGGTTTCGGCGCGGGCTGCACCTCGGGTCTGCCGAGCCAAAGCTCCGGACGCGATGGCTGGGCCTTGGCGAAACCGCGTCGCTGCTCGCTGCCGTCGGTCCTGGCCGGCACAAACAGGATATTCGTCAGTTTCAGCCGGGTGACTGCTTCCGCGAAGACCTCGTTGCAGAAAACGGCGTTCGGGCGGTTCTTGAGCCGGAACAGGCTGAGGCCTTCCGGGATGGTGTGACCTTTCAGAACTGGCCGTTTTGGGACCAAGCCCGATTCCCGTCCGCAAATGTTGCACCGGAGCGGGAAGCCACGCCGGCGCAACATCGTCTGTCGTCTTGAATCCAGCTTGCCGGAGAGTGCCGCGGAATGCTCGATTTGCAGCTCGAAGTAAGGCTCCCATTTCCGTTTGGACTTGATCGCGCAAGCCACGGGAAAGAGGTCGTTGATTCCCGCCGCGCGCAGTTTGTCCAGCGCCGAGCCGGCGACCAGGATATGCTCCCCGATATACCAATCCGCAGGCCTGCCCCACAGGCTGGCGACGACCGGGCCAAAGGCCGTGCCGGGTGTGACCGGCACTTCGTACGGCAGCGCCGCCAGGAGCGTCTGCCGCAATTCCTGCCATTTCTCCGCCTCTTTCCACTGCTCCCTCCAGCGCATTTCTTCGTCTGAGAGCCACGCCGCACCGGCCCAACGCAGGGCGCGGCGCAGCAGCGGGTTCTTCGAGAAGTCGGCCGCCGGGTAACAATAGCCTTCCATGTAGGTAGTGAGGTTCCAGCATCTGGCGGGACAGTCCAGCCCCGGCATCTTCCAGGGCCGCTCTGTGTGGCACTCCGCCTCGTGTGCAAAGGCCCATTCAAAATCGTGTTTGACAAGAAAGAATTTCATGCTGCCTTACGTTTGATTGCCTTGGCCTCTGGCTAAACACAGTCCAAAGACCGTCCAAGCCGCCCTGGACCGCTCCTGGTCCGGGCAGCCGTTCTTCGCCTCGCCTTCACGGGCAGCGCACTAACACCCGCAGGCGCTTGGACTGGTAGGTCCCGGCGTTGCCGGCAAAGGTCCAGTCGGGATTCGTGTTGGGCTTTCCGGCCGGCTGGTTGCCGATGCCCAGGTCGGCCTGGCTGCCCTCGCGCCAGTGGTTCAGGGCGAAGAGGGTCTGCTTGGCGTCGTGGTTGTGGACCTGCATCGAGCCGTAGCCGTCCGCAGGGTCGCTCATTTGATCGCCGAAATCCCAGACCTGGGAGGAGGCATTCGGCACGTTGGCGGCATTGTCGGGGCCGTAGTTGTTGGGCCAGAACTCGAGGTTGCCGCCGGCCAGGTTCGTGCCGGTGAGGATGCCCCTGACGTTGGAATAGACATTCAGGCTGGCCACGTTCTGCTGGAAACGGGCGCCCGATTGGAAGGTCGGCACGCCGAGCTTGCCCAGGTCCTGGGTGAAGGCGTCCATCGAGACGTAGAGGTATTGGAGGTTGCCGTCTTTGCCTTGCAACTCCAGAAAGTAGGCCACGCGGTCAATCGGTTTGTTGATCCGCCCGTGGTTATCCACGTCATAGGTAATCGCCTGGCCGAGTTTGGCCAGGTCGAGGTCATAGACCAACTGGAAATGCTTGGCCTCGGGGACCTTAAGGGCCAGGAGGTCGCGCTTGGGCTCGACGCCGGCGCGGAAGGCCCCGGCCGGCAGGCCCTCGGCATTCATCAGGTTCGGCTCCGCCAGCATGCCCCAGGCAAAGCGCATGGCCACCGGGCGCTTCACTTCAGGGGAAGACAGCACCACGGACGAGCCGTCGAGCCGGGCGTCGGCCTTGACGAAACCGCCTTCGTCGGCGTCGATGATTTCAAACCAGGTCAGGGGCTGGCCGTCGCGGCTGGCGAGTCCGCGGCCGACATTGCCGAAGGTGAGCCGGAGGTGATCGCCCTCGATGCTCATGGCCTTGAAGGTGGGGCCGGAGCAAACCAGTTCTCCCTGGCCGTAGGTCTTGGCCAGGGCCCACAGGGCGAGCCGCCGGCCGACTTCCTGTTTGTTGGCGGGATGGATGTCTTTGAGGTTGCCGATGTCGTTGATGACGACCATGCCGGCATTGGGGATGGCCTGGGCCGCGGCGGCCTGGGCCTCCCAGAATTCGCCAATGACCTCCGGGTTGCCCCCGTAGTTGAAAGGGGCAATTTGGACGAAATAGAAGGGGAACTCGCCGTCGCCCCAAATCCGGCGCCAGCCGCCAACCAGGGCCTTCATGCGCTCGGTGTACAACTTGCCTTCGCCGCTGTTGGACTCGCCCTGGTACCAGATAGCGCCGCGCAGGGACAAAGGGCAAAGGGGGTGGATCATGCCGTTGAACAGGGCCGTGGCGTCCTGCACGTCACGCGGGGGCAGCAACTCGGCGGGATAGGTGGGCATCGCCGGGACCAGCGTCCGCTGTGCCAGCGCCTTCCGGGCGGCGTCGAGCCAGCGTTCCGTCTCGTCCAGGACCTGTTGGAGGCGCTCCTGGTGGAGGGCGCTGCGGGGGTCGCCAAGCTGAGCCAGTTCATAGTCCCTTTTCAACGCCGCCACCTCGGCCAAGCCCTCCAGCGGGGTCCACGGTTGGATGCGCGTGCCGCCCCAGGTGGCATCAACCAGCCCGACCGCGACGCCGAGTTTGCGGTGCAACTCCCGCCCGAAGTAATAGCCGGCCGCCGTGAAACCGCCCCAGCCGCCTTCGGCGACGGCCTTGGGCGAACAGACTTTCCAAGCGCCCTCCATCTCGTCTTGGGGTTCGGGCGTCCAGCGCTTGGGCACCTTCAACAGGCGGAGGCCGGGGTAGTTGGCGGCGGCGATCTCCTCCCGGGCGTTGAGGCAGGCGCCAATGCCCATTTCCATGTTCGATTGTCCGGAGCAGAGCCACACTTCGCCGACCATCACGTCTTCAAATTCCACGGTGCTGGAGCCGCGCACGGCCAGCGTGAACGGCCCGCCGGCTTTCAGGCCCGGCAGCACGGCCTTCCACTCCCCGCCCGCATTGGCCTGGGCCTGGCGGCTTTCGGAGCCGAGTTGGACCGTAACGGTTTCGTTGGGCTGGGCCCAGCCCCGGATGACCAGCGGCCTTTCCTGCTGCAGGACCATGTGGCTGCCGAACACCTTCGGCAACCGCACCTCGGCCCGGGCGGAGGGTGGGAGATTGCCGCTGCCGGCGAGCAGGGCGATGAGTGAGCAGATTAGCCAGGTGAGTCTTGTCTTTTGCATAATTGTTCTGAGCCGTTATCCGGCCAGCTCAAGGGTTGCTGAGCTGCCGTCGTTTCCCTCGAAGATGCCAGGCGCCAGGGGGTGGTGTCGATCTCGTAATCTTAATCCTAATCCTAATCCTTCTTCCTAATCTTAATCCTTGTTCCTAATCTTAATCCTAATCCTGCTCCTACCTCGAAGATACCGGGCGCCAGCGGGTGGTGTCGATGGCTTTTGCGGTCGCCCCTTCACTGGCGGTTTCCGCCCACAGCCCCGAGCGGCCAATGCCCCTCGGCGGTTTCACCTTCCAAGGTCAAGTCTAGAAATGCCTGTAAAAACGATGGACGACTGAGACTGCGAGAGGACGGGATACAGGCCCACCAGATGGATGATCGGCGCGACCCTCCTCGGTACTACCAGAACAACTCTTGGGAATTGTGTATCGTCGCCGCAGATGGCGGCTGGCAGACCAAGGTCAACGTCGGCAGTTACAGAATCCAACGCTCGCGGCCCGACTGGTCAGCCGACAGTCGGAAACTGGCGCTGACGCTGACCGAAGAGCGGTCCGGCGAGATCGGCCTGCTGGAAAACGTTCTGCCGAAAGGAAAAGTGGCCGTGTGGTAATTGACCAATTCAAAGGCATTCGCCCGGCTCGACTCTTGGTCGGGGCGGGGCTGAATCCTGGAAAGGGATGTTTTGGACGCCGGCTCCGACTTCAGCGATCATCTGCGACACCGATCGGCCGCCTCCAAACGCCGCTGCCCCAAGTCCCGGCGAAGAGATTCGTACCGCTCACCGCAAGAGCGGAGACTTTTCTCTTGGTCAAACCGCTATTAACCACCGTCCAGCTCGTGCCATGGTTAGTGGAGAGAAAAGCGCCGCCGCCGAAAGTCCCGGCAAAGAGATACGTGCCGCTCAGGGCTAGGGCCGTAACCGAAGTGTTCGTCAATCCGGCGTTGACGGCAGTCCAGCTCGTGCCGTGGTTGGAAGAGACAAAAACGCCGCCGTCCGTCCCTGCAAAGAGACTCGTGCCACTCACTACCAGGCTACTGACATCTCTATTCGTCAAGCCGGTGTTGGTCTCCGTCCAGCTTGCGCCGTTGTTGGTCGAGCGAAAAATGCCATCGTCTGGAGTTCCGGCAAAGAGACTCGTGCCGCTCACCGCGAAGGCCACCACATGAGCCTTCCTCCAGCCCTTATTAACCGCCGACCAGCTTGTGCCATGGTTGGTGGAGAGAAAAGCGCCGCCGCCGAAAGTCCCGGCAAAGAGATACGTGCCATTCACCACCAGGCTACGGACATCTCTATTCGTCAAGCCGGTGTTGGTCTCCGTCCAGCTTGCGCCGTTGTTGGTCGAGCGAAAAATGCCGTCGCCTGAAGTTCCAGCAAAGAGACTCGTGCCGCTCACCGCGAAGGCGCGGACAAAAAGCCCCGTCAAGCCGGTATTGACCGCGGTCCAGTTTGTCCCGTTGTTGGTCGAGAGAAAAGCGCCGCCGCCCCCAGTCCCGGCAAGCAGATTCGTGCCGCTTACCGCAAGGGTGAGAACGAGACTGTTTGGGGCGCTCACCGAAAGGTGAGGGTCAGAAGCATCCGGTAGGCCGTCATTCACCGCCGTCCAGCTTGCGGCGTTGTTGGTCGAGCGAAAAACTCCGCCGCCGATCCCGGCAAAGAGACTCATGCCGCCACGCTCGCTGGGGCTCACTGCCAGGGCAAAGACATTGAAGGACGTCAAACCGTTATTGACCGCCGTCCAGCTTGCGCCCTGGTTGGCCGAGCGGAAAACGCCGGCGCCAACGGTCCCGGCGAGCAGATTTGTACCGCTTACCACAAGGGCCATGACCGCAGTCCTCCTCGGCAAACCGTTGGTGACCGCGATCCAAGTTGCGCCCTGGTTAGTCGAGCGAAAAACGCCGGCGTCAATCGTCCCGGCGAACAGATTTGTGTCGCTGACCGCCAGGGCTTCGATGTGAAGGGACGCCAAGCCGTTGGTGACCGCCGTCCAGCTAGTACCTTTGTTGGTCGAGAGAAACAGGCCGCCGCCACAAGTCCCCGCAAAAAGACACACGCCGCTCACAACCAGGGAGTTATGGTTAACCTGTTTGTTCCTCAGGCCGGTATTGACCGGCGTCCAGCTCGTGCCGTTGTTGGTCGAACAAAGAACGCCGTGGCCGAAAGTCCCGGCAAAGAGATTTGTGTCGTTCACCGCCAAGGCTTGGACGCTCGGGTTTGGCAAACCGGTATTGACCGCCGTCCAGCTTGTGCCGCTGTTGGCCGAGAGAAAGACGCCGCCTTCAGTGCCGGCAAAGAGATTCGTGCCGCTGACCGCAATGGCATGGACAACAGTGTTCGTCAAGCCGGTCGCAGTCCAGCTTGTGCCGTTGTTGGTCGAGAGAAAGACGCCACCGCCCCAGGTCCCGGCGAAGAGATTCGAGCCGCTCGCGGCAAGACTCCTGATCGGACAGCTGTAGGGACCGTCGGTTTGAACCCATTGAGCTTCAGGAACGCCAGCAGGCATCAGTGAAAGAGCGAACAGGACCAGAGTCGATCGTATTTCATGCATAGATGACTCCTTTGGATTCGAATGTGATAAGGGCGATTGCCCAATCCGCGTTTGGTTTCTCGTGCGCCCTGAGCTGGCCGGAAAGCGAATCGATCGTATCGATCTTCGCACCCCCGTTAGAGGCGGTCAGCGGACCACCCGGAAGACGCCGCACGAAGAATCTGAGAGTCAGTCGGGCGGACCCTCGAAACCACTCACCCTTCTCACCCCACACTGGAAGCTGGCCGTTCATACCGGTTTACGGAGCCGTTTCCTGCACGCGGGTCGTTGGCTGAATGAAGCGAGTCAGCGGCCCGTGGAGGCAGTGGTTGATTAATCGCACGAACGGCGAATCAGCGCAAGCCGGATCTCAAGCCGGCCGGCTCCGGGATCAGGGACGTAACCGATGCTGATTCCAGGCACCCTTGGCCGCCAGTCAGACTACCGGCTTCGCCTGGGAGTCGGTCATGAGGGCAGCCAGCTCACGACTAATCGCCGGCGTAACCTTCACGCCCCGCCAGTTGGCCGAGGCATCGACGAGCACGGCGAACATCAGACTCAACCCTGACCGTTCGTTCATGAACCGGGGGATGACCTTGGATCGACGTTGCCCCTCCCCAAACAACCGCTCCAACAGGTTCGTGGTGCGGATCCGCTTCCGATGCGTCTCCGGGAATCGCAGGGCGGTCAGGCATTCCTCCAAGTCCGTCCCCAGGCACTTCATCGCCTCGGGGAACTGCTCCTCATACATCGCCACGACGGCTCGGGCTTCCGCCAACCCCGCCCTGTAGCTCTGCGCCGTGAAGGCTTTCTGAATCAGCTTTTTGAGCCCCGGCCGCGCCTTCTCCGGCAGCTTGCACAGGATGTTCCGCATCCGATGCACCTGACACCGCTGCACCCATGAGTCCGGAAAGCTCTCCCGCACCGCCTTCCGCAAGCCGCTGTTCCCGTCGATCACGGTCAACAGCGGATCGGTTAACCCGCGCTGCTTCATGTCCTCAAAGAAGCTCTGCCAGCAGACCGTGCTCTCCTTGTCCCCGACGGCCAGATGTAGCAGCACCTTCCTTCCATCGGTTTTGATGCCGTAGGCACACAGAACGGCCACAGCTTTGGCGTCTTCGGGGCGGAGTCGGAGATAGATGCCGTCGCAGAACAGGCAGAGGAGATCCACGTCGGACAGGTCCCGGTTCTGCCACCGCTCGAAATCGTGTTTGAGCCGGCTGCAGAGCGTGCTCACGGTGCTCTTGCTCACGCCCTCAACTTCCAGCGCCTCGGTCAGCGCCGCTTCGATGTCGCGAGTGGACATCCCCTTGACGTAGAGCTGAGGGATGAGGGCGGCCAGCTTGTCGCTGCGGCGGATTAGGCTCTGGAGCCACACACTGTCAAACGCTTCAATCGTGTCGCGCACCTGGGGCATTTTCAGATGCAACGGGCCTTCGCCAGTCTCCACCCGTTTGTCGGCGTAACCGTTGCGGTAGCCCCGGAGCAGGCGGTCCGCGCTGCGCTGGTAATGGTCCCGGCCCAGGAACTCCGTGACTTCGAGTTCCACCGCCTTCTGGAGCATGAGCTGAGCACCCAGGCGTATGGTTTCGGAGAGGGGAGCTTGTCTGGTGGCAGGGCTGAGGAACTGTTCTTCGAGGGATTGGCTGGGAAGTTGACGTTTCATTGTTGTCCTTCGCTTTCTGTTTGACCGGGGCAAGTCGAGGCTGCACCCAATCGGTTTTTACAGGAAGCTTAGGACATCACCACCTTCCACCAAGACGCTCAGCCCCTCAGCAAATTGCGCCCGCGCTGGCTTGTAGGGCCAGACGCCCTCCCCTGGCAGGCGGGACGCCTGCCCCACTACCCACTACTTGCCGGGCGCGGCGTCTTGCACCGTGATGGCGCCCAATTTGTACCACCCCTCGCTATCGCGCCCCGCGATCGCCAGTCTGAGCCTCGGCTCCAGCGCGCGCGGGTCGAGCAAGGCCAGGGCCAGGTCGTATTCCCCTCCAGGCAGGTTCGCCGGCACCGTCACCGCGTTGTCGAACAGATTGTCGCCGGGCAGCCAGGTCGTGATGTCTGCGCCGGTGAGCAACAGCTCGGTGCGCCGGCTATTCTTGAGCCGAAACGCCAACGGAAACCGCTGGTAACACGGCGCCACGCCCTTGTTCTCCCACCAGGAGGTGAAAGCCAGGCCGGCGCGCGGCCGGACGGCGGCCGGATAGGTGAACTTGCGCAGGACAAAACGATAACCCATTCTCTTGAGCCAGTGCTCCACTTGCGGCCGCCATTCCGCCGGCACCGCCGAGGACTTCGCGTTGAACGAGGAAATATGCCACTTGAGCGACTCATCGATGATGTGGTCGACGTCCCAGCCTTGATTCTTCCAGAACTGCATCGTCCAGCACGCTTCCATGGTCACGGGCGCGCGGCGCCAGGCTTCCTGCAGGCCTGTTTGGATGAGCGCCTGGGGATAGTAATCGTTCATGTGGCACCAGGTCTTGCTGAAGCCGCCCAGGTCCCCCAGGCAATCGACCCGCCAGCCGACGGGTCGTTTGGCAAGGGCGTAGTGCGTGGCCAGCGGGTCCTGGAGCTGGACCACGAGCGGCGTGGTGTGAAACCAATCGAGGTAGCAGTCCAGCAGGGCCTTGCGCGTGGCCTCGGTCAGTTCTTCGGAGCCCGCCCCTTCGCCCCAGGCGCCGACGATGGAGACGTCGACCAGTTCCAAATCCGGGTGCCCATCGTAGCGTGTGCCGAGGGCGCGAATCAGGCCGCCGAAATGCTGCAAGTAGCGAGGGTTTTCCGGATGCACCCGCCATTTCTCCACCGGCAGTTTCTGCTCCCGGTCCTCTCCGGCCACCAGCGCCCGGTACCACCCGGGCACGTCCGTGTCGGCCCCCGTGCCGTAGGGGGCGATTCTCAGCATGAGCGACTGGCCGCGCTCCCGCGCCACTGCCAGCGCCTTGTCGAGCATCTCCCAGCGATAGGCCCCGGGCTCAGGCTCCACGAACTTCCAGTACACGCGGAAGTAGGCAATGGTGCTCATCGGGTAATCCCGGTTGGTCAGGTTCCCTGAGAAGGGCTGGTATTCAATGGGAAAACCCTCGGTCCACTTCAGGCCCTCATTCAGGTGGTCGCCGTTGAACCGCTGGAACGTGGTGAAGCCCAGGCCGGGATTGAGCAGCACCTCGTCGATCTCTTGAGGGCGGACGGTGACGATTTCGCCAGCCGGGACAAGCATCTGACTGGCAGCCAGCAGCACCAAGCAGCGGATAGGGGCGGCATTCATGGGTCAAACGAGTTAAATAAGTCAAATGGGCTAAACAAGTTAAATAAGCTGTAGAACCGGTGAAAAGTCCTCCGCGTCGAGGGGCGCGGAAGTGATCGCTGACTGGTGGCTGGCGCCTGAACCCGGGGCTCGCATCGCCAATCGCCAATCGCCGATCGCCAATCACCAGTCGCCAATCACCGATCACCGGTCACCGCTCAGGAACAGCGGTTTGAGATGCCGCTCGTAAAGGTTCTGCGTGACGTTCCTGGCGACGGTCGCCTGGTGGGTGTCGAGCGCCTCCAAATAGCGCTTTCCCTTGTGGGCGGCAATCTTGTAGCCCACGTGCAGCAATTGGCGCAGGTGCGGATTATAGGCCCGGTTGGTCTGGTCATGCCGCAGCGCCGAGACAAATTGCTCCGCCCTCCATCCTTGGACCGCCGCCGCTGGCGGCAGCTTCTGGCGGTCAATATCGATTACCGTGGCGTAGGGCGCGCAGAGCTCGTCCACCTGATCGAGTGCTTCGCTGTAAATTTCCTTGGCCAGCGCCAGCCCGCTGCCGCCGGCCTCGGCCAGCCCAATCACCTCGGCCAGCCAGGTCGTGCCCGCCGTCTTGAGGTGCAGGCCGGCCTGGAACCGCGCCAAAGCCCGGCGCATGGGACCGTAGAGGGAGAACTTGTCACTGCCGGAGTGCACACTGAGCTTGAGGGTGGCCGGCAGTTCGTATTGCTTCACGGCGAAGGCAATCACGGCCAGGTCCTCATTAAACTCTTGCTCGAATTGCGCCACATTGCCGACGTAATCCACGCCCTTATTGAACCGGCCGGTGAACCTGGGCGCGATGGTCTGCAAAGGGATTCGCTCGTCGGCCAGCGCCGCCAGAATCACCAGCAGCTCCGGCGGGGTTTGCGGGCGGTCGGTCTCATCCATGGAAACCTCGGTGATGAACGGGTCCTGGCCCCTTTTCGCTGCAATATGCCGGTAAAGCTTGCCCGCTGCCTCCGCCGCCAGGAGATACTTGCGGGCCACGCGCTCGACCTCCGCCCGGGTGATCTGCAAGGGCCGCTCAAGGCCCGGAATCAACCGGCGCTCGCTCAATTCCTCATGCCGCTCAACGAAACTCCGGATGGCCTTTGGCTCGGCCGCTTGGCCAATCCAGTCCGCCACGTCAAGGGTATAGAAATCCGAGTGCGGCACAAACCGGTCCACCGTCTCTAACCGGATGTGGTCGGCATCCACGTGGTAGGGCCTTTGCCAGCCCAGCGCCTGGACGGCCGCCGCCGCCGCCGCGCGCGTGCTGGCCGGTTCAGAGCCGATGAGGACGTGCTCGCGGTTGGATTTATTCCAGACTGGGATGATGGCGGCGCCTGCTTGCGCGGCCAGCAGGCAGGCGCGCAATTGGGCCGGGGCCTGGCGCCCAAAGCGGTCACCCACCCCAATCGAATATTTCTCCAGCTTCAATAGTTTGGCCATAACGCAATGCTTACCGTCGGGCCGCCAGCCTAACTGACGTCTCCCTGGAAGGAAACTCTGAGTTGAAATGGCCCGCTTAGAACACCGGCAGGAGATCGCCCCGTTCGTCGAACGCGGGCGGCGCCAGCTCGCTCCGGGGCTTCAGCTCGGGGCGCTGGCGCGCCTCGTCGAGATACGCTTCCGACGCGAGCAGGGTCTCGCAGCGCAGCGTGTTCTTAATCCACAAGACTTTGGCCAACTGCGGTTGGGCGCGGCCGGTCATTTGCATGGCGCACGCCAGCGCCTCGCGGTCGCTGGGGAAGTGCATCGGCACCCGGGCGTTGGCCGGCATCAAAGCGGTGATGACATTGACCCAGGTGGCCTGCCGGTCCATCGCGCTCAACACGCGGTCGTGGACGAGGTCGGCCAGGCCGATACCGGCGGCGTTGCCCTGGCTGTCCGGGTGGAGCGAGCGGACATAGACGCGGAGCACGGGACTGGGACCGGGCTGGATAAAACTGCCCACGGTGGCGCGCCGGATGACGTTCGTGTCCAGGCCGGAGCCGCTGAGGTTCTTGCCCATCTCGTCCACGATGAGCAGGTCCACCTCCTCAAAAGGCAAGCGCGGCATCAAGCGGCGCGCCTCCTCCAGCAGTTGCATCTCCTCCTGCTCCATCGTTGCCGCCGGCACAGCCGCGATGCGGGCGGTCTGGTGAAGCTGGTTCTCGAGGATGCCGACGCCAAACACAATCCGGCTCCGCTGCAACACTTCGCGCCCGGCAGCCAGCAGCGCCTGGGCATGGCCCAGCCGAACGGCGGCCTGGTGGAATTGGTGGGCGCCCTTCTGCTTGCCCAGCCCGATGGCCGCCATTTTCAGCAGCCCGCTCTCGATGGGGCCGTGGAAGTCAGTGTGCGGCTTGATGCGGTTGACCACCACAATGGCATCGGCGCCCGCCGCGTGGCGGTCCTGATAGACGATGAACTCGCTGGTCCGGCCCAGTTCTACCACCTCCATGCTGCTCCGCACCGGCACGCCGAGCGCACTCGCCGTGATGCCATTGTGCGCCAGCACGGCCAGTTGTCCGGCGTCGGTGGCGCCACCGTGGCTCCCCATCGCCGGGACGATGAAGCTCTCCGCGCCGAGCTTTTTCAGCCCCTCGCAGACCGCCCGCACGATGAGGGCGTAGTTGGCGATCCCGCGGCTGCCGGCGCCCACGGCCACCGTCATCCCGCGCCGGATGAACCTGGCCGCCGGCAACCCGGCCAGCGCCGCGCCCGTGGCCGCCGCCGGATCGGAAAGTGTCGGCGCCTGGAAAACCTGCTCCAGGCGAAAGAATCGTGGAAAGAGCTCGCTCATGCCGCTGCAGACTATACCAGTTTCCAGCCGATAGAATCTTGAAAATTGTTTTTGGAACTCAAACGGGCCAGGATTAGGAACTTTATGAAACCGCCAGTCAAGATCTTCAAAAGGGTGCTCAGCATTGCCATCGCCTTCCTATGGGCGGCAACGACACAGGGCGCCGCGGTCATTTCGCTCGATGGCCAATGGCTGCTCGCCCCAGACCCGCAGAACACCGGCCGCGACGGCCAGTGGTGGACCGCGGCGCGTCCTGAGGCCAAGCCGGCCAAGGTGCCGTGGATCATCCAGGATGCCTTCCCCGGCTACCACGGTGTGGCCTGGTATTGGAAGGAGTTCGCGGCCCCGGCCAACCCCAACCCCGGCGGGCGGACGCTGCTGCGCTTCTGGCAGGTGGACTACAAGGCCGACGTGTGGCTGAACGACGCGGCGGTGGGCGCGCACGAGGGTGGTGAGTCGCCGTTCGTGTTCGACGTGACCGGCGTCATCAAGCCGGGCGCAAAGAATCGCCTGGCCGTCCGCGTCGTAAACCCTACGCACCAGCCCATCGACGGCCTCGTCCTCAACGAGACGCCGCACCGCAACAAGGCCCTGCCCTACACCTCGGGCAGCGCCTGGGACCAGGGTGGGGTCTGGGACTCGGTGGAGTTGCTGCTCGTGCCAGCCGTTTGGGTCGAAGACCTCTTTGTCCGTCCGGACTGGAAGACCGGCCAGCTCCGCGTGCAGGTCAACCTCCGCAATGCCGGACCCGAGGCGGTGCAAGGCCAGGTCCGGTTCACCGTCGCGCCGGCCGCCACGGGGGAGACACTGGTGGTCAGCGATCTTTCACCCGAGCTGAAGGTCGGCGACACGCTCCTGGAGACCACGCTCAAAGTCGAGGGCCCGCGGCTGTGGGACCTGGAGGCCCCGTTCCTCTACCGCGTGACGGCCAGGGTGCTCACCGGCCAGCCCTCCCCGGACAACCCCCAAGCGGGTCTCCACGAGCACTCGGTGCGCTGTGGCTTCCGCGATTTCAGATTTGAGAACGGCGCCTTCCGGCTCAACGGCCGGCGGATTTACCTGCGCTGTTCGCACACCGGCAACTGCTGCCCGATCGGCCTGGAGCTGCCGCATGACCCCGACTACTTGCGGCGCGACCTCATCAACCAGAAGATGATGCGCTACAACGCCATGCGGTTCATCGCGGGCGTGGCCAAGCGGCAGCAGCTCGATTTGGCGGATGAGCTCGGGCTCATGGTCTATGAGGAGTCCTACGCCGGCTGGTGCCTGGGCAACTCCGCCAAGATGAAGGAGCGCTACAATGAGTCGCTCTTGGGCATGCTCCGCCGGGACCGGAACCACCCCTGCATCACGATCTGGGGCCTGCTCAATGAGACACCCGACGGGCCGGTTTTCCGCCACGCGGCCAGCCTCCTGCCGGAAGTGCGCCAGTTGGATGACTCCCGCCTCGTCATGCTCAACAGCGGGCGCTTCGACCAGACGGCCATCGGCAGCCTCAGCAACCCCGGCTCCAGCGCCTGGGAAGACCTCTTGGCCGACCTGCATCCCTACCAGCGGGTGCCGCACACCGCCCAGATCATCCAGACGCTCCGCACCCTCAGCGGCAACGGCAAGCCCGTCTGGCTCTCCGAGTACGGCATCGGCAGCGCCATGGACCTGTTGCGGACCGTCCGCTGGTACGAGCAGGTGGGCAAGACGGAGGTGGAGGACGCCCAGCTTTATCGGAACTGGCGCGACCAGTACCTCGCTGACTGGCAGCGGTATCGCCTGGCCGAGGTCTTCGACCGGCCGGAGGACTTCTTCACCCAGTCCATCGCACGGATGGCCGGCCAGCGGCTGCTGGGCATCAATGCCATCCGCTCGAACCCGAATGTCATTGGCCACAGCCTCACCGGCACGCTCGATCAAGGCATGACCGCCGAGGGCGTATGGACCACCTTCCGCGAACTCAAGCCGGGCGCGGCCGACGCGCTGTTCGATGCCTGGGCGCCGCTGCGCTGGTGCCTGTTCGTCGAACCGGTCAACGTCTATGCGCGGACGCCGGTGAAGCTCGAGGCCGTTCTGGCCAATGAAGACGTTTTGGCCCCAGGCCAATACCCGGTCCGCCTTCAGGTCGTCGGGCCAGACCTCACGCGGGTCTTCGAAAAGACGCTCACCGTCAGCATCGCCGACCCCAAGAGCCAGCCCGAACCGCCCATGGTCCAGCCGGTGTTCGCCCAGGAGGTCGTGATCGACGGGCCGCCAGGCGCCTATCGCTTCCTGGCCACGTTTGAAAAGGGTGCGGCTGCTTGCGGTGAGCAGGTCAAGTTCTTCGTCGATGCCGCCTCGGAGGAGATGCCTAAGGTCGAGGCCGAGGTCGTCCTGATGAGTCAGGACACCGGTTTGGCCAAGTGGCTCGCCGAGCACGGCATCATGCACCGGCCTTATGCGCCCGGCCGGCCGACTGCCCGCGAGGTGATCCTGGCCTCAGGCAAGCCCTCCGCCGACCCGGCGGCGGTGTTCCCGGACCTGGCCCAACGCATCGCCTGCGGCTCGACGGTAGTCTTTTTGACGACTGACACCTACGCCAAGGGCGACCAACTGACGGGCTGGCTGCCGCTCAAGACCAAGGGCCGCCTGAGCGCCATCGCCCGCTGGCTCTACCACGCCGACGACTGGGCCAAGCGCCACCCCATCTTCGAGGGGCTCCAGGCGGGCGGTCTAATGGATTACAGTTACTACCGCGAGCTGATTCCCGATGTCGTCTTCGCCGGCCTTGAGCCCGCCGCCGACCCGGTCGCCGGCGGCATCAACGCCTCCTGGGGTTACCAGTCCGGCCTGCTGCTGGCGGTCTATAAGTTCGGCGCCGGCCAGTTCATCCTCAACTCCCTGCTCGTGCGCGATAACCTGGGCAAGGTCCCCCAGGCCGAGCGGCTCCTCCGCAACCTGCTTCGCTTTGCCGCCCGCGACGCGGCCAAACCGTCGGCCGCTCTGCCCGCCGACTTCAACGAGCAGTTGAAGGCGGTGGGATACTGAGGTGCGAGTAACGAAGTCTGCGCCAAAAAGGACCGCCGAATACGTCACCGTATTTACGGCTCACAGTACTAAAACCATCCGGCTGCCCAACGCGGCTACAATGCCTTTGTGGGGTCGAACGTCGTCTCCGGCTCGAAAGGATAAACCGGCTTTCGCCGGCGCGTGTAGGTGAGGCCCTCGAGGCGCATGTCGCCTGCCCCCGGGGTCAAGAGCATGATGTGCCGCGGCGCAATGCGGCTGAGCCCCGGGTAAAGGTATCCCTCCTTGACCACCACCAGCTTGCGGCTCAAAGGGTCCAGGCCGCAAGGCTCGAACTGGCCGGGGGCGGTGAACGCCATCGGACCATCGCTCAGGATCGCCTCCACCTCACCGATGCGGATGACTGCCATGCGCGGTTTCGTGACCAGGCGCACCACCTCCGCCTCCGCCTCCAGGGGCGGTCCAAACCGCTTCTCGATGGTGGCCCCAATCGAAAGCCGCAGCCTCTTCCCTGGGCCGGCCTCAAAGCAATGGCCCGTCGCGGCGCTGTCGTTGATGCCGGCCACCACCGCGCTCTTGACCTTCCGTTCCACCACGTGACGCAGCACCACCGGCAGGTCGCCCGGCGTGCTGGCCGTCACGTTGTCGCCGCTGTCCGTCAGGAACACCGTCGCCTCGCTCGCCGCCAGCGCCCGCGTGACGCCCGGCTCTAATTCCGCCGTCTCACAACCGAAGGCGAACTGGCCCCGCGCCTCCCAGACCCGGCGGGCCAGATGAATCGCCGCCGCCCGCGCCGCGCCACGCGAGCCGTCGGCCGTGACTACCACCGACATCCCCGTGTCGGGCGAGTCGGTCCAGGCGCAGCCCACAAACAGCGTCGCCGCCAGAATCCGCTGGCCCTGGCCGGCCACGCCCTCGCGCTCGACCCGGCGCGCCTCCTCGACCAGCGAGCGGAACGGCTCGGCGGTGGTCATCGCCTTCTCCCCCTGCAGGATCATGGGCACCGGCAGGACATAGGAGACCGGATGCACCCTTCCCCGAAGGGTATCCAGCAGAATCCGCCCGGCCAGTTCGGCAGTCTGCGCAGCGTCGGTGTGCGGCGCCGTCTTGAAGCCCACCAGGATGTCGCCAAAGGCGGCGAGCCGGGCCGGGATGTTGCCGTGCAGGTCGAAGGTGCAGGCAATCGGCACGGCCGGGCCGACCAGCGCGCGCACCTCGCTCACCAGGACCGTTTCGGCGGGGCCAATCTCCTCGGCGTACATGGCCCCGTGCAGCCTCAGAAAAACCGCATCCACCGGCAGCGCCTCCCGCACCGAGCGCAGCACCCGTTTCATCGCCTCGCGGCAGGCCGCAGCCGAAATCGTCCCGCCCCCCGCCGGATGAGCCGAAACTCCCGGCACCACGACGATGCCGCTGTCCCGCCACACGTCCAGCAACTGCTCGCTCACCCTCCCGTAGCCGAAGGCCGTCGTCCGCACCGGATGAAACGTGTTGGTCTCGTGCGAGAAAGCCGCCACCAAGACGCGCCTGGCGGGGACCGGAGCAGCTTGGGCGCTTGGTTCGGCAGCCTCGGCCGCGCCGCGGCGCAAGCCGACACTGGCGGTCGCCGCGGCCGCCAGGCCGCGTTTCAGGAATTCACGCCGGTTCGTAGGCAAGCTCGCGCCTTCCATGAACCGGCAGGTAGTGGGGCAGGCGTCCCGCCTGCCACCCGGGCGTCTCGCCCGCGAATCGCCCGGTTCATGGTCCCAATGCATCCGCAAAAGCGAATGGAGGCTTTCCACGAACCGTGGCAGCGCAAGCCTCCGGCCTGCGTCACTCCCGGCCAGCCTCTGGCTTGCCCGTTCATGGGCCCGATGCCCCTCCAAACTTTCCAGGTCGATGTTCTCCATCTGATTGCCTTTCCGCTCGCCAGTTCGTGCACGCCGCCCCGGGTCCATCTCACCAGCCCAACCCGCAGGCAAGTTCGAGCCTTGCCCGCCTCTGGCGCCGCTGATTCGCGCCGGGAACTTGCCCTCCGCCGCCCGGGAGGGGCAAGAAGAAAATAGCCCAGGCAAGGCCCGTCCCGTCCCGCTCACCGGGAGACCCCGGCGCGCCGGGGCCCTGAGCAAGGCGGAAAAACGGATGACCCTCCTCCCACCACGCCTTGGCGGGATGGGAGGGGGGAAAGGAGGAAGGTCTCCGTCCCGTTGGGTCACCGCTCAACCTTCAGGCGGCGGCGGGGGACGCTGCGGCGATTTCCGCTGTCAGTTGTTCAAGCTCTGTTTGCAGGCGCCGCATATCCTCGAGGGGACCCTCTGCCAGGATGGCGAATTTCTTCGGCTGGCCGGGGAGCAGTTCCCGGCGCAAGGCGGCCAATGCCTCGCTCATGCGCTCCAATTGCTCCACCGTCTGGGTCAGAATGGCTTCGGTCTTGTTCATAAACGCACTCGCAGCAGTCCTTTCCTCAAATCCGGCGCTTCACGCATTCGGCTGAAGAATTCGACGTATGTTCTTTACAACGGACTGTCCCGCTCCGCAACTACCACGTCCAAACCGAACCGTCGGCGAAGGAACGCGCGGGACACCAGTGAATATTGGGACATGGGCAGGTCGAGCTCGAAGTCGTGCCCAGGTCGTAGCACCGCCACCAGATCAACGTCGTTGGGTGCGAGCTTGGCCGTCACAAAACTGCCGTCGATGATCAGCGCCTCAAACAGGCCGCTGGACCGCAGGACCCGAGCGAGTTCTTCCAAACGGGCAAAAAGTCGCAACCGCTGATCCGAGCCGCCAAATGTCCCGAAGCGAGCCCGTGCCTCGGGCAACGTGCAATCGAACAGCCCGGCAGGTAAAACGCCGTCCGAATTCAGGGCAGGAATAGGCATGGCGATCACTATCGCGAGAAACGTGCCCGAGGGCAAGACTGGCGCGCCCGCGGAGAATTCCCCCTGCTCCCGTTCACGTGCGCGTCATCCGCCTTGCTACTTTGAAGGCCAAGTCCCATGCCCAACACGCGAACCCTCACCCCATAAATCTCGCGCGAACCGGCATCACCGGGTTTACGTGCGTCTTGCCCGGGATTCTGGCCGGCTTGATTATTCGGGGACGACCCGGAGCTGAAACATCGTTCCTGCTGCAAACCGCACCAAATGAAACGCGACGGCCTCTTTCCGGCTGGGCCACCGGAGAACCGCCTCCGCTGCCGCCCAACTTCCAACCCCTGGTCCCCCTGTGAGCCCCGCCGCCGCCAACGCCACCGGCGAAATAAACTGTTTTTCTCCTGCAACAAAAGAGGCTAGAATATGCCCATGAAACAATTCACAGCCATTGTTCACCGGGGTGAACCGGATGAAGGCGGTTTTTGGGCGACTTGTCTGGAAGTTCCAGGCGCGAACGGCCAAGGCGAGACGAAGGAGGAATGTCTTGGCAACCTCAAGGAAGCCATTCAACTCCTGCTAGACACCGGCCGTGAGGAAGCCTTCCGCCTCGATCCCCAGGCGGAGACGGCGGAACTTTTGCTGGCATGAAACGGCGGGCATTGCTCGCTCATCTTCAGGAACATGGCTGCGTGTCGGTTCGCGAAGGCGGCAGCCATTCCATTTGGAGCAACCCGCAGACCGGACGCAAGGAAGCCATTCCCCGCCACAACGAAATCAAAAAACACCTGGCACGTTCCATCTGCCGCAATCTGTCCGTGCCGGTTCCGTCCGGCGATTAAAACCGGTCATCTATCATCCATTGAACACACAGTTGAATCAGGCCAGGTCCCTTTTGCGCCGGCTGCGTCAAACGGTCGAAGACATCGAAGATGCCCGAAGAAGGGGTCAGAGATGACTATTGACGTGTTTGCTTCCTGTGGCAGACTTGCTGAAAAGGCAAAGGAATGAAAAGGCAACAGGGTCGCATCTCAACATTTGACATTTGCCCCAGACGCCAGCTCCGCTGCGCCGCAATTGTCAAATGAGATGCGACCCCGCGGCCCAGTAGCTGTCGGCCAAACGCGGCACCGCACCAGCAGGCCTTGAGCGGGAAGGACGCAGGCAAGATCAGGCCCTCAAATCTCTCCAATCTGTGGGCCTTTCCAAATCCTCTGTTCTCTCGATATCCTGGTGTGTAACCTCGGTTCGAGTCGCATTGTTTATGGGTCGGATTCTGTTTAGGCCCTATCGGCCTGCGCTGTCCCGGAAAATCGCTTGTGGCACTTGGCGAAACGCGGGCGACCCCTCGGTTTACGCCTTGCTCGAGATCGATGTCGCCAAGGCGCTCGAATTCTCGGCGGCGTATTCCAAGACGCGCGGCGTCAGGATCACCCCAAGCCATCTCGTGGCCAAGGCCATCACCCATTGCCTCGTGGTCCGGCCTGAGTTGAACGGGATGCTGCGGGGCGGCAAGGTCCATCTCCGGCAGCATGTAAGCGTCTTCTTCCAGGTCAATGTGCCCGGGCCGGCCGCCAACGGCAACCGGGATGGCCGGATAGCCAAGGCGACCCTCAGCGGCACGACCGTCCACGCGACGGATACTCTCAGCCTGGCGGACCTCGCTCGGACCTTCTACACGCAAGCCGCTGAGGTGAAACGCCGGCGCGACCCTGCCTTCGGCCCCTTGTTCCGCATCGTCTCGGCGATCCCCTGGGCTTGGGTCCGTGCTTTCCTGAACCTGGCCGGTTGGCTCATCTATGGCCTGAATCTCAACCTGGGCTTTCTCGGCCTGCCGAGGGACCCCTTCGGTTCGGTCATGATTACGAACGTGGGCGGGATGGGGATCGACGTCGCCTGGGCGCCGTTGGTGCCCTACTCACGGGTCCCGCTCCTCATGACCTTGGGTGCCATCACCGACAAGGCCGTGGTCGAAAATGGCGAGGTCAGGGTGCGCCCCATCCTGCCGATCGGCGTCACGTTCGATCACCGTCTCATTGATGGCGTCCACGCCGCCCAGATGAGTGCCGAGTTCAAGAAGTGCTTCGCCGAGCCCGCGAAGTATTTTGGAAAGTAGCGCAGGCGTCGTCCCGCCTGCCTCATGGACCTCTGGTCGTCGTCCAGTCCGGTTCGTTCTGCGGGAGATGGGGTTGCACCCGTTCCGAAAGGCAACGGGGTCGCGGCTCAACATTTGACATTTGCCCCAGACGCCCGCTCCGCTGCGCCGCAATTGTCAAATGAGATGCGACCCCACGCCACCTGCATTGGCCACATTGGCTGCATTGGCTACATTGGCCATTTTTGCCAAAAAACTGGCCGGGCCGCGGCCTAAAAAGCAATGGCACAGCTCAGCACAGCGCTTCGTCGGTCCCCTCGGCCCAGCCAAGCGCTTCCACCTGGTCCCGCCGAGGGCTGCTCCCTGCAATAGCCGCTCCCAAACCGTCGAGGCCGAGGGGCATTCGCGAGCAACCCAACCCGCCCTCCGCCCCCTTCCTGGCTTCGGTGCAATTCCATCAATCACTCGAGACTTCCCCGCTTGCCTCGGGCGCGAAACGGGGCATATTAGACCACGGTTGCGCCCGTAGCTCAGTTGGATAGAGCATCTGCCTTCTAAGCAGAGGGTCCCGCGTTCGAATCGCGGCGGGCGCGCCATTTTGGACCCAAAAGCGTCCATTAAAGCATCCACGACTTTCCGCGGTTACAGGAGGCCTGTTGATAAAGGCGCCCTGGCCATGCTCTGCGTCGCATCCGGCCCAGGATAAAGCGGAAGCTCACCAGCCAGGGCAGGAGGGCAGTTTACGCGCTTGTTCGCCGCTGCCAAGGGGCTGCCGGGGCGCGCCGCCGACGCAGGGCCTGATGGGCGGGGTAATTGCTTCTTGCCTCCTCCGCTCGGGCGACTACCTTCGGCTCGAAGAAACTGGCGGTCGCCGGGCCCGGCAAAGCGGCGTTGTCACTGGTGATGTGAAGCCCGGCAGACAGCGACGGCCTGCGAGAAGCGCAACGGCTTTGCCGGAGAAACGTGTATATGACTGAAATTAAAGTGAGAAAAGGCGAACCGGTCGAGAGGGCCATCCGCCGGCTTAAGAAGAAGCTGGACCGCGAACAGACCTTGCAGCAGTTCCGGCTGCGTCGGCGCTTCGAGAAGCCCAGCGCCAAAAGGCGGCGGAAGGAAAAGGCGGCCCGTTTCTCGGCGATGTTGAAGGCGCGGTATGCCGATGACTGAACAGTGGGGCCGCCTCAGGAATTGATTTCCGTGCCGGTCAAAAGCTGAGGAGGGACGTCTGCGGCGGAGTAGGAGTCGCGGCCCGGCGCCTCCTGTGGCGCACCGGGGTGGGGAGCCCGTCGGAGACCGACGCGGGTTGGAAGGTTAGCGGCCCGCCTCGAGGAAGCAAAGAGTGATGGTCGGCAGTTTTTCGGAGCGGAAGAGCATCTAAACAGGCTTGGTTTCCTCCGGGGGAGCGGCCAGGGCGGTCGCGAGTTCCGGGGCCTGGAGGTCGCGCGGGTTCTTGGCGCGCTTGGCGCGGGGCAGAGGGCTGAGGACGACGTGGAGGTCGCGGTCGCCTAACATCTTGGGGGGCGAATCCGCCTGGCCATAAGCGGAGACGTCTTTGACGAAATTGTTCACCACCTCGAAGCCGATCTCCTTGTGCGCCTTTTGGCGGCCGCGAAAGCGCAGCTTGACCCGGACTTTCATGTCATCGCAGAGGAATTGGATGGCGTGGTCCCGTTTTGTCGCCAGGTCGTGAGGGTCGATGGCGGGAGAAATCTGGACCTCCTTCATTCTGCTGGCGGACTGGCGGGCGTGGGAACTTTTGCTCCGCTTGGCTTCCTCGTAGAGGAATTTGCCGTAATCCACGATGCGGCACACGGGCGGCGTGGCGTTGGGCGCGACCTCGATCAGGTCCAGCCCTTTGCCTTGGGCCAAGCGCAGGGCTTCGTTGAGAGACATGACGCCCAGTTGTTGTTTGGCATCGTCGATGACCCGGACTTCGCGGGCGCGGATCTTCCCGTTTCGGCGATGCAGGGGTTCGCGGGAGTGAAAGGAACGGGAGGGAAACGGGCGGCTCAATAAGCCCCCCTGAGTTGAAGGTTGCTCATGCGGCCAGAAGAACCGAACTCGGCAGAAATATGTAATCTGTGATTAACACGCCTTCATTTTGGCACGCCACCAGGGGCAGGCAAGCATAATGTCCAAGTTTCTGGCGGCCTCCTGCGGCCGGCGCGGCCTGGAAACTTTGCCAAATACCGCTTGCTATTCGGCGGCAGGGGTGTATTTTGGAGGGGTCTGATAGATAGCTTGTCGCTTCCAGGACATGGTAAATCCTCAGGTGAACCTCGTTCAGTGATGATTTGAAACCCGAAGGTCGGGAACAGTTTGGAGATAACAGGGTAAGACTAAAGGACATTGAAACATCATATGAACACAAAGTTATTCGTAGGGAACCTTTCATTCAACACTACTGAAAACGATCTGCAGGACGCCTTCGCGGCGCACGGCACGGTGACGGAGGCCAACCTGATGGTTGATCGCGCCAGCGGCCGTCCGCGCGGGTTTGGCTTCGTCACGATGGGAACGCCCGAAGAGGCGCAGAAGGCGATTGCCGCCCTGAATGGGGCGACGGTCGATGGCCGCAACCTCACCGTCAACGAAGCCCGTCCGAAGGAAGAGCGCACCGGCGGCGGCCGGGACCACGGGGCGCGCGGCAACTACGGCCGGCGTTACTAAGCGAGCGTTTTCCTGGCACAGGCGTGGGGCCGAGGTCCCGCGCCTTTTTTCCGGCGTCATCAGGAGCAGGGGTGCAGGACCGGCGCGCCACGCGGTGGAACTATTCCATCGCTGACAGCACGTCGTCCAGGGACAGCGTGGCAAACGTGGTTGCGTAGTCGGACATTGCGTAAGGGATGATAAGCTGGCGGCCGTGCAGGAGGCTGCCGCAGGAGTAAACCACATTGGGCACGTAACCCTCGCGCTCATTTTCATTCGGCTTGATCAGCGGCTCGCGGAGGCGGCCGATTATTTGGGCCGGATTGTCCAGGTCGAGCAGGAAGGCGCCGATGCAGTATTTGCGCATCGGCCCTACGCCGTGGCTGAGCACGAGCCAGCCGGCGTCGGTCTCAACCGGCGAGCCGCAGTTGCCCAACTGAATAAACTCCCACGAAAAGGCCGGTTTCAGCACCAGTTGCGTGGCATGCCAGAAGTGCAGATGGTCGGAAAACATGATGTAAATGTTTTCGTAGTCCTGGCGGCTGAGCATGGCGTAGCGGCCTTTGATCTTGCGCGGAAAAAGCGCCATGCCTTTGTTCTGCACGGCCGGCCCGTTGAGGGTGATGAATTTGAAGTGCAGAAAGTCCCGCGTTTCGATGAATTGGGGCAGGATCATCTTGCCATCGTAGGCGGTGTAAGTGGCGTAATACGTCTGCCTGCCGTCCTCGTGCTGGAAACGGACGAAGCGGGCGTCCTCGATGCCGTTGCTCTGGGAGGGCGTGACCGGAAAGAGCACGCGCTCGGACAAACGCGAGTCGGGGGCGAATTGCACTTCGTAATTGGACTGCGCCAGCATCAGGATTTTTCTGGCTGCCGCGCCGGTTTCCTGGTCGCGGGCGCGGAACTGTTCTGCGGCGCGACTGAGGCTGGCGCGCAGTTCGTCCAGCGTGAAGGAGCTTCCCACTCCCTGGAGCACCTGCCGGCTGAAATCCCCCACCAACCCGAGTTCCTGGAGCTTGCGCTCGAATACGCCTTTCTCGTAGGAGGCGCTGGGCACCTGTTCGGGCTCCAGGCAGTAGCGCGTGGGGGCATTGATCGTGATGCGGCTGCTGGCATCAAGCAAGCCGGTGCGAAAAGTGATGGAGGAGATGTGCCCTTCGCCCGTAGCCCGGAGGCTCAGGATGAAGCGCAGCCCGCCGGGTGGCAGGCCCGATTGGTCCGGATGCGGGACGATCGAGGGATTGAACAAGGCCGCGGCTTCGAGCGAATACTCGTGACTGAAATAGGCGCCGAGCAGAAGCTGCCGTTCTTCAGAGAGGTTCTGGCCGGTGCGCAAGCAGGCGCGGACCTGCTCGAATCGGGTTTTGAGAAAATCACGTGTCTTGGCGTGGCGCTGGCCGAATTCGCTCTTCACCTGTTGCCAGAGGGTGTGGACTTCGGTTTCCGAAAGGGCCATGACCTGGGCGCAGATTCTGGGTGCGCGAGGGTCGTTCGGAAGCAGAAATGGCCGGAGCAGCACGCGCGTGCGGTCCGGATGCAAGGTCACCTGGGTGCGCTGGACGGTGGCGGTTTTCATAAGGTGAGCGGGACTGCTGCTTGGAGGCAGAAGTTAGCGAGAGCGGCGCGTGCCCGCAGGCGGCGGTCCGGGGATCGCTTATTGGCGCAGGTCAGCACTAGGGAGCGGGCCGGTTGAAGACGGTGACGGCGTTTTGCATGAGCTGCAACTCGGCCAGCGAGAGCAGGAAAGCGAGCGTTGATTCGGCGCCCTGGTTCTGGTTGACCCGATCCACGTGCAAGGCATCGCGGCAGCCGCCGGTATTGGGTGAATACAACTCCAGCCCCAGGTCATTCCAGCCGAGAAACCAATCGAAGGCGTGCTGAGCCTGCTCGTACCACCAGGCATCGGAGGTGGCGCGGTAGGCTTCCAGGCAGGCGGACAACATCGAGTGCGCCTCAATCGGCTGCTGATCGAAGTCCGCCCGGGTTCCGCCGCGCGGGAAGAATCCGTTGCTGCCGATGGGCCGGAAGTCGCCGCTCTCGGCGGTTTGCACCTTGGCCAGCCAGCGCAGCGCCCGCAAGCCGCGCTCATACACCGGCGCCTGACCGGTCGCGCGCCCGCTCAGGATCAAGGCGTGAGCGAGCTTGGCGTTGTCATAGGCGAGCACGTCTTCGAACCACGGCCAGTCGGTCCGCGCCGTCCGCTCGAACAGTTCCATGAGCCGCGTCGTGAGCGTTTCCCGGGTCTGCTGGGCGAGGCGATCTCCGCTCAGGCGCTGTAAATATTCATGAATGCCCAGCAGGGTGAAAGCCCAGGCGCGCGGCGAGGTGAAGCCGGTCGCGGCCGGCAGCGCCTGGGCGAAGACCTGTCCGGACATGACTTGAAAACTCCGGTAGGGCGAGCGGCCCACGCCCAGGCCCAACGCCCAGAGCGCCCGGCCATGAGAATCCTCCGAGCCCTGTTCATCGAGCCAGCGCCGGTCGAAGCTGAGGTGGTTGTGGAACCGCTTGGTCCGGGCATCGAAGGCGTGATGCAGGAACGCGGCGTAAGTTGTGGCCAGCGTCCGCACGCTCTCCGGCTCTTCCTCCATCTCGTCCAGCAGCACGGCGAGAATGAAGGCACGCGCGTTGTCGTCCGTGCAGTAGCCTTCGGAAAAATTCGGCACGGTGAAGAGGGCGTGCTGGAAGAGGCCGGTGCAGTCCGTCATCCGCGAAAGGTGATCCAGCTTCAGCTCCGGCAGCGCGCGGGGCTGCTGGTCGAGGGTTTTCGTCGCAAACAATTTTCGTGACAAGACCGCCCGTTCGAGGCGCGCTGACTCGAACGAACGCCGGTAGAGGCGCGCGACGTTGCTCCAGATCATCTCGCGGCCCAGTTTATATGCGTTCTTGCGGATCACGGTTCGGCGCAGCTCGTCGCGCAGCAGTCCAATGACTTCCCGGGCAATCGCCCCCGGGTCGCCGAACGGCACCAGCACGCCGCGGTCCTCGGCGAGCAATTCAGCCGCGTGCCAATAGGGCGTGGAAACCACCGCCTTGCCGGCGCCGAAGGCGTAGGCCAGTGTGCCCGAGGTGATCTGCGCCTCGTTCAAATACGGGGTGAGGTAAAGGTCGGCTGCCCCGATGAACTCCTTGAGTTCTTCGAGTTCGACGAAACGGTTGTAGAAGATGACGTGCTGGTGGACCTTGTTCTTTTCGGCCAGCCGTTCCAGGCTGACCCGGTAGGCCTCGCCGTGCTCGCGGAGCAGGTTGGGATGAGTGGCGCCCAGCACGATGTAAACGACATTGGGGAACTCGACCAGGATTTCCGGCAGGGCCTTGAGCGCATGCTCGACTCCCTTGTTGGGGCAGAGCAGACCGAAAGTGAGCAACACCAGCCTGCCTTCGACGCCAAAAAGGTCCTTGTAAAAATTCGGGTCCACGAACGGGATGTCGGGGATGCCATGGGGAATGAGATCGATCTTGGCCGGCGGCGCCTGGTAAATTTCTTGCAGCATCTGGCGACCGCGCTCCGCCATCACCACGAGCCGCGTCGAGCGGGCGATCAATTCCTGCATCACGCGCCGCTGGTCCGAATTGGGCTGGCGCAGCAGGGTGTGCAAGGTGGTGACGATCGGCATGCGCAATTCGTGCAGCAGCGCCAGCAGGTGGCTGCCGGCCGGCCCGCCAAAAATCCCGAATTCGTGCTGCAAGCAGACGACGTCGGCATTGCTGATGTTGAGGAAATCGGCTGCCCGCAGATAGGAGGCCAAGTCCTGTTCCTCGATTTCGAAGCGAACTTCCGCCGGATACTCGTAGCCGCCCTTGAGGTCGTTGACCGGCACCGAAAAGCACTCGGTCCGGGGCTGGTCGGCGGCCACCGCCGCCAGGAGGTCCGAGGTAAACGTGGCGATGCCGCATTTGCGCGGCAAGTAATCGCCGAGGAAAGCGATCTTCCTGATCTCGGAGGCGTTGTCCACGAGCTTGGATCATGGCCGATTTTTCCAGAAAAACAACCGCTATCATTAAGAACATGAGCGATGGCGGCTGATTTCCCGGGCGACGGGGGCGGCAACGCAAGCGATGTTTCTTGCTCTATTGGCGGGGCGGGGTAGATTGTTGCGGTTCAGGCCGACGGTCTCCGCAGGTGTAAATGACGAACTATCGCCTGCCGTAACCCGTTCACCAGGAACTAAAAGTCATTATTCTGAAGCAGCCCAGCAAACGGTTTCGTCCCAAATGCGAGCCTATGAAAACGCAGGCAATTCATCCGGTAGCCACGGTCAGTGGCTGAGTTTTGCAGGTGAAGAAAAGCACATTGGATAACGCGGCGAGAAATCGCGGCGGCGCCAAAGAGCGAACAGCCCCCGGGAAGGCCCGCGGGCCGCGCCCCCCGTTCATCTTTGGAGCCAGGGCCGCCGACCGCCAGGAATCGCAGCCGGAGACCCGCAATCGCGGGGTTAAAGCCGGGTCCGCTGGTCAAGGCAAGCTCGTCCACGCCGGCAACGGCGGGAATCCCGTTGGTGGCGTACCGTCCGGGGTGGCGGACTTGACAGAAACGATCAAAGCTTTGCTCCAGGTGGCCCGCGAGCAGGGCCATCTTACCTACGACGATATCAATGAGCTTGTGCCGGAGGGCGTGTCGCCCGATGAGTTGGACGCGCTCTATACCAGGCTCCATAACCTCGGCATCGAGATTGCAGCCCACGCCGAGGTTGAGAAGGCCAAAGCCGAGGAACCGGAAGAAGACCGCCAATTCGATGCCCTGGACGACCCGGTGCGGATGTACATGAACCAGATGGGCAAGGTGCCCCTGCTGACCCGGGAGCAGGAGGTTGAGGTTTGGAAGCGCATCGAGGAGGCCGAACTCGAAATGAAGCGTTTGGTTTATGGCCTGGGGTTCGCCGCCAAGGAACACAGTGCGCTGGCCGAAAAGCTCCTGGCCGAGCCCCCGAAGGAACGTTTCGACCGCCTCGTGGTGGACAACAAAGTCGCCACCCGCGAAGGCCACCTCAAGGTCCTCCGCGGCCTGGTGAAAAGGAATCGGGCGTTGGACGCCCGGGTGGACGAACAATACACCCGGTGGCAGAAGGCCGCGCCCCGTGGCGGCGGGGCGAGGCTCTTTGCCCAGTTCCAGAAGCTCGACAGAAAGCTCCAGGCCACTTTCCCGAAGTTCCTTTACAAGCAAAAGGTGCTTGAGGACATGACCGTCGTAGCCGGCAACGTGCACGAGAAATTCCATGCCGGCCTGCGGCGCATCCAGGAACTGGAAGGCCACCCCCACTCCAGCCACCAGCAGGCCGCCCTCCGGGAGGAACGGGGCAAGCTCGTCGCGCTCGAACAATTCGTGCGCCAGCCGCGCGAGGAGTTTTACAAGACCTTCGACCAGTTGCAGCGCGCGGCCGGGCGCGCCCACGAGGCCAAAACCCACATGGCCGAAGCCAATCTGCGCCTGGTGGTCTCCGTCGCGAAGAAATACGTCAACCGGGGTCAGTCGTTCCTGGATCTGGTTCAGGAAGGCAACCTTGGCCTGATGAAGGGGGTCGAGAAGTTCGAGTACCGGCGCGGCTACAAGTTTTCCACCTATGCGGTGTGGTGGATTCGCCAGGCGTTGACCCGCTCCATTGCCGACCAGGCCCGCACCATTCGCATCCCGGTGCACATGATCGAGATCATGACCAGGCTCTGGCGCGCCCAGAAACAGCTCAGCCAGGAACTCGGGCGCGAGCCTACGCCCGAAGACCTGGCCGACGAAATGCATCTGCCGGTTTCGCGCATCAACGCGCTGCTGAAGATGGCCCGCCAACCGGTCTCGCTCGACTCCCCGGTGGGCGACGATGGCGACGTGAGGGTGGGCGATTTCATTGAAGACAAGGGCGCCGAGAACCCGGCTGACGGAACCAGCCACCATATGCTTAAAGAGAGGCTGGACCACGTCCTGACCAGCCTCAGCCAGCGGGAACGGAAGGTTCTCGGAATGCGCTTTGGCCTCCTGGATGGCTACGGCCACACGCTGGAGGAAATTGGCAATCTGTATAACGTAACTCGCGAGCGCATCCGGCAGATTGAAGCCAAGGCGCTGCGCAAACTGCGGCACCCTACGCGCGTCTGCCACCTCCACGGCTTCCTGGAAACGAAAGTGGAAGCTGGCTAGCGCCGAAGGCGCCGGCCCCGCTGGAATAGTTCGGCGGTGGCCCGAATGATTTCCTGCATTTGGTAGGCCAGGTCTCCGCTCTTGAAATAATCACCGCTGGCCTCCGAGCGAATGCCAATCTGGCTAATTTTGGCCAGTCGTTTGGAGACTTCCATTATCTGTTTTTCCGTCGGCCACTGAATAAGGCCCTGGTCGGTCGCCTCCGGGAACAGAGGAACCGTCCGATGGTAGAAACGCAGTTTGCGCCGCGGGCGCGCATTATTACCCGCGCTCAGCAGGGTTTTTGTCGTTGTCCGCATTCGCTTCATGGGTGTCCGTTGGCAGCCCCTGAATCCTTAGCCCGAGCCTGCCTGTCTTTCCTCTGCCATCAAAACATAGGGAAAGCTCATCGTCTTCCCCAACAGGACCCGTGGGCCGGGGCCGCACCTCAACATAACATATTATCAAGGAAAATCCCAATGATTCCATCACCTTGAAGATGAAACTTGGGCAAGGACACTCCCTCCTGCCAAACCTCCGGGTTGTCGTCACCCAAGGCAGCAAACAGTTTAATGGCTGAACGGCAGATTCTGTTTGATACGGTAAAGGTCGGTCGGTCCAAGGAGCGAGGCCTTTCTCAACGACCGTCGGCGCTTGGGGCTCTTGCCTTGGAGCAAATGGCGCCGGCCTGCCCCGCGATACAGCACTTTCCCGTTAGCGGTGATCTTGAAACGTTTCGCCACCGATTTCCTGGTTTTGATTCCTCTGGGACGTCGCATACAGTTCCCTTTCTTTCGTGCAGTTGTGTGTCTGTGAAATTCCTGATGCCCGTTCGGGCGGCGGCAAAGCGTCTCAGCGCTCAACCGCTTGAGGGCTGGGCTGGTTGGGCGTCGGCCCGCTCGGCGGAGGGGGGCACCGGGATTACTGCCTCATGATCGATGTCCGGGTAGTTCTCGTTCAATTCTGTGGCCAACCGCTCCGCCTCTTCCTTTTCGAAGAGTCTGCTGCCGGTTCCAACCGTGCCGGTGACGGTGGATTTCCAGTGGATCGCGTAGGTTCTCATGCGACAAGCGCGCGTCGGCTCTTACGCTTCATTTCCCTTTGTCCTTTTCAAAAGATTAGTTGGAGGAAATAGCCTTGCCCGAGTAAACCGCGCTTAATTTTTCGCGCCATTTCGCCTTGCTCTGTTCTTTTGAACTATGGCGGATGCAGGTGTGCCCGAGCTCCGGTGGGGTAGAAGCCGTGCAGCCGCGCATGGATGGCTCAATTGGGCGCGCATCGAGATGTTGGCGTTCAGCGAGCGCGAGATGGGACAATTGGCCTTTGCCCGCAGCGCCGCATCCACAAAGTCGCACTGCGCCGCCCTTGGCACCGCGGCAACCACATCCAGATAGATCTGCGTCATCGTCCAGCCGGCGGCGATGTTCTCCATCGTGACCGTCGACGTCGTATCAATTTGACGCGGGCGATAGCCGGCCTCGCCCAGTTCATTGGCCAGCGTCATCGCAAAGCTGCCCGCGTGAGCGGCCGCAATCAGCTCGGGCGGACTCGTGCCCCGCCGCTTAAGGTCGCTGCCGGCGGCGTAGGGGACCATCTTCAGGACCGCACTCGGGGTGCTGACGGCGCCTTTGCCACACTGTCGAGTCCCCAGCCAGAGGACCGACGCCTTTCGAGTATATGGTTTCATTACGCCCCCACCATCGCCCCTTGCGCGCACCTGCGCCAATACTTAGAAAATGCGCTGGCGATACCCTTAAGCTATGGGCTGAGAATGAATATGGACTTTAACGCAAAGGCGCAAAGGAAGGGACCACTTTGGGGCAACCTTGGCGGAGCGCGCCGGGATTTTCCCGCTTTGAAGTTTGGACGCAAAGACAAACGAATTCATTGCCAACGCGCGGCAAAGAGAATTGTTCGACTTGCTTCTGCGATACTACTTTCATAAAACCTAACCGGCCCCCAATAGATTTAGGCTATCGCCCGCATACGAACAAAGTATTGGGCATCCTTGACATAAGACTGCACAGTTTAAGTGGTTGTGAAGGCGGAGCGTAGAGAGCGAGATGGATTTGGCCACGCCAGACAACCGACCGCCTCGGGGGGCAGGCTCCACGGGAGGTGGCGCCTGGGCACTTTTAGACCCTGACGATCCCTCCACGTTCGAAGGAGAGGGCGGCCCGGCAGTTCCTGAACCTGTTGCGCTTGAGCCGCCGGAATCAATTTAATGAACGGCAGCAAGAACTGAAGTCATGAGGTCATAAATATGGCACATCTTTTAATACCTTTCGCCCAGTTGCCCCGGCAAGTGGTCGCGCTCGGCACGATCGCTAACCGGGGTGTTTCGTTGCCCTTGCTGGCCTCGAGCCCGCAAGCGACCTCCACCGGCACGACGATTGCGCTCCCGCAGCCCGTGGCACACCGCCGCGATCCTCGTGCGGAGATTGGCGCGTGGCGTCATGGAGGAATAAACGAATGACCCCCAGATCAGCTTCCGCCAGGTCATGCCTTGATGAAACGACCGTTGCCGCCCGAACCGTTGGCGGGCAGGCGTGACGGCCCAAAAGCACACCTGCCAACAAGAAATGAAAGCATGAATGCATTGACCCGTTGGAATCAGTTAAAAGAACTCGAAGCCCTGCGACACGGCCTGGGCAGCCTTTTTAGCCGTTCCACACTCCACTTGCCCGAGGGCCA
>Ga0187850_10000818_pt1 | contig 37932 bp, 29 predicted proteins | sample June2016WEW_4_15_FD_132436 | JGI IMG/M metagenome (GOLD analysis project Ga0187850, IMG submission 132436) | Peatland microbial communities from SPRUCE experiment site at the Marcell Experimental Forest, Minnesota, USA - June2016WEW_4_150 | ecosystem: Environmental > Terrestrial > Soil >...
CAGGGGCAACCACACGATTCGGAAGGTGACGCCGGGCGGGGTGGTGACGACGCTGGCGGGCCTGGCGGAAAGCTGGGGCAGCGCCGACGGCACGGGCAGCGCGGCGCGGTTCTACTGCCCATATGGCGTGGCGGTGGACAGCGCCGGCAACGTCTATGTGGCGGACAGGGGCAACCACACGATTCGGCAGGTGACGCCGGGCGGGGTGGTGACGACCCTGGCGGGCCTGGCGGGAAGCTGGGGCAGCGCCGACGGCGCCGCCAGCGCGGCGCGATTCTCCGGGCCATCCGGCGTGGCGGTGGACAGCGCGGGCAACCTGTATGTGGCGGATACCAGCAACCAGACGATTCGGCAGGTGACGCCGGGCGGGGCGGTGACGACGCTGGCGGGCTTGGCGGGAAGCTATGGCAGCGCCGACGGCATAGCCAGCGCCGCCCGGTTCAACTGGCCATCCGGCGTGGCGGTGGACAGCGCGGGCAACGTCTATGTGGCGGACTCCGGGAACTCCACGATTCGGCAGGTGACGCCGGGCGGGGCGGTGACGACGCTGGCGGGCTTGGCGGGAAGCTATGGCAGCGCCGACGGCACGGGCGGCGCGGCGCGGTTCTACGGTCCAGGCGGCGTGGCGGTGGACAGCGCGGGCAACGTGTACGTGGCCGACTATGACAACCACGCGATTCGGAAGGTCACCCCGGGCGGGGTGGTGACGACGCTGGCGGGCCTGGCGGGAATTGGGGGCAGCGCGGACGGCACGGGCAGCGCCGCGCGGTTCATCTATCCAGAGGGCGTGGCGGCAGACAGCGCGGCCAACGGGTATGTGGCGGACACCGGCAACAGCACGATTCGGAAGGTGACGCCGGGCGGGGCGGTGACGACGCTGGCGGGCCTGGCGGGAAAGTGGGGCAGCGCGGACGGCACGGGCAGCGCGGCACGGTTCTACCAGCCTTTTGGCGTGGCGGTGGACAGCGCCGGCACCGTGTATGTGGCGGACACTTACAACCACACGATTCGGAAGGTGACGCCGGGCGGGGTGGTGACGACCCTGGCGGGAAACGCCTCTATCGTTGACCAGGGGGGGTTCCCAATTGGTGGTTATGCCGATGGCACGGGCGGCGCGGCGCGGTTCTACCGGCCAAACGGCGTGGCGGTGGACAGCGCGGGCAACGTGTACGTGGCGGACACCGACAACAACACGATTCGGAAGGTGACGCCGGGCGGGGCGGTGACGACGCTGGCGGGCCTGGCGGGAAGCCCTGGCACCAACGACGGCACGGGCAGTGCAGCGTGGTTCTGCAACCCATGCGGCGTGGCGGTGGACAGCGCGGCCAACGTCTATGTGGCGGACACCGGCAACAGCACGATTCGGAAGGTGACGCCGGGCGGGGCGGTGACGACCCTGGCGGGCCTGGGGCGAAGCCGGGGCAGCGTCGACGGCACGGGCAGCGGGGCGCGGTTCAACACCCCGACCGGCGTGGCGGTGGACAGCGCGGCCAACGTGTATGTGGCGGACTCCTGGAACTACACGATTCGGATTGGCGGTGTCGCCTGCCCGGATGCGCCCACGATTGACCTGGCTGTCGGGCCGGTCGGGCAATTGCGCCAACTGGACACCAGCCCGCAAACCGCCCTGGCCTGGCAGTGGCGCCTGATCCGGGACCCGTCGGCTTCGTCGGCTGCACTCTCCGCCGCGAATGTCCGCAATCCCACGTTCACGCCCGATGTCGCGGATTTGTATGTTTTCCGGCTTTCAGCCACCAACGCCGCCGGGGCGATCTGCATTCGCACGCTGACGTTTAACGCCGTGCCGGCGCCTCCGAGCATCCTGCTCAACGATGTCAGCTTCGGTGTCCGCTCGAACCACTTCGGCTTCAATCTCCGCGCCGGCGCCGGCCAGGTCGTGGTCGTGCAGACCTCGACCAACCTGGTGAACTGGACGGACCTGGCCACCAACACCGCCGGCGCCAGCCCGTTTTACTTCCGCGACCCCGCCCCGCCGAACTCGCGCTGCCGGTTCTACCGGGCGCGGGCGCAGTGAGGCAGCGTAAGCGCCCGGCTGGAGTTCTTGACCGGCAAAGCTCGTTGTAATCAGGTCAAGTTTCGCTGCGATGGCAATCTCGATTCCAGAGGTGGTCTGAGGCGCAGCCTCGCTAACCCTGGAGTCGCGACATTTTGCGCGCCAACGGCGTGCTGGCAGACCGGCCCGGGCCAGCGCCCCGGGAAACCGTCTGCAAACCGTGTCAACGGTATATATCCACCAGGAACACCACTGCGGCGCGGCGCCCGGTGTTGACCAGGGCGTGGGGCACGTCGGCCCGGTAGCTGGCCGAGTCGCCGGGCTGCAGGTCCTCGGCGTCCCCGGCGGAGGCGACGCGGACGGTGCCCTTTTGCACGGTCAGGAACTCGCGGGTGCCCTCGAAATGCGGCGAACTGCGCAAGGCCCCGCCCGGTTGGAGGGTGACCTGGTAAAACTCCACGTCCTTTTCCAGGTGCAGCGGGGAGAGCGTGCGGATCTGGCAGTCCTGGTCGGACCGGTAATGGTAGGCGCGGTCGCCGGCGCGGATGACGTCCACGTTCGAGGTGGCGCCGGGGGCCTCGACGAGCTGGCCCAGGGACATGCCGAAGGCCTGGGCGATGCGGAACATGACGACCAGGGTCGGGTTGGCCTGGTTGCGCTCGATTTGACTGAGCATCGAGCGGCTGACCCCGCAGGCCTGCGAGAGGGCGTCCAGCGACCAGCCGCGCGCGATGCGGAGCTGCTTCAGGCGCCGGCAAAGGTGATCGCTGACGGCCTCGGCGCGTTCGGCGGGGCGGGGCGGTTTGGCGGGTTTGAGTTCGGCGCCCATGATACGGTGTTCAAAATACCGGAAATTTTTCTTGTATATTGGAAACGATGCTCTATTATATCGAACACCTTTCCTGCATAACGGAGGTTAGGCCGGGGGATGGCGAGCAGCAACGTTAAAAAGCTTAAAAGGCTGAAGCGAGAGCGGCAAGAACTGAAATGAAAACCTCGAGACATGAAAGCATTGGTTAAGAGAAGAGCCGAACCGGGGCTCTGGCTGGAAGAGGCGCCGGAGCCGCAGATTAGTTTGAACGACGTGCTGATCCGGATTGACCGCACGGGAATCTGCGGGACGGACGTGCACATTTACAAATGGGACGCCTGGGCGCGGAAGACCATCCCGGTGCCGATGGTGGTGGGGCATGAGTTTGTGGGCGAGATTGTGGCGGTGGGGTCGAACGTGAAGGACTTTTTCCCGGGCCAGGTGGTCAGCGGGGAAGGGCACGTGGTGTGCGGGCGGTGCCGGAACTGCCTGGCGGGCCGGCGGCATTTGTGCGCCGACACCCAGGGCATCGGCGTGAACCGCCCGGGGGCCTTTGCGGAGTACCTGGCGCTGCCCATGACCAACGTCTGGGTGCACAGCAATGGGATTGACCGGGACGTGGCGGCGATCTTCGATCCCTTCGGCAACGCGGTGCACACGGCCCTGTCGTTCCCGGTGCTGGGGGAGGACGTGCTGATCACGGGGGCCGGGCCGATCGGGATCATGGCGGCGGCGGTGGTGCGGCACGCGGGGGCGCGCTACGTGGTGATCACGGACCCGAACGAAGACCGGCTGGAACTGGCGCGGCGGCTGGGGGTGACGCTGGCGATCAACCCGGGCAAACGGAACCTCAAGGAGGTGCAAGCCGAACTCGGGATGCACGAGGGCTTCGACGTGGGGCTGGAGATGTCGGGCAACCCCGCGGCCTTCCGCGACATGCTGGCCAACATGAGCCACGGGGCGAAGATCGCCATGCTCGGCCTCCCGGACAAGGAGATGGCCATCGATTGGCAGACGGTGGTCTTCTCGATGCTGACCATCAAGGGCATTTACGGGCGCGAGATGTACGAGACCTGGTACAAGATGACCGTCATGCTCCAGAGCGGCCTGAACATCAAACCGGTCATCACCCACCGTTTCCACTATACCGAGTTCCAGAAGGGATTCGAGGTGATGCTCTCCGGCAAGTCGGGCAAAGTCGTGTTGAACTGGAAAACGGGATGAGGGCCGGGCTTCGAAATCCGAAATCCGACCCAGTGTTCCGCGTGACCGGTTTTCCCGCTCAAGCCTAAACTCTCCACCCTCAACCGACCCTGAACGCCTGACCCCATGAAAGCTAACCTTCATTCTCCATCCTCCATTGTCGCCGCCCTGCTGGCCGCGCTCGCTCCACTCTCGACCCTCCACCCCCAACCCGCCTGCGCCCAAACACCCACACCCGACGATTTTGATCCGGGGGCGAACAGCTACGTGTATTCGCTGGCCGTGCAGGCGGACGGGAAGATTCTGGTGGGCGGCCAATTCACCACGCTGGGCGGGCGGACGCGCAATTACCTTGGGCGGTTGAATGCCGACGGGACACTGGACACGGCGTTCAATCCGGGGGCGGGCAGTTTTGTGTATTCGCTGGCAGTACAGGCGGACGGGAAGATTCTGGTGGGCGGCCAATTCACCACGCTGGGCGGGCAGCCGCGCAATCACCTTGGGCGGCTGAATGCGGACGGGACGCTAGACGGCGGGTTCAATCCGGGGGCGGACCAAGTGGTGCGTTCGCTGGCGGTGCAGGCGGACGGGAAGGTCCTGGTGGGCGGCGGTTTCAGCACGCTGGGCGGGCAGCCGCGCAACTGCATCGGGCGCCTGGATGCGGACGGGACGCTGGACAGCGGGTTCAATCCGGGGGCAGGAGGGTGGCACCCGCAGCCGTGGGTGGCTTCGCTGGCGGTTCAGGCGGACGGGAAGATTCTGGTGGGCGGCGGTTTCACCACGCTGGGCGGGCAGACGCGCAACTGCATCGGGCGCCTGAATGCGGACGGGACACTGGACAGCGGGTTCAATCCGGGGGCGGGCTCCACTGTGACTTCTTTGGCGGTGCAGGCGGACGGGGAGATTCTGGTGGGCGGCAGTTTCGGCACGCTGGGCGGGCAGACGCGCAACTGCATCGGGCGCCTGAATGCGGACGGGACACTGGACAGCGCTTTCAATCCTGGGGCGGGCGTTTCTGTGTTTTCGCTGGCGGTCCAGGCGGACGGGGAGATTCTGGTGGGCGGCGCTTTCAGCACGCTGAGCGGGCAGCCCCGCAACAAGATTGGTCGGTTGAATGCGGACGGGACACTGGACAGCGCTTTCAATCCTGGGGCGAGCGGTTATGTGAACGCTCTGGCGGTCCAGCCGGACGGGAAGATTCTGCTGGGCGGCGAATTCGGCACGCTGGGCGGACAGCCGCGCCGTTTCCTTGGGCGGCTGAACAACACCGAACCCGCGACCCAGAGCCTCAGCTTTGACGGCTCGACGATCACCTGGCTGCGGGGCGGCGCCAGCCCGGAAGTCTGGCGCACGACCTTCGACTTCTCGACCAACGCCACCGACTGGACCAGCCTCGGGGCGGGCACTCGCATCCCCGGGGGGTGGGAACTCACCAACGTCTCCGTCCCAACCGACGCCACCATCCGCGCCTGCGGCTACGTCGCCGGTGGCGGGGTAGGCGAAGGGATTGTGGAAGCGACGCTGCCGGTGGTCCCCCAAACGCCACCTGTGATCGTGACAGGTGATGGCGCTTTCGGTGTCGTCTCCAACCAGTTCGGGTTCCACGTCCGTGGGGCGTCCGGCCAGGTCGTGATTGTGGAGGCATCGACCAACCTGGCGAACTGGACACCTCTGGCCACCAACAGCATCGGCGCCACGCCCGTCTATTTCAGCGAACCCTATTCAGGCGAATTCCTACAGAGATTCTACCGCCTGCGACTCGGGCCATAGACCGGGCGCCTTCGCGGTTCCACCCGGGCCTCCGCACGCACTTGGCGGCGGAAACGGATGAGGATTGTTTGCGGGCACAACTCCCGTGACAGGGGCCAGCGCCTCCATTCGGCGTGTGGCCGCAGCAACCGCCGGACCTTTTCCGGCTCCTTTGGACCTATCCATCGGCCTTCCACCCCCACGGCCACGGCCAAACCATGCCAGCGAGCGCCTGGAGTCCAGCACCAAATGCAAGAACTTTTCGCTTCCGTTCCGGCCCCAAAACCCTCAGGCTTCCCGCCAGTCATCGGAAAAAACCTGAATGGCTACCTTTAACTCCTTTAACCGCCTAGCTGATGAACCCCTCGCTACAGAAACACGTCTTGCAGCAACTGGAGGACATCCGCGCCGCCGGCACTTACAAGCGCGAGCGCGTCATCTCCACGCCCCAGGACGCGCATATCCGCGTGGCCGGCGGCGAGCCGGTCCTCAACTTGTGCGCCAACAACTACCTCGGCCTGGCGGGGCATCCGGCCGTGCTCCGGGCCGCGCACCAGGCCCTGGACCGCTGGGGCTACGGCCTCTCCTCGGTGCGTTTCATCTGTGGCACGCAGGGCCTGCACAAGGAGCTGGAGCACAAGCTGAGCGAGTTTCTCGGCACCGAAGACACCATCCTTTACAGTTCGTGTTTCGACGCCAACGGCGGGCTGTTTGAGACCTTGCTCGGGCCGGAAGACGCGGTCATCTCGGACGCGCTGAACCACGCCAGCATCATTGACGGCATCCGGCTCTGCAAGGCCCAGCGCTACCGCTACCAGAACAACGACATGGCCGACCTGGAAGCCAAGCTCCAGGAAGCCCGGCACGCCCGCTTCAGGCTCGTGGCCACCGATGGCGTGTTCTCGATGGACGGCTACATCGCCAACCTGCCCGCGATCTGCGAGCTGGCGGAGAAATACGACGCCCTGGTGATGGTGGACGACTCGCACGCGGTGGGGTTCATGGGCCCAACGGGCCGCGGCACGCACGAGTACCACGGGGTCATGGGCCGGATCGACCTGCTCACGGGCACGCTGGGCAAGGCCCTGGGCGGGGCCAGCGGCGGCTACACCAGCGGCCGCAAGGAACTCATTGAACTGCTGCGCCAGCGCTCGCGGCCCTATCTCTTCTCGAACACGCTCGCGCCGGCCATCGCCGGGGCGTCCTTGCAGGTGCTCGAACTGCTCACGGCCTCCACCGCCTTGCGGGACAAGCTGGAGGCCAACACCAGGTTCTTCCGCGCGGAACTGACGCAACGGGGGTTCAACCTCCTGCCCGGCACGCATCCGATTGTGCCGATCCTGCTGGGCGAGGCGGCGCTGGCCACCCGCTTTGCCGACGCGATGCTGGCGCGCGGGGTCTATGTCATCGGCTTTTCCTACCCGGTCGTCCCCCAGGGCCAGGCGCGCATCCGCGCGCAACTCTCGGCCGCCCATTCGCGCGAGGACCTGGAATTGGCCCTCCGGGCGTTCGCTGACGTGAAGCGCGAACTGGGCTTATGACCGCGCTCGGGGAGCATGAACCGATTCCGGGTTGGATGGGAGCGCGGAAATTGAAAATTGAGGATTGAAAAGCGATCATTGGTTATTGAAGATGGCCCGCGGATGACGCCGCATGAACTTTCGGACCGCCGGCTCAATGACCAATAACCAATACTCAATTCTCAATGAATCCCGATTCCGAATCGGGACTCGACTCCAGAGGTGGTCTGAGGCGCAGCCTCGCTGAATCTCGGAGGCAGAACTTCGACCTGGAATTCATGCCTCAAATCTCCGCTTCGTCGTCGTGCATATAGACGGAGACGTTTTCGAAGCCTTCGGTGCCGACCAATTCGGTTTGGAGTTCGCTGGAGCGGGAGGCGTCGCGGAGGAGCAACCGGTAGCTAAGGTCGGTGCCCTCCTTGGCGGCGCGGCGGTCGCTGGCCAGGTCCAGGCGCCGGGCGTGGCGCTTGAGGATTTGGGTGAGGGTCTTCAGGCGGGCGGACACGTCGCCGGTCACCCGCAAGGTGAGCACGGCATCGTAGCGCTGGCGCAAGCCAAAGGAGATGAAGCGCAGGCAGAGGTAGGCGGCGCTGACGCCGAGCAGGGCCAGCAGGGCCGTGGAGAAGCGCATGGTGCCGAGGGCCATGCCCTCCATGACCGCCCACAGAATGAAGCTGGTGTCGCGGGTGTCCTTGAGCACGTTGCGGAAGCGGATGATGCCGAAGACGCCCAACAGGCCAAAGACGACGACCAGGCTGCTGGCAATGGCGAGCATGGTCAGCGCCATCAACAGCGGCAGCACCGCCAGGGCCCCGACAAACGTGCGGGAGTAAGAAAGGGCTTCGTGGGTCCACATATAGACGAAGCCGATGGCCAGCCCGGCGGCGAAGGCCAGGACGATGATGAACAGAACCGTCAACGGTTCGGTCGTGCCGGCCATGTCCGACCGGGCCAGCGAGTTCAAGAACTCATTCATAGGATCAGGTCTTCCTCCTGCACCGGGAGCACCGGCCGGCGCCACTGGAGTTGCTGGGCAAACACACAGGCGGTGTACTTGCAGACGGGGACCTGCTGGAGGTTAAAAATCTTGGCCAGGTCCAGCATCCAGCGGGGCGGGCGCTCGTCGTACTTCAACTCGAGAATCACGCCATCCCTCGGGAAAGGCGCCAGGTAAGGGGGCTGGTAGGGGAACCAGCCGCGTTTGGGCGTCTGCAAGCGGCCGCTGCCGTCATAACGGCTGCCGCGGATTTGCCGGTCCAAAGTCACCCGCAACTCCTCGCTGGTGGCCGATTCATAGACTTCGCGGTAGTAAGAAACGTAGATCACCCCGCGCGCGCTGACGGTGTTGGCAAAGGTCCAGAAGTCATCGCTCACGTCCTGGCGGCGGCGGCCCTGGGTGAGGTGGGCGCGGTCGGGGAAATAGGGCTGCCTGGGCCAGCCCTGCGAAAGGATCTGCTGCACGCCCGCGCGGGAGATCATCGCCCGGCCTTTGACGATCACGTCGTTGACGCGCCGCTTGACTTCCAGGAAGGCGGGGCGCTCCCACTGGTCGTCGTAGAAACGGATGCGGAGCTTCATCCGGTTCTTGTGGCCGGTGTAGCTCTGGCGGAAGAAAAGGAAATCGGGCGAATCGAGGTAGAGGCTGATGACCGGGTGACCGCGGATAGGGCCGGCGCCGTTGTGCTCCGAGGGGCGGAGATAGCTGCTGACGAAATCCGCGATGGCCACGGCCCGGGGCTCGCGGAGGACATATTTCAACTCATACCGCGCGCTGTGGCGCATAAGTTCAACGGGAAATCGTTAATGCGGCCGCGCCTCGGCCGCGAACCGCCGGGTCTCGTGGGTCAACACCTCCCGCGCCAGCCGAATGCATTCGATGGGCCGCGGGCTGTAAACGGTCTCTTTGCCCAGCATCACGGCATGCGCCTGCTGCCGGGCGATCAGGGAGAGGTCCGACAGTTCGGAGCGCTGGGGCAGACCGGTCTCGGCGAACACCTCCAGGACCTGCGTAGCCACCACGGCCACCTTGCCGGCTTTCCGCGCGGCGGCCACCAGGCGGTCCTGGACTTCGGGCAGACCGACGTAACCCACAGCCAGACCGAGGTCGCCCCGGGCCACCATGATGCCATCCGACTCCCGAATAATCTCCTCCGCACACTGAACTGCGGCCAGGGTTTCGAACTTGGCCATCACCCGGATGTCCTGACCCAGGATTTCGCGCGCCGCCCGGCGACCCAAGCGCACGTCCCGTGGCGAAGCAATCAGCGACAAGGCTATCCACTCCGGCAGCAATTTCGCCGCCGCGAAGGCCTGGAGCAAGGCGCGATCCGGCGGCGTGATCACCCTAAACGCGCTGGGGCTGTCAGGCAGGAAAAGCGAGTTGGACGACTTGAGCGGAAGCGTCCCCTGAACCATGCGGGCCAGGACGCTAGACCCGTGGATCTCGTCCACCGTGAACCTGAGCCGCCCATCGCAGAACCACATCTCGTGGTTCGGCGCCAGCTTGGCCAGCAACTCTTTGAGTCCGGGCAGAGGCACGGCCGGGGCCCGGTTCGGATTGGGGGGGCTGGCCAGGGCTTCGGAGTCCCAGAACAAGACGTGCTCGCCGACGGCCGGCCGCAACTCCTGCATGATCCCCGTACGTGGCCTCGAGGAGGGCAAATCCAGGAGCAACTGCACAATTGCCCCGGCCTGGGCCGCCGCCGCGCGGACGGCGCGGGCGTCTTCCACGTGCGGCCGCTCCCGGTAGCCGCACGGAAATCGAAACCAACGGGCGCCTGCTCCAATCGCCTGGCGCAGGTCCTCCGCCGTTTCCAGCGTCGGCCCGATCGTCGCCATGATTTCCGGCACTCTCCAGGATATTAGTTCCTGTTCAGGCAACTCAGACTCAGAATTCACTGTCTAAACCTAAAAACAGCCGGCGCCCATAACTCCCGGCCCAATGTGACCATACCGTAACGATTCGGCGAAAAGTCGTCAAGCCTCCAGCGGCCCGTTCGATTGGTCGCCCGGCGCCCTGCTGGCCGGCCCCTTGGCCTTGGAAACTGCCGGCCAGAGCAAGGCCGCCAGAGCGGCCATGATGGCCATGACCACCACCAACTCAATGAGCGTGCAGGCGCCCTTGGCGGTGAGCCTCCTCGCCGGCCCGAGAGTTCCTGACCGGCAAGACTCCTTGTCGTCAGGTCGAGTTTCGCTGCGATTGCAATCCCGATTCCGAATCGGGACTTTTAGGTGAACTGAATCCCGATTCCGAATCGGGAGAAAAACGATCGTTGGTTATTGAAGCATGCCCGCGGATGACGCCGCATGAACTTTCGGACTGCGGACTCAATGACCATTAAGCAATACTCAATTCTCAATTCTCAATCGACCTCTCCGGGCAGGCTCGATCCCACAGGTGGTCTGAGGCGCAGCCTCGCCAAGCCTTGGCCCGAGGCCGATGGTCGGCGAACCGCTTTCATACTCCCAAGGCGATGGCAGCAACGACCGCTTGAGGAGCTCTTGGCAAGTTAGCCGGCAGGCAGGTGGAACGCGTCCCTCCCGATTCGGTTGCGGCGGCGCCGCGCTAACCCCTTTGGGCTACCAGCAAGAGCACGCGTCGTTCGGCTTCGCCCAGCACGGAGGCGGTCGCGAAACCGGCGCGTTGCGCCATCAAGCGGGCCTCGGCGCCGCTGAACCAGGTCTTGTTTGTGGGCGCGTGCGCCTGCCTGGTCCGCGCCGTTTCATTCAGGAAATCAAAGGCCGCGAAACCACCCGGCACCAGGGCGGCGTGCGCGGCCTGCAAGAGGGCCTCTCCGTGCCGCCGGCCGTAGTGCGACAGGAGCACGCCCCGCGAAAAGACCGCGCCGGCCTTGCGGCAGAGGGCGGGCAGGTCGAAGCAATCGCCGACGATGAACCTTGCCCCGTGGATCTGCTTGGCCTGGGCCAGGCGGATCATCGCCGGGCTGATGTCCACGCCCAGGCCCCAGGCAAAGCTGGCAATGACCTCGGCGAGCACCAGGCCGGTGCCGCAGCCCGCATCAATGACGCCTTGCCGGGCGCAGAAATCGCGGGCTTGGCCCAGGAGCCGGCGGGCTTGCGCCAGGAAACGGCCATAGGCATCGTCCTCGTTGAGGTGGCAGGCGGGGTCCTGCAGTTCCCGCTCCCAGGCGCCGGCCTTGGCATCCCAGCGGGCGGCCAGGGCGCCCAGGCGCCGGCCTTCGTAGAGCGCTTGGCTCCCGCCGGCGTCCCGCTCCGAACCTGTGCTCACAGATGAATCCGCCCTTTCAAAGCGTTGTACGTGGCCAGGAGTTCATTAGCGCCGAGATAATCGCGCCAATGCCAGCGTTCCGGCAGGCCAAGGCCGGCGGTGACAATGCGCCGCACCAGTTGGGTGGGAACGTCCTGACCATCATAGGCGCGGCGCGTGCCGTCGTTCTCCTGCGCCAGCAGGTAACCAAACTCCGCCCGCCGCAGCCGGGCCAGTTCCGCCAGCGAGCCGACTCGCAAGTTCATGCGCCCGCCCAGTTGCGGGTGAAGCTGGACTCTGGCCGGAAAGATATTCAAGTGGGCATGGTCCACGCAGCAGACGCCTTTGCCGCGTTGCGGGGCGGGGCCGTGCTCGAAGACCAGGGGCGGCACGCCCCACCGCTCAACCAGCGCGCCGCTGATGGCCCGCAGCAGGCCCTCCAGCCGCTCGAACAGTGCCGGGCGCAAGTGGGCCAGCGACAGGAGATGCTCGCGCGTCAGCAGCAGCAGACCGCCCTCGATGAATTCGCCCAGCGGCGGCATGACCACGAAGTCTTCGTCCTCATAGACGATGCGCGAAGCCAGGCGGTCGCCCATCAGCTCGGTGAACACGCTCAGGCCGTCGGCCTCAAACTCGGCGCAAAACGGGCACGCGTAGCCGGGCTGGCCGGCGCAGCCGATTTCATCCGGGGCGGCCTCCGGGGCGGCCTCCAGATGCAAATCGAAGACGCCAGCCTCCAGGGCGGCGAGGGCGCGGGCGCGGTGGGGGAGTTCGCCTTCGCCCTCCAGGGCGGGCTCGGGCTGGAACAGGTCCGAGAGCACCATCCGGGAGTCGCGGGGCGGCCGCGAAAAATCGAGGCGTCCCTGGACCGTGCCGGTCCAGCGCCGCAGGACCCCGTTGACCCAGCAGCCGAGGTGGCATTCCATCCAGGCGCGAGCCGAAACCCCGGTCAACAACCGCCGCAGCCCGGCCGGACCAAGATGGGGAACGACGGAGGACGTGAGCGGCCCCGGAAAGGGCCGGTAGGCCTCCAGGACCAGGCCGGCATCATCGACCAGCACCGGGCGGCCAAACATGGCGGCCGCGGCGCGGGCCTTGGCCGCCAGGGTTTCAGCAAAGTTCACGCTCTGCATTTCGGGCAGCGCCCCCACGGGGGGTGCCAAGCTGATGCGCCAGCGCTCGAGCTGGCGGCTGAAGGGCGCGTACTTGGCCGGGTTGGTGGTGACCAGCGTCAGCATGGAACCCTCTCACGAATCACGGCCAGCGCCCGTTCCAGGACCTCACTGGGCGACGCCTCATCCACGTTCAGAAACACCAGCGTCGGGACCTGGCGCCCCAGCCAACCGTAGAACTCCTGTTCCCGGGCGTGAAAGGCGGCGCCGGCGGTCAAATCATCCAGGGCGCGCGCCGCGGCCCTCTTGTGGGCAATCCTGGACTGGCAAGTGGCGAACGAGGCCTCCAGCACCACGGTCAGGCTGGGAATCCGGACTTGCCCGGCCACCGGCGCCAGCATGGTAAGCAGGGCCTCCAGCCGCTCGGCACTTTCGGCCGCCTGCACCGCCAGGGTCGACCAGAGCGAACGGTCCATGATCACCAGCGGCGCGGCGGAGCGCCGGAGCCGGCGCATTTGCTCGAAGCAGCCGCTCAGGAAGAACATCGCCGAGGCGAACCAGTCGGCCTCGCCAATCATCCGCCTCTTCAACGGTTCGCCCAACCAGGCCGCGTCGGCCCCCATGCAGCCGGGCGCCCCCAGCGCCCGGCACAGGCCCCGCCTCAACGTGGACTTGCCCGCCCCATTGGGGCCTTCCAGGGCGACCACAAACGGGCGCGCCCCTTGGCCCGCATCGAAGCGGGGCAAGGCCAGCGCGCCCAGGGCGAGTCGATGCCGCGCGCGCTCAAGCTCGACGGCCGCAGAGGGAGGGGAGAGGGACATTCAGCGGGAAGCAGTGATGAGCGTTAAGGTCCGGACGACATTTCGGAGCACCTTTGCACGGCTCTGTATCTATGCTGGTGCGGCGGAGGGCGCCGTTGCCTGGGGGCGGAAGACGTTCATCGAGTCTCGGTGCAAAGGGGTCGTATAGATGTACTCTGAAAGCGGGCCCGCCTGGTCGCTGCTGACATAGCCTGCGCCCTCCAGCGCCCTGGCGGTGTCTGCCAGCAACTGGACCAGTTGCGCCTGGCTGAGGTAGTCGAAGCGGATGTTGCCGTCCAGCCCGCCGTAACAGAAGCTTTCAAAGGCCTTGGGATTGGCGATGCGGATGCCGAAGCGGCCGGGGTCCTGGTAATAGAGCGTGCCCGGGAACGGGATGAGTTGGTGGATGGAGATCTCGTGCGGGCGCAACTCGAGCATCAAGGGGATGGAAGCATATTGTTCTGCCAGGGAACCGGGGAGGCCGTAAATCCAACCGGTTTTGACCCGCAATCCCGCGGCCTGGGCGGCGCCCACGCCCTGGCGGGCCTGGGCGCTCGTCAGGCCCTTGTGCGCGCGGCGCAGGACGCTCTCCGAACCCGATTCAATCCCGAAATAGACGCGCTCGCATCCGGCCTCGGCCATCGCCCAAGCCACTTCGCGGTCCACTTTGTCCGCCCGCATCTGCCCAATCCAGCGCACGCCCGGCCGGCAGTCCGCGCAGGCGCGGCAAAATTCGAGGATCTCCCGCTTCCGCAGCAGGAACAGGTCGTCAGCGAAGAAAACCTCGCGGGCGCCATACTGGTCGCGCAGGCGCAGCATCTCGGCCAGCACCGCCCCAGGGCGGCGGACGCCCACCCCGTGGTGCCGGACGGTCCCGGTATAATTGCAGCAGAAGGCGCAATGGTACGGGCACCCGCGCGAAGCCAGCAGCGAGTGGTGGGTGTAGCGCGGCAGGTTGTAAAGGCTCCGCTCGACTATGGGCAGGTGGCCCAGGCGGGCCGCCAGCGGTCCTCCCGGCGTCCTGGTCACCGCGCCACCCTGGTTGCGAAAGACCAACCCCGGCAAACCGCCGAGGTCCCCTCCCGCCTCAAAGCACGAAACCACTTCCGCAATCACCGGTTCGCCTTCGCCCAGGACCACCGCATCGGCGCCGTCGGCGATGAGGTCTTCGGGGAACAGGCTGGCGTGAACTCCGCCCGCCAGGACGTGCACGCCGGGGTGCTGTTCCTTGAGCAGGTGGATTTGGCGGCGGGCCACGGGGTAATTCGGGGTGATGACCGAGAACCCGATGAGGGCGGGCTGGAATTGCGCCACCTGCTCCAGCAGCAGGGCGTCGTCCGGGCCTTCGACGTTCTGGTCGAAAATGCGGACCTGGTGGCCATGTTCTTTCAGGATAGTGCCCAGGTATCCCACGCCCAGCGGGTACTCGCGGTACATCTGCTTGGGGTTGTAGGAGCGCGGGACCGCGAACAATACGCGCATTACGGCCTCCCGGTTTGCCGCCCGTCCCCCAAGGCCGCCTGCGTGCGCCCCAGCATCTGCCGAATGGCGGGCAGGTCCCGGTGATAGACGTGGCTGGAAGCGATGAAACCCGCTACGTTCCCCGCCGGCAGCCCCAGCCCGCCGGCCACCTTTTGCGCCATCAGCCCCAGGCAAAGGCCGTCCGCGTAGAACTTCTGAAAGGCGTCCTGCCCGCGCGCATAATAGAAAGTCCGGACCCCGGCGTGGCGGACCAGGAACTGGACCGCGTTGATGCAGGGCACCTGGCCATCGCCCGGACCGCAGAAAGACACCGCGGCGCGCTTGGTCCACGGCTCGGCGCGCAGGAGCGAAATCACGTCCTCCAGGTCGGACCGCCCGCCGGGGCCTCGCATCAGGCCGGCGTAACCGTGCCCCAGCGCATTGGCGCCGTCGCTGAAGAAGACCTTCTTCATCTCGGCAATCATCTCTGGGTCGCCGAATTGTTCGATCAGCGGGTCGCCCTCGGCCGCCGCCGGAAAGCCAACGGTCACCCCGAGCAATTCGCAGCCCTCGCCGGCCATCGCCAGCCCGGCCTCAACCGTCCGATGAACCAGGTTAATCCAGGTCTGCCCGAGGCTCGGAAACGCAAGCTCATTCATGTCTCTCTGCCGCAGGCCTTCCGCGGCCTGGGATGGCCCCCGGGGCCGATGCCGTAGTCCGAATCATTCAAGCCAATCATGCAGCAGCCATACCAAATGTCAACTCAACTCTGGCCCGGGGGAGCATTTCACTTTCTTGGGTGGTCCCTAATCTTAATCTTAATCTTAATCCTAATCTTAATCTCCTAATCCTAATCCTAATCCTAATCTTAATCCTAATCCTAATCCTAATCTCCTAATCCCCAATGTCAACTCAGGTCCGGGCTGAAAAAGTTCCTCCTGAAATTTGTGCGGGAATTTCGCAATTCAGGTCTCGGATTTGGCACTTCGCGCCTGGCCTGCCTCCGGAAACCGGGGCAAGCGAGCTGCCAACAGGTTTGTCCGCGCTCCACGCCTCCGCTTGCGCTGCGCTGGTGCGCGGCCACGACTTCCGGCAGCCCCGCGCCCAGCCTCCTTTCGGAGCCGCTTGGTTCCGATGGCGCCCCAGCCTCCAGCCTGCCGAGGCCACCACCACGCCCTGGCTTTCCAACACGGCCGCTGCGGGCATTGCCCCCCGGATGCTCCCGGCCCCGCCGCCGGTGAAATCGGCCGGCAGCATTTGTTTTTGGAGCCTTCGGACTTTTGTTTCGGATTTCGAGCCTCGGACTTAGCAAGGCGCAATGGATTTGTCTGTGGGGCAACACGCGGCTGTCGAGGAACAGCGTCATGCGCCACGTTCTCGTCGCGCGGAACCAGGTCGTAAAGCGTCGCGGCCACGGGGTGGGGACTCCGCCCGCAGGCGGCATCGCTGGGAAGGAAGGTAAATGGCTATTGCGACGATGCTACTCATCGTGTGTGGACGCATAGTGATCCCGCGCAGCAGTATGTCGTCTATGGCATACGCCAAACCTGACAGATTGTTCCTACGCGAATTTGGACTGAGAGTTCGGAAGCTGCGTGAAGTAGCAGGCTGGTCCCAGGAAAACTTCGCCGAGCACTGCAAACTTCATCGGACCTACGTCGGCTCGGTCGAGCGAGGCGAACGTAACGTCGCCCTTCTGAACATCCGGAAAATCGCCATCGCTCTCGGTGTCTCCATGTCCAAGCTGCTTCAGGACCTCTCCTGATCGCCCGTAGCGCAGTGCAGATCTGACCCGGCTCAGCCAGTCGCCGGCACTCCAAATCCCCCCAGAACCATGGCCCGCAAACCCAGAGAGCAGGAGGGCAAGAAACACGGCAAAGCTTACGCGAAGGTCAAAGGGCCATACAAGCAGCCCACCGTCCGCAAGCGCATCGAAGCCTTGTTCCTCGACAACATCGGCAAGGTCGTACGGCGAGAAATGATTATCGAAGCCGCCACGGATCCAACGACAGGACGGCAGCCCGAGAACTGGCATCAACGCCTGTCCGAGCTCCGGACCGACTCGGGCTACACGATCCTGTCGTGGCGAGATGAGGCGAGCTTGGCGGTCGAGGAGTACCTGATGCCCACCAAGGAAAAGAGACCGATCACCGCCAAACGCGTCAAACCCACGAAGGAATGTTGGGACGCGGTGCTGGGCCACGCGAAGTACGCTTGCGAATGGGACGAGGACGGGCAGTTCTGCGGTTTGAAGGAAGGGGAAACAGACCCGGTCGGCGGCGGCAAGGTGAAGCTCACGCCCGACCACAAGAATCCTCACTCCGTGGACCCAGACGCGGACCCGGCTGACCCGAACCAGTGGCGGGCCCTCTGTGGCCGCCACCAGGTGATGAAGAAGAACTATTGGAACAACCAGACCGGGAAGCTGAACATTGCCGCCATCCTCCAGGCGGCGTCGGAGAAGGACAAACGACAGGCGCTCGACTTTCTGCTCAAGTATTTTGGTTGCAGTCTGGCCCAAACCGGCTAGAACCTTCGGCAGCGATGACGAACCGCACCATCAAAGCAATTCCACACGCCCTCGTGACCGTGCAGAAAGCCATCGCGGACGCCCTCGCCCGCGACGGCATCGCCATTCTTCCTCCAGGGGACGTGGATGACACGCTCAAACTGGCCAAGCTCCTCCGCGCGCCGTTTTCCACGGTTGTGCTCGATCCGTGGTACAACAAAGGCGTCGGCGGGGTTCGCGACGACTACATCCCCTATGTCTTGGGAATCCTGGACCGCGCCAAAGAGGCCTCGCAGCACATTTACCTGTGGGGTTTTCCCGAAATCATCGCTCCATTTGTCGAGCGGATTCCCCCGCCGCTCACGCTGGTCTCCTGGCTGACGTGGTACTTCAAAAACAATCCTTCGGTCATTCGTGGCTGGCGGTCGGCCCAGATGACCTGCCTGCATCTGTCGCATCCCGGCGCCAAGCTTTACGTGGAGCACTTCCTCAACGAGGTGCAACTGGACAAGTGGGCGGAAGGCAAACTTCGCTACATTCCGGGTCCGCCCAGTGTCATCGAGGAACCATTGCTTGTGGGCTTCGTCGGCAGGAATGAGCAGACGGGCCATCCGTCACAGAAGCCAGTCAAAGTCATCCAGCGGCTCCTGATGATGACCACCGCGCAAGGCGACCTCGTGCTCGATCCGATGAGCGGCTCCGGGACAACGGCCGAAGCCGCGCGGAGCATGGGCCGTTGCGCCGTCATCTGCGACCATTCAGAGGAATACACGCACGTCGCAGAGAACCGGCTCAATCTGCGAAGGCTTGATGTGGCCGACGAGATCAAGGCGGCTCTAGCCGCACAACCGATGGCGGGCCTGGCCCCCTGGCCTGCCGTCAAACGGACGGCGACGTACACCGTCGGGCCAGCTTCCACCGGCTCGCCGATGGCGAACCAGATGGCATTTTTCGAGAAGTACCAGGGCGCTGGAAATGAGGCTGGCAAGGCTTCAAAGGAGGCTGCGAAGAAACCGCGCCCGAAGTCACGAAATTGATTCTGGAGTCAGATTCTTCACGGCCAGACGCCGTGTCCTTCTGAATCCCTTGCTCCCCCAGCGGGCGATAGACTCGCATCCAGCCGGGCCGGCGCTCCGGCGCCGCCAAATACTCCCGACTTGTCGGGACTCCAGGGACACTCCCGCAGCCGGTCTTTTGGGCCAGGCAACTCGGCCCGGACGGGATTCAGATGCACATAGTCGCACACCGCCCGCACATACCCATTGCCGCTGCCCTCGACGACAATCGCTTTGTAGCCGCCGCTAAAAGACATGCCCAAAGAGCCTTTGCCGGTGGTTGAGCCGTGTCGTGTACCTGCTCAAGAGCCAGCGCATCCCGGGCACCAGGTTGGCCTTGGGCGTCTCGACCACCAGATGAAAATGGTTGCGCATCGGGCCATACGCATGCACCTGGTCCCGATGCAAATCGGGACTGGCAGGTTTCCGGCAGGGTCTTGATCCCGCACCTGCGGGACTGCCGGTCCACGTCCTCGGGTTAGATGCCCTTCCTGCGGTCTCCCCGGCTCATCAACTGGCAAATGGCTCCCGGATATTCAACTCGGACTTGCCGGGCCATGAGTGCCGTCCTGCTAGCACGCACCACCCGTGGTCAATGGGAAAAGTTATGGTTTGACCTTCTCGTGCGATTTTGCTCGACTGTGCCATGGTCGGGCGAATTATAGAGAAATGAGCGTTTTCAACCTCTATTCGAAACAGCAGAGGGCCTTGAAGGGGCAAATCCCCTCAGTTTACCGCCATGACGACATCCCGAAACCTTTGCGAGTCCAGATAGTCCACATTTTTACGGCGGCAATAGGCCGCGATAACTCAAACGATCGCTATTATCCGGCCACAGAAATGGCGACGCAGATCAACAAGATTCTCTGCAGGGAATATGGCCTGATGTCACTGGTGCCTCACCAAGGAAGGACAATTGTTGGCGTTTTGACTGATTTCATTCTTGATTACGCAACAGTTGACCAGTGCTTGGATTTCATCCGAGTTGCATTCGCTGTTATCGCGAAAAGGTCGGCGCAGGGCGAGATTCGGCGCCCCGAACTGAGGGTGAACGAAGCCATAGCCGAACTCAACGAGCGGTTTAAGGAGCACGGAATCGGCTTTCAGTTTTACCAAGGTCAAATTCTGCCAATCGAGTCCGAATTCACTCACCAAGAGATTACGGTGCCCGCGTTGAGCCTCCTACAGCAGCCCTTCATGGCCGGAGCCAATCAGGAGTTTTTGGCCGCTCACGAACATCACCGGCACGCTCGGTTCAAGGAATGTCTCAACGAGTGCCTGAAGGCGTTTGAAAGCACGATGAAGGCCATTTGCCATAAACGGAACTGGCCATACAATCAAAACGACACGGCGAAAACCCTCATCGACATTTGTATGAACCACAATTTATTTCCCGTGTTCATGCAAAACCATCTCACCGGCTTGCGGATGACGTTGGAATCCGGCGTGCCCACGGCAAGAAACAAGACCAGCGGCCACGGCCAAGGCGTGCTGCCAGTCACGGTTTCCGAGCAGTTCGCCAGCTACGTGTTGCACCTGACGGCAGCGAACATTCGGTTTCTTGCGGCTTGTGAACAGGGCCTGAAGTAATGGACTGTACCCGACTCTCAAGAATGGTCAGTGGTGATTTCCTTTGCCTGAAGTTCTGGTCCTCATTTTGCGGGACCTCTTCATGGTACAGCGTACCGTTTTCTAGTCCTCCGCACTGCTGAATGTCTGAGACAGCGCAAATAAGAAGAAAACAAATACTCCAACCCCGAAAACCACTTCAAGGCTGGACACAAGCTGTGTGGTCCAATATGTAGGTTGGATGTTGCCATATCCCCATGTGCCAATAGTGCTGATACTGTAGTAAAGGAACTGCAGCAGGTCACGGGAAGAGGTAAGCACACAGCAAAAACAGCCCTCGGGGTGAAGACAGCAAAGGCCATAGTAAACTGCAGCGAATCCGAGAACCGAACTGGCCACAAAAATCCCAATGCCGCCTACAAAACGAGTAACGAAATCTGCTCTGGACCATTGGTACTTTTTCCGCAGGTGGTATCTAATGGGGTCAATATCAAAATCCCATCGGAAATTGTCCGCGAACCCCATGACCACACGCGCGGCAAAGAGGCCCGCCAATTCGAGCGAGACCAGTGAGACGATAAAGAAGAGATTCACCCGGATGATGGAAAGCTCTCTTGGTCCGAATAACTGCAAAGCCGAAATCGCGACCAGCAGCATAGGCTGTCTGCAAATCCATTTCCCGAGGAAGCTTATCACAATCAAACTGACCCTACTGCAGGGGTCGAGGCCAGTCTTGGCTTTCAAGTGCCTCGCTAGCATCCAAAACGCCGGGTGGGGAAGCTTTAGTGCCAGGTCCAATCCGTGAACTTTTTCCATGTCCAGACTTCGGTCCTGTTTGCCGGCCTCGACCAGTTTCAAAAGCTTAATACGGTAGTCTCTGCCCTTGTTCAAAGCCCACCAGACGGATGCAACCAGCTCCAAAACCTTGATACCGGAGAGAACCCACAGCAATACGCAAATGATTTGAAAAATCATAAAGACGTTTCCGCAAAATCAAGCGCCTGCCAACGACGGAACGCCGAAAACCTTTCGTGGCTGCATGGTTTTAGGCGTGCCGCAAAGGTCGCTCCGACCCTCTAAGCCTCTGTGCTGCCATACCCTATTGAAGCAAACGTGCGGATTCTCGTCAAGGATTATCCGTGCACGTTCCATGTTGCCACGCTCCGAAAAAGTGCTGAAGGGTGACTCAGACCGCCATTGTGTTCTGGCACGCCATCGCTCTCCAGCACCCGAAAACACAAGCCAGTTCGTTCAGGAGCGACGGCTGGATGGCCTGCCGCCAGCGGTGGTGACGTTTCGGACGGTAAGCCTGCCGATTTGCTGGATTTGGGGTGTCGGAAGGTTATCCAGCCTATGGGGAAGCGTCCTCGATGTCGGGAGATGGGGTCTTTGGGGGTGAAAACCTCAAAAAGGTTATATCGAAAAGCGGTCAAGCCATAACTTTTCATCGTTTTCGGGACTCCTTAGCTCTGCTGCGCAGGTAAAGCTTGTTGCTGAGGCTTTTCCAACTTCCCACGTGCAGCCCTTGCGCTATCTGCCCGATGGTCAAAGTGGTCTCGCCCCGCAGCCGCGCCGCCAGGGCCAGCTTCGCCGGCTCCGTGCTGGCTCGCCCTTCGAATTCGGATTCCTTCCGCCCCAGGCGCTTCAACTCCTCCCGGATCATCCGCCCCACCTTGGCCTGTGCGCTCTCCCGCCGCAGCCCCTGCCATTCCGCCTCATCATCCAGACGGATGTCTTCTTTCCGCTCCCCCAACTCATGACGCGGCAGATGGTGCCAGGATATTCAACTCTGAACTGCAAGATTGACAAACTGGGCCCGGCGATAACGCGCCTGGGCCGGCTCCTGGCGTATCCGGAATTTGCTCGCCTTCGCCGCGAACAGGCCCGGCGCGTTGCAGAGGCCAGGTCTTTGAGGCTTCCCGAGCAAGACGATTACTCCTTGGCCGAGATTTATTGTTCCCGGCCGCTCTTGCAGCCGGCTCGAAAGAACGGTTTTGAAAACCCGGTTGCGGCGGGGTAGCCTTGATTGCATGAGCACGCTGACGATCGAGTTGGATGACGAGGCGGCCCGCCTGGTAGCGAAGGCGGCGCAAGCGGTGAAACAGCCCCTGGAGCACTGGCTGCGCCAGAGCATCTGCCCGGCCGCCGCGCACCGTGAACAGAGCCAAAGCTGTGAACCGCCGCATTTCGCCCCTGCATCCGGGCGCCATCCAACCCGCGCCGGACTTCAACACTCCGAGCGAGGAGTTTCCCCCTTGCGTCTAAGCCGTAACGATTCGAAGGAGAAACCGCTAATAGACGCTAGTCGAGGCTAAGAAGCGGCGCGTGATCGATGTCCTGACCGGAAGGTTCCGCTCATCGGGCGGTGCACAAGCCTGGAAGTGCCAGACTCCTGCCTCAAGCCCGTCTTTATTAGCGTTTATTAGCGCAGATTAGCGGTTCAACTGAATCCTTCCGGGTAAGGGCCCATGGACCTCCTCCTCGAATGCAGACCCGTCTGACCGCTTGATCATCTCGCAGGCAAAGCTCCACGGCTTCAGCGTGGTTATGAGCGCCGCCGGCGTAGTCGAGGGAAAGCGGGGCGATTCCCCTCACGGTTCGTGAGGGACGGCCGCCGCGGTCCCTCAACTATCTTGAAAGCCTTTTCTGGCCTTGCCGTCGCTGTCCAGACCACCTTTCCCGATGCCTCCAAAGCAAGAGAATTAGTAGCAAGTAAAGCACGCCAGACAAGCACGGCGGCGTCCCCCCGCGGCGGGACCGCAACCTGGCGCAACGCTGCATTGGCTACATTGGCTGCATTGGCCACATTGGCCATTTTTGCCAAAAAACTGGCCGGGCCGCGGTTCAAAAGGAACGGCACAGCTCAGCACAACGCTTCGTTGTTGCGTTGAAACGCCGGGTCGTGCGCGGTCGTGGCCGGCTCAGGCCTCCGCCAGCGCCCGGTTCACGCGCTGGATGGCTTCGTCGATTTCGGCGGCGCTCTTGAAGCCGATCACAATGGCATCCAGTTCCGGGCGGGACATGGCGAAGCGGATGGATTTCTCCCGGTCCGCCGGGTCGGTGAAGTCGCCGTTGCCGACGATCTTCATGCCGATGATGCCGCGCCCCTTGGCCCGCATGGTCTTGAGCTCCGCCAACACCGGTGACAAGTCGTGGCCGGACCGGTCCCAGGTTTCTTCCAGGCCATCGATGTGACTGGTTTGGGGATTTACCCGCACCAGGTGCACTTCGGCCCAGGGCGAGGCGGCGGCCGTGCGCAGGGCGGGCAGGCTGTGGCAGGAAACGCCCTTGGCCCGAATCCACTTTTTCTCCTTGGCCTCTTCAAAGCCGTCCATGATGCGCTTGTACTCATCCGTCCAGGCGTCTTTGACCATGCAATGGATGAGCAGGCTGTCTATATAATCGGTGTCGAAGACCTTGCGGTGATGATCGATGGCCTCGAGCACGTTGCCGGGTTGGCCGGGGACTTTGGACTGGAGGAAGAGCTTTTCGCGCGGCAGCCCTTTGATGGCCCCGCCGAGCCACTCGAAGGTGCGGTAGCTCTGCGCGCAGTCGAAGTAAGTGATGCCTTGGTCGTAGGCGTAGCGGATGAGCTTGTTGAAGGCCTCCCGGCCCAGGCCGTATTGCACGTTGCCGCTGTTGGTGCCCGTGCCGCACCCCAGGCGGCTCAGTTTGAGGCCGGTCTGGCCCAGGGTAACCTGGTCCACTGCCGTGCGCTTCGCCGCCTGACGAGCCAGCGAGCTGCCGGAGGCCAGCCACAGTCCGCCGACGGCGACGGCGGTGCGTTCGAGGAACTGGCGGCGACTGAGGTGAGTAGTCTTCATATTGGTAGTCCGTTGATCGAGGTTATGAAACCACGGCCATGTGTGCTTGAGGCGTCACAAGTTGGATATTACCAGCGGCAACGGGGGCAGTCAACTCAGCGGGGCCAGGAATGTGCCGAGGGGCGCAGCTCCGATTTATTCCAATTCGCGTTGGAATTAGAAACTCATCCACGGCCCGGGGTGAACCCTGAAACAGAACCACCGCATCCGCCGCTCACGGAAAAAACCGTGAGGCCCCCGCCTTGGCCTGCTCCAGGCCGGAAAATTCAGTTGCCTGCAAGTTGCCGCCATCGGAAAGTTGGCCTGTGGCAGCGGCGGCAAAACCTCTTATCGCGGTCCAGGTGCGGGCGTTGGTCGAGTTCGCCCTCCGGCGGGGCGACCTGGGCGGCGAGCGCGATTTCGTGGGCCCGAGCCGGGCTTTGGCCGGCATTCGCGGCCATCAGCGGGTGCAGCGTGCGCGCCCGGCCGGCTACCAGAAAGAGGTGCGGCTTGCCCATGACCTGGAAACCGAGGAGTTCGTCTTGCGGGTCCAGGGGCGCATCGACGGTCTGCTGGCCACGGCGGAGGAGGTGCTGCTGGAGGAGATCAAGACGGTCCAGGGGCGGTGGAACGGCGCGCCCGACCCGCTGCACTGGGCGCAGGCCCGGTGCTACGGCTTCATGTACGCCTCCGCCCACGGCCTGGAAAAGCTCACCCTCCAACTCACCTACCTGGACCTGGAGACCGGGGCGGCCACCGAGTTTCGCAACCCTTTCACCCGGGGTGAATTGGCGGCCTTCTTCGCGGAAGCGACGGCGATTTACCTCGACTGGGTGCGGGCGCGCCGGCACTGGTGCCGGCAGCGCGACCAGTCCATTCAAACACTCCCGTTTCCCTTCCCTCGCTACCGGCCGGGCCAGCGGAAACTGGCGGTGGCCGCTTACCGGGTGCTCGCGCGCGGCGGGCGCTTGTTCCTGGAAGCCCCCACCGGCATCGGCAAGACCATCTCGGTGCTCTTCCCCGCCGTCAAAGCACTTGGCCAGGGCAAGCTCGAACGCATCTTCTATCTGACCGCGCGGACGGTGGGACGGGCGGTCGCGGAGAAGGCCTTCAGCGACCTCCGCCAGGCCGGCGCGCGCCTGCGCACCCTGACCCTCACGGCCAAAGAAAAGCTCTGCCTCCAGGCCGGCCAGCCCTGCGACCCGGCGACCTGCCCGTTGGCCCGCGGCTACTACGACCGCCACAAGCCCGCCATGCGCGCCGCCCTCGCGCGCGACGCGATCACTCGCCCAGTCCTCGAGACGGTGAGCCGCGAACACCAGGTCTGCCCTTTCGAGCTCTCGCTCGACCTCTCCGCCTGGGTCGACGCGGTCATCTGCGATTACAATTACGTCTTCGATCCCAAAGTCTATCTGCGCCGACACTTCGGCGAAGAGCCGGGCGATTACGCCTTCCTGGTCGATGAGGCCCATAACCTGGTGGACCGCGCCCGCGAAATGTTCTCGGCCGACCTCGGCGCGCAGGAGATACGCGAGGTCCGCCGGGCGATTCAGGCAAGGCTGCCGCGTTGCGCCAGGGCCTTGGGCCGGCTGAGTTCCGCCCTGCGCAAGCTCGGCGGGCCGGCCGCGCCCGCCTCCCAACGCGCCGAGGATGACGAGCCGAACCTCGACCTGGGCTTGTTTCCATCCGGGGCCGTGGCCGCGGGTGCGGCCAGGGCTTGGGAGCATAGCGGGGCCGGGGCGCCGCCCGCCCCCGCGGTAGTGGGGCAGGCGTCTCGCCTGCCGGCAGGGCGTCTTGCCCCCGAAGCCGGCACGGGCGGTGCCGAGGCGCGCATCCCTGCCCCCGATCCCAGCGGGCCTGGCGGCAAGGATGCCGCCTCGCTGGCACGCTGGCAGCCTGCCGCTGCGAGCCGGGAGCTTCCCGCCGGCCTGTTGCCGTTGCTCGAGACCGCGCTCAAGGAAGCCGAGACCTGGCTGGCGCAGAATCAGCCGGCCGAATTCCGCCAGCCCCTGCTCGAGCTTTATTTTCGCCTGCATTCGTTCCAACGCACCGCCGGGCTTTATGACCAGCACTACATGACGCTCGGCGAGCCGGGCGCCAATGCGCGCGTCCGGTTGTTTTGCCTGGACCCTTCCTGCCTGCTCCGGCAGGCGCTGGCCCGGGGCAAAGCGGCCCTTTTCTTTTCCGCCACGCTGACGCCGCTGGCCTACTACCGCGAACTGCTGGGCGGCGAGCCCGGGGACCCCGTCTTGCAGTTGGCCTCGCCTTTTCCGCCGGAAAACCTCGCCGTGTTGGTGCAGGACCGCATCCGCACCCAGTTCAAGGTCCGGGCCCAGACGCTGTCGGACGTGGCGCGGGCGATCGGTGCGGTGACGGCCCAGCGGCGGGGGAACTACCTGGCCTATTTCCCTTCCTACCAGTATCTGGGCGCCGTCCAGGCCCAGTTTCGGGCGCTGCACCCGGCGGTTCGGCTCCTGGCGCAGCGTCCCGGCATGAGCGAAGCCGAGCGGGAGGCCTTCCTGGCCGCCTTCGCGGCCGAGCACGGCGAGACGTTGGTCGGATTTGCCGTGTTGGGCGGCGTCTTCGGCGAAGGCATCGACCTGGTGGGGGAGCGGTTGATTGGCGCGCTCATCGTTGGGGTGGGGCTGCCGCAGCTTTGCCTCGAACGCGACCTGATCCGCGACTACTTCCAGGAAAAGACTGGGACGGGATTCGACTACGCCTATACCTACCCCGGGATGAACCGCGTCCTACAGGCCATTGGCCGGGTCATCCGTGCCGAAACGGAGCGCGGCGTGGTCCTGCTGATCGACACCCGGTTCGCCGAGCCGCGCTATCGCCGTCTATTCCCCAACTGGTGGCGCCCCGCGCGCGTCCGGAGCACCGGCCAGATTGGCGAAACTGTCCAGCGATTCTGGGCCGGGTAGAAGCGCCGATGCCCTCATCCGGGCCATCAGCCCCTGCCCGGAGTTTGCCGCCACGTTCGGCTTGACCTGGGGCGGGCGGGCTGCATAAGGGCGGCGAAGATGATAAGAAACGACCTGGAACGAAAGCCAGTTCCTCCTGACCCGCGCAGCGTCAAAAAAACAACTTCCTGTCAGTTGCTGAATCAGCCACACTCGCCGGACGAAGCGCTTGAACACTGGCAGGCAACTTAGTGTGGCGGGCCGAGCTTTCCGGTTTCGGGCGGCGGGCCTGTGCCTGCTCTTGCTGGCGGGGGCTGCCGACAGCGGTTGCTCGGTGCGGCGCTATGCCCTTAACCAGGTGGCGGACGCCCTGAGCCGCAGCGGCGCGACTTACGCCAGCGATGACGACCCGGAGTTGGTCAAGGCGGCGGCCCCGTTCAGTCTCAAGCTGTTGGAGAGTCTGCTGAGCGAAAGCCCGCAGCACCAGGGGCTGTTGTCGGCCGCCGCCAGCGGTTTTACGCAGTATGCCTTTGCTTTTGTGCAACAGGAGGCCGATGAACTGGAGGCGAGCGACCTGGCGCGCGCGGAGGCGTTGCGGACGCGAGCGCGCCGCCTTTACCTGCGCGCCCAGCATTACGGCCTGCGCGGCCTGGAGGCCAGGCACGCCGGCTTTACCAACGCCTTGCTGGCCCATCCCAAGGCCGCCGCGCGCGCCGCCACCAGGGCCGATGTGCCGCTCTTGTATTGGACCGGCGCCGCCTGGGGGGCGGCCATCTCTCTGGCCAAAGACCAGCCGGAACTCGTCGCGCAGATTCCCGCGATGGAGGCCTTGATGGACCGAGCCCTGGAACTGGACGAAGGCTATGGGGGCGGCGCCATTCACACCTTCCTCATCTCCTATGAAATGAGCCGCCAGGGCGCCACTGGCGAGCCGGCGGCGCGTGCCCGCAGACATTTCGAGCGGGCCCTGGCGCTTTCGGCAGGCAAAGACGCCGGGCCGCTGGTAGCTTTGGCGGAGGCCGTGGCGGTAAAAACGCAAGACGTGAAGGAATTTGAGTCGCTCCTGGGCCGGGTGCTGGCTATCGATCCGGAGGCGAACCCTGAGCGGCGGCTGCTCAACCTGGTCATGCAGCGCCGCGCCCGCTGGCTTTTGTCGCAGAAAGCAGAACTGTTTTTGATCGAGAAAGAGTGAGGTTTACCCATGGAAAGTCCCCGCACGGGCAACTCCCCGCCCAAGAGCAATTCGCAGCACTGGCCGCCGCCCCGCCTGAATTTGCCCCTGACACGAAGACAGTTTATGACCGCCGCGCTGGCCGCCGGTCTGGGCGCCTGCGGGTGCCTGGGCGAAGCTCGCGCGGCCGGCGGACCAGTGAAGGTGCGCCTGGGGACGCTGGCCCCCAGAGGCTCCTCTTACTACAAGCACATTCAGGCCATGGGTGAGCAGTGGCGCGGCGCGCCAGGCGGCGGTGTCGCCCTCACCATTTATCCCGATGGCACGATGGGCGGCGAGTTCGACATGGTCCGGCGCATGAAGTTGGGCCAACTGCAGGCCGGGATGCTTACGGCGGTGGGGCTGGGTGAAATCGAGCCGGCCGTGACCGGACTGCAAATGCTGCCGATGATGTTTCGCACCCTGGAGGAAGTGGATTACCTGGGCGAGAAGCTGCAGCCGATGCTGGACAAGCGCCTGGCGGAGAAGGGCTTTGTGGCCCTCTTTTGGAGCGACACCGGCTGGGTGCGGTTCTTTTCCAAACACCCCGTCATCCGGCCAGACGATTTGAAGAAGACCAAACTCTTCGTCTGGGCAGGCAGGGCTGCCGAAGTGGACATTTACCGGTCGGTCGGCTGCAGTCCGGTCCCCTTGGAAACGGTGGACATCCTGTCCAGCCTGCAGACCGGTTTGATCAATGCCATCCCGCTGCCGCCGACCTATGCCCTGGCCGGCCAGGTCGATGCGGCGGCCCCCAACATGCTGGACCTGCCCTGGGTGCCCCTGGTTGGCGCGCTGGTCATTACCAAGAAATCTTGGGACACCATCCCCCCGGAGGGCCAGGCGGTCCTGCGCAAAACGGCCCTCGAGGCCGGCAAGCTCATCAAGGCCGACGGCCGACGCGAGGGCGTGGAATCAGTCGAGGCCATGCGCAAACGCGGCCTCAAGGTTCACCCGCTCTCGGCGGAAGTGGAGGCCGAATGGCGACGGGAAGTGGAAGCCACTTATCCCAGAATCCGCGGGCCGATTGTCCCGGCCGACATCTTCGACGAGGTGGTCAACCAGTTGAAGGCCTACCGCTCCGGGCGGGAAGGGCAGAAGACATGAGCGGCGAAAACCCTCCCGCCGCCCCCGGCCAGGGCCAGGTCGCCCTGGCACACGCAGGCCGGCGTCGTTGGCTGCGGGAGGGGGAAGAGCTCTTGGTCTCACTGGCCTTGGGCGCCCTGGTGCTCTTGCCGCTGGTGGAAATCCTCCTGCGCAAGTTGTTCCATATCGGCTTGAGCGGGACCACCGCCTTTCAGCAACATCTGACGCTGTGGATTGGACTGCTGGGCGGTATGTTGGCCGCCCGTGACAACCGCCTGCTGGTGCTCTCCACCTTGACGCAGTTTCTCAAGGGGCGGTGGCGGACTTTCGCCCGTGTTTTCAGCGGTGCTTTTGCGGCCGGCATCAGCGTTTTTCTGGGCCTGGCGGCGTGGCAACTGGTGCAATCGGAGAAGGAGACCGGCGGGGTGCTGGCTTACGGAATACCCCTCTGGACGGTCCAGTTAATCATGCCGGCCGGTTTCCTGGTGATCGCCCTGCGCCTGCTCTGGAAAGTCGCGGAAAGCTGGGGCGGGCGGTTGGTCGCCTTGCTGCTGGCCGGGGGCATGGTCTGGCTGGGGGCTCAGCCACTGCTGGCGCCAGCCAGGCTGATGCAGCCGGCGCTGCTCATCCTGCTGGCGGCCGTGGTGCTGGGCACCCCTATCTTTGTCATCCTGGGCGGTGCGGCCCTGATTCTCTTCTGGGCGCATGACCTGCCCATCGCCTCTATTTCACTGACTCATTATTCGATGGTCACCAATCCCACACTGCCGACCGTCCCGCTGTTCACCTTGGCCGGGTATTTTCTGGCGGAAGGCGGCGCCTCGCGACGGCTGATCCGGGTCTTTCAAGCCTTGTTGAGCCGATTCCGCGGCGGGCCCGCGATTGTCACGGTCGTGGCGTGCGCCTTTTTCACTTCGTTTACCGGCGCCTCGGGCGTAACCATTCTGGCGTTGGGCGGGTTGCTCATGCCGGTGCTGATGGGCGCCGGCTATTCGGAGCGTTCCAGCTTGGGATTGGTCACGGGCTCGGGCGGTCTGGGACTGTTGTTTCCGCCGTCGCTCCCGTTGATTCTCTTTGCCATTGTCGCCAGCACCAACGTCAAGGGCAGCGGGGTGAACATCGAAAGGATGTTCCTCGGCAGCCTGGGGCCGGGGCTGCTGCTGGCCGCGCTCGCCGCCGGGCTGGGCGTCTGGCTGGGGCCAAAAGAAACGGCCAGCCGGCCGCCCGCTGACCGGCGGGAGGCGGGCCACGCGCTCTGGGCCGCCAAATGGGAATTGCTGCTGCCGCTCGTCGCCCTGGTCGCGTTGTTCGGCGGGTTCGCCACGCCGGTCGAGGCGGCGGCGGTCACGGCCTTTTATGCCTTCGTGGTCGAGACCTTTATTTATCGCGATTTCAAGCGGGCACGCGAGATTCCGCGGGTGATGGCCGAATGCGGGCTTTTGGTCGGCGGGGTGCTGCTCATTCTGGGCGTGGCGCTGGGGTTTACCAACTATCTGGTGGACGCGCAAATCCCGACCCGCGCCGCCGAATGGGTCACCGGCGCCATCAGGTCCAAGTATCTGTTCCTGATCGCGCTGAACCTGTGCCTGCTGGCCGTGGGCTGCGTGATGGACATGTACTCGGCCATTGTGGTGGTGGTGCCGCTCATCGTGCCGCTGGCCTTGGCCTACGGCATCGACCCGGTCCACCTGGGCATCATTTTTCTGGCCAACATGGAACTCGGGCTTTTGACACCGACCGCCGGCCTCAACATCTTTCTGTCCTCCTATCGCTTCGGCAAACCCGTGCTCCAGGTCTCCCGGGCCGTCCTGCCGATGCAAGCCGTGCTGCTGTTCGGCGTGCTGCTGATCACCTATTTGCCGCCGCTAACGACCTTCCTGCCACGCTGGCTAGGGCGCTGAAGCGCCGTTTTTCCCGCCTTTCCCGGCCTCGGGCGAGCGCTCAACCGCCCGGCCGGAGAATGGATCGCGCCCAACCGCCAATCGCACCGGCCAGGCCGGGGCGCGATTTCAAAGCCAAAGGCCGAAACCATGGGCGGGGCTTGCCCACGGGCATAAGGCAGAGCGGCTCTTGGTTCTGGGCAAGGCCAAGCACCCGTTTCACCTCGGCATCATCGAACGCGCCGACAACGACTGCGCCCAGCGCCAGCGCCGTGGCTTGCAGGTGCAGATTCTCAGCCGCGTGGCCCGCCTCCAGGTGTACGTAGCGCTCGGCCCGTTGCCGGTACTTCCTGGCCGCCCGCTCATACACTGCGGCGATGACAATAGTTGCCGGCGCCTCCGCCACCCAGTCCTGCGCCAACGCGGCGGCCGCCAGTTTGCCCCGCCTGTCTCCTTCGACCAGGCGGTTCAGGTCATGCCCTCCTGGCCGATAGCTATAGACGCCGGCGGGCAGCTCCTCCACCTTGCCCGCCACCAGGTAAACCTCCAGCGGATAAAGCGCGCCGGCCGACGGCGCCGTGCGCTTGCCCGCCGGGTCCGTAATTCCCTGCGTGGCCCAAAGGAGTTGGGAGACTTCCGCCACCGTTAACGCCTGGTCCCTGAACTCCCGCACCGACCTCCGCCGCCGCAAGGCGGACTCAAGTGATGCCTGGCCGTCCTGGCGTGCCTCGGGCAGCTTGATCACGCCGCCGAGCTTGCTGGTGATTAAAGGTTCGCCGGGCATAAAGGTTTCGGGTCGCACACGCGCGAGGCGCGCTTATAGTTTATAGCCAATCTGGCGCAGGAACTTCTTTCGCCATTCGATGTCGCTCTCGCCTTCAACCCCTTTTGGCGGAAGACCGTCCACCACGCCCACAAGGCCGCGGCCCTGGCTGGTCTCGGCCAGGAGCACCTGGGCCGGATTGGCCGTGGCGCAGAAAATCCGGCAGACCTCGGGCACCAGCTTGAGCGCATTAAGCACATTGACGGGATAAAAACCTTCCGCCAGGAAGACGATAAAGCTGTGCCCGGCGCCAATGGCCAAGGCGTTCCGCTTCGCCAACTCAATCATGGCCGGGTCGGTTCCGCTCCAGCGCACCAGGCATTTGCCGGACGATTCGCAAAAGGCCAGCCCGAACTTGATGCCAGGCACCGCGTTAACCAGCGCTTCATGGATATCCTCCACCGACTTGATAAAATGCGTCTGGCCGAGGATGAAGTTGATGGGTTCAGGCTTCTCGATTTGGACGGCGGTGAGTTTGGTTTCCATAGCCCCGGCAGGTTTGCGCGGCCTGGTCCCCCTGTCAAGTCTCCAAACGGCCCACTCAGGGCTCCGGAAACCGCTTGCCTTGAACTCAATGGCCCCGCAGATTGCCCGGGTGCTGGCGGGCAATTGCATTTCCGGCGCACACGGCCAGCAACGGCAGCGCGCCAGCTCGAAGTTGCCACCGGCAAGACCCATGAAGTCTTCATCGCCCACCGCCTGGCTCGCAGGGTGGCTGGCGCGGCTGCTTTTGCCGAAGACGCTCGTCAGCATCGTCTGCGCCGTTGGGAGTTGCCCGCTGGCCGCCGGCGCTGAGCGGCAGGAGACCCCGCCCGTGATTCCTGCGGCTACGAACGCAGTTGCCCCCGCTGGCCAATCCCTGGCCATTCAGGTGGATGGCCAACTGACGGAGCCGGCCTGGAACCAGGCCGAAAGCTTGCGAGCTTTCTCTTGCCCCTGGTCCCCGCGCGCTGCGCCGGCCACCGAGTTCCGGGCGGTCGCGGATGCCGAGCGGCTTTACTTCGCTTTCGCGGTGAGCGACCCCGAGGTCGTCGTGGCGAAGGACTGGGCCGGAGAGTCCACGCTCGACCAGGAGGATCGAGTGGAAATCTTCTTTGCCCGCGATGCCGCGCTGGCACGTTACTTCTGCCTGGAATTCGATGCCCTGGGCCGGGTGCATGATTATGCGGCGAGCTATTATCGAAGATTTGACAGCGCCTGGAACTGCGCTGGCCTGCGCGCGGCCGGGAGAATTCATCCCGGCGGCTACACGGTCGAGGCCTCGATTCCCCTCCGGACGCTCGCCGATATGATGGGCGGTCCTGTCTCGCCGGGCTCGACCTTGCGGGTGGGCCTTTTCCGCGCTGACTTCCGCCCCGGCGCGCTGGGAGACGCGGACGACAACTGGCTGAGCTGGGTCAAACCCGACACGCCGAGGCCTGATTTTCATGTCCCCTCCGCTTTCGCAGCCTGGCGCCTGCCGGGATTGGCCCGCACCCCGCAAGGCGCCTTCCTCACGCGCGGCGTGGTGCTCGTGCCGGGGGATTTGTCATTGGCCGACTGGCCGGAGCGCGCCGCCAGGGCCGGGCTCACGACCATCGCCCTGCACCACGGCACCTCGCCTGCTGTCGTGGCTGAATTCATCAACTCACCATCTGGCGGCGAATTTCTGGCAGCGTGCGCCCGCCTCGGTCTGCACGTGGAATATGAACTTCATGCCATGCGGGAACTGCTGCCGCGCGCCTTGTTCCCGGCCCAGCCGGCCTGGTTCCGCATGAACGCACAGGGCACGCGCACGCCCGATGCGAATCTCTGCGTGCATTCGGACCGCGCACTGGCAACCGTCGCCACCAACGCGCTGCGCCTGGCCCGTCAACTGCCCCCGACGACCAGCCGTTACTTCTTTTGGGGCGATGACGCCCAGCCCTGGTGCCGCTGCCCGCGCTGCCGCGAGTTCTCCGACTCGGATCAGGCCTTGCTGTTGGAGAACCGCCTGGTGCGCGAACTGCGCACGCTCGACCCGGCCGCTCAACTCGCGCATCTGGCTTATGCCAACACCCTGGCGGCGCCCACGCGCGTGCAGCCGGCGCCGGGAGTATTCCTCGAATTCGCGCCTATTGCCCGCCGTTATGATGTCCCCTATGCGCAGCAAACGGGCGCCGAGGCCAAGGACGCCTTGCAGCGGCTCCAGGAAAACCTGCGGGTGTTCCCCGCCGCGACCGCCCAGGCCCTGGAATATTGGCTGGACGTTTCCCGCTTCTCCCAGTGGCGGCGCCCAGCCCTCAAGCTCCCTTGGCGCCCGGACGTGCTCGCCGCCGATGCCCAGACCTACGCGCGACTCGGACTCCGCCACGTGACCACGTTTGCAGCCTGGATCGATGCCGACTACGTGCAACGCTTCGGCGAGCCGGTCGCCGTTCAGGAATACGGCCACCTCCTGGGGCAGCGCCCCTGAAGCCCCGCTTGCGGTTAGGCCTGGACGCTTGCGTTGCGGGCCGCGACGGTCCACTTTTCCTCAGCAATGTGAACCCAAATGAAGACCCTCGTCGCCGACAAGTTCCCGGAAACCCACCTCGAAACCCTCGCCCGGCTCGGCTGCGAAGTGACCTATAACCCAAGCGTCAAAGCCGAGGAACTGCCTGACCTCATCGCCCCGTACAAGATTCTGCTCGTGCGCGGCAAACAGGTCACGACCGACACCCTCCGGGCCGGGGACCAACTGGCCCTGGTCCTGCGGGCCGGCGCGGGCGTGAACACGATCGACGTCAAGTCTGCCAGCGCCCGCGGCGTCTTCGTCAGCAATTGTCCGGGCAAAAACTCGATTGCCGTCGCCGAACTGGTTTTCGCCCTGCTGCTCGCCCTGGACCGCCGCATCCCCGACAACGTCGCCGCTCTGCGCGCCCATCAGTGGAACAAAAAGGAATTCTCCAAAGCCGACGGCCTCTTCGGCAAAACCCTCGGGGTCATCGGGGTCGGCCAGGTCGGGCGCGAGGTCATCAGCCGGGCTCACGCCTTCGGGTTGCACACGCTGGCCTGGTCGCGCTCGCTCACGCCCAACCAGGCACAGGCCCTCGGCGTCGAACGTTGCGAGGCGGTGGATGACGTTTTCCGGCGGGCCGACATCTTGACCCTGCACCTGGCGCTCAAACCCCAGACGCGCAAATTCGTCAATGCCCCGCGCCTGGCGCTCCTGAAACCCAACGCCATCCTCATCAACACCGCCCGGGGCGAAATTCTCGACCAGGCCGCCTTGAGCGCCGCCCTCCAGGCCGGCAGGCTCCGCGCCGGGCTGGACGTCTTCGACCCGGAGCCCGGCGAGGCCACCGCTGATTTCAGCGACCCGATCCTGGGGCTGCCCAATCTCTACGGCACGCACCACATCGGCGCCTCGACCGAGCAAGCCCAGGCCGCCATCGCCCAGGAAGCCCTGCGCATTATCGAGACGTTCCTCAAGACCGGTCTGGTCCTCAATTGCGTGAACCTCGCCACGCGCACCCCGGCCAGGTGGCAACTCGTGGTCCGCCACTACGACCGCGTCGGGGTGCTCGCCTTCGTCATGGACCAGATTCGCCGCGGCGGCATCAATATCGAGGAAGTGCAAAACGTCATTTTTGAAGGCGCCGCCGCCGCCAGTTGCCGCATCCAGCTCGACGCCGAACCGGACGCCGCGCTCATCGCCGCCCTCAAAGCGGGGTGCACGGACATCCTCGGGCTCGAATTGCTGAGGATCTGACATTAGACCAAACCCAAAATCCCGGAAGCGAGCGGGGAAACCGGAAGCGACGCGGCTCTTGCAGCCGACTCCCCGAACTCGAATCCCGGAAGCGCGGGCCAGGATGTTTCTGCTCCGGCCGCCCAAGAAAGACGAACATGCGCAAACAGATTAACCGTCGGGACTTTGTGGCTGCGGCCGGGATCGGCGCGCTGGCCAGCCCGGCGCTGCTGGGCCTGGCCCGGCCGCCGCAGGTGTTGACCAACCAGCGCGTCAGGCCGCTGGTGGTGGCCTCGGCGAACGGCAATCTCTCCAAAGACGCGGCGGGACTTACGTGTGTGGCCAAGGCCTTCAAAATGATCACCGCGGGCGCGGACGTGCTCGCGGCGGTGATCGCCGGGGTGAACATTGTCGAGCTGGACCCGGAGGATAGCAGTGTCGGCTATGGCGGCCTGCCCAACGCGGAGGGGGTGGTGCAACTCGATGCCTCGGTGATGCACGGGCCGTCGAAGCGGGCCGGCGCGGTCGCGTGTCTCGAGGGGGTGCGGACGCCCTCGCTGGTAGCGCAGAAGGTTATGGAAGAGACCGACCACCATCTGCTGGTGGGCCAGGACGCGCAGCGGTTTGCGCGCAATCTGGGCTTTAGCATCGAAGCGGACCTGAATACGGACAAGTCACGGAAGCTCTGGCTGGAGTGGAAGCGCCGGACCGATCCGGAGCATTATCTCAAGCCCAAGGAGCGCACGGAGGCCTGGCGCCGAGCGGGGCTGGCCATGGTGGCTGAGGGGTTGCTGGACCCGGAGCACTTCTATGGGACCATCAACTGCAATGGCGTGAACGCCAAAGGCGAAGTGGCGGGGGTGACCACGACCAGCGGGCTGGCCTGGAAGATTCCAGGGCGGGTCGGCGACTCGCCGATCCTGGGCGCGGGGCTGTATGTCGATGGGGAAGTTGGGGCGGCCGGCTCCACTGGCCGGGGCGAGGCGAATCTGTTTTCGCTGGGCTCCTTCCTGGTCGTCGAGGCGATGCGCCAGGGCAGCACGCCGAAGGATGCGGCCCTGGCGGCCCTCAAGCGGGTGGTGGCCAACACGGTCGAGAAGCGCCTGCTGAACGGGCGCGGGAGGCCCAACTTCAATGTGGTCTATTACGCAGTGAACACCAGGGGGCAGCACGCCGGGGTTTCGCTGTATGAGTCGTCGGGCAAACAGCCCGTGCGCTACGCGCTCTGCACGGAGGAGGGCCCGCGGATGGCGCGGGCGGAGGCGATGTTCCCGGGCACGCCGGAGAGCTGATTTCAGGGGGGTGGAATCGCACGGATTTCGGACAAAAATCCCAATGCAGCCAATGGAGCCAATGGAGCCAACGGAGGAACTGGCCTTTGCCGGAAGCCGGGAGATGAGGCTCGGGTGACGCTGGCAGGCGGCAAAGACAGCGGGGCGTGCGGGCAGCCTCATTTCTCCATTACCGCCAACGAAATTCAATCCAGCCGCGCTTTGCCGTCCCCCACGAGAAACAGTGCTCAAGGCGGAGAGAACCGCGAAATACGCGGAATTGTTTCGATGCTCGTGGGGTTAATCAAAGCCAATTCTGGTTGGCGGTTGCACGACGGAGATTAGGATTGGGAGATTAGGATTAGGATTAGGATTAGGATTAAGGCGAGGAGGGACCACCCAAGAAAGTGAAATGCTCCCGTTATTCGAGGGCCGCGGGTTTAGGCTTTCCCCGGCCCGGCGTTCTGATACCCTGGCCAACGCCATGAACCTGCCGCTCGCAGCGGAAGAGCGCGCCCGCGTCGAAGAATTCCGGCGCAGGCACCGCACCGGCCTGGTGACGCTCTTGTTCACCGACATGGTCGGGTCCACGAGAATCAAGCAGGCCCTGGGCGATCGCGATGGGGTCGCGCTCATCCAAAACCACCATGCCCGGGTCCGGGAAATCCTGGGGCAATTCAAAGAGGGCGAGGAAATCAGCACGGCCGGCGATTCGTTCTTCATTGTGTTCGTCAAGCCGTCGGACGCGGTGCGCTTTGCGCTGCTGCTGCAAAACAAACTGCGCGCACTGGGGCCAGACACGGTGCCTGCCATTCGTGACCGCATCGGCATTCACATCGGCGAGGTGGTGATCGAGGAACGCGAAGGCACGGCCAAGCCGCGCGACCTTTACGGTGTCCAGGTGGACACGTGCGCGCGGGTGACGGCCTTGGGCCAGGCGGACCAGATTCTGCTGACCCGCTCGGCGTTCGACAACGCCCGCCAGGTGCTCAAGGGCGAGGAGTTGGCAGGGTTAAAGGAATTAACGTGGTTGAATCACGGGCCGTATGTAATCGCCGGGTTGGAGGAGCCGCAGGAGGTATGCGAAGTCGGTGAACTGGGCTTGGCGCACTTGCAGGCGCCCGCCGACGCGCCGAAGGCGCAGCGCAAGGTGTCGGCGGACGAGGAGCCGGTGCTGGGCTGGCGGCCGGCGGTGGACCAATTGGTTCCCCACACGCAGTGGGTGTTGGAA
>Ga0187850_10000820_pt1 | contig 37865 bp, 50 predicted proteins | sample June2016WEW_4_15_FD_132436 | JGI IMG/M metagenome (GOLD analysis project Ga0187850, IMG submission 132436) | Peatland microbial communities from SPRUCE experiment site at the Marcell Experimental Forest, Minnesota, USA - June2016WEW_4_150 | ecosystem: Environmental > Terrestrial > Soil >...
CTTAGCGGGCCTCGGAGCCCTGTTCGGCTGATTCCTGCGTGCGGTTGTCTTGGATCCTCTTTCCCTCCAAGCATTTCTTCTTGCTCCAGCCCCGTGACCAACAGGGCAGAGCAAGAAAGTTCTGGATGCGCGGAAGGTCATAATAAGCGGGGCAGAGCAAGTTTGGGATATGTCTGCCCGTAGTGTGGTCGCGCTTCCGCCCGTTGCCGATATGGTCCGTCAAGATGCGAGTGTTCGCGCTTGGTTGACGCGGTTGCCTGACTCAACCCGAGTGTACGGGGCGGCCTTCCGTCAGTTCATGGATTGGCTACACCTTCAACCTGGCTGGGAGACCGTGACCCCGTCCCAGCTGATAGAGCGGCAGGATAAAGCGCAGACGAAGAGTGAACGGTACGCCATCCTCGACCTAGCGCAGACATACGCGAACTCGATGCCCGCGAAATCCTACAAGTCCCGGTTGCTCGCGTACACGGCGATCCGGAGCTTCTTCGCGCATAACCGCAGCTCCTTGTCCCCTGATCCGAAGTTTCGGATACACGCTCTTAAGCCGCCGACCCAGGGACGCCTCACCAGTCAAGATGTTCGCCGGCTCGTCGCCGCGGCGAAGGTTCGCGACCGATCCACGATCCTCGTCAAGTGGATGGGCCTGCTCGATAACAAGGGCCTCGAGTATGCGAACCTGCACTCGGCTGGGGACCTAGTTTCCGACATGAAGGCAGGAAAGCACGTTATCATTCTGCACTTGCCGGGGCGCAAACGCCAAGAGAACCAGCAACCCTACTATACGCTCATCGGCAAAGACGCCATCGACGCACTACGGGAATATTTTGATACGGAACGCCGGGGCGGATGGCCCAAGAAAGGCGAACCAATCTGGTACGATCAGTACGGTGGACCCTTGACGCGGCAAGCCTTCGCGCAAATCTTCATGGCCCTGAACCGCCGCGTCGGACATGTCCCAAAGGATCGGAAGAGAAAGGATACGAGCGTACGGTACGGCTACAACTGCCACGAGATGCGAGACGCCGCCAAAAGCCTACTACACGTGAAAGCGAAAGCAGACAGGTTCGACATGGACGTGACCCAACTCATGATGGGCCACACCGACAAACTCGACCCGGACAAGTACGATAAGTTCTACGAGAACCCCGACTATGTGATTCAACAGTACACGATTGCGGAACCATACCTGAACATTCTCTCTGGCAAGCAGGAACCTGACATTAGCGAGGACAAGATGATTGAGCGACTCCTAGCAAGCCCACGCTTCAAGGAGATCATCAGCGAAGTTCTGGAACGAGCACCGAAATATCAAGGAGGTGAGAATAAATGAAATCATTCTCTATCGCATGTCTGCTTGTCTTAGTGATTGCTGCGTTTGCGATTCCGACCAGCCACGCCGCGGCCAGCGCGACAGTTCAGAACGACACGATGTGGATCAGTAGCACCGGCAGCCTCTGGATCTATGGAGAAGTCAAGAATACCGGCGATGTCTGGCTGAAGTATGTCAAAGTCACGGCCACGCTTCGAGATGCGAGTAACGGAATCGTGGATGTGGTCTACGGCTACACTGACCTCGGCTATGTCGCACCTGACTCGTTGGCAGGCCTCAGCATCCTAGAGATGGATACAGCAAAATCCGCACGAGTAACCTCCTACAACCTCATCATCGAATGGACCGAAGCCGCGCCGATAGCGAACAAACTTGTCATCACAAGCGTTTCAGACTCCAAGAACTCATACGGATGGTTTGAAATCATGGGTGAAGTTCAGAACCAAGGTGACACAGCGAGCAAGTACACGAAGATCTGCGGAATCTTCTATGACGATACTGGCAAAGTCATCTACGTCTACCACACGTACACGAGCCCAGACCAGATCCCGCCCAGCATGAAGTATCCATTCAAACTGAGTGTGATGAATGAAGAGACAAGCAATAGAATCGTCCACTACAGCTTGATCGCTGAAAGCGAAAGCGCACAATACACAAGCGTACCCGAGACTCCCTGGCCCATTATCATGCTGGCAGCAGCGCTCTCGCTGGCCATAGTAGCAGTGCACAGAAAGAGTTACGGGGCTTCAACTTCCAAGAACGTCAGCGAATAGGCAATCCAATATTTGCCGTTGAACCAGCTCTCAACATCTAGTATGAACTCGGGGTCAGTGAGAAGCGCCTCTATCGCAGGCGTTTCCCCATCCTCCAAGTCGAAAGCATCATCAACGCCACTATTCAGGGCGCGGATAGCCTGCATCACTGCATGAGCCCCGTCTATGGTTGTTTCACGTATTTCTCCGCTAACTCGGACGGTCTGACCCAGATCTGCTTGATCAACTCGATAGGCGATGTTTCTGAGAGGTACGGGCCGCTCGATTTCCTTTCGAGTCTCCGTGATTTGCACGTTGAGGACATGCGGGAGCACGTAGGAGCCGAACATGACCAAGATTCTAATCCATCCTTTCCTCAGCGTGAATCGTATACGGATACTCATCAGGCCAGACGGGGATTTGAGGACTCACGTCGATGATGTGAACTGAGAGGTTGGTTCCGTCAGGCAACCAGACATCATGCGCGGTTCCGTCCGCGTAGGCTTTCAAGGACTCCAAGGTTGTGAGTGAGTCGGTCCAGCCTTCAAATTCGACTGTGCGTCCCTGCTTTCCCAGCCAGATTCGTGTCGGCAACTCGCCAGAGACAGGCTTGCTTGAGAGGATTGTTGGCTCTGTGATGTGGATTCGTTGAACATGCGGCAAATCAGCACCATCAATGAGAACGGAGCCTTGGAACAAGATTGCGTCGGTTCCGAGGCCCGTATCCGTTATGACTAACCATTCCTCAACACCGAGGATTGAGTCAGTTCCGGCACCACCGTCGGAGATGTTGATGAACTCACCATCTAGGACCTCAAGGATCGCGTCAACGCCAGCGCCACTCTCGGAGACATTGATGTACTCAACGGGCAGATTACCCCAAACCTCAAACGCATTGTCACGGCCTGTGTCGGACCAAGTGCCGCCTGAATCGTTGCTCTGTTCAGAATTGCCATCAGCATATCCGCCGGGGTTCACACCACGCCAAACCACATCGTTGTGTGGTGAGTAACTGCCGTTGAGAGCACGACAAACAATAGCATATTTCGTGTTCGCTAAGAACGTGTACTCGGTAAAGGTGATTTCATACCAAGCGCCATTTCCGTCAGTCGTGAATGTATTGCCGTCTATTGTTCCAGATGTCAGATCGCTGCCTGTTGGGTGTCCGCTACCATCCACGGCACGGATGCTGACTGTGAAGGTGCCTGGGTTTCCATCCTTCCACAACTTGAGTTTGACGCTGGTGATCGTGTGAGCTGTGGCGCCGACCGTGAATGTCTGCGCATGCCAATAGACCTGGTACATGATGAGGTCGCTGTTTTCGGTTCCATCATAGTTTTCATACTCTGTGGTCAAGGAACAGCGCCTCCGCAGCCGGCATATCCTACGCGACTGTTATCGCTATCGTGATGACTCTCGAGACCGCCGAGGTCTTCGTACCCATCGCCTGCACTTTACGGTTCAGATTCTTTCCCGCATCTGTGCTTGCGTTGACTATGGTGGCTTCTTTCCAGTTGAAGTTTGCTTCTGAGGTTCCGAAGGTGCTGCGGAAAGTCACTGTCTGCGATGTGATAATGGGATATGTGGAATCCATTCCCTTCCATAGTCTGTGAGTGCCCGCGTTCGCGGCAGCTTGAAGTCCCGTCTGAGTTGCCACCGCCGCCGTATCATCGTCCCCTACGCCAGTGTAGGCATTGGTAGCATCAAACTTAGTTGCGCCTGTTGAACATGCAAGAGTCAATAGTTCAGTGATTCCCTCATTCAAGAGACAGTTATGCTCAAACTCCTGCCGCCTAATCGGCTCAACATCGACAGGGCGCTCTTTGAAGTCGCCTAGGAAATCCTCGACGATGTAGTGCGTCTTGATTCTACCAGAATCTTTGATAGTCTTCTTACTCATTTCGTTTTTCCCTCCTTAGAATCTCCCCACTTCTACCGCGCCGAGAGAGGCGCGATCAAACCCCGAAGGGCATGACTAAGATAGGCTTGCGTCCTTGATCATTCGCTTGTACGCCTTGTCAAGATCATACCAGGACTTCGTACGATTCACAAGATCCATCTCAACGTAGGTGGGGTCAGTCATGTCTCTCTGAATCTTCTTGATCGGATAAAGACCCGAGAGGCCGACACTCGGAGCGGTCACAGTCACGTAGTCTTCAGGCCCGAATGTCCCTGGATCATACGTGTCAACGGCGTTGAGACTGATCGTCTGCTCTTCAAGCACTTTCATGTCTAGGAGCGCTTGACATGCCGTATCAAGAGTTGACTGGTCACTGATTGAACGGTTGAATGAGGGTGCCTGATGGAATCCTTGCTGCTGAATCTTCGTGCCATCCTGTTTCGTGCTAACAAGTGCTTCGCTGCCGCGCATCCGAATCCAGTTAGCGATCGGAGCATAATTCAAATCATTCGTGACATTGACGATGTTAACTCCTTCCTCGAACTCTGCGGGTGCGGTGCCGAACGTGAAGGATTCAGCGAAGTCGAAGGTGCGGTCAAGATTGACGCGATACACCCATCCGACCATATCGCAGATACGTTGAATCGCGTTGCGTAGGGATTCCGTGTCTATTGTGATTGTGAGAGGGCTGGCACAGATGCCCAGTGTGCCCACGGATACGCCGCATGGAAAAAGCGTGAGCAACTCGTTAATGATGTACTGGGCGGTGTTTCCTGAGTACAGCCGAATGTCAACGATCCGGTCATCTAGCAAGGACGCGATGTCTGGCCCTTTCAGCAGGACTTGAGGCGCATCGGACAGACTGCGTTCTATCTGCTTTAGGAGACCGTGGAACTCCTTGACGCCTTTGCGGTAGATGTTCACGAATCCGTTCGGTGTTACCGTACTGAGCCATTCAGGGATTTCAACTTCAAAGTCGTTCGGGTCGCCTAGTTCATTCCGTGAATATCTTCCTGCGGTGAAGGCGTATTCGATGCCTTCGCAGTAGAATTGATACCCTTTCAGCGTATCAGGTGCTTCGGCTTCATAGAAGCAGTGTGTGTTGATGTAGATTGAGCAGGCCGGAACTGCTGCATCTCCTAACCATTGAGCCCCGATGACAGCTAAACCGTGTACCGTCGAAGTCAAGGCGGCGTGAGCGTTCCCGTTCGCGTCAGTAGTATCTGATGCGGTGATTGTGCCGATGGCTGATGTGAAGTAGACCGTGACACCTGGATAATTCACGCCGGCGAGGGTCTTCAGGTTCGCGGTTGCGTTGCAAGTCTTCGGTGCCGCCACAATAGCATCTTGACGGTAGAAGATTGGTACATCGACGCTGATCGTGAGGGTGCCCGCGCTTGTCGTCCAACCCCACTCATCGCCCGCGCACATGGTATAGGCGGTTGTTTGCTCAATCAGAGTCGTCCCATTGGTCGCGTACAGCTTCAGGTAGCAACTCAGAGGATACTCGATGTTTATGAGGTCAATGTCCACGTTGATGTTGTTGCTGCATGTTCCTTCAGCGATTTTGCTTCCCCCAGCGTTGTAGACTTCAACCTTCTGGCCTGTCCGGAGACCGGTAACGCGAAGATACTGATTCGTCGTGATGACGAGGTGATCCAAATACTCGTAAAAGTAGCATCCGACACCTGTTGCTGCACTAATAGCGCAAGCGGTGACTGTTTGGACGCCCTCATTGCCCGCTGCAGGACCAAGAGTCAGCGTATGTATCTGCCAATCGTGGGGCGCATTATGATCTTGACCAAAGAGATAGTAACCCCCGATCGCCAACGCCGTGTAATAGGAGCTGTAGGGAACGCCTACCGGGCCATCGCATTTATGCCAGAGCTTGAAGAAGCGGCTGCCATAGCCAAGATTCATACTCTTGCTTTTGCTAGCAGTACCACCGCCGTTAGCGTAGGCGGTCAGTTGAACGTAAAAGCAGTTCCCGTCTTCCCCGGCCGGGTTTGACCAAGATCGGAGGCCGCTTGAATCTACCCAATGATCATCCCAGCCGCTATAATTCTCAAAGTCCTCTTCGAGTATGAGGCCTGTCGTGATTTTAGAGATTGGCATTAGATTCCATATGCCCCCATCGCGACTTGCTGCTGCACAAGCCGCCTCTCAACTGATTTCGCAATTGTGGCGCCGTCCAGTTGAACGGTAACTGGAACAGTCACAGACCCCATGCCTGTAGGCCTCCCAATCACTTCGCCTTTATGAACAAGCCCGAGCCCGGTCTCTTTGACTTCCTTGAACTCACCCGGCGCCGTCTGGTATGGATATGGATAGTTTGCGAGGCTAGGATTCATGCTTATCATCGCCGCAATCCATTGGGCGAGAAGATCCCCACTGAACGGCGAATGCGGCCAAGGAGACAATATGGGCGCTGCCGCAGTAGTAACAGTCGTCGTCGTAGCGACGGCTTGTGCGGTCTGAGCAAGTGCTGTTGCCTGCTTCGACATGCTCTGAGCGGAGGCTAGTAAGCCAGCCATTTCAGCGGACATGGTACGGACTTGCGCGAGAGCCGATGAAACCATTCCGACAATCTGAGTCATTGAGGTCTGCGCCGTTGATACCATAGAGGTGAATATGCTCGTGAAAAGATCCTGAATGCCAGTCAAGACGGTTGTGAAGGCCGTGTTCAAGACTCCGAGCTGTGTGGTGAATAGAAGTATGAGGCCATTCTTGCCTCCCCACCATTCCACCGCTTGAGCCGTAATTACCCCAATCGTTTCTGTGAAGAACGTCTGAGCAGTCGCCCAAGTCCGCGCCCATAGGCTGCCTACACTTGTGAGTCCCTGTGTGAGAACCTGAGTAACGAGGGTAAGCGTCTCAGTGAGTTTCGGAACGAAGTAATTATCCCAGAAAGCAACATGCTCGTTTTGGATGGCCTCAAAGCAGCTTTCAAACTTATCACATAGCACTTGGAGAGCAGTGCTCGCGATGGTTGTAACTTGCCCCATGCTGGTCTGCGTGGTAGTCTCGATAGCGGTCATGCCTTCAGGCCAGACTGATCCGCCGACTAGCCAGTTCCAGAAGTTCGCTGTAGCTGCTGCAACTGTGTTGAGAGAGGTTGTGAAGAGTTTCTGGAAAGCCTGTGTTGCATCTTGTGTGGTGAAGGTGATGGCGTCCATTCCGCTTCCGACAGCCCCAGTCATAGCAAGCATTGATTCCCTGACCGCTTCAGCTGTAGTGATTGACCCGCTTTGGAGTTGAGTGTAGAGGCCGCCCGCGCTTGCCCAGAGAGCTTGAAACGCATTACTCACATCCCCTCCGCCAGCAAGTGCGACGAAGGAATCATGTATCGCCTCAGCAGCGGTTTTTGCGCCTGAAACAAGTTGACTCCAAAGGCCGCCAGCGGATGTCCAAAGATTCTGGAAAGCCTCGTTCGCTCCTGCGCCACTTACGGCGCTGACGATTGCGTTGTGAATTGCATCCGCCGCATCTGCCGTCATGCCTGCCGCCTTACCTGCAGCTGTTCCGAGCGCTGCGCCTATCGCGTCCATTCCTGTCTTCGCGGCTACCGTAGCTGCTTGCAATGCGGAGGTTAGATTCGTTGTTACGTCTTGGCCGAACTTTGTGAAGGAGTTAGCGACTTCACCGAGTTTGGTTTCTGTCATGGCTCGCATTCCTTCCAGGTGCTCGGGCCAGTAGGAGGCTCCTGTAAGCCAATTCCAGAATCCCGTCACTGAAGTAGTAACTGAATCCATCACGCCTTGAGTTGCCGCTTTCATCGGGGCGGCTGCTGCCTGTGTAGTCGCCTCTAACTGTCCCGTCATGCCAGTCCATGCGCCTTGGATGAAGGAAACGCCTGCGTCCACTGAGCCTTTCAGTTGCCCCATAATATCATCCATAGTTCCTTCTGCAGCAGCTCCCCAACTGGTGAGCGCACTGGTGAGGTTGTCAAGTGTGCCTTGCCAGTTGCCCTTCATCAAGTCAAGGGCTGCATTTGTGACAGACTGCATCGCATCGAGGGCGCTTGTAGCGATTGGCGCATACTCACCAAGGCTTGTGGTTACGAAGACTTTCATCTCATCGAATCGCGTATTGAGACTCGTCTGCACTGAGGATGTGATTGTGTCGAATGTGGTCTGTACTGCTTGCCAGCTTGTGCTCCATGAAGTCTGGATGTTCTCGACGCTAGTGCTCACAGTAGTCTTAGCTGAGTCCAGGAATGTTGTTATGCCACTGTTGATCTGCCCGCTAATCGTTGTGAAGGTTGTCTGAACTGTATTCCAAGCGGTATCCCAATTTGTTTGGATTTGGTCGAGAGCGCCTTTGAAGTCTCCTTTGAAGAGGTCTTCCCACACTTTCATGCCTCCGCTAATAAGAGGCCAAACCATCTCCCCGGCACTCTTGAGATTCTGCCACCCCTTATCCCAGAGATCCCCGACACCTTGCATAACATCTGTGAAAGCATTCTTCATAGGATCGAACAGCTTGCTGCCCAAGTCTGAGATGAGTTGCCCGATCAACTGAGACGCAATCGTGAGCATCTGGTTCCACATATCAGTCCAGAGGGATCCGCCTACGAGCCAGTTGTAGAAGCCTTGAAACGCTGTCTTGAGATCATCTAGGAATATCGTAATGCCGTCATGTATCTCTTTGAGGATCGGCGTGATGAAATCCGCTGCAGCCCTGAATGCGTCAGCGAACTCTTTGATGTACGGCGCTACGATCTTGATGATCTCCACGACGCCTTTGATCTCAAGGACGATTCCTTGAATGGCGAGCTTGAATAGGTCCATGCCATCTCCGCCGCCGGTCATGGCGCTGAACATTTCGCCAAGCGCCTCAGTGATGGGCGAGAGCGCATCCCAGAGCTCCTTGAACGCATCCATGAGTTCCTTGAGGACAGGACCGAACTGGTCTACCATGAATCCCCATAAGTCCTGAAGGTATTTGGTGAAACCGCCGAACGCATCCCCAACCGCCGAGATGATGCCTTGGACTTCAGGCATCTTGCCGACTTCAGTTAGCCACCCAGTGACCGCATCGACTCCCTTTCCGAGGCTGTCGACGACCGGGATCATGTCTTCAGTTAGAGAGGCGAGGGCAGGCAGGAAGATAGTGCCTATCTTCTCTCCAACTTCAGCCGTCGCGTTCTTCAATCGTTCCTGAATACCCGCATAGGTACCGGCTGCGGTTTGTGCTGCGCCTCCGAACTGCTCATTCAATTTGGCGAGAACTTCGGTTGCGCTGCCGCCTTTCATCTTGGCTTCGTCGAGTTGAACCCCGAGCGATTGCATGGCGGTTGTGAATTGGGGCAGATCTACATTGCCCGCCTTGAATTGGTCGATTAGATATTGCGCCTTATCCTTTGAGGCATCGAGGCCATTCTCGAAAGTTGTGTCAGCTCCAATGGCGGCTGTGACGGAGACAACCCAGTCATCAACACCTTTCCCTAACGCCTTGATTGCTCCTGCGGCTGCGTCGTGGGCGAGTTTGAGTTCTCCGGCTTGATCTTTCGTCGTCTCAAGGTCCACACCGTACCGCTTCAGAATCGCGGTGTTACCATCCATCGCCTTACCGACAAGAGTCGCTGCCGATTCCAGGTCCATGTGTTTCGCGGCTGCAAAGTCAACGCTTTCTCCGAGCGCCTTCATCGCATCATCGTAGGATAGGCCGAACGTCATCAGCCTCTCGAGTGCGCCTGCGAGGGTATCCTTCGAGTAGGTTGTGGTCTCTTCCATTGAGATAAGGGCGGACTTCGTTGCTGCGCTGACCGTGTCCCATGATGTGCCAGACCGTGTCACGGCGGCGCCGAGGCTTGTGAAGACGGCTTCAGAAGCAGTTGCGTCCTTGATGCAGTCTTGAAGCCCTTTCGCCGTCTCTCCTAAAGCGCCGATTACTGCGCCTGCTGGGCCTCCAGCTGCGAAGTCCGTCATGATGTTGCCGACGCTTGCGAAGCCACCGCCGAGTTGGCCGAGCGTTTGACCAACTAGGCCTATGCCACTCTGGATCTTCTCCATCGTGGAGCTTGTTTCGTCGATGACCTTCAGGACATAGGCGAGTTCGGCTTGAACCATTCTTTCATAACACCTCTTACACGTTATTCCAAGCGTTCTGTACGGCGGTCATAATGGCGTCGGAGAATTGATCAGCAAGACCGTCTACGGCAGGCCTCAGATATGGCCGAGGGCTCATGTACTGCGTCCCATATTCAACGTATGACGCATATTCGGCCGTCGCACCTAACTCAACGGTCATATCCTCAACGGTTACACTGTAGTAGATTGTTGACTGTAGGAATCCAGTACGCACAGGCACGACTGACCGGGCGAGATCCAGCATGTTGGCTCCGACAACGTCGAGTTCCTGTGCTATCTCATTTTGCAGTCGGGCGGTCCATCCGACAAGTCTCGGAGTAACCGTGTCGATGACTAGTTGAAGTCCTGTGCTTGGCAATTTCTTCACCTAGTAGATGGATTGTTTTTCGCCCAAATCATGAGTTGGTATGCTCTCTGTGCGGGAGTCAGATCAGCAATAGTTTCTGCTAGTTTGTAGTGGTAACCCATCAGAAGGATCTCCAAAGGGCGGGAATGGATGCTCTCGCTTCCGACAGCGCGTCCCACGAAGAAGTCTAGGTTTTTGGGGGGTTCGTGATCTCGAGAGCCTTCGCGCCGACCTTCAAGTCCTCACCAGGAGCCAACATCGATAGAATATCAGGTGGATCTTTGACGGCTGCTGCTGCGATTTCCGCGAGGAAGTCTTGGAGTTTGTCGAATCTATCTAAGTCAATGTCTTCAAGTGTCTTCTTTGCTTTCGTCTGGTCACTCAATTTCTGAGCGAGTTTGCTGAGCTTGTCAAGCTGATTCGATGTTAACCCACTATTCTTGACGGCATCGCGGAACTGACGTCCGTTCAATGCATAGACTTCGACGGTGTGCTCTTGTCGGTCGGTCCAACGGACGGTGACGGATTCATGGTATGCGGTGCCTAACTCGATCTTCTCAGCTATCGCGCGGTTCTCTTTATCAGCGGCGAGTTGTCTCGGCGTTCGATGGTCGGTTTCTTCTTGACTCATCATTTCTCACCTCATCTCCTTTTTCTCCTTTCATCTTACGGTCGTAGATTTCCCGTAACTCGGATAGTTCTCCCTTCAACACTTTCTCTACCTCATAGCGGCGCAGTACGAAGAGTTGACCTGTACTTGGGATTCGGTAGATGATCTTCGCTCCGATCTTGGCGATAGCGTCAACGATTGGTTCAACATCTGCGTAGCGGCAACTGAGAACTAGGCCGAACGTGCAGAATACTCGTCCAGCGTCTCCGCTAGGCGGTTTAGGTTTTGTTGAGAAGGAAGTGTTTTCTCCTTTATCTTCATTCAATCTTATTGTCCTCCTATGTTTCGGCGGCCTCTAAGGTGGCGTGTAGTCGATGTCCTCAGCGTTGAAGTCCCACTTCTCCATAATGTAGCCTTCAGGGGAGCTGATGGGCTGCGAGTATTTGCCGATGCACCGTTGCAACTCGACAACGTCGCCAGTCAACGTGTTCGTGACCTCGATGTAGAGTGGCGTTAGAACCCCGGTTTCGTATGCTCCGACGACAGCCGCGAATGTTCCCTCGTCTCCGCATGTGCCCTCATGGGCTGTGTCTCCACAGCAGACATCAACGTCAGCATTGTACCATCTGCTCAACGATCCAGAGAACTTCGCGATCCTCTGCATGTTGACCATGAGGCTTGATCCGAGGCCTGCAGGTGTCTGGTCGACGTTTGGGTCTTTGGTCCATTCGATGCTGTCAACGTTATCCAGCTTGGCAGCGTTGAATTTGCCTGTCGCAGTTCCTAGTCTGACTTCAACTTCCTTGCCGAAATACCGTGTAGTAGCCATTTTCTTTCATCCCTCCTATCTGTTTGTTTTATCAAAGCCCCCGGCCTGAGCCGTAGAGCCATGACCGAGAAAACCGCGTGACTATGGCGAGGCTAGATCCGTCTCGAACGAGTAGTCCTGCACGATCTGGAACTCGTGAACATTCGGGTCCTGTCGACCCATGTCAGTATCAACAAGTTTCCTAAGATTCTTTATCCCGTAGGTGCTCTCGAAGGTGGAGAGGGCGGCTAGGATCGCGTTTGATGCACTGACAGCTAATACGCCGCAGGCGATCACGTCTGTGTTGTAGATTGATAGTTGGACGCGCCAAGACTCGTGAAAGTTTCCGCTTCCTAACCCGCTTCCTGCGTTGCTGCCGCTGATCATGTAGATGACGATTGAGTTCATATCGAAGCCAGGGTCGGGTTCTCGATCGTACACGGTGACGCCCAAGTCGGCGTCATCTAGGACGGTTTTGAACGCCGCCCGAATCGTTTCTCTAGTTGGAGAACTCAACAGACATCCTCGTTCCATCGGGCCGCTATTTCTGATGTCTTGTACCTAGAGGCGGCGATATGGCTGCTTCTCGAGGCGATGAAGTCTTGAATCTCAGCCTTCAATTCAGGCGTGAAGATTGTAGGATCTGCGAGGGCTTGCATCCACTGATTGACAGTGATTAAGCCGCCTTTCTTGTTGATTGCGATGTTCATCAATCCTCTCGCCGCTACTCGCACGGCACAACCGGCAACAGCGCTAGGAACATCGGATGCCGTGTAGGATCGATGCAGGAATTGATTGATGAGGCTCTCCGCGCCTGGTAGAATCCGAGATTCAACGTGTTCTGACATGTCGTCCTGCGTTGCAAAGCCAAGGTTGCCGAATGTGGGCGTGCCGGCTTCTGCGATAACCTCGTCGGGCATGACGCCGAAAGTGCTGAGGGCGACTTCTGTGAGTTTGAACATTCCATTGCGGACTGAGTCTTTCCCGTAGATGAGAGCGGTCCACGTCCACATATAGACGCCTAAGACTGCATCAGTCGCAGAGTCGTAATCGTAATAGTAAACCCCGTCGCCAGGCGTTTCCTTCACCGGGTTGGTGACAGGCATGCCGGGCAGTAGCGATCCATCTGGTGCGTAGATGTTGATGCTGTGACCCGTGGGGTCTATTAGGACTCCTGCGAACGTCTTCCATGTTGTCTCTATTCGAACCGTATTTCCTCGACGAACCATTGCGCTATTTCTCCTCCTCCTTATTGCTTGAAACTTGTGTGCTCAACGACGCGGTTCCTCCTTGCGTGATCGTTCTCCCAGTATTCTTTAGGAAACGTAGAACGCTAGTTCCTCCAAATTGGATAGTGGTGCCTATGACCGATAGGATTGAGGCCACGGATGATCCATAGCCTCTAACGACCTGTGAGACCACTGCCGCCCTAGCACTGACTGAGTGACCGTACCCGCGCACGGCCTGTGAAAGATGAACCATGCTTGCGGTAACAGAACTACCATAGCCTCTCACTACTTGACTGATGCGGGTTGCACCAGCGCCCGCCGAGGCCCCGGTGCCTCTGACAATCTGCGAAATTACTGCAATGTTGATTCCGATTGAATGGCCGAAGCCGTTCACGACTTGCGAGAGACGACCCGAGGCCACGGCAACGGAGCTACCATATCCTCGAACGGCGATCACGATCACGAATGCTTTCGACGTGATCGAACTTCCGTATCCTCTCACGGCTTGCCCGATCTTGACGACTTTACTCGACGTCGACTGACCCGTACCGTGAACGATCTGACTCACTCGAGCGACGGCGAGGCCTGATCCGTAGGCGTAGACGTGGACGAATTGCCCGAAGTTCGTTCCGATGACGACTGCTGTTCTTCCTGCCCCACGAACGGCCTGAGACATACGAGCGACGGTCGACGTGGTTGACTGTCCTGTGCCGTGTACTGCCTGACTGAATCGCCCGACGATCGCTGTTGCTGACAGGCCTGTTCCTCGTCCGGCCTGACTGAGAAGCGTTGACTTCGACGACTGGCCTAATCCGCTGCCATGAATGACTTGCGACACGATCTTGGCGATCGACGACTGAGATGCGGCTGCTCCGTGGACGACTTGACTCTTTAGAGTGGCGATACTTGATTGACTCTGACCTGCACCTGTGACGTCAACGGGAGCTATGCCGCCGGTCTCAAAGTATGTTGAGTCAAAGTAAGCATCATCGAAGTAGGCATCGGTCACAGCTCATTCATCTCACGCTTCAAGAGCCAGAGGATGATTCGCCAAGCCTTCGCCTCAAGACAACTGGTCCTCCTTCACGAAAGTCATCAGCGTCGACCCAACGGGAACTTGCACTGCACTCCACGCTCCCAGCACCCACTGAGAGAGGGCGGACTTCTCCGTGGAGGTAAGTTGTCTAGAAGTTAGAACCCGTAATGCGGGTTGTCCTAGAACACCTACAACCGGCAGCCCCGCGGCTACCATCGCGTTAGTGAGGGCCGCTAGGTCAAAGGTGTATCTCCAAACCATTTTCTCATCACTCCGACTGAACAACCATCAAGTATGCGTTAGTCATGTTTACGATTCCACCATTCGCGTCTGTGTGGAAACGGATACGGTACGCCTTCTCTGTTGTAGGCAAATCAGCTTTTATGTCCGCACTTTTCAAAGCCACAAGACTCGTGGATGCAGTGCTCAGAATAGAGTTAGTGTACTCGGTTGCATCAGTGCGATTGTAAAGTTCCATGTATGCCGTGTACGATGAGTTTGAGTAGAATGAGGCACAGAAATAGATTGCTGTAACTAAGTCGAAATCATTCTTGTTAAACAGAACGCCACCGTCAGTCCAATCCTTCCAAGCTGAATCAGACAACGCTCCCGCGTTGCATGCAAAGAATAAATCTGCGATTGGAATATAGCTTACACGCTTCTTGCTTACCGTGCTGTCATGTTGCGCTGAACCATGCGTCGCATCCCACGTTGGCACTCCACCGACCGTCCCCGTTCCCGTCTGACGAAGCAGGGCTAGAGTTGCGGCTGTGTGAGCGGCTACGACCACCCAACTTGTCCCATTCCAATAAGCGAGATCTCCGATCGTTGTTCCTGCGCCGAGCTTAACGATTGCGTCCCCATAGACGCCTGCGAGCAGGCTAATCTCGTCAGTCCTGAGGGGCCTCGGAGAAGTGATTGGGGTGACTTTCTCAGGGTCTTTGCGGTCAATGAAGAAGTATCTATAGATGGTTTGCCTTGGAATCTGCGGATGAACTTGAACCTCAGACAGAAGCTCCGCTAGAGATTGAGACTTACCAACATGCGACTTAGTAGCCAAATCTTTCCACCTATTATGAACGATAATCCCGAAAAAGCGGGAAGATTCTAGCTATTGGTGACTGTATATGTGGCGGCCATACTTCCACCAATTGACACTAGATAGCCTGTGGGTCCGTTGACTAGGTCGTGCAGGACTAGGTAGACGTATGTTGCGACGACAACGGTCATGCCGATCTCCTTGTACGTGATGTCTGCGGCCGATCCGTTCGTGATTGTGCCCGTAATCGTGAACGCTCCCGTCGTTGTCCCTGGCACATATGCTCCGACAGTTGCGGCGATCTGGCCTGTCCCGGCTGGCGTGTCAGTGACGGGCGTCTGGATCGCATAATCGCCTACCGCGGGCGTTGTCGATCCTGTCCCTGTGACGATCTTCGGCGCGGAGGCGGTGAATCCTGCGGCGACTGAGTGAGTAGCGTTCGACGTATCTCTAACAGTCTGCGAGGCAGCGAATACCCCCGCCATTTCCAAGAGAGCGTACTGACTCGTCTTCAAGTCGTTCTCTTTGTGACCTCGGGCTGTGATCTTAGGTTTGCATCCGCAGAACTGCGTAGACTGGCCAACATGCTTCTTGCATGGCGCGTACACTTTAACATCTAGGCATATTGAGGTTCTTCCTGATGCTTTACTCATTTCTATTTCACCTCCGACACTTCTTCCGGTTTATCCAGAAGAACAGCAACCTTCGTCATCATTCGTTTGCGGAGAGTCTCCAGGTACGCGCCGAACCAGAACAGGAAGACCGTGAGGCTGACTCCAATGATGATTCGGGCAAGTTCTTCTTCCGGTGTCATCAGCCAGCGGCTTCCATCAGCAACGATAATCTCTTGAAAATGGCGTCTCGCAACCTGTTGAAACGTCGATTCACGTTTGGAGCAATCGACCAAACCGCTTTCAGTTCATTGACGGTGGGCAGCTTTCCATAGTAGACCTTGCGGATCCTACAATGCAGCCAGCAGGTCACGTGAACCCGCTTGAGGTCTAAGCCGCAGAGTGATCGACAAGGCATCACGAAAGGGCGTGAGGGCACATGTGCATACGGGGGCGTGAACTCTGTCTCAATCAGCTTCACATGCTCCCAACGAGTCTTCCCCCGCCACTCTTCGGGAATGTGGCCCCAAAAGATCTGCCTGCGGCTTCGGTATTTGCGAACGGCGACAGATTGCAGGTTCGGGGGGGTTCCTTGAAGGGCTGACGTCACTACCCATGAGGATCCGGCTAAGCGAGCAAGGATGCTGCCAAGACACAGCATCAACGCGTCTTTGAACGCGGCTAGATGGCGATGTCGCCAAACTCGGACACTGTAGACTCTAAGCAGGCGAATCCTCTTCCTCATCGCCGCTTCGCTTTCTTGATCGTAACAGACTTCATTTTCTATGATCATCTCCTTTGTCTCAGGTCGGAAAAGTTCGGCACACCGAATGAGAAATAACGGTGAAAGAATGTGGCTTGAGCAGACCTGCCGAAAGGCCTGCTCGAAGGAGAAATCAGGCGTGTACGCCTGTGATCTCTCTTACTCCAATCGAGTATGTTACTGATTGGTCCCAGACGAGTTTCGGCTGCAAGTATTCGTAGAGCACATGGCCTTCGACGCGCTTCAGGTCGTTTGAGTACCCGATCGCTTGCGTTGGACCTTGGCCTAGAAGGAAGTAGTGTGGATCAATGAGGTATGCGCTGGTGCTTAACAGGTCGCCGTCAACTAGCACTTTGAGTGATGGTAGTAGTGGAATGTCAATCGTGCCGGCTTGATCAGCGCCCATTGGGGTTCTGATTAGGCCTTTCTGCACGAAGTCGCGGACGAAGCTGTTATTGATGAAGTCTCCCCACGCGAGTGGCCCACATGCGAGGATCCACGGATTCGATTTGATGCCCGCGTTGGTGCCAGCGACAGTGCCGCCTGCCAACTGCGTCCATGCTTCCATGATCTTCGTGAACGGGCTGTACGTGGCTGCGGCGATTGTTCCTGCGCCCCAGTCTTCACCAGTGACAGCGTAGGCATTCGCGAGTTCATCGCTGATGTCCAAGTTCCGCGCGTAGGCGAGGGCGTTCGCAGCGTCCTCTTGCGTGACGGTCATGATGGGTATGTCGCTTTCCCAGTTGTCTTCCCAGAAGCTTGCCACGTGGCTGGCGTTAAGCCAGCATTCCATGTCAACCTTCAGGAACTTGTTGAGGTTCAGGTCTGGCTCTTGTCCTTTCGCAACCTTCCTCGACGCTGAGGATTGTGTTGCTACTCGGAAGCTCTGGATTAGTTTCGCCATTGGGATTGGTCTGCAACATGCAGCCAACATTGGCGTTGCACGTTCGAGGCCGAAGACTTCCTGAAGCATGATCTGCGCTTTGAGTTCGCTTGCAGGGCCTACGGATAGTCCCGCTTGAGCGCGTCTCTTACCGTACAGGTATCTGCCTTGTGCGGTTCGAGTGACCACACTGGTCTGATGTGCGTCTGCGCCGAATGCTTCAGCTAGTTGGTCGTCAGTGAACGGGGAGTGTTTTCCAGTTTTGGTTTTTTCGATTTCTGCTGACATTGTTGTGGTCTCCTAATCTAGCTGGACCCAGTAACCTGTGTCACCGCATGAGACGTCGCCGTGGAGCGTTCCGATCTCACACAGTTCAGTTGCGGTGCTGGTGACTTTGGTGCTGAGGATAACTGCCCCTGCGGTTGCAGAACTTGCTACTCTACAGCCACGGAGTCCAGTGTTGAGTGTTCCTGTGCCCGCGATGACTGTTGCTGTGACTCCTACAATAGCGCCTGGTCCTCTGACCGCGCGGATATAGTAGGATGTCGACGTAACAGCGGCGCAAGCTTCTAGGGCAACGTAGGGTCTCCATCCTTTCACTGCAGCAGCGATGATGGTTGGGGTTGCTGGCGCATATCCAGTTGTGTCAAAGTACAGTAGATCGCCTATGGCAACGGCCGTGTTCTGTTTTGTCTTGATTCTTTCGATGTGTGCTTCGTTAGGGTTGAGGATGCGGCCAACAATCACGGTTGGAGTGGAGTAGGCTTGAGTGATAAGATTATCAGTCATCTTACTTCACCCAACTGATAGTTTTCTCTAGCTTCGCAACATCTTCCGGAGTTCGACTGATGCCGACACTGGCTTGTCGAATCTGCTCCATGATGCTGCTTGCCTGCGCTGGATCCTTGAGGGCTTCGTCGAAGTCAGCCTTTAGCGCGTGAGGCTCACGTGGAGCCTTCGCTGCTTGAACTTTCTCAACGAGCTGCTTGAATCGACCTTGCATCTCTTTGAGTGCTGGAGCGCCGAGCTTCTTCAACTCAGCGATGCGCTCTGTCGTTTTGTCCTCTTTGACTAGGCCTGCCTGCACTTCGAGGCTGACAACGCCGAGGGCTGCCTCTGCGAGTTCGGCCTCGTCACGTGCCTGCAATCTAGCCTCGAGGTCTTTGATCTTCTGTGTTGCTTGTGCGAGGTCTGATGTCATTTTGGCTTGTGCTTCCTTGCAGCCTGACTCATCCTTAACGGGTGTGTCAGGCATGTTTGGTTCACCTTGTTGTCCTTGCCCAGTCTTGCATGATGGTAGGTCTAAGCCGAGGCTATTCGCCGCACTGCAGATCTTCGCCTTCGCAGCGGCCTTGTCGACGCCCTCCGTTTGAGGGAGTCGTGCCAAAGCGTTCTTGATGATTGCTTCGTCAAGTCCTTTCTTCTGCACAGAGGCAAGGGGTAACTTCCTTTCGGATTTGTTGCCGTCCGGTCCCTTCGCAGATTCGGGAACGTAGGCGAAGAACTTGTCCGGCGCGTCGGCTGTTGACCACGCATCAGCAGCTTGAGCAAGAGCATTGATGCTATTTTCCAAGATTCCACCTCCAGTGGAATCATCTGTTTTTCTGTCGGTCGGGTTGCCTGCCCTTTCGGGCGAGTACCCGGCGTCATCTTTGTCTCGGCTTTCGCCTTGACTCTTATGCGACCTCAGATGTTCGGACCACGCCTTGTCGATCTCTTCCTGCGTGAGTCCCTTGGCTTTCATCAGCCGACAAAACTCTTCATAGTCGTGTCTGATGAGTTCGGCTTGAGCGATCCAAGCGTTTTCAGCGGCTTGAGCGAATGATTGTAAGGATTGCGCGAAGGAGCAGAGCGATGAATCAGCGGCGGTGCATGTTGCAACGACCCCTGCCTTCGGGAAAGCGGGGCAGTCGACGAAGAGTGTGTGATCCCACTCGAACTTCGTGATGAGCTTCCGTCCGTCTGCCTGTTCTTCTTCGGCGAGGATCTTGACGCTTGGACTGACCGGCCCGAGCTCTCCCGCTTGAATCATGTCCCAAGCTTCAGGGACTGTGACCTCGTAGATCCCGTATGTCTGACCGTTGTTGATGACGTCAACAGGTTTGCCGATGACGGCCCAGGTTCCATAGTGGGGATGCTTCGGGTTCGTGTCAATGATATGATGCCTGCTGAGATGTTCAGGGCCTAGAAGCGGTTGACGGAAGAAACTTGTGAGACTGTCCTTTCTTGCTTGGGGCGTGACGGCCCAGCCGTTCCCATTCCATGAATCGTCGACGTTGTAGACTTTGACGAAGTGGCGCTCGTCTACGCTGTAGGGTTCAAATTTGGCTTGATAGGCAACCGTTAGGCCTTGGCTTGTCTGCTTCTCCATCTGGCCGCAGACAGCGCCCGCTACTTTGTCCAGTTGCTCAGAAGACCAAGTCGGATGACTCTTTGCATATTGAGCTCTGACTGCAATCGTACAGGCTGCGAATGTCGGATACGGACCAACAGGCATTTTCACTCATCTCTCTTGGTTATTTTGATTGAGTAGTGCAGGTTCTGCCAGCAACCACCGCGTTCGCAAAGGTTATGGTGACCTACGCGGCAAGCCTCGCAGCCACAACTGCACTCTATCGCTGCTAGTGGCATCTCTTCTACTTCCTCAATCCTTATTAACGAGAAACTAACTAACCAACTAGATGTCGGAGGGACGAAAGATGAGAACAATATTGTGTTTTGCCCCGAGAACTAAGCCAAGCATGGGAGCCCCACCCAAATCCGAATTGGAAATAGTATTAACTGGTGATCCTGAAGTCGTTGATGCCATGATTGATAGAGTGCGAGCTTGCGTAGAGACGACGAAGGAAACCGCGGACTATGTGGAAAGGTGACTGGGCCCTTGAAACTCAAATGTCTCAACAGAATCAAAGGCAAGCTGTGTGGCTACGAGTGGGACTACAATGGCAAGGCTCGGTTCTATGCGTCGTGTCCGCGTTGCTTACGAAAGGTGAAGATCTCGCAATGATGACCCCGGGAAATGTCAATGCCATCATCTTGGGCGCTTCCATACTTGTGATGTGTCTTGGAGGTTACGATGTCCTGAGAGAAGCGGACCCGACATCACTAGGAGACTTCTTTGAGAAACTCGGGGAAGGCCTGATCGGACGCCTCGCGGGCTGGTGGCTTATCGCTGTTTTCATCTTGATGCTCATCCATGTCATCTAAGAAAGTAGGTCTCCGAAATGAGTGAGTTCACGTTCAATGTTCGACTTGAGCGGCATCTTCTCGACATTTCTTTCGAGTTGAATCAACGAAGGCTAATCTTCGAGTTCAAAGACTACGGCAAACATTTCCAACTCGCATATTTCCCCCGCCCCGCTAGCCCTAACGTCTTCGGAATTGAGGTCAGACAGAATGATGCGATGCCGCCGAACGCGGCTCTATTGCGGAGTGGAAAGGAGCAGATGGTCATTCGATTCGAAGGATCAGCCAGCAGTTAAAGCAAAAGTAGAGGCGAGAGCCAATCTTCATCTTGCGATGATGCTTGTGTTTGCGCTCGAACAAGTCTAAGCGCTCACGGCGCATCAATAGCTCTCAGCTATCGTCTGCTCTGTCTGGTACTCTTCCTTAAACGCTAACTGCTTCTCGTACTCTCCGACCAACGGGATCGGAATGATCTCACATCTACAGTTGACGTGATACGGAGGCAATTCGAGTGCGTCGAGATCCTGCGTCATCTCTCCTGCGAGAGAGGCACAGTATTCGCAAACCGATTCGTCTGCTGCCGTCTCTACCATGAACCATCCTTGATACGCATAGTTGGCGGCTTGAGCAAACGCCGTTCGACGCTTGTTCTCTACGCGATAGATTGAGAGTTTGCCTCTGTTATAGAGTGTCCAGACGGCCATTTGCACGATCAGGTCAGACCGCGCATGATAGTATTCCACGTCAAGCCGGCGGTCGTGGATTGCATCGTCGACCATGTCGCGGATTAGTCGGTCGACATCGTCTCTGTAGTTGCGTCGGAAGGTTTCGATCTGCTCCCAGTCTCGTTGAGCTGGGGAGGCATGTTCACGCTTGAACTCTCGGGCCGCCTTCTTCATCCCAGCCAGGTAAGCGATGAAGACGAACTCGTTCACGATCTCATTGGCTTCCTCAAGGAAGGCGTCTAATACAGGGTACGGATACTGCGTACGATGTATCCGATAGAGCAAACGTCTAGCAGTGGCGCCGGTGAGGACCTCGAGATCACGTGGCTCTAGCTGGATGGTCGTCTTCTTGACGCGCTCGACGACTCGCTCGATCTCATGGGGCGCTTGGGCTTGTGCCATCCGGGGCCACTTGGATCTGCTTCTGTGGGAACTGTTTGATTGCCGAAGTCATCGCGAGTTGCTTGACTTCAAGTTCCTTCGGGTCGAAATGTGTCGCTTGTCCTCGCGCCATCATCTCGAAGCATTTCTGTTGATCAGCGAACCCGTTGCCGCTATCGTATGCGGCTGCGACTGTGGTTACTAACTGGAACCAGTCGGCGGTTCTGATCTGTCGCCATTCATGTTTGATTGTGACCGGGAAGGGGTCGCCTTCACTCCAACCTGGATCATTCTGAGCAAGCCAAAGGGATTCTAGTTTCGCGTACCATTGATGTTCAAGTGCTCGCTTCAACCATTTCTGGCAAGCCGTAACGGGGCCGTCAATGTAGGTTTCAAGTTCCGCGAAGGCTGTTGCCCTAGCCCATGAGTCCATCTGTAGGCTAAGCATGTACCTCGGCGTTTTGAAGTTGCCAAGGATCCGGTATTGCATCTTGTCGCTGATGTTAACGAGTTTGTCTGTGTCAGGTTTCAGGTCTACGATCTGGGCGGTCCATCGGTTGTCGCTTGCAACGGTCTTGCCTGGTGCCATGGCTGCGACTTGAGCGTTCAGTGCGGCTTGGATCTGAGCGTCTGTCCAGCCGGCGGGGATTCGGTCAATGTCTAGCCAAAGGAGGATTTGTCCTGCCCAGAGCGTGGTTGCTGCTTCGGTGAGGTCTTCGCGGACGATCTTGTCATCCAATTGGATTTCTTTGAGGATTGGTTCGATGTCACTGAGACCGAAGCCTAATCCGTCTAGGTCTTTGTTGCATAAGTAGAAGACATCTTCAGGCTGATAGAAGGGGTCGGCAACGGTTGTTCCTTTGCCTTTGTAGCTGTATCCCATTCGTTGTTTGCGCCTATTGTTCACAGGCTGAATCTGATCAGGGTCCAGGGAGACCCAGCGTGTGAAGTCGGTGCCATCGTCATCGTACTCGAAGCCGTGGTGCCCAAAGATCTTGGTCATGATGACGCCGACTGGAAGCATGTCGTCGAGGCTGACGTTCTCGTTCTGTTGGTCGATGTATTCTTTGAGGCCAGCATACTTCTCCAGATAGGCTGCCTTCGCTGCCTTGCCTACATCATCTTCTGTGAACTTGACGCCTCGCGGTTCCAGGACTGTGTCGAATCCTTCCTTCGTCGACCAGTAGCCGAGCAGGTCGAGGCAACCGGAGACGAGGAAGTTCTTGCGGTACTCTCTGAAGAATCTGTTAGATCCATGATAGAAGCCGGTCGCGTAGGGGCCGCTTGTCAGATCACTGTAGGTGTCGAACTCGGCTTTGCCTCCTGCTTGTCCGAGTCGATCGTATCGGACGAGAACTGCCCTGGCATGAGCGACTCCGTGAGGATTCGGGCCTCGAGGTGGCTCGCTGGCTACGCTGAGAACCCGAACGCCTGGCTGTCTTTGGAGAGCGTCAACAATCGCGGTTAATCGTTGATCACCTGTCTTAGGGGATCCTCGAGAGACCGCTTTGATGACTGGTTTTTCCGATCTTGTCTTCTTCTCGGTCATTCTCTCACCGCAGTATGCAAACCAAACTGAGGCCTGGGCTCGTAGACGTGTTTCATTGCGCAGATCACGCTGTCGCAGCAGTGATCGTTCACTTTCTCTGGTTTGCCGGTCTTCTCGTTGTAGTGGTACGCTTTCATTTGCTGAACAAGAGTGAAGTAGCGACTGTCCACCTCAGGATCTGGTATCTTGATGAGGCCCTTCTCAAGACGCCAGCGAGTATGACTGATGAGGGGCATCTTGTCTTTGCTGAAGATGACGGGTACAACGCGCATGCCCATCTTGGTGAGGTCGGCGTTGTCAGCTGCAGCTTCCGAGTCAGGGTAGATCGGATAGGCGCCGAAGTCTTCCTTGATCTCCTGCTTGATTTCGGTGTAGCTGGTTTCAGTCCAGATCCTGCAGTCCCGCAGGATGATCATGTCGCCCTGTTTCTCCCAGAATGTGAGGACTGCTTGACCAACGAAACCCCAGTCGAGCGCCGTCCACTTCTCGGTGAGTGGATCAGCTGCCGGCAGGGGGTATTCTTCGGCCTTCCTTGGATCCACTAGAGCATGATCAATGAGGTCAACCACAACGCCACTCGCGAGTCTGTATGTGCCCCAAACCCTGCCGACTCTCTCAGCGATCTCTCCACCGTATTCGACGCGGATGGTTTGACTGTCAAGAAGAAGCTCGGCCAGCTGCCTCTCCTGCGTGTTTATCCAGGGACATTCCGATTCGGGCCATTCGTGTGCTTCGAACTTGAGTCTCTTCGCATCCTGCCAAAGTCTAACGAACCATTCAAGGTTTACTTCAGCGCTCGCCGTCGATGTCACGATGCGTAGCGGTCTTCGGGAGGCGCGGATTAGTGGCCAAGCCGCGTTGATCAGCGGCATGGGAACGAGAACGGCTTCGTCGATGCTCAGGATGTCCGTGTCGCCACCACGGATTGACTTCGTGCTGGCTGTGAGGACTTCTAGTTTGCCGCCTGCCTTGAATTTGGTCAGAAACCGTGTCGGTTCCCCATCTAATGCGTCAGGGAACAGCTCTTCATTCGTGACGAGAGGTCGGAAGTAATCGTGAAGACGGCTTGCCTGCAAGTATGAGCCAGACAGGTGGAATATGCGGAGCGTCGGGTCCTGCTGAAACAGGTTGGCAAATCCCGTGGCCAAGCAGTCGGTCTTGCCTCCCTTACGATGGACCTTAACGATGATCTGACGAACCTCACCAGGCTCGAGCGGACTGCTTATTCTCCTGACAAGACGGGCCTGTCCAGGAGAGAGCGTGATGTTCCCGTATAGGTAGGCTAGGGCGACGGGATCAACTTGGACTAGGGCTGACCTCGCGTTCCGCCAATCGCTTGATAAATCGTGCGACAACGAGTCTGTCCTCTTGAGGGGTTTCTTCGAAGAGTTTCTTCCAGTCCTGGTCAGACTTGACTACGGTTTGCGCCTGTATGATCTGCAGCGGCGTCTTCTGTATCCAACCGCGCGACTCGAGAAGGATCCTTGTGGTATTGTTGATGGCACCGACCGTGCGCGGATCCAACGGGTTCCCCCGCCACGTCTTCTCGATGAGTGTGCAGAGGAAAGCGTCGAGGCCTTCCCGCGTCTTCAGGTCTGTACCTTCAGGCCAAGGACTAGGCTTCCGTTGTGGATGTCCACGATGGCGATTACTCTTTGGTGCGCGACGTCTCCTTGCGGTCAAATGGTGCTTTGCTCCTGGAGGGCGCTTAGGCTAATGGATCACGCATGAACTCGCTGTAAGGCAATTCTGGACTTGGATCGTTAGTGGTTCTTTGTCTCTCGAGAGACGCCCAAATCAGGACGCCTATTGTGACGCCCAAGATGATCTCGATGACTCCTCCGACCATGCGGCAGATTCGGACGAAGTGATCAGGCCAAAGCGGTTGCATGGGATAGACGAGGATCGAGCCGAAGCCGTCCACGATCATGTAGACGCCGAAGACGATGGCGACTATTCGCAGCTTCATCGTAGTATCCAAGGCCTATTCCTCGAACGGCACGATCAGATTGTAGAGCAGTAGGTTGAAGATCGCCCCGAGCCAATCCGCAAGAGTATCCGTGATCGAGTCGATGTATAGGCTCAGGTAGACTTTCGGATAGAGCGATTCGCTGTACGTCCAGAATTGGTCGATCAGAACGATTGCCGAGAGAATGATGACGAGCTCGATCGCTCGGCCAGTTCTCCCTTTGAGGCCCAGAAGGTCTTTGATGTTCAACGTGACGATGATCGCTGTGATTGAGCCAGCCGCTAGGAAATGCGTGTATTTGTCCATCGTGCCTTGAGGCTGCGGCGAGCAGTAGCCGGGAGTCAGACAAGCGTACCATTGGAAATGTTGCGCGGCAGCGTTGAAGATTATCGCGGTGAGGATGAAGATCGTTGCCCATGCGGACCAGATGAAGTTTGTCCAGAAGACTTGATCAGTGATGTGTCGCCAGCTTTCCCATAGGCGTTTGATCAGGTAGCTCGCCCATGCCCAAACAATCCCCCATAAGAGATATGGCAGGTATGGCCCTGACCCTTCCTTCTGTCCAAAGATAACATCGATCGGGTCGCTCAGGAAATAGTTGATGACCATTCCGAGGTAGTCTTTGCCGGGAGGCATCGGGCCGATCAGCATAGCCCATTGTTGTTCATAGAAGATCGATGCGACCGCTAGCCCTGCTATGATGAGACCCGCGAGGGCTAGGCCTGTCCTGTTGCTTTTGTTCTCACTCAAAACGAGTCACCGTGAAAACGGATTCCGGCTCAGGTCAGCGGGGTGCCAGCCCGCATCATTCCCCGCCGGCCACAGGCACAAGTATCGAAAACTTGGCTCAGCCTCTCGGCGTCATCGCCTTTCGCGAAGCTAGAGGAAGGTTGTTAGAGGAAACGGGATGGTTGCGTTATCCTTCTGAGGAAGCGTCGGATCCTAAGGAATGACTTGTCCTCGGTCGTCGATAGCAGCCAAAGCTTCTCGAACCTCGCCCAATAGGCAGCGTCGAGTTTTGACTTGACGGGAAACAGGGCGTTCTCGCAGTTCACGTTCTCAGCATTGTACGAGTAGTTGTAGCTGCCGGTCTCTACCAAGCGACCGTCCACGATCGTGAACTTGTTGTGCATGATCCCGCCGCTTGGCGAGAGCAGACGCACCTGCACACCACCAGCGACTAAGGCGTCGTGGATCTTCGCCTGTGACCCGTTCGTCTGGTTCTTATCCATGACGACTCTGACGAGGACACCGCTATGCGCTGCCGTGATGAGAGCCTTTGAGACATCTCCATTCGTGAAGCTGTAGATTGCGATGTCAACGGATTTCTTAGCCTGAGCGATGAGGCCAATCAGCTTCGAGGCGACTCCGCCTTTGGGGCTGAAGAGAACGCTCAAGGGCCTCCACCGAGCCAGCCTAAAGTTTCGGCTACGCGCCTAACGGTCTCCCAAATAATTGCCGCGCCGGCTGTGCTTCCCATAACTGCCATGACGACCTTAGCGATTCCTTTGAGGCTGATGTTGAAACTTGGATTCTTGATGGCTGCGATTTGGGTTCCCACGTCCTTGATGCTTGCCTGAATCGTATCATGCGCTCTCTGATTCTCTTCTGAGAACGCCTCAACCTTGCCACCGACGCCGGTAAGGGTCTGATTGATGCTGGCGATCTGTATGGCGTGTTGTCGCAACTGCTCCGCAAAAGTTCCCAGCGTCTCCGCGGTCTTCAGCTCGAAGGCGTGGGTGACAGTGTACCGATCCTCACTAGGATGATTGTTTCTTCTCGCCAATGTCTAATCAGTCTCCGCGTTCAATCGCACTTCGATGTCCCAGCAGTTGATCGTTGTCGGATTCCAGAAGTCGGAGGGCGTGATGTTGTGGACGTCTCGAACGATTCTGATTTCATCGCCTGGGACGACCCGCACTGGTGAGATCTTGGCCAGGTCCTTAAGCCAGTAGTAGTCGTTCGCATGGTAGATGCCCGTGTGTTTGTGAAGGTAGAGATCACCGAGGCAGATCGGGCCGTCGCTTCTATCTACGTAGACTTGCACGTTGCCCTCTAGTTCCGAGCCGCGATCATGGCCGACCCATATTCGACCAGAGATCAACCGCCCTGGCGTCAGGATTTTCCAAACAGCCCACTCTCTCACAGTCTGGTCCGGTTCAAGCGTGAAGTAGGGTAGCGTTGGCCAGAGGATTGTTCGCAAGAACTATCGCCCTTGTCGAGCGAAGTTATCGGCGTTGGCTTTGCTTCCAAAGTACCAGTTGATCGTGCTGCCAGTCGTCGCCAGTAGTGAACCGATGATGAACTGCCAGAAGGGAAGTGCGTTAGGGTAGAGCGCGGCCAGAACGATCGTTCCGAACGTCGCCCCTAACAGACCGAGGGAGATGTAGAATCGGGAGATCTCCCGCGTGGTCGGTGTTGGAACTGGCGGGAGCGGAGGGAGCGCCGCTCCGCACCAGTCGCAATACTTCGCATTGACCTCGTTGACGCGGGTACACTTGACGCAGTTCCTCAGTCGCCTTCACCAGTTCGCGTTTTTCGGTTTGGTGATCGTCACTGAGATGTTGACGCCGATCTTGCTTAGCTTCGCCGTCTTTGTCATTGTCAGTCTATTCTTGCCGAGGCTTGCGTTGATTCTGCGTCTGACTTCTCCGAGGCCCAGATAGCAGATGAAGAACTGTTCCATGCAGCCGAGTTTCGCCATGAACATTCCCCAGAAATCCAAGTTCTGAGCCATAGCTGCTTGCTGGCAAGCCATGTCCTGCGAGTAACAGTCAGTTGGCGCATCAGGGACGCACTTCTGTTGTGCCTCATCCCAATGTTGACCGGACGGGCAAACATGGTCTGGAGGAGTTGAGTTGTCGGGCGCATAATAGGCGTCAGCTTGACCTTGTTGTAGATCGCTTGCGAGCAAGTCTTCAGGATAGTACCCGTAGCCCTTGTCGCCCCAAGGCAGCACGGCGGGGATCAGATACCATGAGTTCTCAAACTTCAGGTATCGTATGCCGTTGATGATTACCACGCCTTTCAGGCAGAGTTCATGATAGCCTTCCAGTGCCTCGTTTGGCTGCGGAAACGGGATGACACCATTCGCTGCATTCATAAACGAAGCGTAGACAGGGATGCCCATGCACATCGGGCCTTTCTGATACATCCATTGTTCAATTTCCTCAACGGTCTGGCATTGTCCGGGCTGCTCAGTCATGTAGTTCTTCGCGTTATCGTATGCGGCTTGGCTTGGCATTTTTCCGTTGTCGGTGTTCTGGTATTTGTCGAGTGAGAGTTCGCATGTGCCATGATTCGCTAGAACTTCCGCGCCCCAAACTGATTCCATGCCTGCCTGTCCAAAAGCTCCATGATCGCTGCGTCCTACATCATAGATGAACTCTTGAGACAGTCGAAGCCAGCTCTGAAGTTTCTTAGCGATGAACCACATTATCACGTAGGCCCAAGCGAAACTTACACATGCGCCAGTTTCCTCTTGATCCTCAATAGTCTCGTTAGGGGGCATTCCATCGCAGAGGTCAAACTCGTTAGGTATCCGAACGAACTTCAGCAGGAATGGAGCGATGCGACAAATCTTGCGCGGCTTCTTCCCACCAAGTGCGTATACGGGATGTTCATGCCCTCTCGACACATGCTTCTTGCATACAGGGCAATAGAGGTGGCTTGGTATGAAGTGCGGAGACCGTGGGCTCAGCGTATGCAAGAGTTTCTTTATCGGATTCAACAATTCAAATCACTAGAATTTGCGAGCAATCATCGGGCTGCTCGCAGACCCATCACGCGAGTCGACTCTCCCATCCACCCGGCCAGCGCCAAGCGACGGGCACGTGACTGTGAAGTTCAGAAAACGGAATGATTCTCTAATGCGTGACTAGGAAGGGGTGACGGTAACGCAGCTTTGGGTCGGATAAGACATCGCCGCTGGAGAGCCCAAGGGCGGGGTAGGTGTCTTTCTTACAGTCGACTTCGCCCACGCTTTCCAGAACATCTTGTTCAGCTTCTGGGTTATGCCATTCTAAGACAAACTCAGTGATGATTTCTCGGGGGGTCTTGTTCGGGTACTCCTTCAAGGTCTCCCTAATTCGACCCTGCGCCTCGCCAAGACTGATAGTTTCTCCCGTGCACCATTTCACGTAGCCGAAAAGACGCAATCGCTCGTCTCGTCTCTGGCCTGCTTCATGAATGATCGCCCAAGCCGGACGGAAATCTTGGTGGCGCGTGGCTTCGTTGAGGGCACGCCTACGCCACATCTTTCTGCGATCTCTTCTCGTATCAACCATGAGCGCTCACCGCAACCAACGAACCACCAAAAGCCGCGCAGAAGTGGCGGCCTCAGCAGCCGCTTACCAATGCCCTAATTCAGAGTCTACAGCAAGTGAGAGAGAAGTCAGGGCGCACATGATTTAAGGTGCGCCGTGTTCTGATTCGGGTGCGAGCTGTCTGACAACATGCCGGGCCTTCTCCAAGGCTGACCCGCGAACAAAATTACTGAGATCCTGCCCTAGCAGTTTGCGAGCTCTATCTATGATTCTCAAATCCTCATCGCTGAAGTTGATCGTTGCACGTTCCGTCAGTGTCTTCTCACGCTTTGCCATGTGATAGATCACCACCTGCAACCGGCAGAATTTTGTCTGCCTTCCTGAACCTGTTTCCGCATTGCGGGCAAACGTACTGCTTCACGTGTAGAGCTGGGCCGTGGGGGTTTCCACGCATATCCCACTCTTTCATGGGCTGCTCAATTTCGGAGCCGCATTTCGAACATTTCTCCACACCACTCACCTCCTCATCGGAATCCCTCGGATCCATCACTCTCGTAGGATGACTCAGCTCCACACCACCTGCAGATGTGGACGTGGGGTCTGTTTGGTCGACGCTTCTGGCAGTGATGCGGCCCTGGCTTCGCTCTCTTGGGGCAGGATCCCCAGCGCCCAGAGCAAGAGTAGCTGCTCATGTCGTTGTGGCCTCCGATTCCGTGGCGCTTGGTAGGAGAACCTGGGCGGTCTTCTCGATGTTTCTCTCCTTCAGATGTATCGTGGTGATGTCGTGCCAGTGTTCCCTCAAGTCGCGTTCTAGGGTTGAGACCTTCCGCTCCAAGGCAGAGACTCGATCCTCAACACTCAAGTCGAACCCTCCGGTTTCTTCGCGCATTTCGGACAAGCCGGGAGCGGCATGTCCTTGTCGGTTTCGAACCAGGTTCCGCAGAAACGGCACTTCAGATTGTAGATGTTGCCGGCTGGTGGAAGTTTCGAGTGCGATAGTTTCTCTTGAGCGGCTATGCTAAGGGGCTCGCCGGATGTCCAGTGAGTAAGCGGTAAGCCAGGGTTGCCGGGGTAGTGGTTGTTAACATACTCGACAAAAGCCGCCCTTGTGAGACCTGTCAAACTAAGATTGTCTCTCGCGGCAAGCACTCTAGCTCTCTTGAGTAGGTCATCCGTCTCTGCTCCTCCTCGAAGCCAGAGCGTTGTCACTTCGACTCTTGTTTGTTTGTTTGTTTGTTTGTTAACATGGTCCGGTTGGTTGGTTGGTTGGTTGGCGGTCATGCGATCAGCTCCAGCGTCGCCCCTTTTGCGTGACAGTCAAGACAGTAGTAGAGTTGCCATTCGGGCATCCAAACGACAGAGTTGCCCTTGCATCTAGGACAAGGCATCTCAAGCAGCCTCCATCTTCTTGAGCCAGTATTCGACCCATCGCCAGCTAGACGCTTGGTGTGCCTTGACCATGCAATAGTAGCGATAATCCCACGAATCCATGTCAAGCAGCCTCCATGGTTGTCGCGCCTTTCAACAGCGCCAAGGTTTTCAGATGATTGTAGAGCAGCTCAAGTTTCTTGTTGACTTCGTTAGGATAGATGAACAAGGGCGCCGGGTAGCCCAACTCGATAATCTTGCTAGCCTTGAACGCATCATGATTGAGTTGAGTCTGCTTCTCATGCCTTGGCCCTTGGACGTCAAGAGGTACGCCTTGGAGCCAGAAGTCATATCGTGCATCTTGGCTGGAGAAGTTGACATTGAGTTCTCGACTGAGTCGCTCAAGGCTCCGTCTGACAGGGCGCTCAAGTTTCGTGTCCTCGAGTTTGCGGGGATGCTTCGGCGTGTACTGGTGAGTCGTCGTCCAGCGAGCGTGAGACATAGCGGTCCGGCTCATCGCAGACGCGCTCCGATGTGGATCTCGAACTCGCCTCGCTCCTTGACGAGTTTGATGAGGCCGCAAATGAAGCGAGCCCTCGGCGCGTTCTTTTGGTAACCATTTCTGAACTCGACCTCATCGAATTGTCGTTCTATACGGGGGCAACCGGGCGGCGTCAAGGTCAGTTGGTCGATCCAATACTCGGACGCGGAGCGATACTCGATCTTCTTAGTCCCCACCACGATCGCGTCGAAATACTCCTTGTAGACGACCAATGAAAGACGGGTCATATCTTCGGGAACTCCTTTATGCGATACAGGTCACCGAGTTCTCTGACGATGCTATCCTTCACGAAGATTGGAACCTTGAGTGCGTCTGCTTGAGCCACCAGGGAGGCGACCCAATGCGCTTCAAGGGGAACTCTTCTGCTCCCCGTCAACTTTCCGACAACGATCCAGTCTAGCAGTTCGCCGAGTTCCTCGGGGATTGAGATCAATCCGAGAAGCGGCTCGCAGGAGAGGAAGAATTTGCCGTCTGAGGGAAGGTCTTCTGCAGCTAGCTTTTCTAAGAGAGGAATTTCGCTCTGTTGAGTGACCGTAACACCAAGCCAAACATTCTCCGGAAAGGTGCTATCGTCAGGAATCCCCTCAGGCGACTTCGTGAGCAACTGAAAGATGACATCGTCAGCACTCGGTTCGCGTATCTTATCGAGAACAGCGTCACGCCAGTCGGGGCGAGTCCACTCGGCGAAGATGTCAGCCACAGAGCAGACGAAGATGAGCCATGTTTTCGGAAAGGCCTTCACGATCCAAGGCTTGCGTCTCGCATTGTCGGTCTCGGTCGGCCCCTTCATGTGACCGATTTCATAGAGACGGTCGGGATGGAATGTTGGCTCAAATGAGCGGTGGAAACGCTCGTAGCCTCGTTTCGCGTAGCAGTACCAACACTCGTGTTTGCATCCGCTCACAGGGTTCGTGGTGAAGTCGCATGTCTCAATCTTGGTCTTGTTCATGGCAAGGTCCTCCCGCAGTTGCCGCACCGCCAATTCCCGTCAGATCCGAGACTGTAGATTGTGGCGTAGCCGCAGTCGTCACAGTGAACCAGCTTCCTACCCTCTTCTGGACCACTCATTAGTCTCCGCACCTCACGCATGTGCCGCAACGCAGGCATTGCCCGTTCTCGAGCTCGCGACCGCAGTTCGGACATGAAGCCATCAGGCCACCTCCTGAATGCAGGCCTGCTCGACGATTTTGACTCGTTCCCGGTAGAACCGGAGGTAATTGTTGGATTGCTTGCGAAGTATTTCCCATCGCAGGAGCGCGTCTATGCCGTCTTCCGCGCCATCGTCCGGCCAGGCGTGGTCTCGAATGAGCGTCTTGATTTTTGCGCCGGTCCAGCGGTCATCTCGGCCCTCATGATTCATGAGCACGACGAGAACTCTGCCGACTGGCGTGTGCGGCTCCGGTGAGACCTCAACTGTGGGACGGGTCTTGCGAAGAATTACTTCCGGAAGTATTTGATCCACAGTCACCGTATCAAGCGGCTGAGGGGTGAAGTCCTGAATCAGCCGGCGATCTGGATAAACGGGTCTGATCTCATGAATGGTCGTCTCGACATGAGTGACCGGGAGCGGTTGCTTGATCTCTTGCGGTTTCGGCTTTGGCTCGAATATTTTCCGGAACTTCTCTATGAACTCGGTGACATCTACCTTCTCAATCTCGGCGGTCTGTACTTTGCGGAAATACTCGCGTGTCGCGTGTAGGGTTTCGCGTTTGCGGAATTTGATTCGTTTGAAGATTTCAGGGTTCTCAGGATGCCAAACATAGGCCTCGCCGTTCTCTAGTTCGCGTAGGCTGTCGTACCACTTCAGGATCTTTGGATCGTCCGGGTGGACAACCGACTCGACCCATGTTCGAACAGCATTCTTGTCGAGTTGATGCAGTATTCGGAGAACAATCAAGCAGTTTGCTTGGGTTAGAACATCCTTATTGAGGACGGCGCTGCGCTGCGTTATGAGGGTGCAGCCGAGGTTCCAGTTCCCGCCTCGACGCACTAGGTCATCTATTGCCCCTGTGGAAACAGCAACATCCCCTGTGAGGCCGCGTTGTGGACACCACATGTCGGCTTCCTCGATGAAGACGTGGCGGACACCGAAGTTCGCGTTCAGACGATTCAACTCATTCACGAAAGTCGCGACGACTCGCCGCTGCATGCCCTTTGAGAGTTCGCTTGTGTCTAGGACCGCGCTGATTCTTGCTTCAAGGATAGCTTTGACCATGAGGCGCAGCTTGTCCTCATCAACGGCTTGCCGGCTGCGGTCGATCTGTTTCATTGGTAGTGGTAGATCCTTGTGTTGGCCGCCGAACACAACTATCGGAAGCCCGTCATGTCCGTCAACACCGACTCGTAGGCCCCACCAAATGCCCATTCCGTCAATGACAACGATCGGAATGCCTGCTTTGATCATCTCTTCTGCGAGGTCGGCTGAATCGTAGGTCTTGCCAGCGCCTTTGATTGCTAAGACGGCGAAGGTCCAAGTGGCGCTTTCAAGAGGCAGCGTCAGGTCCTTCGATACTCGGAGGCCCTCAGTCATTCCCGCTGCGCCTCCTTTGCGTCGTCGAGGATGTCTTGTTCGAGGTACTCGAGGGCGTGCGGCTTGCTGCAGAACCACGTGACCTCCTGCGCAACGCTGACTTCGGGGCGAGGCTGGTCGTCGATGATGATGGTTACGGGTGGGTGGCCAAGTATGGCACCGCATCTTGAGCATGCACGAGTCATTTCTTCTTCGACCTCTTCAGCATGGAGAGCTTCTCCGTGAGACAGCGTCGACAGTCGAGACGTGTCCTCCCGTCTGAGTCTGTCTCCATGACCATCTGAACGCGGGGCCGTTTCTTCTCCTTGTTCCAGACTGGCGACCGTGCCTGGTTTCTCTCAGGCGGACAGCTATTGCAAAATTCAGACAAGACGACTTCTCTGCGGTTGCTGAGAATCATGGTCATTGCGAGCCCTCCAGGATCTTGGCCACATCCTCGAAAAGTGCAGGATTCGGAACGTAGAATCCCGCGGATGATGCAATCGCTCGAGGTTTCCCTTGGCGCATGATGTGGTTTTCCAACGCGTTCTTGCTAGCGATCTCGTTCACGCGTCGATCGACAGACCGCTTCGATGGGCTCTTCCATTCTCGTGGCCAAGTGCCCTCTCGAGTCGCTGCACGGATCTTCTCGAGGACACGGTTGTAGATATCGTGGAGCTCGGCGGGCTTGCGATGTTCGCTAACGTAGCCTCTGATCGCAAAGAAGGCAAGCCACTGCAGGGCTGCGATGTAGTTCTTGTCGTCGAACCATCCTGGAATGAATGTTGGGGTCTGTACGTGGCCTTTCTCGATTGCGTCTTCGACTCGTCGGAGTGTGTTGATCTTGATGGCAAGCCGTCCGAGGTCTTCTCGATCCTCTGTGGTCAGGTTGCCGCAGAAGTCGAAGAGATGTTTCTGACGGAGGTCCGGAACGCTCATAGTGGTCGCGCCTCTGGGAACTGGTCGGTCCTCCCGAGCGTCCTGTCTCCGCGCAACTCGGGCGCAAGAACCCTACCACAGTGGACGCATTTCCAAGTCTCGCCGTAGTCGTGGACATGCCATGCCGACTTCTCAGCCATCATTTCTTCGGCCCCCCGTTTGGCAACGGTGCTCCGTCCCGTCCGGGTTCATTGGAATGAAGATGCCGAGCCGTTCACCTTTCTTCCAGTCAATCTTTCCATCCTTCATCTTGAGGGGAGCGCCGCAGCGATTGCAAGTCCTGATGGTTGTCTCCATCTTGATCTCTCTCTGGAGGTTTTGTTCTCGGCGTATGTCTTGCCGGGTCGGAGTCAAGGGCCCCGTCTGAGTTGGGATTGTGTTTGCTTTCTGAAAGTTCACTGAGAGAACCATCTGATCGAGCGGTTCCAGAAGAGCCTCAAGGACCCTGGTGAGTTTCTCAACAGTCTCTCGACCCTTGGCGAGTTCGGCGGTGGTCTTCTTCATTTCCTCAGCTATCGCGAATGCCGCATCTGCACTACTCATTCTTCCTCAGCTCCGTCGAGGCGTGAGTCCACCATTGCTTTCTCTACGACGACTCGCTCGTCATACTCGGCCTTCTCAGCAGGCCTGGTGATTTTCCGCAGTTTCTTGACGGTGTTCAGTTTCCCGCAGTGAGCGCACTTGACCGTCTCCTCGAAGACAACCTTCTCAGTCTCAGCCAACTATGCGACCTCCACTTCGGCTTCGCCTTGGGGTTGCCATCCTTGGATGCGGTCGACGAATCGGAACATGCCGCGAATCGCTGTCGAGAGCGGCTTTGCCTCGGGTAGGCGTTTGAGAATGACGACGACCCTGACGCGGTCAGGATCTTTCGGCGCCGGTTCATCTGCCGGCTTCTCTACAAGTACAGTTTCAGACAAGACGACATCAAGAAACAGTATAATCTAGGTGTGGCGATCAAAAAGAAATTGGGACCTAATCAGCCGTAGTCTGGCCCCTATTCTTTTGGGGAGTCACGCTCAGGACATCAAGCACGGATCCTTTCAAGCCAACGCGTACCATCGTCATCAGCATGTTCACGAATTGGCTTTGATCAAACTCAGGACTTGCAGCGTACAGTCCCTCAATGAACTCATCATTCTCAGCGGTGGGATACCACTTTCGCCCGGCAGGTTTCTCGGGACGCCCAGCCGGCAAGTCTAATCAGCCTTGAGGTTCTCCTTCTCAGCGAGGGGGTTGTGTAACTGTCCCCCCTTCCAGTCAAGCCATAATGGTTCGGCACAGTGGGGGCAACGAATCGTCTGGTAGCCTCGCTCGCGACCGAGGGCTTCAGCATCCTTGAAGGCTTTCCCATCCGCCGACTTGTCTTTAGGCTCCTTTGCCAGTTCCTTGCCGGCAGGCAACTCAGCGCGGAGTTCACGCCAAGCCTTCAACTCGTAGTCCTGTTTGGGATATTTCTCATAGAACTGAACGCAGCGAGCCAAGTCCCTAAAGTCAATCCCTGTTCGTTTCTCAAGATCTCTGAATGTCTCTGGTTCTTGTCCCCCGCGGACGACAAAGATTTCACGGCCAACATTCCACTTGAAGTCTAGGAGACTGTGCGCAAGGGTATCCTTGCATTTGGCTTTAAGTTCAAGGATTCTCTCGGCAAGTCGCTCAAGCGTGGCCGCGTCAGATGGTAGAGGCAGAGGGGTCGGATCAGGGCTTATCTCCGTAGGTACGGCCTGTTTTGGTGCGTCGGTGATGCTGATTAACTGTTGAACGTGCAACTCATCATGCGGCCCCGGACGAGCAGTACAGACAAACCACTTTCCCACTTCCGGGCGAGGCTTCGAGACGAACGCAGCCATCGGCCAAACAAACATCTTCCCCGCCACTGTGTCGATCTGAAGCTTAACCGAAGCGCTTGTCGGTTGAACGCTGGTTATTACGCCTTGATACTCTTTGTCAGTCATGTGTCATCAGTTCCTTCCTTGGCCTCGGCGCCTTTCATCGTCTTGTCGACGAGTTGCTTGGCCTTGGGAGATAGTACTGGGAGTATCGGATTCTTCTCCTGCATCAAGTCCATCGCGTTCGCAGCTTCTTGAACAGCTTGTCCTGGATCGAAACTCGGCTCTAGCCCGGTCAGGTGTATGATAATCTCGTTCTTGGCGTAGCGGCCATCAGTCATGCTTACAGTGATTTCCTTCTGTCGTAGGACGCGGCGTGTTACAATCATGGTCTTCGCAAACTCTTCGTGACTCATTGGTGCATCACATCCCCATGCAAGCCAAGTTTCCACAGTGAACTATCGTATTCGCAGGTATCACAGTGAACGCTTAACCATTGGCGACCTGCGTATCCCGCCACTTGCCAGCCGCCTGAATGTGGGTACAAGTCTATCTTGTCAGGTAACGGTGCGCCGCATCCGGCACATGGACGGTCCTTAACAAGTAATTCAAACTCACGTAGGGTCCTCATGGGCATGGATGGTTCATCTCCCACTCGATTCTGTAGGCCTTGTAGAATGCGCGGGTTCGGACGCCTTCCTCTTGCTTCTCAATCTCAGTCATCTCAATCACCTTGTATACGTTGTTTGTATACATTGTTAACAAAAGGTATATAAGGGTTGTGTATACGTATTGTTGCCAAGGCGAAAGGAGATGGTGCTAAGGGGAGAGACCCAAATGTACAAGTCCGATGGGCGACACACAATCTACATCCCAGCCGATCTCGTCAAGGACTCAGTGTTTCCGTTCACAACGGAGGACAGACTCACGATTCGGCTAGATGGCAAGCGTTTAGTCATCGAGAAGGCAGGCAAAGACGGCTAAGACTTAGGTCCTAAGGCGACCGTCCACGCAAAGAGACCCGAACGAAACTGCTTTCTCAGCGAAACGCCCAATCCAGAAAGTTCTTTGTATTCAATGCGTCTTCTGCCTTGTTGGCTCGAAGGGACGCCATAATGGATATTGACGAGAAAGAGTTCGCGATTCCATTCTTCAAAGAGTTAGGGTTCGTGAGACGTCGC
>Ga0187850_10000825_pt1 | contig 37794 bp, 27 predicted proteins | sample June2016WEW_4_15_FD_132436 | JGI IMG/M metagenome (GOLD analysis project Ga0187850, IMG submission 132436) | Peatland microbial communities from SPRUCE experiment site at the Marcell Experimental Forest, Minnesota, USA - June2016WEW_4_150 | ecosystem: Environmental > Terrestrial > Soil >...
CGGCGCGCCGCCCTTTGCGGTCCAGCTTGCGCAGGCGGCCCAGCAGCCGTTCCACGCCGATGAAATTGCGCTCGGGGTGCCGCGCGGCGTATTGCGCCAGGAACGACCCATCCCCGCTGCCCAACTCGACCTCGAGCGGCTGGGGTTTGGGAAAGAGCTTTGCCGGCTCGAGGCGTTCGAGGATGGAGGCCAGCGGGTAAATCAGGCTCGGGATTTCGGGCCTTGAAACCGGTTCTGATTGCATAGAACAAATCGGGGAAAACGTCCGCCTTCATAGGTCTTCGGCGTTCCAGTTGCCGGGACCGGACCCCTGCAAAATGGTCGGGGCGGTGAGATTCGAACTCACGACCTCTTGTACCCGAAACAAGCGCGCTAGCCAGGCTACGCTACGCCCCGAACCTGGGCAAGAGAAGATGCCGAATCTGCCAAGCATTTGCAACCTCGAAATTGGAAAAAATGGGGTGATGGGCGCATGGGCGAGTGGTTGGTGCGACGCCGGAGCGCAGAGCTCCGGCTCTGCGCGGTGAGTAATGCATAATCGCCGCGCTGGTTCGCCGCTCAGCGCGAGGGCGAGGAGGCGACGGCTTCGGCGACCGCCTCAGCCAGCACCGCCAGTCCCTCGCGGACGGCCTCGGCGGGGATCGTCAGCGGCGGGGCGATTTTCACGGTTTGTCCCCAGGCGCCGACCGGGCAGAAGAACAGGAGGCCTTTGTGAAAGCAGCGTTCGACGACGTCGTGGGCCAAATCGGGGTTCGGTTCCTTTCTGCCGGGCCGGGTCATCTGGAGGCCGGCGACCAGGCCGCGGCAAGTCCAGCGGCCAACGACCTCCGGGTGGCGCTGTTGGATGACGGCCAGGCCGGGGGCGAGGAGCTTTTCCATGCGGGCGGCGTTGGCGGTGAGGTCCTCGGCTACGAGTTTGCGGAGATTGGCCAGGGCGGCGGCGCAGCAGACGGGATTGCCGGAGTGGGTGCTGGTCATGGAGCCGGGGGGGAACTGGTCCATGATTTCGGGGCGGCCAATGACGGCCGAGAGGGGAAGGGAACTGGTAATGCCTTTGCCGCAACAGATCAAATCGGGCGTTACGCCATAGTGCTCGAAGGCCCAAAACTTGCCGGTGCGGCCGAAGCCGGACTGGACCTCGTCGAAAATCAAGAGGGCGTCGTTCGCCCGGCACCAGTCGGCCAATTGGCGGATGTAATCCACCGGGGCGAAGTCCGGGCCGACGCCCTGGTAGGTTTCGAAGATGACGCCGGCAACGTGCTCCGGTCGCAAGCCTTTTTCCCGGAGCGCCGCCAGGAAAAGGTCGAAGCTGGTGTCCACGGTCCAGTAACCGTCCGGGAAGGGGACCTGGACGATGGCGGGGTCCTGGTTGACGATCCAGCTTTTTTGGCCGGGCATGCCGCCGGCCTGCTGGGCGCCGAGGGTGCGGCCATGGAAGGCGCGTTCGGCGCCGACCAGGCCTATTTTCCTGGGGCCGCCTTGGCGCAGGCCGCGGGCGCGGGCGAGCTTGAGGGCGCATTCAGTCGCTTCCGACCCGGTGGTGAGCAGGAAGACTTTGTCCAGCCCCGGCGGCGCGAGCCGGACCAGTTCTTCCACCAGCTCGGCGCGTTCTTCGCTGGGGAACACGTAATTATGCAACAAACCGCTGTTGACCTGCTCGACGATGGCGCGGCGGACCTCGGGCGCGCTGTGTCCGCAATTGGCGACCAGGACGCCGCTGCTCCAGTCCAGCCAGCGGTTGCCGTATTTGTCATAGACGAAAATGTCTTCGGCCCGGTCCCAAACCAGGGGGGGCTGTCCCCGCATGGATTGGGGCTCGCACCGGCGCAACCGCTCCAGCGTCGGCAGCGAGTCCGGGTGCGGGAGGGAGGTGACGATGCGCCGGTAGGGGGTTTCGACCTTCGGGACGGAGCGCGGTGTAAGGCTGAATTCTTTGCCCATAGTGCAGACTGGGGGAGCAAATCAGGCGTAGATCGCCGCCATGCTAATCACTCAAATCTAAATCGCTTTCTCATAAATCCGCTCGAAGACCTTGCCCTCGCCGGCGCGGTTGGGGTCGACAATGGTAATGCCGTCCTGGCCGAAGCGGGCGGTGACGGTGGCCCCCTTGCCGGCCTGCAGATACTGGAAATTCAGGTCCCGCACCAGGCGGGCGGCGTGGATGACAGCGACCGTGATGCGGGCCTGTTCGGCAGTCGGGTAAAGATCGGCCACGCTCTGGGGGCTGGCGCCCAGGAATTTCACCCGGCAAATCGCCGCCAGTCCCGCCGTCAGGCTGTCCACGCCGTAGCCGACGTAGGCTTGCGTGCCGTCGGGCCGCTGGACGTCGCGGGTGAAATGGTTGTTGGCGGTGCGGCTGCCGCCGCCCTGGTGCCACCAGCGCAGGCCGCGGTATTGCTGGTCGCTCTCGACCTTGCCGTGGGCGCCGACGATTTCGTGGCCCTGGTTGACCGGTCCCTCGAAGTCGGGCGGCGTGATCCAGTTGTTGAGGAAGTAGATGCTCATGCCGTTGTCGAAATCCACGCGGACTTGCACGGCGTCATAGGCGTTGATGCCGTCGCGGACCAGGCGTTTCTTCTGGCCCACGGCGGAGAGGGAGACGGGTTTGCTCTGGTAGTAGTGGCAGAACAAATCCACCCAGTGGGGCCCGACGTAGGTGAAGGGGTCGCTGTGCTCGACCCATTGGAAGGTGCTGGTCGAGAGGGCCAGCGGTTCCTCGAGGTAGGCCACGCCGTAGAGTGGCTCGCCGAGGCGATGGCGGAGGTCATCGCGAATGCGCAGGTGGTCGGGGTCGTAACGCTTGTGCATGTCCACGGCGACAATCCGGTCGTGGCTTCGCGCCAGCTCAATAATCCGGTCGGCCTCGGCCAGCTCGAGGCACATCGGTTTTTCGGTGAGGACATGGGCGCCGGCGTTGAGGGCCGCCAGGATGACCTCAGTGTGCAAATGATCCGGCGTGGCCACGGCCATGACGTCGAGGTCGGGAAAGTCGCCCAGCACTGCCAGCCACGGCTGCTCGCCCCAATAGGCCCTGGGGGCGTGGCCAGTCCGGCCCTGGAAGTCGGCCTGGGCGCGGCGGGCGGATTTTTCTGTGCGCGTGGCCAGGGCGACAAGCTGGAAGCGGATGGGCGCCAGGTCCCGCGCCCAGGCATCCAGGCCCAGGCGCCCGAGTTGCGGGCTGATGCCGTGCCGCTGCAAATCGGCATAGGCGCGGGCATGGACGTCGCCGCCGAACATGCCGGCCCCGACCAACGCGAGTTTGATGCTGCCTTCCATCGTGGTGGGATTTCTATCCCTTAGGGCGGCGGAACTGCAACTAAAATCATGGGCAACGCAGTTTATACTTTGAACCGGGGACCTTGGAGCTATGATGGCTTGGGATGCTGGGAACCATTCTGAACGTGGCGGGAATTCTGATTGGCGGCCTTGCCGGCCTGAGCCGGCGCCGGGCACTGTCGCCCGCCGCCGAGTCGAATTTAAGAGTCATCCTGGGGGTCTTCACCGTCTATTACGGTTTGCGGCTGACGTGGCTGAGCGTCGGGGGTTCGTTCGGGCAGGTCCTCAAGCAGGTCTTCATCGCGGTGCTGGCTTTGAGCCTCGGCAAGCTGGCGGGCCGGCTCTTGCGCCTGCAGGCGATGTCCAATCACCTTGGCCGGAGGGCGCGCGAAAGGATGGGGGCGGCCAGAGCGGACGACCCGCGCCGGCTGAGCGAGGGTTTCAAGGTGTGCGCGGCGCTTTTTTGCGCGGCGCCGCTTGGCCTGGTGGGGGCGGTGCAGGATGGACTATCACAATATTTCTATCCGCTCGGGGTCAAGGCGGTGATGGATGGGCTGGCGACCATGAGTTTTGTCTCCGTGTTTGGCCGTGGGGTGATGCTGTCGGCGCTGCCGGTGCTCGCCCTGCAAGGCACGCTGACCCTGGCGTGCGGGCAATTCCTGAAACCGTTTTTGGAGGCGCACAGCCTGCTGGATTCGGTGAACGCTGCCGGCGGGCTGCTGGTCTTCGCCGTTGCCCTGGTGATCCTGGGTTTGAAAAAGGTCGAACTGGCGGACTACCTGCCGAGCCTGCTGTTTGCTCCGCTGCTGACCTGGTTGTGGAAGTGAAGTCAGGGCGGCCGAGCGGCCAGCAAACTTTGGACTGCTCCCCGCGGTCGGGCGCATCCCGACACTGCTACCAATTCCACTCTGCCCGCGCGTAGCGCGGCATCTTTCCGCCCCGGAGGGGCGGCGAGATAGTAGCCCAGGGCAAGGCCCGCCCCGCTCCGGGCGGGACGGGCCGCCGCCCTGGGTAAAGCGGAAAAACGGATCACCCCCCTCCCATCCCGCCTTGGCGGGATGGGAGGGGGGAAGGGGGGAGGGTTTCCGCCCGCGCTTGGAGGCAGTGTCAGGATGCGCTCCCCGCGGTCCGAGGCAATCCCTGCTGTGTTTTCCGGGTCTTTGCTGGCCCGAAATGGGGTTAAGACCCCATTGTTGCCGCCATACTGATAATCCAAGTTGATAACATGCAATACAGGCTCACCTCGCCAACACTGGGCGCTTCGGGTCTCGATGCCAACCCCAACTTTAACGTCGTTATCGCCTACGAAGATTTCGAAGCGGGCAAGCATGCCAGGAAGACTTATGATTTCCTGGTCGAGAACCTCGGTCGGGAATTGCAGTTTACCAACCAGATGTGGAGGTTCGACGTGCTGAGCATCCCCAAGCTCCGGGAGTTGGCGGCCACCGGCGCGGCCCAGGCGGACCTTATCGTCATCTCCAGCCACGGGAGCGGCGAATTGCCGGGGCCAGTCACGGCCTGGATTGAGTCCTGGCTGGGGCGGCAGTGCCATGGCCTGGCCCTGGTGGCGCTGTTCGACTGCCCGCGCGAGGAGTCGCAGAAGACCCGGGCGGTGCGAGCCTACCTTGCGGGCGTTGCCAGCCGGGGCGGGCTGGAGTTTTTTGGCCAACCCGATGACTGGCCCGGCCGAAGGAACAGAGGAGGCCCCCTGCTGTTTCAGGCCAATCCTGACCTGGGCGGAAGGAGCCTGCCCGCCCTGGCTGGCGTGGCGCAGGAGGGCCCCCGTTTTCCGCGCTGGGGAATCAATGAATAGGGGCGCCGAGCCAAAGGCCCGGTGTCAGGCGCGGAGGGCGCGGGCGGACAGGCAGAGCGCCACCCGGTTCGCGCGCTATGACCGGTGAATTGGGTATTGGGTATTGGGTATTGGGTATTTGCCATCTCGGCGGCGCTGGCCCGCGTGGCGGTGACAAATGGCCAATGCGCAACGCTCAATTTTCCCGGTACCGAGGCGCGAGGTGCGCCACCCCGCCTCCCTCGGCCTGCGCGAAGATAAAAAGCCGGAAGGAGTGGTGCGGCAAAGACCTCACTGAGAGCGGCTGGGCTACTGCTTGCGTTCCGCTATATAGGCAGGGCTCGGCGTCGGCATCGGGTAGATGGCGCCGAGTTGCTCGTCCTCGCGAATGCGCGCCAGGATCTGCTCACGAATGCCGCTCTTGCCGTTTCGTAACTCCACGGGAAGGTTATTAATCGCGCAAAAGCGTGAGATCTCCCCCTTCGGTCTGGTGAGAAGCATGTCCAGCTTCTTGGTCGCGCGTCCCTCTTTGTACTCGGCCAGGATCTCCCCGTATAGGGTCTTGCAGCCGGCTTCGGACAAAGGTGCTTGGCGTGGCTTCGGGACCGTCTTTGAAGGTGCGCTCGCCAGCCGGGCCTCAATTCGTTCCACCGCTTGTCGGACCATCCTGCATTCTTGCAGGAGTGCCTCTAAAACCTCTCGGCGTTCCATATCACACGATCTTTTCTATTGCTTTAAACAGGTTCACGAAGTCGCTGGTGTACTGTTGTGCCCATCCCCCAAAGTGGATTGCCCTCTTCACGTCGACCCGGTCCGGGACATAGTTCTCCAACCAATGTACGTTGAACCCGTCTTTTTGCGACTCTTCGCAAACAGCTCGGCAACGGTCCATGTACAGGCGAGTTTCGCGAAACAAGCCGGTGTTTGTCCGGTAGCCCGCCTTGTTCATGAAAACCCCGATTGTGGGCACGGGAAATGGCTCAATCCGCAGTTTCAGGTGTCTGAGAATCAAACCGAAAAGCAGCGTGGGATAGTTCGCAGTCGCGGCGGCAACATTTGCAAGGCACCAGGTTACGGTGGTCTTTCCAACCCCGCCCTTGAAATTAATAGTGGCGACAGTCGTTGGCTGCATGTGGGCATTAAAGCCGAAGGTTGTCAACCTTGCCAAGGCAAAAAAGGCGCCGCCACATGGCGCTATTCGGCGGCCAAGCGCACGTCGGGGCTGTTCCACGACTGCACAGGTTTTGTGGCCGGGATGGATTTTGCCCTCGCCAGCGCCAAGCTGCTGATTACACTTTGGGCCATGACCAGCGTGCGTTTAGGCCTCATCGGTCTTGGCAACATCGGCCAGCATCATGCCGGCTATTTGATGGCGGGCAAAGTCAACCGCGCCGAGTTGGTGGCGGTGGCCGATGCGGTGCCGGCCAAACTGGAGAAATACAAAGCCTTGAAGGTGTTCGCTGACGGGGAGGAACTGCTCCGCTCCGGCCTGGTGGACGCGGTCGTGATTGCCACGCCGCATTACCAGCACACGACCCTGGGGATCGCGGCCCTCGCCCGGGGCCTGCACGTGATGGTGGAAAAGCCCATCTCGGCGCACAAGGCGGACGCCGAGCGCCTGCTGGCGGCGCACCGGCAGAATCCCCGGCTGGTCTTCGCTGGCATGTTTCAACTTCGCGCCGAGCCGCGTTATTTGAAGATGCAAAAGCTGCTGCGGAGCGGCGAACTGGGCGAGTTGGTGCGGATGAACTGGATTATGACCGACTGGTTCCGCACGGAGGCCTATTACGCGAGCGGCGGCTGGCGCGCGACCTGGAAAGGGGAGGGGGGCGGCGTGCTGCTCAACCAATGCCTGCACAACCTCGATGCCCTGCAATGGCTGCTGGGCATGCCCGCCCGCGTGCGCGGCTTCTGCCAGCTTGGCCGGTTCCACCGGATTGAGGTCGAGGACAACGTCTCGGCTTACCTCGAGTTCCCCAACGGCGCCACGGGCGTCTTTGTTTCCTCGACCGGCGAAGCCCCGGGCACGAACCGGTTCGAGGTCGTCGGCACGCGCGGCAAGCTCCTCCTCGAAGGGGACCGACTGCGCTTCACCCGCAACGAGACCGACATGCTCGAATTCAGCAAGACCGCCCAAATGGGCTTCGCCAAGCCCGAGGTGTGGCAGGTCGAGATTCCTTTCGAAAACGCCGCCAACAGTCACGCTGTGCTCATGCAGAACTTCGTCAACGCCATCCTCGAGGGCGAGCCCCTGATTGCGCCCGGCGAAGAAGGCATCCATTCGGTGGAGTTGGCCAACGCGATGCTCTATTCCTCGCTGGTGGGCCAAACCGTGGAGCTGCCCCTGGACGGCGCGGCCTACGAAAAGAGGCTCAACCAGTTGATCGCCGAATCGAACCTCGAAAAGAAGGTCGTGGAAGTCTCGAACGAAGATTTCACCAAGTCGTTTAACCGGTAACCCTCAACCCTCCTCCTCCATGATCTTTACCGGTATTGGCGACGAAGGCGCCAGCAGCATAGACGGCCAAATCCAGGCCACGCGCGAACTCAATTGGCAGTGCCTCGAGATGCGGGGTGTGGAAGTCCCCGGCTTCGCCAAGGCGAATTTTCATGACCTGCCTGACGCCGCCTTCGACCTGGCGCTCCGGAAGCTGGAATCGGCCAGCGTGGGCGTCTATTGCTTCGGTTCGACCATCATGAATTGGGCCAGGCGAGTCGAGGACCCCTTCGAGCTCACCCTGGGCGAGGTCAGCCGCGCCATCCCGCGCATGGCGCGCCTGGGCGCCAAGTTCGTCCGCATCATGAGCTTTAAGCCGGGTGACGACGAATACAAGACCCCCACAAAGGTCTTCCGCCGGGTCAAGGAGGTGACGGACCGGTTCTTGGACGCCGGTCTGCAGCCGGTGCATGAAAACTGCATGAACTACGGCGGCATGAGCTGGCAGCACGCCCTGGAATTGCTCGACCGTTGTCCCGGCCTCAAGTGGGTCTTCGACACCGCCAACCCCCTCTTGAACCCCGACCGCTCCAAACCCAAGCCCTGGCCGAGGCAGGACCCCTGGGAATTCTGGCTCCACGTGCGCGACCAGGCCGTCCACCTGCACATCAAGGATGCCGCCTGGAACCCTGCCAGGAACGACGCCGACTACCACTGGCCCGGCCAAGGGCAGGGCCGGGTCCGGGAGATCCTCAAAGACGCCCTCGCCCGCGGTTACGCGGGCGCCTTGTCCATCGAGCCCCACATGGTGAGCGTCTTCCATGACGCCCAGGCCAAAACCGCCGACGAGACGGCCTTGCGGCAGAACTATGTCGAATACGGCCGCCGGCTCGAGGCCCTGGTGGCGGACATCAGCAAGGAGCAGAATCCTTGAGCCGCGCTTCGGCTCGGCCGATATGCCGCCCCTGAGGCGGGAGCTTTGGAGAGTGGGCCGGCGCCCTACGCGGCCAAGGCGGCGTCGGTGGCCGTGGTTTTTGCTGTTTGACCGTCGCCGCGGTTCGCGCTATGCGGAGGTCATGGACCGCGAGCTGATCCGCCAGCGTTTGAAGGGACAAGGTCCCTTCGTCATTCGCACCTCTGATGGCAAGCAATTCTCCGTGCCTCACCCCGAATTCGTTCTGGTCGGTCGCCATAACCTCGTCATTGAGCACCCGAAAGGCATGTTGGACATCGTCGATCCACTTCACGTCGTCTCGATTCGGCCGGCGCCGCGTCGAAAAGCGGCCTAGGGCTGACTCGGCTGCGTCCCGCCTTGGTCGAGAATCCAATTAGTGCTTGATTGCTGAAATAAGCGATGTACTGTCCGTGTTATTGGATGGGCGGCGTTTCCGGCCCGACGGGCCGGTAGAGCCCAGCCCAGGGCTGAGGCCGGCAGGCCGAGGCCCTGGGATGCCGTTTACAAAACCAAGCGCGCCCTGAAGGGGCGCCAAAACCACAAACCCATGCCACAATCGCTTGCCAAGATCTACACACACCTCGTCTTCTCCACCAAACACCGGGAGCCTCGCCTAACCGATGACCTCCGGGCCGACCTGCATGCCTACATGGGCGGGACGCTTCATGGTTTGGGCTGCCACCCTATCGAAATCAACTCTGAGACCGAGCACATCCATGCGCTTTTTCTCCTCGGGCGCACGATCGCCTTGAGCGACGCAATTGGGCAACTCAAGACCAGTTCCAACGATTGGCTGCGCGGGCAGGACGTTCGGTTGGCGCAGTTCTACTGGCAAGGAGGCTATGGCGCATTCTCCGTAGGCCAGTCGGGGGTTGACGAGCTTCGCCAGTACATTCGGAATCAGCGTGAGCACCATAGGCAGGTTTCTTACCAGGACGAATTCCGGGCGTTTTTGCGCCGTTATGAAATCCAGTACGACGAACAATATGTATGGGATTGAGGTCTGTAGCGCCCTTACAGGGCGCGGGGCGGGCGGTGGGAACGAGGCCCCAGGGCATCGGCCTGCCGGCCTCAGCCCTGGGCTGGGTTGTGGCGGCCCGTTGGGCCGCGACGGGGACCGCGAACGGCGACGCATTCCATCGCTTTTCATTGCAGTCTGACACTAGCAGCGACGACGGGAATCTGGTTCGACCTGCTCACCCGTAGCGCGGTGGTGTCGATCTTGACTTCGATGAGGCGGACCACTCGGCACCTGCCGGTTGGGCTCACTCGTAGTGGCCGTTCCAGGTTTTCACATCCAATTCCAGGCCCTTGGGCGTGAGTTGCCAGATGCCGTGTCCGACCTTTTCCGGCGGCTCACCGTATCCCCGGCTCTTGGCGCGATCCCAGGCGAATTGGAACTGTTTTTTCCATGCGGGGATACCTTCTCCAACAGGGTGTTGGTAGTGTTGGTCGAAGAGGGTCTTCTTTCTTCGATAGGCCTCAGCTTCGGCTTCTGGCTTGCGAACCCTGCCTCCAAAGGCTTGGAGGATTTGCACCAGAAGAACGTTCCAATCCCTTGTGCGAAGCTGGCCGCTTGACTCCTGGTCTGGACCGGCCACATCCGGTGCCCAATGCTCGATCGACCTCTCCTCCGCCTCTGAAACGGCGAGGCCGAGCTTGCGCTTCAGATACGCCTTGGTAGCGACGCGGGCTTGCCGGTTTGCGACAACCGAGTTGGCGACCATGCAAACGTTCTCCCACTCGCGGTTTCTCTTGCTCCAGTTCACCGCCTCGAGGCCTGCCAGGCGGTCTTTCCAGTCCGACGGGTGGTGCTTCATAAGTTCGGCGCCCACCCCGCCGAGCGCGCGGAGCACAACCGCATGCGTCGAGATGTTCTCCTGCCGAAGCTCGATCGGCCGGATTTCCCGGTTTTTCACTTTCTTCCACTCCGGCATGAAACTCGACACAGCGGTCCAGTAGTCAGCGGCCGCCTCAACCATTTTATCGAAGCCAATCTCCGCATCCTCTGTCTGGTCCGCCAGGAGTTCCTTTGTCGCATCGTAAAGGGAGTAAAGGGTGAAGGCCTTTTCCGAGCGGATAGGCAGCGATTGATTCTCCTTGTCCACCATGCCCTGAAAGACAGGAACTCGTTCGCAGACCTCCTTGATCACTTGGGCGAGGACATCACGGTGGTCCATCAGGATGTTAGTCGGGTTGTTCGTTTTGACCACCCATTTGTTCAGGTCGCTGAACATCTGCTGCACTCGCTCCTTGCTTTCGTAGGGAAAAAGGAGCACGGATATGGATTCCTCCCCGAGGGCCGGGTTCTCCTTTATCGCCTGTGCAATTGCGGCGCAGCGGTGCTGCCCGTCATTGATGACGAAATTGGCGTCCTCAAAGTCCATTTCCAGAAAACCAAGCCCGTCGGAGTTGACCGGCTCAAACCGGACCTTGCATTTGTATGAGGCGGTAATTGAGGAAAAGAGGTAGCCGTCCTCGTTGTCCAGCATATATCTCGCGATGTCCGGTATGCGCTTCCTGTTCAGTACCCGTTGCTCTCGCTCGTCGGGCGTGAATTCGATCCAGTCCCTGAATGTGAACATCTTGGGGATCGCGGAGAGTTTCATTATGCAGGCGTAGTAGGTACGCTGCCCAATAGCGGCCTCCATGGCCGGGAATCTTACTTTCATTTTGCCTTTCTGGAGCTCTGGTTTGTTTGACGCCGTTTCAGAGCGAACATCGCTCACGCGGCCTTTGGCCAAGCTCGACGACCATAGCTTCGGCTATTCCCCCGGGAATGTCAAGCCTGCGGAGGGAGAAAGAGCAACGGCCAGAAGGAAAAATTGGGGGGCGCTGTCGGCCCGGCGCCTCTCCATGCGAGGAATTCGGCGCCCAAAACGTCCCGGTTTGGGCCTGCAAACCGTCCGGATTGTAATACGCTTGCGGTATGCCAACCGATTTGAAAGTGGTGACGGTAAAGTTGCCAAAGTCAGATTTGCGGCGTATCCCCCCGGGGGAAACGCGCAGTGAGTTCATCCGGGCTGCGGTGTCCGAGAAACTGGCCAGACTGGGTTGTCCACCGTGGAAGCCAAAGACGCCGCTGGGAAGGAAGCTCTTGGCGTTGAGCGACCGCTTTGACGGTGAGCGCTTGGACGCGGAGGCGATAGCTCAGGAACTGCGTGAGCGTCGCGGGGGACTGGCTTGAAAACGTTCACGCAGCGAGCTGACGTTCGCAGCGAGCCCAAAACGGCCATCCCACGCCGCCGCCAGGAACTCAACAGCTATAGCGGAAAATAATACCAAGCGCTACACAATTAAGCCCCAAACGATGCGCTGTATTGGCCACATTGGCTGCATTGGCCACATTGGCCATTTTCTCGAAAAATAACCGCCTCATCCGTTAGCCGATTTGTGAAATGGCCCGCTACGCCGCCAGCGCCGTCTCGGTGGAGGGCGCCGGCTCCTTCTTTGCGGGCGGGCGGAAGAACAGGGCCAGCGCGATACCGGCCAGCGTGGCGATGGCCAGCGGCACCAGGAACAGGCCGTGGAAGTCCACCACGCCGTTCTGCTTGAAGACGCGCTGGATGAGCGGCGGACAGACGAAATTGGCAACCAAATTGCCGAGGCCCAGGATCACCACGTTGAACAGGCCCTGGGCGCTGGCGCGCACGTCTTTGGGGAAATACTCGTCCACGAAAATATAGACCGTGCTGAAGAAGAACGCATAGCAGAAGCCGTGCAGCAGTTGGACCAGGATGATCGGAGCCGGGGCCGGCCAAAAGGCATAGACGGCGAAACGCCCAATGTGTGCGAGAATCCCAACTAGCATCGTCGTGCGCCAGCCGAGCCGCTTGAGCGCGAGACCCAGGATCAGGTTGGCAAATATCTCGGCCACCTGGCCGATGCTCATAATCGGCATGGCCCAGTTGCCGGCAATGCCCACACCCCCCGCGGCGGCCGGCGTGACCAGGAAAATGTTGGTCCACTGGAAGTAGGCGTAAAGCACGAAGGCGACCGTGGCGCTTACGAGCCAGAGCACCAGGACAAAAGGCTGCCGGAGCAGCTTGATCGCCTCCAGCCAGGCGAAGCGGTCCACTCCCTGCTCCGCTTTCTTGGGAGGCGTGTGCGGCAGCGCCAGACTGTAAGCCGCCAGCACCAGCGACGCCAGGCCAGCCACGAGGAAAATCCAACGGCTCCCGTGCTGCAGCGCTTCACCGGTCAGCCCGGAGCCCAGCACCGTGGAAAGCCAGTTCACCACCCCCGCCGGGTTCGCAGCGTGGACTTTGTTCCAGTCCACGAGGATGAAGGCAAAGGGCCAACTGGCCAGGACCCAGCCCACTGAACTGCCCACCCGCACCAGACCATACTCCTTCTGCGGGTCTTTCAGGTGCGCGAAGGCGATGGAATTGACGATGGACAGCGTCGGTACGTAAAGCAGGCAGTGCACAAACATCAGGCCAAGAAAGGGCCAGAACGATTTCGTGAACGTGAGCAGAAGCAGCGCCAGGCCGCCCACCAGGTGACTGAAGGCCAGGAACTTCTCGGCGGCAAAATTACGGTCGGCGAACTGGTTGCTGAAAAACATGCCGATCACCGCAGCAATAGGAAAAGCATTGAGAACCCAGGCTTGCTGCCCCGGCGAAAAGCCCAAGGCGGGCAGATAGTTGTAAATCAGCGGCAGCCAGCAGCCCCAGATGGCGAATTCCAGCGCCATCATGAGGAACAGTTTGGAGCGGATCGTAATATTCATGGCTCAATTGCCCGCGAGCATAAGCGAGACCGGACGGAGAGGCAAGGGGAGATCCAAGTGGAAAATCCGAAGGCCGTAGCGGCACTTTGGGGAGTGCCGCTGTTTGACAGGAGCGCGGATGCCTTCATGCGGGCGGCAGCGGCAGTGGGGCCGGCGTCCCGCCTGCCGGCGCGGGCGTCTCGCCCGCGTTGGTTTCAAGCGCGAGACGCCCTCATGGCAGGCGGGACGCCGGCCACACTACAGGCGGGACGCCGGCCCCACTACCCCGCGATTCATGGGCCGGGAGGCGGGCGCTCCGGTGCTCGACGTGGGGCCCGTGGGTGTGTATGTTCTGGGCATGCGCTTCGGAATGAGGGATTTGCCGCCGCTCATCCTGGCTTCCGGCTCGGCGCGCCGGGCGGAGCTGCTGCGACAGTTGGGGCTTGATTTCAAGGTCGTGCCCAGCCGGGTCCCTGAGATTCATCGGGAGCAACTGACGGCGCTGGAGGTTTCGCAGCTCAACGCGTATCGCAAGGCCCGTTTTGTGGCCAAGAAGCACCCCGATGCCCTGGTGTTGGGGGCCGACACGCTCGTGTGCCTGGAGACTGCGCTGCTGGGCAAGCCGGCGGACCTGGCGGCGGCGTATCGGATGTTGGCACAACTGCAAGGCCGCACGCACCAGGTGGTCACGGCGATCTGCCTGCTGCATTTGCGGGAGCGCCGCCAGCGGGTTTTCGCCGAAACGACGGCGGTGACCTTCCGCCAGTTGGACGCCGTCCAGATGCGGCGTTACCTGGCGAGAGTGAATCCGCTCGACAAGGCCGGGGCGTACGCCATTCAGGAGGAGGGTGACCTGATCGTCGAAGCGATAGCCGGTTCCTACTCGAATGTGGTGGGTCTGCCGATGGAACGACTGGAGAAGGAACTCAAGCTGTGGGCGGCGGGGGTGTGACGGGCGGCTTCGGCCGCGAGGACGCTTCAACGTTTCAACGCTTCCAGGCCAGCCAACTCCTGCCACAACAAGGCGCTGGTCAACTGGCCTTTGGCGAAACAGTCGAGGTCGAATTTCTCGTTGGGGGAATGGGCGTTGTCGTCGGGCAGCGCCAAGCCGAGCATGAGGGAGTCGGCGCGGAGGCAGCGTTTGAAGTCGTTGACTATGGGGATGGAGCCGCCTTCGCGGAGGAGGACCGGTTCGGCGCCGAAGGCGGCCTTGAGGGCGCGCAAGGCGGCCTGGGGTTGGGGGCTGGCGGGGGAGAGCAGGTAAGGCTCGGCGCCGCGGGTGAATTGGACCTCGAGCGTCACGGTTGGTGGGCAGAGTTGCTTGAGGTGGCGGTGGATGAGCCTGGCGATGCGGCGGGAGTCCTGGTTGGGGACGAGGCGGGCAGTGATCTTGGCGCGCGCCCAGGCGGGGATGATGGTTTTGCTGCCTTCGCCCTGGTAGCCGCTGGTCAGGCCGTTGAGTTCCAGGGTGGGGCGGGCGGAGCGTTGTTCGATGGGGGTGTAGCCGCGCTCGCCAAATAGTCGCCGCACGCCCAGGAGTTTCCGGTAGTCGCGCTCATTAAAGGGCAGACGCGCCAGTTGCCTGCGTTCGTAGGCCGAGAGGGGCTGGACATCGCCATAAAAGCCCGGGATGGTGACCCGTCCGTTTTTGTCGCGCAGTTTAGCCAGCAGTTGGCACAGGGCCAGGGCGGGGTTATCGACCGTACCGCCGAAGATGCCGGAGTGCAGGTCGCGGGCGGGACCGGAGAGGAGGATTTCGAAGGCGGCAATGCCGCGCAGGGCGTAGGTGAGCGCCGGGTGTTTGGGCGAAGGCATGCCGGTGTCCGAGATGACGACCGCATCACAGGCCAGCTCGGCGCGGCGTTCTTGCAGGAAAGCCGCCAGGCTGGTGCTGCCAACCTCCTCTTCGCCTTCGATGAGGAAGATGAGGTCGCAGGGCAGTTGGGTCCCGGTCTTGAGGTAGGCCTCGACGGCCTTGAGGTGGGCCAGGTGTTGGCCTTTATTGTCGCTGGCGCCGCGGCCGAAAAGCGAGCGGCCTTCCAAGCGCGGCTCGAAGGGCGGAGATTTCCAGAGGTCAAACGGCTCGGGCGGTTGCACGTCGTAATGGCCATAGACGACGAAGCGTGGGCGGCGAGGGGTTTTGGCCTTTGCGGGCGGAGTTTTGGCGACCACGATGGGGTGGCCCTGGGTCTGGCAGAGGCGGGCCTGGAGGCCGAGCTGCCGGCAATGCCCGACCACCCACTGGGCACAGGCCCGGAGGTCCTGGCGGTGCTCAGCCTGGGCGGAAACACTGGGAAACCGGACGTAGTCGCACAGCTCGCGGATGAACCGAGCCTGGTTTTGTTTCAGGTAATCAATGACGGCTTGCATGAACGTCGTACCAGGAGCTATTTCTTTCTGGGCCCGAGCAGGTTATTGAGGAGGTTGCCTAAAGGGGGCTGGTTGGAGGAGGTATTGGGGGCGTTGGTGGCGGAGGCAGGCTTGCCCACCATACCGCCCAGGCCCTCGAGTAAGCCGCCGAGCTTGCCGCCGGCCTGGCCGGCTTTGCCGCCCACGCCTTGGAGCACGGCGCCGGCGATGGCGAGCTTGTTAACGTCGGACTTGGGGTTGCCCAAGGTGCCTTTGATGGTGAGGAAGTCAGGCAATTGGGCGTAGGCGGCGTTGGCAGGGGTGTTGGCGGCCATGCCGAGGCGTTGGGCGATGCCGCGTTCGAGAAAAACGGAGACGGGGATTTGGATGGTGGAGTTGGTCAGGACCTCGGCGAGGGTGACCGTGCCGGTGGCCCGGGCTTCAAAGGCCGGGCTTTGAACGACGGCTTGCCGCAAATCGATGCGTCCGGAGCCGGCGGAGCCGTGGAGGATAATGGCATTGATTGGGGATTTCCTGAGGTCAGGAGCTAATCCGCCGGTGACGCCGGCGCCGGGGGCATTGCCGCCGCCCAGGCCCGTCAGCCCCTCGACGAACGAGAGGGCGGTGCCGGCGGTGTTTTTAACCAGCTCCGGGATCACTGCGATCGTGCCGACGAGGGTTATGAGCAAGCGGCCACCGATGCTGTGGGCCGTGATGTTGTCGACCGCGAGATTGAGGTTGGTGGAACTGAAATCGAATTGCCCGGTGAGGTTTTTCTGGAGGCTGGCCCCGGTTGTGCCGGCGCCGTCCACCTTGGCCTGGGCGGTCAGGGTGCCGCTGAGGATGCCTTTGCGTTGGGGTTGGAAGCTATTGACCAGGGGCGCCAAGGGGATGGCCTGCGCGTTGAGCGCGAGGTCATACTTGAATCCCGGCACGCTCAGGTCCAGCTCGACCGTGCTATTCACGGGGGCGCCATTGAGCGTTAGTTTGAGGGGATTCACGGTCAGATGGCCGCCATCGATCTTCGTGGTGGTCTGCCAATCAGCGATTTCCACTTCCCGCAAGTAGAGCCGGCGGATGTTAGCCTCGGCGGAAAAGTTCCGCAGGGGGAGCTTGAGCGCATCGGGTTCCTTGTCGGGGCCTGGACTGGCCTGGGCGGTCGCCGACGCGGTCCTGGGGGCGCTGGCGGCGGGCGCGTTGGCGGCGGCCTGGTTCTGGCCGGCGAAGAGGTCATAATAAGTGGTCAGGTCGAGCGAATCGGCGGCGAGCTTGAGGTTGCCCTGGGTGGCGTTGGTATCGGACATATCGACCCGGCCGCTGAGTTGAAGGAGGTTGGTCCCGCGGGCGGTGGGGGTCAGGGCGACCTGGCACTGGCGCAGGTCGAGCACTCGGTCGCGCAGGCCGGCGTCGAGTTGCATTTTCGCTTCGAGCGGCGTCGCCGGGAACTGTTTCTTGGGATCGCTGACGACCAGGTTCGTCACTTGCAAGGCGGCCTTGACGCTGGAATCGCCCCGGGGGTTGTATTGAGCGGAGGCGTTGGCGTTGAGGGCGACGGAGACGAGGCTCTTGTCGGCCAGCATGGGTTCGAGGAAGGGGCGGAGGCCGTTTTGGTTGAAGTCGGCGAGCCGGGCGGTGAACTGGGCAGACTGGTTGGTGAGGTCGTAGGTTCCTGAGAGGTCGAAGGCGCCGCCGGGGTTGGCGCCTTGGGCCAGCTTGCCGGCGAGCTTGTTGATTTGGACCTGTTGCGGCGTCAGGCCCAGGTCGAGGTCCGCGGTCGCGGAGAAATTGTGGAAGAGATTGCTGCCGAATTGGCCCGTGAAATCCGCCAGGGACAGGCTGCCGGTGACCGATTGGTTCTTCTGCTTTTGGGTGAGGTGGCCCTTGAGTTCGGCGGTGCCGGAGGAGACGCTCAGGTTGGGCTGGGGCATGAGCTGGGCCAGGCGCGCCAGGGCGGCCTGGAGGGTGACCTGGAGGTCGGCATCTTGGCTGGCGGTGTCGTAGGTCCCGGAAACGGCAAAACTGGCGCCCGGGTTGGCGGCGGTGGTGAGTTGGCCGGTGGCCTTGCGGATTTGGACTTGGGGCGACGCCAGGCTGAGGTCGAAATCCGCCGTGAGGCCGAGGTTGCGGAGTTGGTTTGTGCCGAACTTCGCCGAGAAGTCCCCCACCGCGAAAGTGCCGGTGACGGTCCGGGTCTGCTGTTGTTGGGTGAGGTGGCACTTGAGTTCGGCGGTGCCGGAAGAGACGCCGAGGTTGGGTTGAGGGACCGCCTGCAGCAACTGGGCCAGGAGGGCCTGCGCGGCGAGTTGAAGGTCGGCACTTTGGCCGGCGGCATCATAGACGCCCGTAGCGGTGACCGTGAGTAGGGGCTGGTTCTGCTGAGAGACTTGCAGCTTGCCTTGGCGCAGGCTGAATTGTTTCAGGTTGGAAGCCTGGCCGTTGAGTTGGAGCGTGATGCCGGCTTGCGTGATTTGATTGCTGCCGAGGGCGGCGGTCAGGTTTTCGATTGCCGAATTCACGTCGAAGGTGAGTTGCTGGCCGCCCTGCTGGGAGAGGAGTTTGACCTGGCCATTGACGAGGCCGGCCGGGGCGAGGCTGCCGAGGAAGGGTTGCCAATCGGCCAGATTCAGGCCGGACAGGGTCAGGCTGAGGGCGGAGTCACCGAGGGCATTGGTGACGTTGCCCCAAGCCAGGCTCATGGGGCTGGTGAGTTCGGCCCGGAGGAGGGGATTGCCTTGCTGGGTGCCGGTCATGGTGAAGCCGCGGAGCAGGGCGGTGTTTTGGGAGCGGTCCACCGTCGCATCATAATCAGCGCGGAACTCAAGTATGGGCGTGGTTTGGCCCGCGCGGGTCACCTGGAGTTTGTCCAGCTTGAGTTGGCCGCCGGCGGTGATGAGTGAACCGGACTTGGCCAATTGGACTTGATTGGTGGCGTTCACGGCGGTGGCGCCGAAATCGAGGCCGCTGAGGGCGCCGACCCCGCTGAGCGGGCCGGCGAGGTTCAGCAACTGCTTATCGATCCCTGCAATTTCCACGTTCAAACGGCCCTCGGTCTTTCCGAGGTCAAAGGGGCCGCTGACGCGGAGTTGGCCGAGGGCAATGCCGCCTTTGTGGAAACGCAAGGCCACCTGCTTAATGTCGGTGGGCGTGATGTCGCAATCCAGGTCGCTGCCCAGCGTGGCCAGTTGGGCCAGGGCGCCTTCGGCGCGGGCGACCTCGAGGCGGGTGTTGCCTTTGAGCGAGGCGGGCTTCAAGTCGGCGGTGAGGGCGAAATCATAACTGCCGCTGAGTTTGGCTTCGAGCAAGGCGCTCGTGCCGGGCGGCGGCGGATTGTTACGGACGCTGATGTCGGCTTGGAGCGTGAGCTTGCCGGTCTGGCCGTTCTTCGCCCCGGTGACGGCCAGGTTGACGTTCGACAGTTCGTCCACATCGCGGTTGCCGTTCTTGTAGAGTTTGACATAGCGAAGGGTGGCGCCGGTCAGGCTGAGTTGCTTCAAATCAACCTGGAGGGGCTTGGCAGGCTTCGCGGCCGGGGCGGGCTTCGCCTCTTTGGGCGCGGGCTTCTGGCTCAGGGCTTTGAGGATCGGATCAAGGTTCATGCTCCCGTCCGGGTTTTGCGTCAGCACGACTGTCGGGGAGGACAAAGTGGCTTCCTCGACACGGAGATTGCCGCCGAGTATGTCCAGCAGGCTGTAGCGGAGGCGGATTTCGGCCGCGCTCACGAGCGGCTCGGTCCCGGTGGTCTGAAGCTTCAAGTTGCGAAGGACCACTTGCCGGAAAGGGCTGATCGAGGCGTCGCTAACGGTTATGTTCGCGCCGAGCGCCTTGCCGGCGCGGGGGAGAATCACGCCCTTGAAGAAGGCGGAACTGGTGGCGACGAAATAAACCACGAGGACAAGGGCGATCAGAATCCCGAGGGTGCAGGCCAGCAGGCGGAGCCAGCGGCGCCGTTTCCCGGGGGCCGGAGAAGAGACGGTTGCATCAGCCATAGCAAATTAGCGCATCAAGTTTATTTAAGTGGCCGCCGCTGGCGTGGGGGTGCCCTCCCGCTCCGAGGCGTGCCATTTACTCAGTCAACTATAGTTCTTAGCGCGGCACAGCCGCAAGCAAGATCAGGAGGAGCCTTTGTCACGGAAGCAACGAGAGCCCTCTCCCGCCGCGCGAAGCGCCCGTGCAAAAACAAATTCCGATTCTCGCCAACCCGGAGAAGCTGTGAAAAAATTGGCCGACAGCGTGAAAACAGAAAGTGCGCCCATTGGTAATCAACAACTTACAACAGCGAGTTTTGGCGATTTCCAATTTTCTCACACCTTCGGAGGGTTGGTAGAAAGTGGCCGGTGGTCGTTCAGGGTAAAGGGAGGAACGACCACCGGGCTCCCGATTCCGAATCGGGACTGGCGGTCGCGCCTCGGAGATGCGACCCCTGCTCTGCTGCCACCGCCCCTAACGGGAGGGTGCATCCAGCAATTGTGCCGCGCGTTCAGGAAGGCTCAGGGACATCTCTAGCCCCCGATATATGTTGTCGCGCAAAGCCGCTTCACTGCCAGATGCGGACCCGATGCACCTCTGCGAGAAAGAGTTTGCCGTGATAGAATTCCTGCGCGGGGTGGGCGTCCAGAAACGCCAGCAACCGCTCCATGAGTAGCGGGATTATCTCGGGGTGGTTGCGCAGTTGAATGCCAACGATGCCCCGGTAGTTGCCGGGCGGATAGGTCACGATGTCGGTGAAATCGCCGTTGAGGGAGAGAAGAACCGCGCCCAGTGCTCGCGCCTCGGCGATGACCACCGCGTCCGGCGAGCGGATGGGCAGCACTTCGCGCAGCAAGGTAACCTGATGCCCGTGACGCCGAAGCGCGTCCGTGATCTGCGCCGGCACGCACTGGTCGCTGAAGAAGCGCAGGCTCATGCCCCCACGGCTTCGAATTCCGCCAAATCACGGGCATAGTCCAGGCAGGCTGTCACATCCTCGACCGTAAGGTCGGGGAACTCCCTGAGGATCTCCTCCGTTCCACGCCTTGCCGCCAGATAGCCCAGAACGAGGGCGACCGGGATCCGCGTGCCTTTGATGCACGGTTTGCCGCGCAGAACTTGCGGATCGCTTAGAATCCTGTCTCTCCAATTCATAGATTAACGGCATCTTACCCTACCGCGGATTACGGGGCAATGCGTGTTTTCGGGCCGGCCCTCGCAGCGGAAAAACCATTTGACGGGCGCGGGCACGGCTAGCCCTGCCGTGATTTCTATGACAAGGTTACTTATGAGTCCGTTGCCCGCGCCAGAAGGTGCTGGGGGGCGCGTCGGCTTGGCATCTCCCACCTGTCAGCAGGTGGCGGACACTTCCACCAAGACATCGCCACTTGCAACGGTGAGGCGCTTGCGCACTGCTGCGATGAGCTGGAAGTCCGCGCGCCCATCAGCGTTGCGGGTTGGCGTGCGCGTCGAATTGGAGGCCGGCGAGACGAGAGCCGTCGGGTTTGACGAGGCGGGCGCAGAATTCCCAGGCCAGGTTGTTCTGGGTGATCTTGAGCAGCAGTGGGTTCCAGCCGGGCTTGAGGGTGACGTTGAGCTGGTCGGAGCCTGGTTGGAGTGGGCGGGCGGTGTTGTTGGCATGGACCTGTTTGTAGTTGAGCCAGACCTTGACGCCGTCATCGCTGCCGAGTTCCAGCCGGGTGGGTTGTTCGTGTTCGGAAAAAATCCAGGTGCGGGCGTAGGCGACGCACTGTTCGCCGCCCAGGGCCTTGAGTAAATCCATGGACCACGGGCGCTTGGGGTCGGCGCCGGGAGGCAGGGTTTGCCAGTTCACAGGCTCAGTTGGCAGGGCGTCGGCACCGGGCTCGGCGGCAGCCGCTTCCGGGGGGAAGGCAATGTCAAACAAGGCGGCGTAGTTCTTGCCCGCTTGGCGATAAGGGCCGGCGACTTGCCAGGCGGTGATGAAGTCGGCCCGGGCCTCGAGCTCTTTGAGGGCGGCTTCCGCAGCCTGCCGGGTGGCGGCGTCCCGGGTTGCGGCGAGGACCTTCTTCAGGGCCGCGGCGGCCGTGGCGGCGTCGGACAGGGCGGGGGCTATTTTGATGATGGCCCGGCCGGCTTCATTCTGAACGGCGGCCTCCGCCAGGAGCGGTTCGGCCAGGGCGAGGGCCTGCGGGTCGGGGATTTCGCCAAGGCCGGCGAGGACCCGGCGCTTTTGGTCGGGGGTCAGCCTGGCGGCCAGGATCGTCTTGAGGGCCCCGAGGCGCTGGGAATCGGGGAGCTTGATGGTCTCCTCCTGGGTCGTCAAGCGCACGCAAGCGCCAATGGCCAATGAGCGGAGGGGCGCTTCGGGCGTTTGGGAGGCGGCCTTAACCAGGTCGGGCAACAGTTCTGCATCCAGGGTATCGCACAGGGCCCGGAGGGCGGCGGTGCGGACCTGCGGGTTGGAGTCGTCCAGGGCGGCGCGCAAGGCCGCGCGGACCTGCGGGTCGGCCAGCGCGCTGCAAACCGGCAGCAGGGCGATGCGCGCCGCGGCCGAGCCGGCGGCCAGTCCATTAACCAGGGGCGCGGCGTCGAGCCGCCCGCGTTTTGATTGGAGGCGCTGGCAAGCAGAGCGGAGGGCTTCGGCGGCTTGAGCGCGGGGGGCGTCGGCATTGGCTTCGAGCACGAGAGCGACCAGGGAATCCAGTTGGGGCTGGTCGGCGAGCAGCGCCAGGGCGCGCAGGGCGGCCTGGCGGGCGGACTCGGAACCCTGTCGGGCCAGTTCGAGCAACTTGGGAAGGGCAGCGGTTTCGCCGCGCTCGCCCAGGGCGCGGGCCAGTTCCGCCTGGACGGCGGGTCTGGCGGACGCCAACTGAGCGAGCAAGGCGGCGGCGGGGTTGCCCCGTTGGAGTTGAAGGAGAGACTGGCGGGCGGCCTCTTGCTCGGCGCCGGTGGCCGAGGCGGCGGCTTCGGCCAGCGGCGCTACGGAGGAGGCGTCGCCTAAAATGCCCAGGGCGTTGATGGCCGCCAGGCGCACTCCGGGGCTGGCATGACGTGCCAGGGGAGTAATGGCCGGCACGGCGGCAGGGTCCTGGCGCTGGCTCAATCCTTCCAGCAAAGCGACCTGGGTCGGAGGCGCGAGCTTGGGCAGGAGTTGGGCAAAGGCCGCGGTCGCGCCTGGGGCGTCGAGGTCGCGCACGAGCTGGAGCGCGGCGGTCCGGCGCGGGCCAGGCTGGTCTGCGAGGGCCTCGAGTATCAAGGGCAGGGCACCTTGGCCCGAGGCCAGGAGCAGGCCGCGATACGCGGCGAGGCGGAAATGGTCCTTTTTCTCGGTCTCGCAGAGGCGCTGGAAAACCGGCAAGGCTTTCGCCGGGTCGCCGGCGCGCAACAAACCATGCGCGCAGCGCAAGAGGGCATCGACGGCGGCCTCATGGATTTGGGCCTGGCCGGCTGAGTTACGCGCGGCGGCCTCCAGGGCCTGGAGCGCCTCGGGTCCGCCGATTTGTCCCAGGGCCGTGGCGGCGGCCGAGGCCACGGCGGGATCGGGCGCGTTGAGCAACGGGGCCAGCGGCGGCACGGCTTGGGGTTCGCCACGGAAGGCGAGCGAGTTGATGATGCCGACTTTGGTCAAGCCGGCGGTTTTGTCCAGGGCCTCGACCAGGGCGCGCTCAGCCTCCGGCGCGGGCACGGATTCGAGGGCATAGCGGGCGGAATGAGACAGTTGTTCGTCGGCGAGGAGCGCCGCCAGCGCCGGCACCGCCTGGGCCGTGGCGAGGCGTTTGAGCTTGGCGCAGGCAGCATCTTTCTCTGCCGGCGCGCGGTCGGACTGCAGAACCAGGATGAGTTGGCGCTCCTCGTCGGCCTGGGCGGCGCGGAGGAGGCAGAAAGGGGCCGAACCCATGAGCCATGCGGCCAGGAGGAAAACCAGCAAGCTTTTCATAGCAGAGTCACTGTTAAGACTGTGGACTGTGGGGCCCAATCAGAGGCGCCAGGGGGGGCGCTTGGCGATGGAGAGCAAGCGGTTGGCCTCGTCGTCGTTGGGGAACTGCTCGGTTTTGGGGTCCCACTTGAGGGTGCGCTGCAACTGCTTGGCGACCCCGCCCAGGAGGAGGGCGCTGGCGGCGCGGTGGGCAATGTCGGCGTCGCAGATCGGGCGTTTCCGGGTCCGCACGCATTCGAGGAAATTGCCCGAATGGCTGGTGCTGCGATAGAGATGCACCTCGTTAGGCCGCAGGGGTTCGCGCACGATGTCCGGCGGCTCGGAGACCAGCGCGTCCCGGTCCACGGCCAGGCGGCCGGCGGTGCCGACGAAGCAGGCGCCGCCGTCGCCGCCGATGGGCTGGCCGGGATAGTCCCGGCCATAAACCACCACGCCAGTGGCGTACTTGTAGCAGGAGCGGTCCGCCTCCATGAAGAATTCCACCGGGCCGGTTTCGTCTGCGCCGGCGGCCCACTGGACAAGGTCGTAATGGTGCTGGCCCCAGTTGAGTTCGCCGATGTCGAAGCGGTGGGCGCCGGTGTTGCCGTCGTACGGGAGCCAGGGGGCGGGGCCGAGATAGAGGTCCCAGTCCAGGGTCTCGGGCAGCGGTTGGGCCGGGCCGAAGCGGGCGGGCCAGAAGATGGCGCCGCCGTCGCGGTAGGCATAAATGGCCTGGAGCTGGCCGAGCCGGCCGCTGCGCACGAATTCGCAGGCCTGGCGGAACTTGCCGCCGTATTCGCTGCGCTGCTGGGTGCCGGCCTGGTAAACCCGGCCGTAACGCCGCACCGCCGCCAGCATCGCCTGGCTCTCGCGGACGGTGACGGCGGTGGGCTTTTCGCAATAGATGTCCTTGCCGGCGGCGGCGGCCATGGCGGCCATGGTGGCATGCCAGTGGGCCGGGGTGGCAATCAGGACCGCATCGATATCAGGGCGGTCCAGCACCTGGCGGAAGTCGGTGTAGGCGGAGCAGGCCTTGTAGTTGCCCTTGCCATAAGCCTGGGCGTAATGGTCGTTGACCTTCTGGCAGGCCCGCTCGCGGCGGTCACGCCAGACATCGCAGACGGCCAGGACCTGGACGTCCTTGCGGCCGGCATAGCCGCCGGCGACATAGGTCCAGGCCCCGCCCAGGAGGTGGCCGCTGCCCTGGCCGCCGACGCCGATGAATCCCATGGCGATGCGCTCGCTGGGCGGCAGGGCGCCGTTCCGGCCCAGGACCGGGGCCGGAACGATGACCGGGGCGGCGAGGGCGGCCCCGAGAGCGGTTGCGGTTTGGGCCAGGAAACGGCGGCGGGAGACTGGAGGGGCTTGGTTCATAGCTGTATGCAATGTGCTGAAAGTTGGGCGGCAGCATAGTGGTTTGGGGCGGGGATGTCGAGGGGATCGCTGGGGTGCGGAGTGCGGAGGACGGAGGGCGGAGCCGAGGTGACGAGAAATGAGACCGGCCGTGAGATTTACTCGGTTGGCCTTGCGGGAGAAAGCTTGATTATCCTGGGGGAGGGTTTATCATGCCGCTCGAACAACAGGAAAGGAGCCATGCTATGCCAGTGAAAAAACTGAAGGCCTTCCTCGACCAGGAAGGCATCAAATACGTGAGCATCATTCATTCAGCCGCTTATACGGCGCAAGAGGTGGCCGCCTCGGCGCACATCACGGGCCGGGAACTGGCCAAGACGGTGATCGTGAAACTTGACGGCCAGATGGCGATGGCGGTCTTGCCGGCCAATCGCAAAATCGTCCTCCAGGACCTGCGGGAGGTGAGCGGGGCCGGGGAGGTGAAATTCGCCTCGGAAGAGGAGTTCAAGGAGAAATTCCCCGATTGCGAGACCGGGGCGATGCCGCCGTTCGGCAATCTCTATGGCATGGGTGTGTATGTGGCCAAATCCCTGGCGGAGAACGAGGAGATCACCTTCAACGCGGGGTCGCACACGGAGGTCATCAAACTGGCCTATCGCGACTTCCAACGGCTGGTGCAACCGAAAGAAATGAGTTTCACGACTTAGTGCTATCTTGAACGCGAATTGGAATTAGCCGGCTGGATTTGGCGCAACGCTTCCTGTGCGGCTTCCGGCTGCTGGGCCTTGACGGCTTCGGCGATTTTCTTGACGGCCACTTCGGCTTCAGGGCGGACGCCAGGTTTGGCGAGCAGGCCGACGGCCAGGCGCAGGGCGTCCGGGTGCGCGGCGCCGCCGAGGGCGCTGAGGATCAATTTGAAGTCGGCGTCGTTGCGGGCGCCCGCGAGCAACAGGAGATAGCGGCTAAGCAGGGTGGCATCGGGGTGGGCATTTTCCTCGCCGACAAGGCGCACCAGGCCGCGCAAGGCGAGTCCGCGCAGCGCCTCGTTGGCGGGCTGGCCGTAGATGGCGGCCAAGGTGTCCCAGGCGGCAGCGTCCGGCCAGTCGGCCAAGGCATGGATTGCCGCGTCGCGGACGGTGGGATCGGAATCAGCGGCGGCCGCTTTGAGCGCGTCCAGGGCAGGGGCATCGGCGCAGCCGGGCAAGAGGCCCAGCAGCGGGGCGCGACTATCCGCAGTCTTGGCCTGGCTGAGGGTGCGGCGAACCATCGCGGAGCGGGCCTGGGCGCTCTGGACCTTGGCCAGGGCCTGGGCGGCGGCACTTTCGGCGTCGGGACGGACTTCCTTGTCATGGACTTTGGCGAGGGCCTCGAGCAGGGCCGGGACCTCGTCTTGGGCGGCGGTTTTGCCCAGGGCGCGGAAGGCGGCCCTGGCGACCGCCGGGTCGGAATTCTCGACGTCGCCAAAGAAGGTTGGGTTCGCCGCCGGGCCCACCCGCCTGGCGAGGGCGGAGATGAAGCCAACGCGGGCGTTGCCGGTGCATCGCTTGGCTTCTGAAGTGATCGCTTTGTCGGTGGCCGCGCCGCCGCGGAGGTTGACGAGAGCGGACTCGATCGCGCGGGATTCCGCGGGGCTTTTCGAGGCGCCCAAAGCGCGGGCGAACATGGGGACCAGCGAGGCATCGCCGACCCGGCTCAAGGCGTCAATGGCGGCGAGCCGCACGGCGGCCTGGGGCGAAAAAACGCTCATGCTGATGGCCAGGCGAGCGTGCACATCAGCGCGGGCGGCCAGGCTCTCAATCATCCAGACCTGTTCGGCGGGCGACAGGTTGTGCAGTTCGGCGGCGAAGGGCTCGGAAGAGACGCCTGGGGGCAAGGTCCGAACGGCGGCGATGGCCACCGGCTTGAGGGCCGAATCCAGGCCGTGCAAGGCCGCAAGGATTCGCTGCCGGCGGTGGTTGGCATCCAACCGCAGCAGCGCCTCCAGGGCACTCCGGCGGACGTAAGCCGCCGGCGCAGAGGCCAGCAGTTGCTCGTAAGCGGCGAGGGCGCCTTTGCGCTCGCCCGCAGCCGCGAGGTCTTCGGCGCCCCGGAGCGTGGCCTCGGTCAGGGCGGGCGCCAGGGCCGGGTCGGCGCCACGGCGCAACGCGGCGATGGCCCTGCGCGCGGCGGGGTCCCCGATCTTGCCGAGCGCCCCGATGGCCGCCTCGGCGACGGCCCGGTCGGGGTCGCGGGCGGATTGGGCGAGGAGTTTGACCGACCGGAAATCGCGGCGGTCGCCGAGGGCGGTGAAGATTTGGATGCGGGTGGTCCCGCTGGCGAAGGCCAGGGCGTCGCGCAGAATCTCATCGGCTTTGCCTGGCGGGTAAGTCGTCAGGGCGAGGCACGCGATGCTGGCGGTCTGGTCGTTGCCCAGGAGTGCGGCGAGGGCAGGCAGGGCGGTTTGACTGCCGATGATGCCGAGTTGCTGGCAGGCGAAACGGCGCGCCTCGAAAGAGGAGGCGGGACCGAGGAGTTTCACCAAGCCGGCTTCCAGTTGTTTGCGGACGGCGGGCTGGGAGACCGATTCGCGGACCAGGGCCTCGAGGCCGCGGAACGGTTCGAGGCTTTGCCCGGCGCGGCAAGCGGCCGCCTCATTCAGGAGCCGGGGAAGGTCGCCTGGGGGAGGAGGGGCGGGCGCCCCAAAAGCAGAGACCGAACACGAGACTAGAAAAAGGTTAAAAAGGTTGAATAAGTTAACTAAGTTACCTCGCGTGCGTGAGCCGGGTTGAGGAGCGGAGGCGGATGGCACAACTGGCGGAGCGAGGTTTTGCGAAAAGCCGGGACGCCCGCAGCGCGGCATTTCGGAGAGTGTTTTCATTTCTTTGCCCTCTTTGTGTTTCGTTTTGCTGCATGACTGCGGCCGGCGAGGCGAGCCATCAGAGGCGCCAGGGGGCGCGGGGTTCGCGGTAGAGCATGCGATTGGCGGCCGGGAGGTCGAAGCGTTCCTGGGCCGGGTCCCATTTGAGTTTGTGGCCGAGGCGCAGGCTGATGTTCCAGGCCTGGCAGATGGTTTGGGCGCGGTGAGCGACCTCCGGGTGGCAGAGGGTGGGAGCGCGGCTGCGAATCGAGTTGAGCAAGTTGCGGACATGGTCCGAGGCATCGCCCCAGCCGGCGCCGCCCGCGGTCTTCAAACTCAAGATGGACTTCGGCTCCGCCGTGACCAGGTCCGTTTCGTCATCCACCTGGACCCACCCTTCGTCGCCGATGTAGCGCAGGTAGCGGTCCTTGAATTCGCGGCGTTGGTAGAGGACGGCTTGGAGGCCGTTGGCGTATTGGCAGCGGGCGACCGCGGTGATGGGGGTGTCGCTGCAGAACTTCGCCGGGTCGGGCAGTTCGCCCTGGGCCTCGAACTGGACCGGGCCCGTGTCGTCAGTGCCGAGCGCCCATTGCATTTGGTCGGTGTAATGGCAGCCCATGTCGGTCAGGATGCCCTCGGCGGTGTCCCAGAAGTATTGCCAGGCATCGACGCGGGCGGGCACGAAGGGGTGCCACGGGGCTTGGCCCAGCCACATATCGTAATTCCAGCCCTTGGGGACAGGCACCGCCTGGTCGTGCGGGATGCCAGGGCCGGACCAGACCTGCATTTCCACGGAGCGGAGGCGGCCCAGCTTGCCCTGGCTGACCATTTCCCTGGCGAAGCGGTAGGAGCCGGTGGAGCGGCGCTGGGTGCCCGCCTGGTAGATGGCGCCGAAGCGGCGGCAGGTATCCACCAGCGCCCGCCCTTCGGCGATGGTCAGGGTGACCGGTTTTTCACAATAGATGTCCTTGCCGGCGCGAGCGGCGTAAATCGAGGCCAGTCCGTGCCAGCGGTTGCCCGTGGCAATGGAAACCGCATCGATGTCTTTCTGCGCCAGCAACTCGCGGAAATCAGGGTAGGCGCGGCAATCCGGGTTGCCGTAATGATTGTCCACGAGGCCCTTGGCGGACTGGAGCCGGTCTGCGCGGCAATCGCTCACGGCCAGGAACTGGATTTCGCCGAAGGACAGGAAAGTCGGCAGGGTATCGCGCGCGCGGTTGCCGACGCCGATGGCGCCCCAGCCGATGCGGTTGCTCGGGGCCACGGCGCCATTGAGTCCGAGGACGGCGCCGGGGACCACCAAAGGCATCGCCGCGGCGGCCGTGGCGCGCCGCAGGAACTGACGGCGACTCAAATGAGCCGGAGAATGTGGTTTCATAAAAGCTGGGCGGTGCATCTGTCGCCTTCGCGTTATCAGATCGGCGGGGGTTTGCCAAGAGGATAATCGGCTCCGGTCCTGCACCGTTTCGTCGTGACACGGGCGCCCGGCCGGCTTAGTCTGCCCGCATGTCTCACCAAATACTGACGCTTGGCCACTCGCCCGACCCGGACGATGCCTTCATGTTTTACGGGCTGGCCCGCGGCCTGATCCCGACGGACGGTTATAAATTCGAGCATATCGTGCAGGACATCCAGACGCTCAACGAACTGGCCACGCGGGGCGAGCTCGACCTGACGGCCATCAGCATACACGCCTATGCTTACGCGAGCGGCCAGTATGCGTTGCTGCCCAGCGGGGCGAGCATGGGCGACGGCTATGGGCCGGTGCTCGTGGCCGCGCAGAAGTTCTCAAAAGCCGAGATCGGCCGGAAGCGCATCGCCGTGCCGGGCACGATGACCAGCGCCTTTCTGGCGCTCGAGCTCTGGCTGGGCAAACCCGCCACCGACTTTGAGTATGTCGTCGTGCCCTTCGACCGCATCTTCCAGACCGTCCGTTCGGGCGGAGCGGAGGTCGGGCTGATTATCCATGAAGGCCAGTTGACCTATCAGAATGAGGGCCTGCAGGTTTGTGAGGACCTGGGGGTCTGGTGGGGCCGCGAAAACGATGGCCTGCCCCTGCCCCTCGGCGGCAACGTGATTCACAAACGCCTCGAGCCGTCGGTTCGCAAAGCGGTCGCCGACCTCCTCACGGCGAGCATCCGCTACAGCCTCTACCATCGGGCCGAAGCGATGCAATACGCCCTGCAATACGCCCGCGACCTGGGGTGCGACCTGGCGGACAAGTTCGTCGGGATGTACGTCAACCATTGGACCCTGGATTATGGCGAGCGGGGCCGGGAGTCGATTCGCCGCTTTCTGGGCCAGGGTTTCGAGCGCGGCCTGCTCCCGCGCCGGCAGGAGTTGGAGTTTGTTATCTGAAGCCAGGAAGGGAGCATTTCACTTTTTTGGGTGGTCCCTCCCAACCTTAATCCTAATCCTAATCCTAATCCTAATCTCCTAATCCTAATCTCCGTCGCGCAACCGCCAATCAGAATTGGCTTTGATTAACCCCACGAGCATGGAAACAATTCTGCGTGCCAGAAAGGCTACAAAAAAAGAGATGCGCCGCCAGGAAGCTCTGGCGTAAATCAGGTTGCAAACAAGTTGGACTGTGTTATTACAGAACGTCCTGCCCGCGCGAGGAGAAACGATGACGACTGCATTCAAACTTAATGGCAAGCCCGTGAGCCTGGAAGTGGACGGGGAGCGACCGCTCCTCTGGGTCCTGCGCACCGACCTGGGGCTGACGGGGACCAAATACGGTTGCGGGGAAGGGCACTGCGGCTCGTGCACGGTGCTGCTCGATAAGGTGGCGGTCCGTTCCTGCCTGCTCAAGGTCAAAGAGGCCAGCCAGAAGGAGGTGCTCACCATCGAGGGCCTGGCCACGGACGGCAAACTGCACCCCCTGCAGAAGGCCTTCATCGCCCACGACGCCCTCCAGTGCGGCTATTGCACCCCGGGCATGATTCTGACCGCCTATGCCCTGCTGGCCGCCAATCCGGCGCCGAGCCGGGAACAGATCATCCGCGGCCTCAACGAGAACCTCTGCCGTTGCGGCGCTCACACGCGCATCATTGAAGCTGTTCAAACCGCCGCCGCCGAACTCAAAGGGGGCCAATAACCATGAAAAACGAAGCTTACCTGGCGCTGGATTTCCAGGACCCCAGCCACGTTGTGTCAACTGGCAGCCGGCGCGACTTTCTTAAACAACTGGGCACGGGCATCATCATCTTTGTTTCCCTCGGCGACCTTGGCACGGCCGCTGAGGCCGCCCGCCAGCGGGGCGGGCGCGGCGGATTGCCGGCCGATTTCAACGCCTTTCTGAGAATCGGCGAAGACGGCCGGGTGACCTGCTTTACCGGCAAGATCGAAATGGGCCAGGGACCGATCACTTCCCTGCCGCAAGTGGTGGCCGAAGAACTGGAAACGCCCCTCGAGACGGTGGACATCGTCATGGGGGACACCGAGCGGTGTCCGTGGGACATGGGCACGTTCGGCTCGATGACGACCCCGGTTTTCGGCCCGGCCTTGCAGCGAGCGGCCGCCGAGGCCAAGGCGGTGCTGCTGGAGCTGGCGGCGGAATCCCTCAAAGTGCCCCAGGGGCAATTGGCGGTGAAGGACGGCGCTATCTTTGACCAGCAAAACCGGGAGCATCGGGTCACCTACGGCCAGTTGGCCAAAGGCCAAAGAATCGAGCGGCGCCTGGAAGGCCAGGCCGTGTTGAAGGCCGTTGCGGAGTATAAGGTCATCGGCCAGCCCCTGTTGCGGCGAGACGCCCAGGCCAAAGTCACCGGCCAGGCCCAATACGCCGGGGACGTCCGGCTGCCGGGCATGCTTTATGCCAAGCTCCTGCGACCGCCGGCCCACGGCGCCAAACTCAAGAGCGCCGATGCCACTGCCTGCAAACAGGTCCCTGGTGTGCGCGTCGTCCAGGAGGGCGACCTGGTGGCCGTCCTGCATGAGTTGCCGGACGTGGCCGAGGCCGCGCTGGAAAAAATCAAGGCTGAATTTGACCTGCCGGAAGTCAAGGTGGACGACCAGACCATCTTTGACCATCTCCTCAAAGTAGCCGCGGGCCCGACTGTGGTGGCGCAGGGCGGGGACCTCGAGGAAGGCAGGAAGCTGGCCGGCAAGACCTTCCAGCGGACTTACCTGGACAGCTACATGGCCCACGCGGCCATCGAGACCCATACTGCCCTGGCCAGAGTCCAGGGCGAGCGGGCAACCGTTTGGGCCTCGACCCAGAACCCGTTTGGCGCGCAACGGGAGATCGCCGAGGCGCTCGGTTTCCCGCCGCAAAACGTGCGCGTCATCACCCCGTTTGTCGGCGGGGGCTTCGGCGGCAAGACGCAGAATTCACAAGCGGTGGAGGCCGCCCGGCTCGCCAAAATCGTCGGCCAGCCCGTCCAGGTCTGCCGCACCCGCCAGGAGGAGTTCTTCTACGATACCTTCCGGCCGGCGGCCATCGTCAAGATCGACTCCGGCCTCGATGCCGCCGGGAAGATCGTTTTCTGGGACTACGCGGTCTATTATGCGGGCAACAGAGGCGCGGCGCAGTTCTATGCCGTGCCCCATCATCGCACCGTCGCCCATGGCAGCGGCTGGACCGGGCCGGCGGGGTCGCATCCTTTTGCCACCGGCCCCTGGCGCGCCCCCGGCAACAACACCAACACCTTCGCCCGCGAATCCCAGATTGACCTCATGGCGGCGGCGGCGGGGCTTGACCCGGTTGAGTTCCGGCTCCAGAACCTGGCGGACGAGAGAATGATCCGCGTCCTCAAGGCCGCCGCCCAAAGCTTCGGCTGGACGCCGGCCAAAGCCCCCAGCCAACGCGGCTACGGGGTCGCCTGCGGAACCGACGCCGGCTCTTGCGTCGCCGCCATCGCTGAGGCCGCGGTGGATGCGAACAAAGGGACCGTCCAGGTCAAGCGTGTCGTCCTGGCCCAGGAGATGGGCCTGGTGGTCAACCCCGAGGGCGCCAGGCTCCAGATGGAAGGCGGCATCACCATGGGCCTCGGCTATAGCCTCTCCGAGGAGGTCCATTTCAAAGGCGGAAAGATCCTGGACACCAATTTCGACACCTACCAACTGCCCCGGTTTTCGTGGGTGCCAAAGATCGAAACCGTGCTCGTCGAGGCCAAGGACCGTCCGCCCCAAGGCGGGGGCGAACCGCCCATCATCCTCGTCGGGGCGCTGGTCGCCAACGCCATCCACGACGCCACCGGCGCCCGCCTGCTCCGCTTGCCCATGACCCCCGCACGGGTCAAGGAAGCCTTGAAGGCGTGAAACACGACGAGAACCAGTTGGCAAGCGCCTGGCTGACCAACGCCTGGCGTAGCGGCGGGCCAGGCCGTGAGCCGGTTCGGCCATCGCCTGGAGCAGCAAGACCAACTCCGGCGCAGCCTGGCTGACATCAAAACCCAATTGTCAAACGTTGATTCTGCTGAAAAACCCCCTCTGATCAAAAAGCGACAGTGAAAAACACCATCTCGGATGTATCCCCGGCCCATAAAAGCCGCGTATAACCGAAATTAGCGAGTAAGAATTTCTGACACTTTTCCCCAATTCGATGCTTGGGCAAAAAAGTGGGGGTTTTTCAGCGCAATCAAACGTTGAGACGCGACCCTACTGCTTCGGAGTCTATGGATACCGCCGACACGTCAATTCTCAGAGCCACTCGCGCAGCGTTCTCAGAAGCAAAGTCGAATGCGACTATACTGGACCTGGCCGACTGCAGAATTAAAGACCTGCAGCCACAGCTCCAGGACCTCCAGACGAAACAAGATCTTCCGGACGAGATCCCATGCACACTGGTTCAGGGCCAGTTAATACTCGTTGCGTTTTCCGAAGGCACAATCCCCCTCAGATTACCTGATGCGTTTCTCAGCTATGAGTGGGGCCAACCATTCAAACCCCTGAAGACGGCTTCGTTTTTCTGGCGTGGGCCACATCCAACCGTCACCTACCGAGCATACCTGTTCTGCGACGAATCCCACTTGGGATTTCTTGAGAACACACCCGTGATTGTTGCCATCGCGAGAGGCGCTCATGTTCAATTTGCCTTCGAGATCGACCTTAGGCACTCGTTGAGCATCGGGACCCACGAAAATGAAAGTCGGCGTCAGCAGCACTATCTCGACGATCCTCTCGCTGCCAAGTTGTTTGGTCACGTCTACGCCCGGGGCTTAGGGGCCGCCCCAAGGGAAAGGCTCTTGAAAAGTTACATTGACCGTCTGGCGTTGGAGGCCCGGGAGGCTATGCTTTGCATTGAGGAAAACCTGGATCAACGGAACATCCTTCAGGAGAAGCAGGCCGCGAAGCACACCTTCCTCGGCGAGTTCTACGAACACCCCGATTATTACCGCCGCATATACCGTTTCTTCAAAGAGCGACTGGCGCAGACAAATCCGACGATTCTTGAGTGGGTTTTCAAAATCCACCAGGAACTAAAGGGCATAGGTCTCGGCTGCCTCGCGTACCAAGCTCACCATCTCTTTACCTGCGCACTATACTGTCCAGAGATTACCAACCGGGGCCTTAGCTTCCCATCTCACGATCTGGAGAACAATTTCGAGCTTGTGGCATTGGACCCGGAGGCAATGGGCCCCAAAGCCGAAGAATTTTGGCCGCGCATTCCCTGGGATTTTCTCTCCTTTTACAGGGAGGTAGTCGGCGCAACAAACTGTCCGGTCGACCCAGCTAAGTTCTTTTCGGAAGCCCCGCTCTTTGAGGGCAACATGCAGGAAGCTCAGAAACTAGTTGACAATCTGCTCAGTGAAGCCGTCGAACTCAAGCAAGCCACAATTCCATCTGGTGCCTACCACCCAATTGACCAGGGCTCAAATATTAAGGCAGTTAAAATGTTCGAGCTGGGTCCCGAGGTAGCCGCCGTGTTCGCCGACTCGCGCGGCGATTTTTTTCTGGCGACCTGTAACCCTCGTGACCGCGCCATTCGAGTTGCCCACCCCGACTCTCACTACCTCTATCAGGCTGAGGCAGCAAGAGCCCGGTCGCGGGGCGAAATAAGCGACGACACACCCAGCGCTGAGAAAGTAGACCTCCTGCAGAGTCGCGTCAGGGAGACCCTCGACCGCTTCAACATGGGGATCAAGGTGTTTCTGGCCACCCTGATCAGGGACTTTTGGGTTTTAGAGGAGCGGGAGAGCGTTTTCGGAAGTGCACGCTTAGTCAGAAAGCTGCCCAAGCTTTTTGCGGACCGCCGCACTCCCGTGCTCGTTTACCTACCCCGAGTTAGATACGTCAGGAAATTCAAAGCAGGTGACGAGACAAAACTGAACTACTCAATCCGGGCACCGCATTGGGTTCGGGAGCACATCAGAAAAGCAGCGAATCCCAGTCAGGAGCGCCTGTCCGTAGCCCGAAGCTTGGGCATCTTCGTGCCCGAAGGCTTTACCTTCGTCAGTCGGCATCGTCGAGGAGATAGAGCGGCAGAAGTGGTCTATCGTAGCGTCTCTGCGCTGAGGTGCTTCGGCATGGTTCACAAGGTGGGCGAAAAGGCCCAAGACAGCTGGTTTCAGTTCGAGAGACAGACCGCCGCCTGGCTGAGGGCCAACGGGTATGATATCGAACAGATCGCCGGGAACAGGCGCGGTGATGGGGGTGTCGACGTCCAGGCCCGAAAGGGGCTGCAATGGCTTTTGGTACAATGTAAGTTCTGGTCAGAACACCGGACCGTCGGCCCATCCGTTATACGCGAGCTCCTCGGCACCCTCACGACTTTCCCCAAAGGGGCGACCGGCGTTATTGCGACATCATCGCGTATAACGGAATCAGCAAAGAGCCTTTGTCTAGAGCACGGAGTCCATTACTACGAGCTCATTGACTTCTCACGAGAGATTACGGCCTCACTCCCCCGATAGGCCCATAGGCAAACAAGTCCCCCCGACCTGCCCCCGTATCCGCTAGATCCAGCGGAGGCTTCTGACCTGACGTCGGAATCGCGATTTCCCCTCGTCTGCTGACAAGGCGAGTCAACGAGGACGCATGAGTAATGAAATGTCGATTATCTTACTCAAGATAATCGGGATTACCATCTTGCCCTAACTTACGGCTTAGCCGCCTTGTCGGCTTGAGCCGCACCTGCGACCAGGGCCTTTCCGGTGAGTTTCTTGAACTGCTCGGCAAAAGCAGGCAGCGAACGCAAGGCCTCCCGAAACGCTTCTGACTCGACAAACTCATGCCAAGGGCTGCCTGGCGTTTGTGCTTCGACTAGTCGGAGGGGCGCTTCTTCGAGACGTGTCAATGCCGCGCTGAAAAGTCGGGCCTCGAATTGTTTGTCGATCCGCACAGCTTCTTTTCGATATCCCTCATACGCCTTCGCAACGGACGCTTTGAACCCGTAATCTTCAGCCAGCCGAAACCGTTGGCCAATTTGCTTCGTAGCCAACCAGGCGAACCAGACAGGGGCGGCCAGACTGACAAAAGCCAGGATTGCATTGGGCCAAATCGTCGCTTTCTGTGCTGCGGTTGAATTCAGGACGTCCGCGAGCGCCTTCAGACGCTGGGCTCCTAGTAGGTAGCCAGCCGTTAAAGCAAGTATCAAGCCGAAAACCCAAACCCACATAGAAGTGCCGAGCGCGTGGGCGCGCTGCTCGAATGCCGCCGCCAAGCCCCTCGTAGTAGTGATTCTATAGGCTTCCTCACACCTTGACACCAGCACGTCAGCCTCCTTTGCACGTTCGGAAATGGTCTTCAGTGCAACTTCTGACTCGGCCGATAGAAGGTCGATTTTCTGATGCAACGACGCCGCACTACTCTCAAATTTTTCGACCTTAGTCCGCGCGTCACTCAGCGCCGCAAGGTCGGTAGGCAGAGACTCGGCTGCTCCAGTCGCTTCAGAAATAAGTTCGATCTGTCGCTTTAGCTCAGCTGCATTCGGAGCAATTTCATCGAGCTGCGCTTGATAGGATCGTAACCGGCGGGCCAGCTTGGGTGGGAGTAAATTAGTGTCCCGAATTCCCTGCCAGCCAAGGATTTGCTGAAGATCTTCGCGTATCCGCAGAAGGGTTTCTAGATAAACGGGGACTGCCTGCTGGCCGTTTCCATTAAAGAGGTGTTGAACGAAGCCACCTGCCAACCTCTGAACGCTGGCGTTTGCACGCTTCACCACCGTAACTGTTGACTCGTCTAATACTTCTGACCCGCGGCATCGAATACCTCGAGCCAAATCACTCGCTGCACGGCCTAGGCTTTGGCGGTCAACCGCGATGAAATTCCACCCAAAAGCATCGCTAAGCAATCGATTTTCGCTCGATGCCCCTGTAACCTTCTGAGCCAGTGCGTCCAGTGAATCACACAGCAGCGTTAATTCTGGATGTAAAATATTATTCTCCATAAAAACCCGGCTTGCGCGAGTGAACCGCCTTTCGACGCAGATGTCAAGAAATAACCGCCGATCGTTTGGGGTCCTCTGAGGACCCCTAACCCCAATGCCGTATAGGAATTGCCTCGCAAAACGCTCGAAGACCGGCCGTTTTCGCCAGGGGCTTTGCTCAGTCCGACTGGCGGTTTTCTCGATTTCCGGCCATTTACGCGGGGTTTTGCTCGTTTTCGGTGACCGGCAGCAGAGTGAAGACCGCGTGGGCCGGAAAAGTACGTTGCGGAGCCGGGCGGCATGGATCGAGAAAACTCGCCACAAAGCTTTCGTTGCAACATATTGACATGCAGGCAATTACGGTGATGGCAGGCATTGATTCCTATACGGCATTGCCCCTAACCCGTTGTCCCCAACGACCCCCACGCGAAGGGGTGGCCGCCGGGGGCATTTAGGCTGGCCTGGCGGGGAATTGTCGAACCATATCAGGCGCTGCCACTTGCTGTCCCTGAGAGCGCCGGGCAGCCGACAAGGCTGCGATAACGTGAACATCCTAGAGTTGCACCCGACGTAGACCAAAACAGTTTTCAATACCGCGTAACCTCCCAAATAGGTCAAGTCCGAACTTGCCTGTAAAAACGTCGTGAGGGCATAGGCAGATTGGCATTAGAAAGCCAAAGGGGCGGCGCCTCAACATTTGACAAGTGCGGACTGACTTTTTGGTCTGGCGGCGGTCGAATTGCCGCCACGGCACGCGCACTGCGCATCCAGCGCCCGGCTGGGCGCTACCACGTCACCGCTCGCGGCAACGAGCGAAGGGCGATTTACCGGCAAGAGTCCGACCGCGCGCACTTTCTCGAGTTCTTGGGGGAGCTGAGCGAGCGGTTCGGGCTCCGGGTTCATGCCTA
>Ga0187850_10000829_pt1 | contig 37618 bp, 29 predicted proteins | sample June2016WEW_4_15_FD_132436 | JGI IMG/M metagenome (GOLD analysis project Ga0187850, IMG submission 132436) | Peatland microbial communities from SPRUCE experiment site at the Marcell Experimental Forest, Minnesota, USA - June2016WEW_4_150 | ecosystem: Environmental > Terrestrial > Soil >...
CGCTCGCGTGAAGTTCTTTCAATCTCGTCCATGGTTTCGTTGAAGGTTTGCGCGATGACGCCGAGCTCATCGTGGCGAACCACCGGCGCCCGATTCTCCAGTGTGCCGCCGCGCGCCTGGATCATCGCCCTCCCCAGGCGGCCGATTCGTCCCGTGAAAGAACGCGTGAAAAGATAATGCAGCAGAAGGGCAAGGGCAAGCACCGATATGGGGATCAGGACCATGTCGATCCGGTCATAGACTTGAATGACCAGGTCGGCCTGTACCAGCGAACTTGTCACGCTCACACAGCCGGTGGTGATGCCGCGCGGACTCTTGATGGGAATGATCACCTTCAGGGCGCGCTCGCGATCCTGGTACTGTTGCCGGAGCAGAGGCTGCCCTTGCTGGATGGCGGTGATTACATCGATGATCGAGGGTGCGGCCGAGCCGGAGGTTGTGTCGACAATGCTGATGCTTCCGTCGATGAGGTGAAATACCTCGATGCGCCTTATATACGAGTTGCCCTCGACCAATTCAGCGAGCCAGGGATGCATCCCTTCCGCGCTCAAAGGCTCCGGCCGCCGGCCAAGATCGGCGGCCAGCTGCTCTGCGACCGTTATCGTGTCATTCCTGACTTTGTTCTCCAGCACCGTGGCCGCGACGCGGCTTTCCACGTATGTGATCAGGAGAATTGCCAAAACTGTAGAAGGGATGATGATGAGATAGAGCCTGAACGAGATCGAACGCGTATCCAGGAATCTGTTCCAGCTCTTTCGCATGCGCATCATGTCGTAGACACAGATTATACCAGCAGTCCGCCGGCCGCAAAATGCCGAGACTGCAGCCAGACATTTACAAATTGTCGTACGGCGCGGGTTTCGAAGCGCCAAAATCTGTTACGATGGACTCGTGCACAACCATCGCATTCTTACCGGACCATTCGACGCGCTCGAGCCGCGTTTGCTCGAGCTGATTGCCGAGCAACAGGTGACAGACCCTCTTGCTCCCGTTGCCATTCTTGTCGGTTCCAACATTCTGGCATCGTATTTGAAAAGTCGTATCGCTGCCCAAGGACGCGCGGCGGCCAACGTGCGCTTTTATACATTTCCGGAGCTGGCTGCAAAGCTTGGCGCGTGTTCTCGGGCCGGCGGATCGAAGCGGCCATTGCCTCATCTCGGCGCCAGCCTCATCCTCGAAGCCGCGCTCAAGGAGCGCACACCCGGGCCGTTTGCCCGCGTAGCGGAGTATGCAGGATTTCGAGGCGCCCTTCTGGACACGTTCCGGGATCTCAGGGACGCAGGAATCCCTCCGATTGCTCTGGAAAAATCGATCCCGAATCTTCAGGGACTCACACCCGATCGGCGCGAGCACCTCGCAGGCCTGGCCGAAATCTACCGGCGATTCACTGCCGGCATCGCTCCCTTCGAGGCGCCCGCGGACGATTTTCGCAGAGCCTGCGCCGCTGCATCCGGAGCTGAGAAGATCCTCGGATCCCAGTCCCTTTTCATTTACGGACTCTACGATGTGACCGGCAATCAAGCCGACTTACTGCGCTCGCTGCAGGATGCGCTGGAACTGACCTATTTCGTTCCATACTCCGGCGAATCCGCCCCTGGGTTCGCCACGGCCTTCCTCGAGGTCCGCGCGAAAGAATTGGGGGTCGCGCCCGTGGCTCTTCCCCATCCCGGGCGGAACGACAGTTTGGGCCGGCTCGCGGAACGCGTTTTCGCCGTCTCTGAAACGCGCGGGGACGCTCCATCCCAAGCCTCTCTGAAAGCGGACGGATCGTTCGCGCTGGTTTCAGTCCCCGGCGAATCCCGCATGGCGATCGAAGTGATCCGGGAAGTGCTGCGGGCCGCTCGCGAGGGCGTGATCGCCGGTTTTTATGAGGCCGCGGTCGTGTTGAGGCGGCCCGAGGAAGAGGCGCCTGTACTGGCAGAAGCGTTTCGTCTGCGGGGCATCCCTTATTTTCTGCAGGGCGGCAGTGCTTTCATGCGGCGCCCGTTGGCGCGTGCGGTCCGCGCGATTGCCACCCTGGAAGCGGAGTCGTTTTCCCGGAGCGCCGTTTTGGCTGCCATGGAACTGATCGCTGCCGCTTTGCCGGAAGCTGCCGCGACGCTTTGGGACGTTCCGCAGTGGCGCTCTCTGGCGAACAACCCCCGTTTCCTCGCCGGCGACGATTCCTGGGATGCCGCTGTGCAGGCAGTGCGACGAGAGAAACGCTCGGCGTTGAGCCGCGCGGAATCCCAGGCCGCATCCGATGAAGAGGAGGACGAAAGATCCGGCCGCCGGCTCTCGATCGAGCAGGCGCGCAGGCAGGCGGAATCCGCGAATGCGCTTTGCGATGCATGGTCCGCTCTCCGGCGAGCAGCCGCGGGATGGCCTCAGGCTCATACGTGGCAGGGATGGGCGAAGCTGCTGCAGGAGCGGCTCGAGCCGCTCCTCGGCCGATCCGAGGATTGGAGCGCTTTCTCGATCGTGTTCGATACGCTTGCCGCGCTGGGCGGACTTTGTTCCGAAGGTCCGGAGATTCCCGTGACGCGCGGGCGCATCACCGCTGCGCTGTCGGAGGCGCTCGCGGATCTTTCCCGTGCGGAAGGCCGATTTCAGAAGAGCGGTGTTAACCTTCTTTCGGTCGCCGGCGCGCGCGGCCTGCGATTTCCGCTCGTGATCGTTCCCGGCCTCGAAGAAGGACGGTTTCCCGCGCGGCCGCGTCAGGATCCCCTTTTGCTGGATGAGGAGCGGAAGCAGATCGGCCGTCCACCGAGGCTCCCTCTCAAGGCTTTGCGAGTGGAAGAGGAGAAACTTCTCTTTGACATCGCCGTGCGCTCCGCTGAGAAACGCCTGGTGCTGATGACATCGCGCCTGGATGAGGCATCCGACCGGGAACGCATTCCTTCCCTGTTTTTCCTTCGTTGTGCCGCGGCAGCCAGAGGGTCTGCAGTAGGCCTTGCCGAACTGACCGCGGATTGTGTGCCCGGCCTGCGTTCCACCAGCCTTGATAGCCCGGGTCCCGGGAAGGGACAGAATGCAGTCGATGAGGGCGAAATCCGCCTGGGGCTGATTACTGAGGATCATGCACGATCACGCGCGGCACTGGCGACAGTGGCACAGGCCGAGCCTCTCCTCATGAACGGATCCATCGCCTATGACCGTGCGCGCTGGGCGCGAAACCTGACCGGGTTCGATGGGCTCATTCTGGACCCGGCGCTACGGCGGTTCGTAGCGCGCAAACTCCAGGAGGGGACTGAGCAGTTCTCGGCCAGCCGGATCGAGGAGTATGCCAAGTGCCCATACATGTTCTATCTCCGGCGAGTGCAGGGACTCGAAACGTGGGAAGAGGAGGAGCAGGTCGAAGGACTGGACCCTCTTCTACGCGGACAGATCGTTCACGGCGTCCTGGAAAGCTTCCTGCGCGAGTACAGCGGAGAACGCTTTATTGCCGCGCCGCTGCCTGTGCTGCAGGAGGCATTGGCGGCGCGTGCACGGAGCGCGCTCGACGACAGCAGGCCCGCAGGGATGCCGGATCTGCTCTGGGAGATCGATCGCGAGAAGCTGATTTCGATGCTGCAGAACTGGCTTGCGTTCGAAAGAGAACGCGCCGGCGAGGACTTCAGGCCGGAGTATCTCGAGCGATCTTTCGGTTCGTTTGCAGGCCAAGCGGAATCGCCCGTCTATCGTGTTCAGGCAGAGAAGCACGCCTTCGATTTTCGAGGACGTATCGATCGCATCGACGTGGCGCCCGACGGCCGGCGCGCTCGGGTCATCGACTACAAGACCGGCGTGTTGCCGCCAAGCATGAGTGCCGGCAAGAGGACTCTTCTCATGGCTGGTGAAAAAATCCAGCTGGCCATTTATCGCGGAGCGCTGTCGGTCATGGAGGATCTCAAATCCGTTGAGCAGATCGATGGAGAGTACCTGCATTTACAGCCTCGTGATGGCAAGATCGCGGCCTGCGCCTACTCGGACAGCGAGCTGCGAGGTGCGATGGAGCGGCTGCCCGGCGTGCTGGAGATTGTTCGCGAAGGAATCGAAGGCGGCATCTTTTTTGCGCGCGCTAGCGGAAGCGTTCGCCCGGAGGGCCACTGCGACTGGTGCGATTTCCTGCCTATCTGCGGCAAGGACCGGGAGCACAGGCAGGCGGACAAGAGGACCGATGCGGCTGTGGCGCGTTTTGACCAACTCCAGGAAATCGACGGCGCTGTCGAGGAGGAAGAGGAATGACCCGCGACGAGGAACAGCGCCGGAGCGCTCGCGAGGACACGAACCACTCCTTTCTGGTGGAAGCCTCGGCCGGCACGGGCAAAACGAGAATTCTCATTGAGCGCATTCTGCACTGCGTGCTCGAATCCGGCCCGGACGGCGAACCTGTCCGCTTGTCCCGCATCTGTGCCATCACCTTCACGGAGAAGGCGGCGGGCGAGATGAAGATCCGCCTCCGGCAAGAGCTTGAGCGTGAGGGCGCGGGCGGCGGCGAAAAAGGAGACCGTGCGCGCCAGGCGCTGATTGATCTGGAAGGCGCGGCCATTTCCACGATTCACGCCTTCGCCGTATCGCTGCTCAAGGAGAGGCCGATCGAAGCCGGACTGGATCCGCAGTTCAGGGCGCTGGACGAAATTCAGGGTGAGCTCTTGTTTCGGGAAGTCTGGGAAGCATGGCTCCAGCGCGCAATCGAGGAGCGGAAGACGCCGCTGGAAAGTGCGCTGCGCGCCGGACTCAGGCTGGACGCGCTGCGCTTGGCTGCGCGCACGATCCGCCAGCACGGACACGAGATCCGGAACCTGACGCTGCCGTCGCCACCCACGGAAGAGGAAGCGCGGCAATCACTCGCGGAAATGCTGGAGCGCGGCGGCTCGTTCGCCGGGCTTGTGCTCAACGATGATGACAAGCTCGTGCCGTTTTTGAACACCGCGCTCGCGTGGCTGTCAGATCCTGCAGGAGCCGCAACTCCAAGGAAACCCGGCAACAGTGGCACGGCACGCAACTGGGATGGCGGCCGGGAAACTTTGGATGCCGTCAAGGAATTTGTGAGGAACGTGGTTGATTTCCGGCCGTGGTACCTAAAGCTTCCGATCAGACGCGTTCTCGATGCCCTGCTGCGCCTGATCATCGGCGAGTTCCTTCCCGAGTGGGAAAGGCGCAAGCGGACCGATGGATTGGTGGACTTCGATGACATGCTCTGGCACGCGCGCGACCTGCTCCGCTGCAGCCGCGCGGCGCGTGAGGATTTGCGGAAACATTATGCCCTGCTCCTGGTGGATGAATTCCAGGATACCGATGCCGTCCAATGGGAGATGATCCGATTGCTCGCCGCCGGCGCTGAAGAAGGCGATGGGCAGGAGGGACTCACTCCTCCCGGGCGCCTTTTCATCGTGGGCGATCCGAAGCAGTCGATCTATCGGTTCCGCGGCGCCGATATCGAGACATACCTGAATGTGGCGGATCCGGAATGCATGGTGAAGCGGGGACTGGAGCGGCTCGAGCTGACCACGAATTTCCGCTCCGTGCCCGCCATTCTCTCTTTTGTGGATGAAGCATTCCACGGCATCATGAAAAAAGCCGCCGACACGCCCTTCCAACCTGACTATCTTCCCTTCGGCGGCCGCGGTGCTCGTGAAGGCAGGCCGGAAGCGGCGGGTGTTTATTTGCTGGGCGATCGCCAAGAGGACGGGAGCCTCGCCGGGTCCGGCCATGATTTCGTCAGCACCGAAGCAGAGCGCATTGCACGGCTGATTGCTTCCATGCGCAACAACCCGGATTGGGGGGTCGAATCCAAGGATGGGCGTGACAAGACGCGGCGTGCCCCGAGTTTCGGCGACATCGCGATTCTGTTGCCGGTGCTGACACGCGCCGATGAACTTGAAGATTGCCTGCGCGACGCGGGAATCCCGTACGTTCTGGAAGGAGGGAAATTCTATTACGCGCGGAGCGAGGTCGCCTCGGCCATCACGGTTCTGCGCGCCATAGCCAATCCCAATGACGCGATAGCTCTCTATGCCGCCTTGCGGTCGATCTTTTTCGGCATCTCCGATGAAGATTTACTGAGAGCGAAGGCGGAGGCGTTGCCGCTCGACTACCGCGTCGAGGTTCCCTCCGATTGCGCTCTGGCTCGAGCCTACCGGATCCTGCACGATTTGCACCGGCACAGGCACGAGCGCACGGCGTCGGAGACGCTCGAAAACCTCCTTCAGCAGACCGGAGCGCGAGAGGTGCTGGCCGTGTGCGGCATCCAGTCCCTGGCGAACCTCAATAAGCTTGTGCGCACGCTTCGATCGCTGCAGCAGGACGCCACATTTTCGGAAGTCGTCGAGACAGTGGCTGGAATGGACGAGGAGGGAATCGCCGAAAGCGAAAGCCGCATCATGGAAGAACACAGCGACGCGGTGAGGATCCTCTCGATCCACAGGGCCAAGGGGCTTGATTTTCCCATCGTCATTGTCGCCGGCCTCGGGATTCATCGCAAGGTCCGGTACGCGGAGTATCTCGCGGATCCGCACGGCTCGAAAACATTCGGGCTGAGCTTGGGGTCCAAGGAATCCGGCCTCCAGACCATCGGGTGGGAAGACCTGACCGAGAGTGAGAAGGCAAAAGAAGAAGCGGAGCTGATCCGGCTGCTCTACGTCTCGTTGACGCGAGCCCGCGACCACCTGATCTTGTGTACTCATGCCAAGGGAAAATGGATCCCGGACGGCGAGCGTTGGGCGGCGAACTTTGCGGGAACCCGGCTCGAGCCGCTTGCCGCCTTTCTTCAGGAGCTTCCCAAGCGGGAAAATTCGCCGGTGCGTTTTATCGATGCCAACACCCTTCCGCCGGCGCCGGCCCCGTCATCGGTTGCGGAAGAGGTTCCCGAGCGAGACCTGCCTGCGACGCTGGCCGCGCAATACGACGAGCTGCGGCGGCTGCTTGCAGAAACACCGCATGCGCACGACCTGCAAGTTCCCTCCTCTGAAGCCGGGCAGGAAGAAGGGAAGGAGACTGATCTTGACTTTGCCAGGGATCGGGCCGCGAGGATCGGTACCGCGTTCCATCAAGTGATGGAAACGATCGACCTGGATGCGGAGGACGGAACGGAGGATCTGGCTCGCGAGGCAGGTTCCCGCCAGAGACTCGATGGTGCTGGGATCGAATCGGTGGCGGAGATGCTGAGCCGATCGTTGAAATCTCCGATTATGGAGCGTGTGCGCCGCGCGCGCGTCACTGGCGGCCGAGTCTTGCGCGAACTGCCGTACATACGCCCGCTGGACGGCGACGGCGCAGCAATCGAGGAGGGGAAGATCGATCTGCTTTTTGAGGAAGGAGGCAACTGGGTGCTGATCGACTACAAAACAGACCGGCTGCCTGGCGACATGCCGGACAAAGCGCTGTACTTCCAAGACAAATATGGCGGACAGGTCAGCGCCTATGCAGCGGCTCTGGAGGCCCTGGGAATACGACTCAAGTCCGCCTATCTTCTGCTTGCCCGCACCGGCGAAGCCATCGAAGTCACTTGTTGAACGAAGGTCGGGAAATGTTGAAAGTCGGGGTTGGACCCAATGCCGCTGCCTTGATGGAAAATCCTCGCACAGAAATCAGACGGCCACGAATTTCACGAATCTCACAAAAATGGCCCTGAAGAGCCGGTCGTCAGCCGGAAGATTACGTGGCGTCTTCTTGACTTTTTGCTTAAGTTAGCACCATTGGGTCCGACCCACACCCCCTCGCAAAACGGGGAATCGTGAGGGCGATCACACAGAGAAAGAGATGTGGATTATGTCGAAGACAATTGAAATCAAAGAGCCGTCAAAACTAAGGGATGTTCTGCAAATTTTCTCCGCTCTCGACGGCGTCCGCTGGCGGGAGGTTGGCAACTATAACCTCATCAATTACTGCGAGGACGACTTCACGCCTGACGAGAAACTCCTTACGCACTGGTTGTGCTACATCACGGATCGTCAAACCGCATTCCAACGAGTCTGGGATGTGGGTGGTTATGTCTTATCACATCTGGTCAGGGACTTCACAAAGCGTCGCACGGCTCCTGATCGGACCATACTCGATAATCACATGAAATTCCCCTCGGCAGAGGGACGCCTTCGACTGGAATGCTCTTTGGAGCGCCCCAACGACCGTCTCAAATTCTATGGGATAGACTCAAAAAAAACCAAAACTGTGGAGTTCACCTCGCGATACATGCCTGCTGATGCGCTTTCAATTTATCGCACACTGATCATTCTTGACCGTCTGGCAGAATGTAGCTTCACGCAATTCATTTACTTGGCTGTAAAAGGCGAAACTGATCAAAGAAAAGCAGTCCGCAAACTGGCCGCGGCACTGCACTTCCTCACATACGCGGACATTGGCAATGTGAGCGAAAATAGCGTGCAAGATCGAATGGCCGCACTGAGGACATGTATCGAAAAAGAACTCAGCGCATTTAGTCGCGAGCCGAAAGGATTCATTGCCATTCTTTCCGAGAAGTTCAAGCGAAACCCATTTAAGAAAAAACGTCTCTGGTGTTCGATTCGCGACTATCTCAAAAGCCCCGAGTTTAATAATTACTTAGTTGGAGCACTTGAGAAAATTGACCGTAATGAAGCTGTCCGCTGGCGTCGCGAGAATGTTCAGAAAGAGGCGTTCGCTGAAATGGAACTGCCTGGAGATGTCTGGAATAACAACGCAATCTTCCGGGACGGGCTGTTCTCACCGCACCTTGCAGCAAGGCGTGAAAGTTTGGACATGCCGCAGACAATCCGCGAAATCCATACGAAAATGTCGGACCAGAATTCGACCTTCTACCCCGAACAGTTAGACGTCACGTTCGACTTCGTGCCGCGCATGTGTGGCAACCTCAATTGCCGACATTGCATGTTTGGTAGCGGAATTGGCAAACAGTGCCACCAGCTGCGCGGCTTTTACTGCCCAGTTACTCTGGCCGCTTGTGGATACTTTTATCCGTGCAACCCTGACAACTGTGCATTCAAATCAGATTCCGTTCGCGGCTATTGCCAAAGCTCGATTGTCAAGGGAGAAGCGTGACAGTCACGGCAGAATCACCGGACAAGCTGGCGATTTGCTTTTCTGCGAAGAGTCGATCTCTCGCAAGGGTGGTGCCTTACGGTCGCACGCAAGGGGATAGGTGCCGGACCTGAGGAAGTAATTCAAGCTGCAGGAGATCATCTCAATGGAGCACGTCATGGGCTTGCGTTTAGTTTTCGCCCCCGTTTTCTCGATTTAAGGAATTCTCCTCTCGGGGGACCTGCACTTTTGTTTTAATGATTTGGCGTAGGCAAAAAACCGCTGCAGCCGCCTTGCGGAGCCAAGCGGCTGCAATCGATCGCGCCGCTCGCCGGCGGCGTTCCACCTTGTTGACAATGTATATACAATGATGCAGAATTAGAGCGTGATTGCCTGGGATGAATCAAAAAATGAAAAGCTGGAAGTGGAAAGGGGCGTGCGATTCGAGGATATTGTCGCCGAAATCATATCCGGCCACGTTCTCGATATCCTGGAACACCGTGTTCGAAAAAACCAAAAAATACTCGTCGTCGATCTGAATGGCCGGATCTACGCCGTTCCCTTCCTATTGGATGAGGACGGAAACATGATTCTTAAAACGATTTATCCCAGTCGCAAGCTTCAGAGGCGTTATGGCAAGAAAACCAAGTAGGCAAAAGCTTGACAGGTACGAGCAAAGGATCGAGGACTCCTTGGAGGATTATCGGCCGGCCGCGCCCGCTGAGAAAGAGCGAATCCTCAAGACCGCAGGCAAGACGAAGACTGTCAGCCTGCGCCTCAATGAGGCTGTGCTCGATAACCTGCGGCAAAGAGCCGCCGAAGAGGGACTCCCCTATCAGACGTTGATATCGAGCATTCTCTTCCGGTTCAGTTCAGGCCGGCTGATAGACGCGCATGCAATCCGTCAGGCATTGCGTGCGATAAAATAATGCGGCAGGGCGCAGGTTCCAGTAGGCATGAACGGAGAGGTTGCGCAGGTCGACCATTTGGCGCCAGGGGATTTCGGGGTGCCGACCGGTGATTTCCGCGGGGATGTGATTTGCGGCTTCGCCGATGACGGCGAGGTTGTGAATCACGGCGTCCATGATTTCTTCATCGTTTTCGAAGGTTTCGAGAACTACGCCCGAAACGTAGCGCTGGATTTTGGCAATGGCCTCGAGGATATCCTGAACGCGGAAAGCCCAATCTCTAGGCGGCATAGATTGCTTCTCGCAGGATGCGCTCTTTCAACGCCGGCTTGATGCTGTCGCGCAACACCAGGTCCACTTTCGGCATACCAAGAATGCTCTCCAAGTAGTGCTGGGTCCGGGACAGGTGAAACAATCCAACCGGCCGGCCATCAAACTCCACAAGCAAATCCACGTCGCTCGCAGGCGTAGCTTCATCGCGCACGACGGAGCCGAATAATGCCAGGGACTTGACCCCGAAATCCCTGGCCAGATTTTCACGATGGGCAGCGATGATTTTGAGGATCTGGTTGCGGTTCATTTCATGCTCCGGGAATGAAGCAAGGGTTCATTTTTTGCTTGCCTTCGAATGATACATATAACTATCAGTCAGCCTCAGAATTATCAATCGCAAATTACTGGCGATTAGGCTTGACACAGTCTTGGTGGAGCAGCCGAGGAGAGCCTGATGGCGCGAATCTCTGAGCACTGGATCGTGCGGCATTTTTGCGGATGACAAGTCCCCAGAAATTATTACCCACCCAAGAAAAATCCAAACAAAGGCATTGACATCGATCCCGAAGAGCGTAGACTTCGATGCTTTTGTGGGTACAGCAATCATAGGAAAGGAGGCTGGGAAATGGCAGAGAAATTGTCGAAGACAGCACGTGCAAGCTTGGGAGACAAGGGGGCGAGTTTTGAGAAGCCCTGCCCTGCTTGTGGCAACGGCATGGTGGCCACTCGGGTGATCAAGTATCGCCAGGTGCCGGGAGGAATGTACTGGGTCTGCCCCAAGGACGGCGAACGCGTCAAGATCTAAGCGTCCTGGGGATACGATCGAAATTGCCAGGGGCAGCATGTGCTGCCCTTTTTCTTTTGCGGTATGATTTCCTCCTATGAGGTCGGACAGCGAACAACAGGCAACGGGCCCATTTGCCGGCGGAGCCCGTTACAATTCCTATGGGGCTTTCCTCAAGGAAAAGTTTGGCGCCCGCGTCGGCAAGATCGTCGTTGATGCCGGCTTCACCTGTCCGAATCGTGACGGCACGGCAGGCTTCGGCGGATGCATCTACTGCAACAACGACTCCTTTCGCCCCGCGACCGCGCGCCGGTCGGACCCCGTCTCCCGTCAGGTTGCAGAAGGCGTTGCCTATCTGCAACAGCGCTATCGCGCGCGGAAGTTCATTGTCTACTTTCAACCTTTCAGCAACACCTACGCGTCCCTGGAGCGGTTGATTCCCCTGTACGAAGAAGCGCTGGATCACCCAGATGTCGTCGGCCTCGCTGTGGGCACGCGCCCGGATTGCATCGACGAGGCCAAGATTACCTGGTTTGAAAACCTGGCACGAACGCGGCTGGTCATCCTGGAATACGGACTCGAATCGACTTCCGACAAGACCCTCTCCCTCATCAACCGCGGCCACGATTATGGCTGTTGGCTGCGCGCGGTGCGGCTGACTCGTGGACGGGGAGTTTACATTTCCGCACACCTGATCCTCGGGTTCCCGTGGGAATGCAGAGAGGAGATGGTCTCCATGGCCCAGGAGGTCTCCGATGTCGGGCTGGACTTTCTCAAGTTGCATCACCTGCACGTTGTCCGCCACACGGAGCTTGCGCGCCGGTTCCTGGCGGATCCCTTCACGCTTCTCGACTATGAATCATACGTCGAACTGGTCGTCGATTTCCTCGAACTGCTGAACCCGGCAATCCGGCTGGAACGCCTTTTCGGATTAGCCTCGGAAGAACATCTGCTCGGCCCGCACTGGGGCAAGACCAAGGCAGAAGTGCAGCGAGGCATCGAGCAGGCGCTGCTGCGCCGGGGAACCTGGCAGGGCCGCCGTTATCCGGGACGGTCCTGAGGCTGCCTTCAGGCTGCGGCACTTGGTCATGGCGCAGCGCACTCCCTGGAGTTAGCATTTATGAATCGGGAAGGGTTCCTGACTGAGAGGAGGGTTCCAGTGGATCAGAAGATCATCAATCTCTATGACCAATACGTGCATGGAGGAATCAGCCGGCGGAGTTTTATGGACCGTCTCGGACAACTCGCGGGCGGCGCGGCAGCCGCGCTTGCCCTGCTGCCTTCGCTCGAGAACGACTACGCCCGCGCCCAGACAGTCTCCGAGAACGACGGCCGTCTTGACATGGTACGCGTAACATATGCGGCCGGAGATCTCAAGCTCTCTGGATATATGGCCAGGCTGAAGGGCGGGCAAAAGCGCCCGGGCGTAATCGTGATCCATGAAAACCGCGGCCTCAATCCGCACATCCAGGACGTTACGCGACGCCTGGCAGTCGAGGGCTTTCTCGCCCTGGCGCCCGACATGTTGTCGCCGCTGGGCGGGACTCCCTCGGACGAAAACCAGGCGATCCAGATGATCGGCGGCCTGAAGGCGGAGGATACTGTCGCGCGCCTTACCGCCTCTGTGTCCTATCTCGCGCACCATGGCGAATGCACGGGCAAGGTCGGAATTGTGGGATTTTGCTGGGGCGGCGGCATGGCTAACCAGGTCGCGGCAGCCGGCACTTCGCTGAACGCGGCCGTCGCATACTATGGCGCGCAGATTCCCGCGGCGCAGGTTCCCAAGATCTCGGCGCCGCTTCTCCTCCATTACGCGAGCCTCGACACGCGTATCGACGCGGGGATTCCGGACTTCGAGGCCGCGCTCAAGGCCAACAACAAGACCTACGAGCTGTACATGTATGAGGGAGCGAACCACGCATTCAACAACGACACCAACACGGCGCGTTACAACAAGGAAGCGGCAGAGCTTGCATGGAACCGCACGCTCAAGTTCCTGAGGAAGTATCTGGGCGCATAGCGGAAAGATTCAAATCGTATGCGGTCGGGTGCTGGAATAGGGGGCGGGCCCACGATAACTTTCTCATAAAGGGCCTGAGGGACTTTTCCCTCAGAACTTATCTGGCAACCGCATCGTGTTACTCGGACCAAGATAGCCGAATCGAGGGGGAAACCATCCAAATGAAAAGATCATGGAGTCTGATTGTTTTGCTGCTGCTGGCTGTGTCGGTTTGGATCGCGCAAGCAGATTAGGTTCGGCCGGGCGACCCCTAGATGATTATCGACACATCCAGCAGTGACGCCACTATGATTACCACCTCTTCCTTCCCGTTCGGCTCGGACGCAAGCGGAGGCGGCTATGTCGTCTACTACAATGATAGCGGCATCGATTGGACGAGCGTGCTCGTCACCGTGCCACTCGTGCTCGGCACGACTTTCCCGGACGATTACGTATTCGGCGGCACCGCCTTCGCGACCGTGCAGACCACGCTGGTCGGAAATACACTCCACATTTTATTCAGCAACGGAAACTCGCGGCTGGGACCCGGACCCGCCGCGATTGTCAACGGCAGCCTCTTCACGATCAATCTGAACGATCCATTACCTTCTGGCGCGCCGAATTCGGACCCGAACGGCTCGGGCGGCTGGGGCGACAGCGACTTCGGAGTGCAGACGAACATCCCTGAGCCGGCGACCTGGAACTTGTTGATGGCGGGCCTGGCGGCATTGGCCTGGAAGAAGGTGTCCGTCCGCAGGATGAACGCCGGTACATAAGCAGCAGCCACCTCGCTAAAGTCGGTGGCGTGCCCCCGCTGTCCTAAGGCGCGCGGTGGAATTCCTGCAGCAGCTTCGCGAACTGGGGGGCCGAACGCAAGGCTTGGAGTTCGGGATCGTTTTTTGCCTCTTCCGGTGGATACCCTTTTTGGAAGGCTTCATGCAAGCCGGTAAACGCTTCCGCCTGCTGGCCGGCAAGGGCGTGGATGACGGCCTCGTCGTATATGAGAGCGTTGTTGTTTGGGTCAATCTTGCGCGCACGACGGATGAAATCGAACGCCTGCTGGCGGCTGCCCATCTTCGCATAATAAAGCGCCAGGCTCGCGAGCGTACCCGCGTCGGTGGGATTGACTTGGTATGCCTTGTAGGCGAGAGCAATGGCACGATCATAAGTGGCAGCCGCCTTTTCGCCCTCTCCCAGCCAGCGGTAGGCGTCCGCGAGATTGCCGACGGTAATGTGCTCATTCGGATTCATCGCTACGGCTTTTTCGAACATATCCGCCGCCTCGCGATAGCGTCCTGAATAAAAGTGCGCCACACCGAGGTTCGAGTAGGCGCGAAAGGACGGCTGGCGTGCGATCGCCTTCTGAAAAGCGCTGATGCACTCGTTCCATTTGCCCTGCTGGTAGTAAACGATTCCCAGGTTCAAGTATCCGTTGGAGATTTCGGGTTCGATCTCGGTTACCCGGCGAAATGCTTCCAGCGCCTTGTCGTTTTCGCCGACGCGAAGGTAGGCCGCGCCAAGCTGGTTGTAGTTGTACCAGTAGTAGGGGTTGACATTTATGGCCTGGTCATACATGCTGAGCGCGCTTGTGAAGTTTGCTACATTCCTCTGGCCGCGCAGCACGTTTTGTCCCTTCAAGTATAGCTCGTACGCGTCAATGTCCTCCGTAGGCCGGGAAACACTGCGCGCCAGCTCGTCGTTGCTGAGCTTAAGCTCCAGAGCGGCAACCAGCTTGCCGTAGATCTGATCTTCGATCGTGAGAAGATCCTGGCGCATGCCGGAAAACTCCTCGCTCCACACGAGGTGATTCGCGGGGACGTTCTCCAGGTCCAAGACGGCGCTGAATTTTTCCGCAGTCCCCTGCAGCGTTCCCTTGACGACGTACGTGACGCCTAGCACTCGGGCGATCTTTTCGACCGGTTGCTTTTTGTCCGTTCTGTCGACCGCCGCGCTCGAAGCCAGATGAACGTTTGGCAGCTGGAAAAGCTTGGCGGAAAGCGATTCGACGACTCCCTCCGCCACATACTTCAGCGATTCGTCGTCGCCCACGGTCTGAAAGGGAAGCAGCGCGATATACTTCGCCTGGGAAGCTCCGGAAGGCGAGTGTGCGGGCAGCCAGCGCAGAAGCGACTCGCGTGAGCCCGGGATCGCCAGAGCCATCGCCACGACGAGCAATGCGCCCCCGGCCATGAGCCACCCAAGGTTTTTGGGTTTAGGGATGCTCCACGTCTCCTCAGTCCCCTCAGCCTCAACGGTGACCTGGGGAGCGTGCTCGGCCTCCAGGTCATGGAGAATTTCCTGCGCCGTCTGGTAGCGCTTTTCGGGATCTCGTTCGAGGCAGCGCATGATAATTGCGGCCAGATAGTCGGGGAGATCCGGACAAAGCGACTTCGGGTTTTTGGGGGGCTCGGCCACCCGTTGATACATGACCTTGACCAGCGAATCACCCAAGAATGGGGCTTCTCCAGTGACCATTTCGTACAGAATGATGCCGAAGGAATAGATATCGCTGCGGCCATCTGTCGGTTTGGCCTCTACCTGTTCTGGAGACATATAACGCGGCGTGCCCAGAATCAGGCCCGTGCGCGTCTTCATGCCGTCCTCGCTCTCGAAAGACTTCGCCAGCCCGAAGTCACCGACGTAGAGGGTGCCGGACCGGTCAATCAGGATGTTTTTGTGGGAGATCCTTCTGGCGAGAAGCAGCTCCTGCTTGAAGCGCTGCATGGTATTTGGATCCAGCGCCAGTTCCGGCCGCACCAGCTTGAGGGCGACGGTCCGGTCCAGTTCGATGTCCCGGGCCTTGTAGACGGTGCCCATGCCGCCTTCACCGAGAATGGACTCGATCTGGTAGCGTGCGCCAATCACTGCGCCGGGTTCCAGCTGCATGGAAATGCCCGATGTCGAGGTTGTGACAGGGCCCCACGTGGGTGCGTCCAAGGGTCTGCGCGGTGTCGAAGAATCTCTCGCGCTGGGTTTTCGGGGGTTTCGTGAGCCAAATGAGCTACAGTCTCGTCGGCGGTTCTGTCCGCTGCAATTCCCTGCGTCTCATCCGGGCCCGGGAGTTTTGTTCCGCACTGTTTGCAGCGAACGGAATCCCCCGAATTGTCAGCCTGGCAATGAGGACAGACCATGCGCAGTTTCCTTGTTTTGTTGCTATAGCAGAATCCACGATCCGGCAGCCATCGGCGCCGAATGTCATCGTCCGTGCCGCACTTTACCCGCAATCGAATATTACATGAACACGATATCCTATCGCCAGACCAAGATCAGGCTGATTCGAGATTCGAGATTCGAAATTCGAGATTCAATATTCTCAATCACGAATATCGAATTTCGAATCTCGAATCTCGAATTTGACGAGTGCAGACAGCATTCCCATGGATTCCAGGACGGCGGCGAAATGCGGTGGGAGAGCAGCTTCGAATCTCTTCGGCATGATGTTCGAGGATTCCGGCAGAAGGATTCGCCAGGCATGCAACAAGAGATGAGGTGGATTGAGTAGAGACTGCAGATCCGGCTCTTTCACCCCGCGGTGGCGCGCGCCGCCGTAAAGATCGTCCCCGACGATCCAATGTCCGGCGTGACTCAGGTGGACCCTTAACTGGTGCGTCCGGCCGGTTGCGGGCTGTAGTTCGAGCAGGCTGACGTGCGGCCCGCAGGCGAGCGTACGAAAGCTCGTAGCAGCGCTCCGTCCGGAAGGATCCACCTTCATACGGCGGCGATCCCGGGTATCCGGCGCAAGGGGCCATTCAAAGCGGCCCGATCGAGGGCGGGGATGTCCCCAAACCAGAGCCAGATAGATCTTACGGACAAGGCGCGTGCTGAAGAGTGTCGAAAGCTCACGATGCATTTCTTCGTCGCGCGCCAGGAGGACAAGTCCTGTAGTGCCCACGTCCAGCCTGTGAACGAGCCAAAGCGGCGCTGATCCCGGGAAGTTGGCTGCCCGCGTCTCCGCAGGGAGAGAAAAAACCAGGCGACGCGCTGCGTCGTGCGGGGCGGCCCGCGTCGTGGCAAGGCTGACACCGGGAGGTTTGTTGATTACCACCAGGCGTTCATCGGAATAAACAAGGGATGCATCCAAAATCGGTCCAAAAGAGACGCCCGGGATGGAGCTCCCGGGCGTTTTATCTCCTCCTCTGTGACTACGGACTCGGTTTTTTCGAACTATCCCTCGTAGCGGATGGGCAAGTATTGTGGGTACCACATGGCGCGATGCAGGTTTTCCTCGATGCCTTCGAGAATATCCGGATCGGCATGTCCTTCCTTTACGGCGCGATGCACGGTTGCGACCGCGACCGCGTGGGAGCACTCCCGGATTCTGGGGAGCTCGGGATAGACTGCCGACTCATCAAGATCTTTCTGCGTGACCTTCGAAGCGAGGGCGCGCGCGGCTTCCAAAAACATGCCCTCCGTCACGCGCCTCGCGTGCGACGCTGTAATTCCGAGGCCGACGCCGGGGAAGATGAATGCGTTGTTGCATTGGCCGATGCGGTAGCGCTTGCCATTGTGAACCACGGGGTCAAAGGGGCTTCCGGTGGCGACGATGGCCCGGCCATCGGACCAGCGGATCGCATCGCCCGCGGTGCACTCCGCCTTGGATGTGGGATTGGAAAGCGGGAAAACGATTGGACGATCGTTGATCTTCGCCATGAGCTCCACGACCTCCTTCGTGAAGGTCCCCGGAGTGCCCGACGTGCCAATCAGGATCGTCGGCTTCACGTTCTCGACTACCTCGGCGAGTGTGATCTTTGAACGATCCTTGCATTTGTATGCGGCTGCTTCTTCCACGCTCCTGGCATAGGTGGCCTTGAAATCCTCCAGATTCTTGCGGGCTGTGGTCACCAGGCCGGCACTGTCCACCGTCCAAATCCTTCGGGTTGCCTCCTCTCGAGTCAACCCATCCTCCATCATCGCCGTCACGATCAAGTCCGAGATACCCTGAGCCGACGCGCCTGCGCCTGCGAACACGACCTTCTGATCGCGCATAGGCTTCTTGGTGATGCGCAGCGCGCTGAACAAGCCGGCCAGGACGACGCCTGCCGTTCCCTGGATGTCGTCATTGAATGTGCACAGCTGGTTGCGGAAGCGCTTCAGCTGCTTGATGGCATTTCCCTTCAGGAAATCCTCCCATTGCAAAACAGTCTTGGGGAAAACCTTCTGAACCGCGGCGACGAACTTGTCAATGAACTCCTGATAGGCCTCTCCGCGCACGCGCTTCTGTCTCAGGCCGATGTACAGAGGATCATTCAAGCGTTCCTCATTGTCGGTGCCGACATCCAGGGTGATCGGCAGAGTGTTGTAAGGGGAAATACCCGCACACAGCGTGTAGAGGCAGAGCTTTCCAATCGGGATACCCATGCCGCCGGCGCCCTGGTCGCCCAGGCCGAGGATGCGTTCTCCGTCCGTCACGACTATGACGGAAGGGTTCGCAATGCCGCAATTGCTGAGGATCTTTTCAATCATGTTCCCGTGGTCATAATCGATGTAAAGCCCGCGGCCCCTGCGGTAAATGTGCGAGTACTTCTGGCATGCTTCACCCACAACCGGCGTATAAACGATCGGCATCATTTCATCGATATGCTCGAGCACCAGCCGGTAAAAAAGCGTTTCGTTTCGATCCTGCAAGCCTGAAAGGTAGATGAATTTTTCAAGGTTCGCTGTTTTGGCAACGAAGTTTTCATAACACCGGTCCAATTGCTGTTGCATCGTAGATACGGTAGGGGGAACGAGACCCTGAAGATCCAGCTCCTCGCGCTCCTGAATAGTATAGGCACTTCCCTTGTTGGTAAGAGGATCCAATAGCAGGGCCCTTCCTTTTTGCGGAACCGCCATGTATTTCTGCCCGGTTGCCGCGTCAATCTTCAGACTGATTTTCATCGCAGTTCTCCTTGTACCAAATACACCATATGATCTGGTTCAAACCAAATATAAACATCCTCGTGTCACCGAGGCGACTTGCCGGCAGCGATCCTGCCGGCCCCAACAAAAAACCGGACCATTGTAACCGTTTTGCGTTTCAGAATCTCCACCTTACTCGAAATTGCGACGTCGCACTTTTTCGAGGTGAGAACCTCGGCAGTCTTGGAAAGGGATGGCGGAAACGAGTGAAGTCCCCAATCTCGCAAAAGCCCACGCCTCTCGTGATGTAGTTTAAGTGATTTGCGTCTTCGAGGTTCCCATTGCTGCCGCTGAGGAAATTTATGCGATCCGGCAGGCCTCCGGCAGGAGCCCCTAGCCCCCGGGTCCATCCGCGGAAAGGTACGCCTCGAGAGAATCCAACTCGCGGCCGAGATCTTCAACGTGGTCTTGAAAAAGCTGGCATAGTGCCAGCCAGCCTTGAAGGGTGCCCTGCGCATCGACGACCGGATAATAGCAGCGGCGATTCGTGAACATCAGCTTAAGGGCTTCGTCGGTACCGGTCTCGGTTGAAATCGTTTCGGTGGGAGAAGTCATGACATCGCCGACCTTGGTCGTGTCGAGATCGAGACCCTTCGCAAGCACGCGTTTAAGCACATCGTCCTTGGAAATTGTGCCTGCCAGCCGGCCCCCTGCCATCACTGCCACGGCACAGCCCTGTGCGTTTCCCATGATCGGGACCGCCTGCCTGATGGTTGTGTCGATGGAGACCGTGGGTGGCGGCACCTGCGCTATCTTCATCACTTTCATGGATGTTCCTCCGGCGGGGAGCAGAGAGATATTTTTCCCGCGCCATCATGCCACAAGTCCGGCAACACGAAAAGGCGTTCCCTTCCGGGCTGTGTTGCTCCCCGGGAACCTGCATGCGCGGCTCAATTCGGCTGCCTGATGTAGTAGGCGCGAATCCAGTTGTCCAGCGTCCCGGCGGGATCCTGAATCACGTCCGCAGTAATGTCGAACGTGCTGACGCCTCGCGTCTTCCGGATCAAGTTCAGCCCATGTTCGTAGTTCTTGAAGGTCGTGGCGAAGACCTCTTCAATGGTCCGTTCGCTGTCAATCGCCTTTTGAGCGAGCATCTGCGCAGCCTCGGGACTGAGGCGAATTTCGATCCCGTTGCGGTCGGACCATTGCCTGGCAATCTCCATCACTCTGCGCTCCAGGTCTACCAGCTGCGTAACCGCCGAAACCTGCTTCAAACTTTCCAGCACCTTCAGAGGTTCATTCACGAGTTCCGCCGTCACTTCAAATCTGCGGACGTTCGAATGGGGCAGGTGGTACTTAAATTCACGAAACGTGCGCTCGCAAACACTCACCAGACTTCGGGCGCCGGTATGCTCCTGGTGGGCCATCTCCGCGAGACGGTGAAGTCCTTCCTCCGTGAACACGATCTCAATTCCGTAAGCGGCAAACGCCTGGACATATTGCCGGATGATCGAACCTTCCGAGTGCACCAGAATCTGGAACAGATCCTCGACCTCCAGTTCCTGGCAGGCGACGATGACGGGAAGGCGGCCGATGAACTCTGACTCAAACCCGTATTCGATGAAGTCGGTGCTTTTCAAAAACTCAAGATGCTCATGGTCCTTGAGCGAAGAAGCAGACCGGCCTCTGAATCCTATGCTTTGCGCTCCGACTCGTTTACGAATGATCGGGATCAACCCGCTAAAAGCCCCGCTGACGATAAAGAGGATATGCCGCGTGTTGATGACGGAACGAGCGACCTTACCCTTGCTCTGGAACTCCATCGCCGCCTGCAGCTGCGAAGTCAGATCGAACGGCGTGCGCAGGCTGACTTCCGTTTCCTCCATGAGCTTCAACAAACCCCGCTGAACGCCGCCTCCGCTGACGTCACGTCCCAGAATATTGGCCGGCGTGGCAATCTTGTCGATTTCATCCAGATAAATGATTCCGTACTCCGCAAGGCGGACGTTCCCATCGGCCTTCTGGACGAGCTCTCGAACGAGGTCCTCGACGTCTCCTCCCACATAACCGGTTTCAGAAAACTTGGTTGCATCCGCCTTGACGAAGGGAACGCCGATCAGATCCGCGATTGTTCGCACCAGATACGTCTTGCCGACTCCGGTGGGTCCCAGCATGATGATATTCTGCTTTGCATATTCCTTGCAGCGGCCTTCACTCGAACAGTGCTTGATATGGTTATAATGATCGCAGATCGCCGTGGCGAGAACCTTCTTGGCATTATCCTGTTTGATCACATAACGATCAAGGTAGGCTTTAATATCCCGCGGCAGGTAATCAAAACTCAAGTCGAGGGGGGCTTCCTTGGTTTCAGTCCCTTCGTCGGCCGTCCGGGCTTGATCAGGACGCGCAGTCATCAACCCGAGTTGCACCCGGTCTCCATATTTTCGCGAAAAGAATTCCTCCATGTCCCGCTTGAGTTCTTCAGGATTGGGCCACACAGGAGTCGGATCTTTGGACAATCAAAAATCTCCTTGATTCAAATAGTTGCAAGATACTGGGGCTTGCCTTCCCCAAATAGAGTATGAGGAATCACAGGAGAGAAATCAATCATTGCGGAAGGCGCACCGCAGCCCTTAGCGGCGCGCGCGACGTCGGGAGATCCCGATTTCCTTAACGAGAGGCTTTGCGCGCTTGGCAACCCTGTCGCGCTGCCTGGCAGGAGATTTCTCGGCTGCGGCCAGTTTGCTACGTCCTGCGGCAGCCTTGACTGGGCGCTTGACATGACCTGCGCTTTTCTTGGAAGTTTGCCTCTTTCTTGACACTTCGACTTTGTTCGGCTCTTGGATTTCCTTATCGAGATTTACGAGGAGCACGGAGCAACGCTGGCAGAGTGCCGGATCTCCGGCGTAGGTTTGGATCAATCTTGCCAACTTGATGATGCGCGCCCTGACCAATACGTAGAAGTCCAAAGCCACTTCGGTCCAGTTCGTGCGCAGACGCCGGATCAGCGGAGCGTAAATGCTCAAGATGACCGGTTCCTCGAGCTCAAACGTTCTTGAGAAACAGGCTGTTAGCGCTCCGCCTTGCTCGGCTGAAAACCTTGTGTAAAGCGACTCCGCAGCCCGCGCCAATTCCGCCTCCTGTTTCTGTAAAGACATCCAGAATGCAGAGGGAAGCTTCTTAATGCCCTCCGCTTGTGCGAGCAAATCCTGCTCCATCGAACCCCACATTTCACTTACCAGGACGTTGGCCACAAACCGCTGTCGTAGCTGTAGATAGTACTTCGCAGACGCTCTTTGCAGCTTGGATAGTGAAATCCGGAACTTCAATGGCGAGTCAGTCATATTTGCAAACTTTTCATGGTTCAAATCGCGAAACAAGCGCAGGCCGCCGGGGAACTCTAAACCGCACGGAGTCTAACAACTATTCGCCGAGGTGTAAAGTGCAATTGTGGTACCTACGATGTGATTCGTTATCATGTTAAACCCAAACCAAACATCCAACTGAATTATACACCTTGAGGAAAGAACGTGAAGAAGCGATTGATAATTGCATTAAGGTCTTATAATTCTAATCTGTTGAGGACAATGCCGGTTCCAAGAACTCCACGCGGCGATTCGAAGCGTCCAAGCGGATTTTGATACCCAGGGGGATTGCCCAATTCTGGGCTCCATGCCCGGCCGGAAAGCCTGCAAGGACGGGCACATGCAGCTTCCCAAAGAGATCGTGCAGCGTGTCTTCCAGCGTGTATGTCGGGCTGGGGCTTTCGCAATCCTGGAAACTGCCAAGCAGAACACCGGCAATACCATCCAGCTTGTGTGCCAGCCGGAGTTGCGTGATCATCCGGTCAATCTTGTAGGGAGGTTCGCCAAGATCTTCGATGAAAAGCACTTTTCCATCGGTGGCTATCTCATATGGAGTCCCGAGGCTGGCAACGATGAGGGAGAGGCAGCCCCCAGTCAATTCTCCCTCAGCCGATCCAGGAACCAGAGCTTGGAACTGTGGGAAAGAGAAAACGGGCAGGAAAGACGGATCGGTCCAGAGCGCCAGCAGATGCTGCAGCTGCGCGGAATCCATGCTTTCCCAAAATGGGGACGATGCCATGGGTCCATGGAAGGTAACCCACCCAAGGCGTCGTCGCAGATAAAGATGCAAGGTGGTCAGATCGCTGAAACCCATGAAAATTTTGCAATGATTGCGAATGCGTCGGGGGCGAAGCAGTGGAATCAGACGTGAACAACCGTACCCGCCACGGAGTGAGACGATGGCATCCACGGCGGGATCTTCGATCGCGCGCATGAACTCCGCCGCGCGTTCCTCATCCGTTCCTGCAAGGTACCGGACTGAATGAAAGATGCGATCGTCCCAGCGAACCTGGAATCCCATGCGCTCGAGCGTAGCCACCCCGCGCTGGAAATCGTCGCGCTGCTCGATCGGGCTGGCAGGGGCGATGATCGCGATCGTTCCCCCGGGTTTCAAAGCAGCCGGTCGTACAATCGGAATGTCCATTTTATCAGCCCACCGGGCATATAATGGCGCTTTACCGTACAAAATCCTGGAATCCTGATTCAGAAAATCGCAGCAACAGCGCCTATCGTCGAGGTTCAGAGATGCTCAACTACATTTGGCTTGGCTTGATCATTGTTGCCGTAGTCCTCGGGGGAATCAACGGCAAAATCGAAGATGTCACCAAAGCGGCAATCGATTCCGCTGGAAACTCAGTAACACTGGCGATCGGGCTTATCGGAGTGATGGCCCTGTGGCTCGGGATCATGAAAATCGCCGAGGAATCAGGCCTGATGAACCTGGTGGCGCGCGCCATCGCACCGGTCATGCGGCGCCTTTTCCCGGAAGTGCCCGCCGGGCATCCCGCGATGGGCAGCATGATGATGAACATCGCCGCAAACATGTTGGGACTCAGCAACGCGGCAACGCCGCTCGGGCTGAAGGCCATGGAGGATCTCGAGAAGCTCAATCCCGCCCCGGGCATTGCGACGAACTCCATGTGCATGTTTCTCACGATCAACACCGCGGGAGTGCAGCTTATCCCTGCATCGATGATCAGCCTGATGGCATCCGCGGGCTCCAAGGATCCGACGGCCATTATCGGGACGGCATTTGCAGCCACGTTTATTGCTCTTGTGTCCGGAGTGACACTGGCCAAGCTTCTGGAAGGAATGAGGATTTTCGCTGTGGATCGGCAGGCGCAGAAAGGAGGCCAGGCATGATTACGCACATTGTCTCATGGGTTTCCGTTTGGGCCATTCCGCTGTTTCTCCTGTTCATCCCCGTTTACGGAGCGCTCCGAAAAGTGAAGGTGTATGAATGCTTCGTCGAAGGCGCCAAGGAAGGGTTTCAAGTGGGAGTGCGCATCATTCCCTACCTTGTTGCCATCATGGTGGCGGTCGGAATGCTGCGTGGAGCAGGCGCCATCGATCTGCTGGCCCGATGGCTGGATCCGGTGTTGCGCCGTGTTGGCTTTCCAGCGGAGCTTCTGCCGCTGGCGATTATGAGGCCGCTGTCTGGAAGCGGGTCCATGGGGATCGTCGCGGAGTTGATCAAGAATCATGGGCCTGATTCATTCATCTCCCGTCTGGCTGCGACTGCTTATGCCAGCACCGAGACGACATTCTATGTTCTGGCCGTGTATTTTGGGGCGGTCGGCATCAAGAAGGCGCGCCACGCCGTCGTCGCTGGCTTATTTGCCGACATCGTCAGCTTGATTGCGGCCTTATTCATATGCCGGCTCGTTTTTGCCCGCTGAGCTATGGAAATGCGGTATGGTATAAATTTTCACTTCAGCCGAATGCAGTATGGCGGGTTTTAAAGGAGGCCCGAATTGAAAGGAACGAATTGGGAGCGCAGATTGGGAATCTGTGTTGTTGCCGTTCTTGTCTTTGCGATTGCTTCAGGCCCGCTCGTCCTCGCTCAAGCTCCCAGCCAAGAGCGCCCGGCATCATCGACGCAAGCAGCTGGAGAGGCCAGTCTCATCCTTCCTGACCTCGGCCAAGTCAGCTTCGGCAGTATCAACGCCAGGACGCTGCTGAAGGCGGGACTCCTCATGTGCCTGCTTGGCCTGCTCTTCGGTTTGATCATCTACAGGCAACTCAAGAACCTTCCCGTGCACCGATCCATGCGGGAGATCTCGGAGCTCATCTACGAGACCTGCAAGACCTACCTCATTACACAAGGCAAGTTCATCCTCATCCTCGAGATGTTCATCGGCTTCATCATGGTGCTCTATTTCGGGTTCCTCCAGCACTTTGAGGCCATCAAGGTAGCAATCATCGTGGTTTTCAGCCTGATCGGGATCGGGGGAAGCTACGGCGTCGCCTGGTTTGGCATTCGCATCAATACCTTTGCCAATTCGCGGACCGCCTTTGCGGCGCTCAAGGGCAAGCCCTTCCCGCTATCTACGATTCCGCTCAAAGCGGGCATGAGCATCGGGATGCTGCTTATCAGCGTCGAGCTGTTCATGATGTTGTGCATCCTGCTCTTTATTCCCGGCGACTATGCCGGGCCGTGCTTCATCGGATTTGCGATTGGAGAATCGCTCGGCGCCGCTGCATTGCGTATCGCCGGCGGTATCTTTACCAAAATCGCGGACATCGGCTCGGATCTTATGAAGATCGTCTTCAATATCAAAGAAGATGACGCACGCAACCCTGGTGTGATAGCCGACTGCACAGGCGATAACGCCGGCGACTCAGTGGGACCGACGGCGGACGGTTTCGAAACCTACGGAGTCACTGGAGTGGCGCTCATTGCGTTCATCCTTCTGGCGGTGCCTCAGGCGGTTGTCCAGGTCAAACTCCTGGTCTGGATTTTCGTCATGCGCATCATGATGATTGTCGCCAGCGGTCTTTCCTACCTCTGCAACAAAGTTGTGGTGTCGAGCCGTTACGGCAAAGCCGACAAGATGGATTTTGAATCCCCTCTGACTTATCTGGTCTGGCTCACCTCGGGAATCTCCGTGGTGGTGACTTACTTAGTCTCGTACTCTCTGATCGCCAACTTGGGGGATGGAACTCTCTGGTGGAAACTATCCGCCATCATCACCTGCGGCACATTGGCCGGTGCGGTCATCCCGGAATTAGTAAAGGCATTCACATCGACCCAATCCCGCCACGTCAACGAGGTGATTACCTCGGCAAGGGAAGGGGGTGCTTCCCTATGCATTCTCTCGGGCTTGGTGGCCGGAAACTTCAGCTCATACTGGTTAGGGATTGCGATCGTCTCCTTGATGGGAATTGCATATTCCATAAGCACTATGGGCCTGGGTGCCCTGATGATCGCCCCCTCCGTTTTTGCATTTGGCCTGGTGGCATTCGGGTTTCTCGGCATGGGGCCCGTGACCATTGCGGTCGATTCCTACGGACCCGTCACCGACAACGCGCAATCGATTTTTGAACTGTCGCTTATTGAACAAGTACCCGCAATCGACGCGGAACTCCGGCGCGATTATGGCTTCGACGTGGATTTTGAGTCCGCCAAACATCTCCTCGAGGAGAACGACGGAGCAGGGAACACATTCAAGGCGACGGCCAAGCCCGTCCTGATCGGCACTGCCGTCGTAGGCGCGACCACCATGATTTTCTCGACCATCCTCCTGCTGACAGATGGATTGACGCGGAACCTCGAGAAGCTCTCGCTGCTGCATCCGCAGTTTCTGCTCGGTATGATCGTCGGCGGCGCTATGATTTACTGGTTCACGGGCGCCTCGACGCAGGCCGTGACGACCGGGGCTTATCGTGCCGTCGAATTTATCAAGGCCAACATTCAACTCGAGGGAGCCGAAAAAGCGTCCGTGCACGACAGCAAGAGAGTCGTGGAAATCTGCACCCAGTACGCGCAGCGCGGGATGTTCAATATCTTTCTTACTGTCTTCTTCTCAACGCTCGCGTTTGCGTTTTTTGAACCGTATTTTTTCATCGGATATCTGATCTCGATTGCCCTGTTCGGGCTTTTTCAGGCCATCTTCATGGCCAATGCCGGCGGCGCCTGGGATAACGCAAAAAAGGTCGTGGAGGTAAACCTGGGCGAGAAAGGCACGGCTCTTCACGCCGCGACTGTCGTGGGCGATACGGTCGGCGACCCCTTCAAGGACACTTCTTCCGTCGCGATGAATCCGGTGATCAAGTTCACTACACTCTTCGGACTGTTGGCCGTCGAATTGGCAGTGGGCATCGGATCGCTGACCGGCGAGATCCTTGCCGCAGTCTGCTTCTCGGCTGCCCTGGTCTTCGTATATCGTTCTTTCTACTGCATGCGCATCAGGTCCGGCGCGCCGCAACCTTAGACGGCAATTGCCCACAGCCAGGTTTGCGGCCTCCCTGCATCGCGGGTTTTGAATCTGGACGGGAATTCGGGGGAATGGTATCCTTTAACTCGGTCAGCATTGCCCTAGAATGTGATTTTTTCTCGCATTTTACCGCGCCGGTTACTCCAGCGGGCTTTGACCGAGGCGAACGCCGGGGTAAACGGCCCGATTTAGGGGACGCGCCCTCTTAGATATAAATCATTATCCTGCACTATTTTACCTCTGGGCGCTTGGAATTGTCAAAGTGGTAGTACCTGGAAAAAGGGGAGCTTCCGTAAAGGGAGAATGATCGCTGCTGATCGTAACCGGAAGACCAGGTCCCACGTATATATCGTGTGTAACCTGTTTATAGCGGGCAAATGCTGTTCCGGGAGGAATCCTCACGCCGATAGCCAGGCAGGCGTGAAACCAATTTTACGATTTTGGTTCATCCTTTGACACGTTTCGATTGATTTGGCGTCTTATACAATGGGCTGTAAACCTCCGGAAATGGAGATCGGGCCAATGTGCCAAGGCTTCCCGGATCGACTCGGAGGGGATTTGGTCAGGTCTACAGCAGGGCAAAGGAGCACTTAATATGCCGGCAGGGAGTTCATCGAATCGATCGGCGTTGAAGAGACTGCGGGATTGGTACTACGGTCCGCAGACACAGGCATCTCTCTTCCACTACATCCTTAAAGAAGATGAAGAGTCTGGCGTCATGCAGGACTTTTGGAACGTGTTGCGCCATCCGATTCGCACGTTTCTTGAGGATAAAAAAGCGCCCCGCACGCAGGCCTCGCTTTTCGGCTACCTCCGGAAGCCCGAGGATGCGGCTCCAGTTGATTGGAAAGACCTGCTGAAAGGTGTGTTCACCGAGTACAAAAATGCACTCTTCATTCCCTCCCTCTGGTCTAACCAGCAGGAACTCGTTGAGGAACGGGCGGAATTACGCACCCGGAGGATGGAATCGGGCGTCGTTTCGATGGTGATTCACGGGCTCATCATTGGCGCCATGATGATGGTGGCCTTCCACAAAGTCACGGATGAACCGAAGAAAGATCCAGTAGTGTTTATTAACACTCCCATGAATCTGCCTTTCACGGGTATCGGAGGAGGAGGCGGCGGCGGCGGGAGACACGAACCGCTCCCAGCGCCGGCCGGGCGCATGCCCGACACTTCCAGGGTGCAATACATGCCGCCCGACCCCGGTGAAGTGAAACCGCTTGCGCCCGTGGATGAAGCAAACAAAGCGACGGTTCAGATGCCTATCGATTTCCCCACCGATCCCAATATGGCGATCGGTGACATAACAGGTCCGACTGGGACCTCCAGTGGGCCCGGTGGCGGTGGGGGTATGGGCTCGGGCTATGGAACCGGAGTCGGTTCCGGCTATGGCGCCGGTTATGGGCCGGGAAGCGGCGGCGGTATGGGGGGTGGCTCAGGCGGCGGCATCGGCAACGGCGTCGGGCCTTATGTCATGGGAAGCGGTGTAACCGAGCCCATAGCCATTGAAGATCCGCGCCCAGCCTACACGGAGGAGGCGCGCAAGAACAGGACGGAAGGCGTTCTTGTGCTGCAGGCCATCATTCGCGCCAACGGCAAGGTAGACAGCTTCAAAGTCATCAAGGGGTTGGGTTTCGGTTTGGACGAATCGGCCATTAGTACCATCGCCACCAAATGGAGGTTCAAACCGGGCACGTTCAAGGGCGTGCCGGTAGACGTTCAGGCCAATATCGAAGTTACTTTCCGCCTGTATTGACGTCTCGTTCAGCAGCCACGAAGGCGCTGCTCAGTAGGGGAGAATAGATTTATGGCAATGTCTCTGGGGACCAAGGATTATAAGTCGGATATCAATATCACGCCCTATATTGATATCCTGCTGGTTCTTCTGATTATCTTCATGGTAGCTACTCCCATGAAGAAATGGGACCAACAGGTCCGGGTCCCGAAGCCGTCCCCGGTGCAGCAGCCTGTCAAGAACGAATCCGTGGTCGTCGAGCTGAGCTTGAATCACGATATCACCATCAATACTCAACCGGTGACTCTCGCGGACCTGCCAAAAACGTTATCCTCGATCTTCAGCAGCCGCGTCGATAAGAATATGTTCATCCGCGGCGATGCGGGTTTGAATTACGGCTACGTATTTCAAATCCTGGATATCGCGAAGCAATCGGGTGTCCAGAACATCGCTCTCCTGGACAAGAAACCCTCTGCCGGCGCACCTGCGCAGACTTCAACAGGCGGATCCGAAGCAGCCGGCTTTCGCTGAAGCTGTTTTTGCCGGCCGCCGGCATCCTCCCTACGCACATCTGTGATCTCAATTGCCCGAGTTCGGGCCAGCCTCTCATGCGCGGAGCGCGCACCCCACGTCGCATGAAACAGGCGGTTTACGACCACTAAGAGCCGATCACGACCACGCTCACGATCACAACGTTTGTGGGAGCAGCTATTCTCGAAGCAACGGTGGAAGTGCTGCAGCTCTCGGTGTATCCTACGCTCTGTCAAATTTGTCTCAGGCTGGAGAGGGCCCCGTTTGAAGATTCGGCAAGACAAATCGTCATCCTCAGGAATCCAGCGAGGGTCGGCGCCGACCAGGCACCCCCTGGTTCTCTTGCTGCTGGCCAATGCGCGTTGGATCTGGCCGATCGCGGTTATCGCCATCGTCATTGCCATCACGTGGTCTGACCTCCGGAACATCCAGTATCGCCAGTTTCGAACCGCACTCCAGCAAGTGGATCCGTTCTGGCTGGCTGTCGCCTTCCTGCTTACCGTGGGAAATCTCGCCGTGATGGGGATTTATGACATAGTTTGCCTGCGCGGCACGGCGGTACGCGCAGGCGAGAGATGGTGGATCGGAACACTCGCTTTTGCCTGGGGCTGTTTTTTGACTTTCGGCCCGGTGGCAGGGCCGGCCGTACGTTTCTGGTTATATCGGCCGTTCGGCGTAAGTTTTGACCTTTTGCGCAAGGCCATCGCTGCAATCGCAGTAGGCTTCGGCTGCGGCTTACTGCTGTGGATCCCTTTTGCGATGATCCCTTGGCCTCCCGGCTGGACTCTCTTCGCGATCAGGGCGGGAATGGTCTTCGTGGCTGCGCTTTTTGCCGGCCGTCTTGCCAGAAAAATCCAGCGATGGCATCGGTTTCCTGTCTGGATTCAGGAAATGGAGGTGAACTGGTCGGCCTTGTTGATGTTGGGTGCATTAGACTGGCTGCTGGCGTTTCTGGTATTTGCGGCGTGCTTTCATTCGGCCGGAATCAGCTCGGCTCCGGGTCCCCTGGTCCGCCTTTACTTCGTCGGGCAGACGTTGGGAGTGCTGAGCATGGTTCCCGGAGGATTGGGAAGCGCGGATGCCTTCTGGCTCGCGGCATCGGACGCGATGCCGGGGAAGGAAGCGGCCGCGCTACTGGCTTACCGTGTGATCTATTACCTGATTCCATGGTCCACGGCAACAGTTCTGCTATTGCGCCGCGCAGTGCACGGCAAGGTACGTTGGGCGGAGCCGGGGCGCTGGTTTGTTGCCGCCATCGTCTTCCTGGCCGGCTGTCTGATGCTGATCAGCTCGGCAACTCCCGCCCTGGTTCAACGCCTGCAAACGCTCGAGAAGTTCGTTCCGCTCCTGGTGCTGGAGACCTCTCACCTGGCCAGTGCAATCTTCGGTCTGTTTCTCTGCGTCCTGGCCCGCGGATTGATGAAGGGGTACCGCTACGCGTATCGAACCACGGTAGCCCTGCTGCTGGGTGGAGCCCTGGGATGCACACTGAATGGCCTCGGATATGAAGTGTCGATCCTTTTCGTGCTCACCGCGGCCTTATTGTGGACGCACGCAAAGCTCTTTACCCTCCCAAGCCGCATCGGAGGAACGGCGGTCGCGATCCTCACCCCGATTGTCCTGGCAATTTTCGTCTTTGCAGCCGCCGGTTTCGCCTCGTACGACAGCAGCCAGATCTCCAGAGCGCTCTCGCTGCTTTCTCCACAGGCACTGGCCTACGCCACGGAGCCTGCGCGCTTTCTTCGGACCCTGGGCGTGTTGCTCCTGCTCGGCTTGCTTCTCGCGTTTTATCTGCTGATGAGCATACCCCACCACTACGTCGCTCCCACGCGAGAGGAGATCCGGCGCGCGCTGGCCATGCATGAGAAACTGGGGAAGGGAACCAACGCCTTGCGGGTGGCCAACGCCGACAAGTCGATCCTGTTCCTGGAGGAAGGGGGCTTTTGTCTTTACCGCAGTTTCGGCCGCTACACGGTGGTCTACTCGGATCCGAGCATCGAAGCTGGAATGGAAAGGAAATGTGTGGGCCTCCTTCTCCAAAGAGCAGCCGAGCTGGACCGCACGCTCGTGTTTTACCAGATCTCAGCCATGTGGCTGCCGGTGCTCAATGACTTCGGGTATTCCTTTTTCAAGCTCGGAGAAGAGGCAATCGTGGATCTGCTCAGGTTTGATTCCCGGAAGGATACGGACGTACCCTCGAGCTGCATTCTCCGCAGGTTTCGCGATGCCGGGTTTTCATTCAGGATCATTTCCGCGGATGAAGTTGCCGGATTCATGCCGGCGCTGAGGGCCATTTCCGATGCATGGCTGCGCAGCAAGGGGGTGCGTGAAAAACAGTTCTCGATCGGCTCGTTTGACGAGACCTACCTGTCGAGTTATCCCTGCGCACTACTGCAGGATCCGGAGGGCAAACCGGTCGCATTCGCCAATATCCTGCAACGCCCGAATCATGGAGAATTCTCCATCGATCTGATGCGCTACCTGCCCGATTGCCCCGGCGAAGTGCGGGATCTTTTTCTGCTTCGCCTCATCGAATGGGGCCGCGAACGCAATTTCCGCACCTTCAATCTCGGCCTGGCCCCTCTGGCAGCGCTGGGAGGATCCAGCCAGCCGCGCGTGGGAGAGCGCATGGCAAAAATATTGTTTCAGCACGGCGAATATTGGAACGACTTCCGGGGAATCCGCCGGTTCAAGCAGAAGTACGACCCGCAGTGGGGAGCGCGCTATCTGGCTTATCCGGCATCCTGGATCTGGCCCCAGGTGATCCTGAACGTCGCGGCATTGATAGCGGGCGGCTGGAGGAATGTCATTTTCCCCAACGAGAAGCAGGCCGGGGGCGACGACAGCCTGCGCGCCCCGGGCCCGCAGTTCCATGATAGAATAGCAACCCAATGAAGAGATCGTTCCGCTTCAACACCACCGCGGTGGCAATTGCGATCGGACTCATCGCGATATCGACGACCATTCTGAGCGCGTTCAGCTATGTCCACTGGGTAGGTAAGGAAAACCTCGTCGACACGACGCTGAAGCAGAGCAATGACAAGCGCGTGTCTCCATACGTCGATCGGATTGAACAGAAGATCATTGATAACGACGGCATCTTATCGGAAATGATCGACATCAACGCCCCTTCATCATGGCCGGACGCGGTCGATCAGATCAAGAACGGCGAGTTCAACGTCGACAACGTCTTTATTTTTCGGCTGGACAGCAAGTACCCGGTTTATCCGCCCTATGCGAACGAAATTGCCAACTCCTGGCACCAGTGCGGAACGAGCTTCGAGGAGCTCCACAAAAAGCACCTCGTCGTTAATCAGACCAACCATCTGCACAAGGAGAGGCCCGATAACTATTTCTTCACATCGTATGTCCTCAAGGAAGACCGCTCAGGCCAGAGGTTTCTGGTTTTCTTTGAAATGAACAAGGATAGAATCCTGGCCATGGTGGACAGATATCTCCGTGAATTGCAGCCTGACTTCTATGTGAGCATCGTGGATTTTGACAACAATGGCGTCTATTCCCAGCCTTTGCCCTGGAGCAAGTACTATTATTTCGAAAGGCGCTTCCCGACTACGCTTTACAAATGGATTCTGCAGGCTGTGCCGCGCAACTACACGGAAATGGAACGTATTGCAAAAAACCAACGCCACGCGAACGAGTTCCTCGTCATTCTGAGCATGGCGATGATCTTCTGCAGCCTGGCCATCATATATGTGGCCGGCAGGCGAGAGCGCCAGCTGACCCAGTTGAAGGAAGACTTCATAGGCAATGTGAGTCATGAACTGAAAACTCCTCTGTCCCTGATTCGGATGTTCAGTGAGATTCTGGTCACAAACCGCGTCAAGAGCGAGGAATCGAAGCAGGAGTACTACAACATTATTCACAATGAGAGTGGGCGCATGAGCCGCCTGATTGCCAACCTGCTGGATTTCGCCAGCCTCGAGCGGGAGCGGCATAGCCTGTATTTCGAGCGCACTAACATCGCGCAACTCGTCATCAAGGAGCTGGAGGCATACCGGTATCAAATCCAAAAGGACGGCTTCGAGTTGATTACGGATGTAGACTGCAAGGTGCCGGACACGGTTGTTGACCCGAATGCCGTCAGCATGGCCCTTTTCAATCTGCTTGATAACGCCGTCAAGTACTCCGGAGACCGGAAAAGAGTGGCCGTCGCCGTCCATCAGGACGATGGGTTCATCAACATCGCAGTGAAAGACGAGGGTCTTGGCATCCCCGAGGATGAGCGGAGCAAGGTCTTCGAGAAGTTTTTCCGCGGCAGGAGCGCCAGCGTCAAGAAAATTCGCGGCAGCGGCATTGGCCTTTCCATAACCAAGCAGGTTGCGGAAATGCATGGCGGCGAAATCCGCCTGAAGAGTGAACCCGGTTTCGGGAGTACCTTTACACTGAGGATTCCGATCCGCGAAGGGGTGACAGAAGCTAACGTCTGATTCCCGATTCGAGATTCGAGATTCGAGATTGAGGGTTTTGAATCTCGAATCTCGAATTTCGAATCTCGAATTTCGAATCAGACTCATTCGACCACATTTGGTTGCGGCAGATGCAGAAAATCCTTGTCGTCGAAGACGAACCGGAGATGTCACGCGGGCTCAAGGACATTCTCGAATTCGAGGGCTACCAGGTGACGACCGCCTTGAGCGGGAAGGAAGGCCTGCAATGTGTCGCGCGCGAAGCCCCCGACTGCATTATCCTTGACGTGATGCTTCCCGATCTCAATGGTTGCCAGGTGTGCGAGCAGATGCGCCGGCAGAGGATCAACACTCCCATCATCATGCTTACGGCCAAGTCGCAGGATTATGATAAAATCCGCGGGCTCGAAGTAGGCGCCGACGACTACCTTACCAAGCCCTTCAGCGTCGGCGAGCTTTTGGCGCGCGTCATGGCGCTCTTACGCCGCAGCATAGGCTACTCGCAGGAAGCCGAAATTATTCGAGTTGGTGGCTGCCTCGTGGATGTGCAGCACTTTACGGCGCGGCGGGGCAAAAAAGAGCATTCCCTGTCGCACTATGAAGTCGAGCTTTTCAAGCTTTTGCACGCGAATGCAAACCAGCCCGTCTCAAGGGATGTGATTCTCGATAAGGTCTGGGGCACGGAAAACTATCCGACGAACAGGACGGTCGATAATTTCATCGTAAAACTCAGAAAGAAGATCGAAGAGGATTATCGCAACCCCAAACACATCTTGACGATTTACGGCGTCGGCTACAAGCTCAGCCCATGACCTTTTTTCTCGACCTCCTGGGAACTCTCGCATTCCGCCCGCGTTCGCTCCGCGCGCTTGCTGCGCGCAGGGCCGTCGGCTGCGCGGTCGTTTGCCTGGCGGCAGGGTTTTTGACGTTTGTGCTGGTACGAAACTCAGTGTATGCCGCGTTGGTAACCTCGCCTTATGTCTTGGCGCCCCCGAGCTTGATCGAGACGATTCTCAACATCAACCTGGTCCAGACGCTCGTTTTTCTCATGATGGTTTATGTGCCCGTGGTGGTTGCGTTGAGCAATGCCGTCGCCGGCGACGGCCTCGGCTTTACCATTTCACGCGCAGAATACACTGGCCATTTGTCTACTTTTGGTCCGCTCTGGGGCGTGCTGTTCCTGATTGCGGCGCCGATCCAGCTGCTTGTGCCGCATTTCCTTGTCCTGGGCGATCTCGTCAGCATCAGTGTGGGACTGTTGTGGCTGATCGTGTCCATGGTGATTTACACGGTATGGGCGATCAAACAGATGAATTACATCCCGACGCTGGCGGCCCTGGCTGTTTTTGTCCTTTCCTGGTTCACGCTGCCAGTTTTCTATGTGCTCACCACATTTCTGCTTGCCCTTCCCCTTTTCATAATCCTTCCTCTGCTCTATATCTTCATACAGCGCTTCCGCGAGCTGATCTCGGTGAAGTCTTCGTTGAAAAGTTTCCGCCGGCATCTGCACACGCTGACGCTCAACCCGCGCAATGCCGACGCTCATTATCAACTCGGTTTGCTCCATTTTCGCAACGCCCATATGGAGGCCGCACGGGGTTATTTCGAGCAGGCGCTGGCGATCGATCCCCAGGAGCCTGAATACCACTACCACATGGGCCGCATCTGCGAGACGCAGGAGGAATGGCCCAAGGCACTCGAAGAATATGAAACTACCTACCGGTTGAATCCTGAGTACGGCCTGGGGGACATTTTTCGAGAGGTAGGCAAGGGGTATCTTCACACCGGTCAGATGGACAAGGCGATCGAATTTCTAACGTTCTTTCTGGAGCGCCGCGGCTCCGATCCCCAGGGGCGATACTGGCTGGCAGTCGCGCTTCAGCGAAGCGGCAGATTCGAGGAGATGCGCGCTCAATTGAACCTCGTACTCGATCAGGCGCGGTCCAACCCGCGCTTTTTCAGAAAAGGGAACCGGGCGTGGATCTACCAGGCACGCCTGTTACTGCGCAGCCAGACATAAAAATGGGTGAAAATGGGGGCGCTACCCACTGCTGTTTCACTGAGCAATTTCTAAAATCGCAGAACCTGTCTTTTCGAGTCACCGGCTTTCTGACCCTTGAGGCGGTGGGCTTGGACCCGGGAGGAGATGGCCTTATCATTCTGCCCCCGTCGGGCGCGATGTTCGACCAGCTCCTGGCTTGGCTTTCCCGGCAACCGCCGCCTCCGTTTTTCCATGGCCAGAGAATTTGGCCGGGATTTACATCTCTCCACGTTTCAATTCCTTGACTTGGAGCCTGACCAAGTCGTGCAGCTCCATCGATCTGGAGTTTCCGCAGGAGCCGCTTCCCTGAGCCCGCTCACGCCGTCCCTTGCCCGCTCCTTTTTCCTACGCATGGGGCCCCGCAACGAAATGTCCGGCTCATTTCTTGATTGCGGTATTTTGGCCCGGGGATTTTTGAGGGTTCACTGCGATGCCTGCAGACTGGATCGGGTTGTCCCATATTCCTGCAAGCGAAGGGGGTTCTGTCCGTCGTGTGGGGGGCGGCGCATGGCCGACACGGCCACGCATCTTGTGGATCATGTCTTTCCCGAAGTTTCGGTCCGGCAGTGGGTGCTGTCGGTCCCCTTTGCCCTGCGCTATCGCCTCGCTTATGATTCTTCCCTGGTCAGAGACGTGTTGCAGATCTTCGTGCGTGCCGTGTTTGCGTCGATCCGCCGGAGGGCGGGCATTCCCTCCTCAAACCGCCGGGCCCGTTGCGGCGCCGTCACCTTCATTCAGCGCTTCAGCGACGCATTGAATTTGGACCCGCACTTCCATACGCTTGCTTTGGACGGCATCTATGTTGAGAGCGGCAGAGGCGAGCTGGTTTTCCAGCCTGTCCCTCCGCCCAGTGATACTGAAGTCGCCCGTGTGGCGGAACGCGTTCACCGGAGTGTCGGGAGGCTTATGGAGCGCCGCGGCCTTGGTCCGAAGGCCGATGCCGACGAAGTGGATACGCTATCGCAAGACGAGCCGCTGCTTGCCGAACTGTACGGCGCCTCGATCTCCGGGCGCATAGCCACCGGCCTGCGCGCCGGCAGGCGCGTCACGCGAGTGGGCGATGCGGTGGATGTGGACGACCTGCCGGCTGGCCGGTGCTGTGCGGCGGTTGCCGACTACAGCGTCCATGCGGGTGTCTGCGTTCCAGCACGCGACCGGATGCGACTGGAGCGTCTGGCGCGCTATGCGGGCCGCCCGCCGCTGGCCACGGATCGGCTGTCGCTTTTGCCAGACGGCAGGCTGCTCTATCAGCTCAAGCGCCGCTGGCGGGACGGAACGACGCACGTCATCTATGAGCCGCTGGAATTGATGGAACGTCTGGCAGCGCTCGTACCTCCACCGAGGTTCAATCTCACAAGGTACTCCGGGGTACTTGCGCCCGGCGCGGCCTTCCGGCCTCTGGTCGTTCCCGAAGTAGAGGTCTCAGCCCCGCTGCCTCATGCCGGCTGTCAAGGGCGAATTGTGACAACGAAAACCGAACCTGGCAAGGCAAACGAAAAGCGCGGCGGCCGGCCCAGGAATTACGCATGGGCGGAACTTCTAAAACGTGTGTTCGAATTTGATGTTCTCGCCTGTCCCCGCTGTGGTGCGCGGATGAGGATACTTGCCGCGATAAATTCACCGGATGCAATCCAGAAGATTTTAGCCTGCCTTGGCCTCCCCACGAGGGCCCCGCCAATCGCCCCGCAGTTATCGGACACGGAGACAGCATATTCATGGTAGCAAGGCGGCCAATCCGCTCTGCAATTAGGTGTGCGTGTGCTCAAAAGACTGAGTGGAGCGGCTAATCTGCCCTGCAATC
>Ga0187850_10000830_pt1 | contig 37599 bp, 40 predicted proteins | sample June2016WEW_4_15_FD_132436 | JGI IMG/M metagenome (GOLD analysis project Ga0187850, IMG submission 132436) | Peatland microbial communities from SPRUCE experiment site at the Marcell Experimental Forest, Minnesota, USA - June2016WEW_4_150 | ecosystem: Environmental > Terrestrial > Soil >...
AAGTTTCCAGCCTCGTCGTTTCTATCAAAGATGAATTCAGTCCTAGCTGGATCATATCAAAGCTCATTCAACTCGTCAAACTAATAGCGCGCTTTGACCACGCTTTTTGTAACAATCTGTTTTGGAGGCTCCTTCACGCAATGTTGAAAAGAACATCAATTGTTACAAATGATTTAGCGCGCGCTTCGAGGCCGACACGCAGGAAGGCGATGTTGCAGACTGATTTTCTGTAATATAGTATGAGGAAGAGCACAGAGGGAATATTCATTTTTAGCGCGCGGGTCACGCAAGATATGTGAGAACGCGATCTTCACCTCAGCTTTTCTGTTACCTGTTGAATAAACGAAATTCTGGACAGACAGCATTCAAACGCTCAATGTAGGCTAGACATGTGTGAAAAGCCAGGGTTCTTTGTTGTATGTTAAGGGTTTCTCCATTTCTCTGGGTTTCTGTACTCTACTCTTGGGCCGTCCTGCATGATGACGTCCAATGTCTTTAGGAAATCCTCTCGTGACAGCCTTCTCCTTCTCTTCATCCTTAAGCCTCAAGAAAAGTTAGCCTAGGACGCGATATAAGCGAAATTGCTACAATGCCAGTATATCCAAAACAGAAACATGCTCCGTGCTGCAGGGAGGAAGGCTAGGATGTTGAAGCTGAACTGGTCCAATTAGCGCGCAAGCGTGTATCAAGTTCCCTTTCGAGTGTGATGGACTTGGGCCGCTCTTTCTGAATGATGCTTCCCGCATCTCAAGCACACAGTCACCCGTAGATGAAGCAAAACCAGAAGCACAAACTACGTTGCAAACGAGTCTAGGAACAGGTATGCGCACGATAGTCAGCGCTAGATCTAGGTGTCGAGCAGCCGCCGTTCCAGAAGACGGCAGAAAAGCTGTCGACAAGTTCAGGTTAATGTTTAAGCCGGAGAAGATGAGCGCGGCTGATGTTTCACGTTGACGCTATTATCGTGTATATGTGTATGGCCACTGTTGCCAGGAAGAGTATTCCCATCGTGAGTGCTGCGGTTTTCAGTTTTCTCGAGTCTATGAGCAGCGTCGATGGCCCGTCGTATGCTGAGACGAGCTGAGCGGTTATGAGGAGGATTACGGAGGTTACTGCGAGCCAGAGGCTCACGTCCCAGAAGTCTAATGGAACCTGCATTGTCTAGTCCTCCAGCATCCTGTATTCGATGGTTGTCGTCTGTTCTGGCGTGTTTTCTTCTTTTTGTATGATTATGGGTTTTCCAGTTGCTTTGGCTAGGATGCAAGCTAGTGCGCTGGAGAGGGGGCAGCCGATTGTTTCATGTGCCTTTTTCAACCTGCCTGTTTCTTCGCAAAGGTCTCTGAAAATGTGTTTGGTGATTCTGATGGTTACGGTTGTGTCGTTTGCTTCTATGATTGTGTCTCTGGATATTTCCAGCTTCTCGCGCGGCGAGCCTGCCGACGGGCGTCTGCGAGCTTCCCTGCCGACTTCCTGAGCTTCCCTGCCGACTTCCTGAGCTTCCCCCAAAAACTTTTAAAGACTTCCAAACAACTGGAATCCATGAATGAGCAGCTCGTAGACAACTCGCAGATTAACGATTTCTTAGCTAGCGTAAGAGACGCAGAGTCTTTCAACTATATTTTCACCGCACTCAGGGGCGTGCAGGCAGGCAGGGAATATTACAGCGCCATGTGTCCCATGAGACTAATTCCGAAACTCTTTCTCTTTGATGAAAAGGAGTTACCGCCAAAGCTCAGAGCTCAACGGTCAATAAATCGTTCCAGAATTCCCTCTATATGCCAATACATCCTCGAAGACCCTAAGAACTATGTTTTTTCATCAATAACTGCATCCATTGACGGACGAGCGGAGTTTAAGCCGTTTGCAGAATGCGGAGCAGCAAGCAGAGCAGGATATCTGATAGTTCCCATGTCCGCGAAGTTCGTGATCAATGATGGACAGCATAGACGTGCGGCAATCGAGGAAGCGCTCACAATGATGCCCAGTCTTGGGTCAGAATATATCTCCGTCGTATTTTTCATTGACAGCGGACTAAAGCGTAGTCAACAGATGTTTGCAGACCTGAACAAGCATGCCTTGCGTCCTACAATGTCTCTAGGAATACTCTACAATCATCGAGACCCATTGGCCCGTCTTTGCGTCAGACTCTCTGATCAGGTGTCAGTATTCGCTGAAAGGATTGACTTCGAGCGTAGTAATATTTCCAATAGATCGGTCAAGCTCTTCACGCTCAGCAGTCTCTATCAAGCAACGAAGGCATTGTTGGGCATAGGACAGAGAAACAAATCCATATCTCAACGCGACGAACAACTGGCAATAGAATATTGGAATGAAGTCTCGAAATACATTCCACAATGGCAGCTTCTCATGGAAGGCAAGATTACATCATATGAACTCAGAAAGAACTACATAATTGCTCACGGAATTGCGTTGCTCGCACTCGGAAATGCAGGCAGAACCCTAGCCAGTCAACATCCAAACAACTGGAAAACAAAACTGCTAGCTTTGGGGCAGATCGATTGGTCTCGATCAAATCTGGACGTATGGGAGCGTCGCGCAATGTCTTCTGGAAGAACAGTGGCCTCTCAAAACAATATTATACTCGTTACCAACGTCATCAAGAAGGCGCTTGGATTGTCTTTGGCGGGTAATGAAGAAAAAATAGAACAGCGCTTGCCTGTGATGGCAAGGGTAGCGGAAAGATGAAAAGAACAGAATCAGACTCTCTGTCGGTCTTTGACAGAAAAAGCATACGTGAAATACACAAGGAAATACAAGAAATCTATCTTGCAGACCAAAGACCTTGGGTGATTGGATATAGCGGAGGCAAGGATTCAACAACGTCGCTGCAATTAATATGGTACGCACTTGCTGAACTTCCGCCGGAGAAACGCAGGAAGACCGTTTACATCATATCCACAGATACATTGGTTGAAACACCCGTCATAATAGATTATGTCGTCCAGACTCTCAAGCACATCAACGACGCTACGATAAAGGATAACATGCCCTTTAAGACACAGAGATTGAAGCCTCTTATTGAGCAAAGCTTCTGGACAAATTTGATAGGGCGAGGATATCCTGCGCCGCAGCAACGGTTTCGATGGTGCACGAACCGTCTCAAAATCGAACCATCCAACAAGTTCATACGGGAGCAGATTTCAAAGTATGGTGAAGTTGTTCTCGTGCTAGGTGTTCGCAAGCAGGAAAGTGCAACACGAGCCCAAGTCATGAGCTTGTACGAGATCCAGAATTCAGTACTCTCAAGACATTCCGAGTTTCCAAGAGCATACGTATACGCTCCTATCAAGGATTGGACTACAGATGACGTTTGGGATTATCTTCTGCAAGTTCCCTCACAATGGGGAAACAACAACAGAGATCTGGTTGCGTTGTACCAGAGCGCTCAAGGAGAATGCCCCCTTGTAGTTGATGATACCACGCCTTCTTGTGGAAATAGTCGTTTTGGCTGTTGGGTTTGTACGGTGGTAGAAAAAGAAAAGTCAATGAGAGCGCTTATCGACTCGGGCGAGACTTGGCTGCAACCACTTCTTGAGATAAGAGATCTTCTCGCACAAACCCAGGATCCAAGACTCAAGCCATTCTATCGAGAATACAAGAGAAAGAGTGGAATTGTTTCATTCAAGAGTGATGGTTCCGGAGTGATTTCGCGAGGTCCATACAAGCTTGAATTCTGCAAGCAATTGCTCACGATGGTTTTGAAGGCTCAAGTAGACGTTAGGCGCAAGGGCCCTGATCCTAATAAACGGCTCATCCTGCCAGAGGAATTGTATGAAATAAGGAAGATCTGGCGGACTGAACGAGGTGATTGGGAGGATTCTGTCCCTAAGATCTACCGAGAGATAACTGGCGAGGATATCAACTGGCCACGGGACGATGTGACGTTCTCTTCGAAAGAGAAATCGTTACTTCTAGAAATATGTGGGAAACGTATCGTTCCGATTCAGCTCGTCATGAAACTTTTTGATGCTGAGCTTCAAGCTCAAGGCATGAGTCGACGATCTTCCATTTACAACAAGATAGACAAAATCTTGTCAGAGGAGTGGAGGACCGAAGAAGAAATTATGAGAATGCCAACTAATCCTGACAGTGTAGATTCAAACGGCAGAAAGGTTATCCATACATGATGTTCAAAAGTCTGGAAGTCGAGAATCTCGGGGCCTTTTCGGGCAGGAACTTTTTCGATCTGAAAATTTGCAAGACAGGAGATAAGGTTCAACCGATAATCATTTTCGGAGGTAGAAACGGGACAGGCAAGACCACTCTTCTTGAAGCGATCAAAATCTGCTTATATGGAGATTCCTTTCGTGGCAGGAAAATGCCGACATGGATTTATCAGAAATATTTGCGGCAGCGTTTGCATCGATCTGTCGATGGAAAAGTGCCCTCACATGCCTCTGTAAGTGTCGAATTTGACTATGCACGTTCAGGATACGTTGATGATTACGTTATCGGGCGTTCGTGGCAGTTTACTGAATCAGATATCATTGAAAAACTCGAGATCAAGCAAAATAACGAACCTTTGCAGGATGTGAATGAAGAACAATGGCAAGACTTTCTAATGGAACTAATTCCTCCGGGACTCTCAAGACTCTTCTTCTTTGATGGCGAGAAAATCCAAAGCCTTGCAAAAGGCGAGAGCGAGAATAGGCACATTGTGAATTCAATAAACTCTCTCCTAGGAATAGATCTGATTGAACACCTTCAAAATGACCTTAGAATATATCTCTTGAGGAAGACAGCAGCAAAAGGTAGTGATATTGCAGGATCACTAAAAGACTTGACCGAAAGAAAGAAATCGTTGAGTGAGAAGTACGAAGCGACTCTGCAGAAGAAGGCGTCTTTGCAGACCAAGATTGGTCGTACAAGCACCGAGATAGAAGAACAGGAAAGACAAATCTCTATGGAAGGTGGGGGATTTGCAAACAAACGCGAGCAACTTAAGCTTGAAGGAAAGAAACTAGATGAAACAATCGGAGTCTTGGATGAGGAAATCCGCGGTCTCTGCAGTAATCTGTTGCCATTTGCATATGTTCCTGAGTTATGCGTTGCATTGCGAAATCGATTAGAGCAAGAGGACAGGGAACAGCAAAGGGTCGCAGCTGCGCTCTTTTTGAAGACAGCCTTAGAGGATCTGACAAGAGACCTTGATAAGATAGGCTACATGAGTTCTCTGCCGCTTTCACAAGAACAAAGGCATGCCATAGCCCGTGAAACAGTTAACGAACTGAAAACCAGGGTTGAGAAAATGAACGGAGTGTCAAAGGAGGTCGTCCATCCTTTTTCCTCCGTAGAACGAAATGAGATTTTCAGATGGATAGAGGCATCCCTAACAACTATCCCGTCGCGTCTTGTGGAACTCTCAACACGACTCACAAAACTCGAGGCTGAAAAAGAGAGAATTGAAGGTTTCATTTTCCGAGCCCCCTCAGACGACGTGTTGCGTCCTCTATTTGAGAGGCTCGGGAAACTCCACGAGGAACTAGGTATGCTCCAACAACAAGAGAAGACGCTAGGAGAAGAGGAAAGTAGAACGAAGTATGAGACTACTCTCGCTTCTCGCGAACTCTCAAAGACTCTGGAGGAGAAGAGTCATTTTGACAAGCTTTCTGAACGTCTGAGGCTGGCGTCCAGAACGCAGGAAGCCGTGGAGGAGTATCTGCGGCGACTCAGAGAAGAAAAAGTGGCAGAATTCAGTCAGAATTTCCTAGATTGCTTTAACTTCCTTTTCGGCAAGAAGGGTTTCATCCAAAAGGTCGATGTCAATCCAGAGAACTTCGATATAACTCTGATAAACAGCAAGAACGTAGTCATCCCAAAGGCTGTGCTGTCTGCGGGTGAAAGGCAGGTTTACGCAATCGCTCTGCTGTGGGCCATAGCGAAAACATCAGGTCGTCAACTGCCGTTCATAATTGATACTCCCTTGGGACGACTTGATACTGAGCATAGGATGAATATGATGAGAAACTTCCTTCCACACGCGTCTCATCAGATGATAGTATTCTCAACTAATACAGAGATAGATCGAACATACTTCGGTCAGCTTCAACCTTACATCTCTAGGGCATATCAATTGGAATATGACGTAGTACAAGGGCAGACACATGCCAGAGAAGGCTATTTCTGGGAAACAGACCAGGAGATTGTTTTGGATGAGCTTCAATAGAATTAGAATCAGCAAAAGCGCCACTGTCCGATTGTCGATGCTCAAAGGTCGGACTGGGCTTACGCCCAACATTCTATGTCGGATAGGTTTCTGCCTTTCGCTCGGCGAACCAACTGTGCCAAATCCTGAGAATTATGATGAAGAAGGACAAGAATTCAACAGATATACTCTGACTGGAGAATGGGACAAGTTCTTCATTGCCCTATTGAAAGAAAGGCTCTTGAAAGATGGGCTTGACATCAACAATGATCTTCTGCCGCAGTTCAGAGCACACCTGAACAGAGGAGCAATAACTCTCTTCGACAAAGCAAAGGATCTCGGGGACTTTTGTGAGTTACTACCGTTGAGTATGGTGAATCCATGAAACTTCCCATCTATTTGGATTCTCAATCCACGACTCCGGTAGATCCACGTGTCCTAAATGAAATGATGCCATACTTCAATGAGCGTTTCGGCAATGCGGCAAGCATTGACCACAGTTATGGATCGGAGGCTGCTGATGCCGTTGAAAAGGGGCGCCAGAAGATTGCCCGCTGCATCAATGCACATCCCGATGCCATAATCTTCACAAGCGGGGCAACAGAATCTAACAACATCGCTATTCTGGGAACGCTTGCGAAAAACGGGAATAAAAAGGATCACATCGTAACTTGCGTCACTGAACACAAGTCTGTTCTTGACACATGCAAACACCTGGAATCCATTGGAAAACATGTAACATGCGTGCCCGTCGACAAGTTCGGGATAATAGATTTGGAAAAACTCGAAGACGCAATTCAGGAAAGAACCGCATTGATTTCAGTGATGGTGGCTAACAATGAAATTGGAACAATAGCTCCGGTTGAGGAAGTCGGGGAAATCGCACGCAGGCATGGTGTACTATTCCACACTGATGCTGCACAAGCAGCGGGTCACATTCCTCTAGATGTAGGGAAGCTGAAGGCAGATTTAGTTTCAATTTCAGCACACAAAATGTATGGACCTAAAGGAGTCGGGGCATTATACATTAGACAAGGGAACTTGGCGGCAAAACCACTCCCTCTACTATTTGGGGGAGGACACGAGAAGGGGGTCAGATCTGGCACCCTCAATGTTCCAGGTATCGTGGGTTTTGGGAAGGCCTTCGAGATTGCTCTTGGAGAAATGCAGGATGAAAGCAAGAGGTATGAGAAGTGGGTAAAGCAAATGCTAGAAGTGTTTCAAGACAGAGCCAAGCCTGTTGAACAGAATGGGCATCCATGGAAAAGACTTAGCCACAATCTCAACGTATCCTTTGAACAGGTTGAAAACAAGGCTCTAATACATGTAATAGCAGCCAAGTTGGCAATTTCCACAGGGTCCGCTTGCACGACTTTGAGTGTTGAGCCTTCTCATGTCATATTGGCTTTGGGTTTTGGTCTTGAAAGAGCCCATACGGCAACGAGGCTCGGACTTGGCAGGTTCAATACTGAAGAAGAGATTGAATTTGCGACAGGCTCGATAGTCTTGGCGGTGAGCCGGTTGCGCAAGATCAGATCTATACGGTAACAAGATATGAAATACTTTGAGAAGAACTACCGCGATTTCTCAACGAAGCTCGCATACCACGAGTATCTGAAGGACGGTCTATATAACATCCTTAGAGATAGAATGCCTGATGTCGAGTTTGTGGAAGAATATCCTCCAAATGAGCCTTCAGGTATTGACATAGTTGGACTCAAGCAAATACTTGGAAGGAAAATAGAGATTATCGCCGTTGAGGTTTTGGGAATTGCAGAAGAAAGGGTCCTATCACGCGGAATGATTTCGTCGGGTTCAAGAGGAAAAATAATGACTGACATTTCCAAATTGCTTTTTAGGAGTAGTGCCCCGATTAAGGTTCTAGTTTTCTCCACGACTCAAGTCAGAGACGACATGAGAAGAATGAAAGAAAGAAACTTGAAACGAGGCTACTTGAATTGGCAACAAATCGATTTCTATGAGGTTAATGAGTTCGTCGAGAGACTGTAATAATAGATCGGATCGTCAAGATATGATATGTTTTCGTTTTCTTGCGCCCTGAAGTAAGACTGCACAAAGGTAATAAGCTTAAATTGGAATTTGGCCTATAATTTACTCTGCGAGTCCACCTGATATTGCGGGGAGATCCTCTGAAGAGCGATCGGACGAATGCCTGCAAATGTTGAAAGCCAAACACGAGATGGAATACCTTGAGTGAAGGTTATGAGTTAGGATTGAACGTGCTTCAACGGATGATTTCCAAAGGATTTGACTCGTATGCTTGCGATGAGCTCGAATGCATGTCCTACAACGTGAACCTTGATTTGGCCCTAAGGCTTTTTGACAAGTATTCCTTTCTAAAGAAGATCGCTTTTTGGTCCAACACTGAGAGAATCACTTACACCTCAAAGAATAAGGAGAGAGTCCTAGGACTTATTGATAAGGGCCAGATTGTTTTCTCCCACATTCCCGAGAACACCAACGTCGTACACGGCAAAATATACGTCTTTAAGAAAGCCGGTTCAATTCAGTTTGCTGCGATCGGTTCGCCCAACTTTTCAGAGAGTTCCAACCAGAATTTTGAGTCTCTTGTTTATTTATACGATAGGACAGTATGCGAAGAAGTCCGGAGAGGAATACCGCAGATATATGATGATCTTAACCTTGTCCCTATGCAGGATGCTCCTGTTGAACTGTATCGCACTCAGATTTCGCAGACGACCATAGATCAGAAATTTCTTGAAGGTCTCTGGGAACATCAGAAGGCAGTTTTGACCTGGCAGGTGAACAGGGAGTCTTCTATTGTAAACATACCTCCAGGAACGGGCAAAACTGACATCGCCTTCGTGTATTTGCGATACCTGTTTGAGGCAGACAAGAGCCTGACGGCAATAGTTCTTGTTCCAACGACTACTCTTATCAGACAATGGATGGATAGACTTCAGGCCATAGGCATTGCGAATTTTGAATGGGGAACAGATCTTAGCGATTTAGGAGGATACTTTGCAAATCCGGATCACAAGGTGCTTGTCACCCTCTACGATAGATTCTGGGATCAATATCGAGACTACCAGAAGAAAGCCAAGATTTTGATGCCGAACCTGCTGTTAATACTTGATGAATGCCACAATTCATATGGACATATCGGCGATCTAGGCGAGTTCAGAAAGCTGGCTGAATCATGTGGCGAAAAACTCTTTACAACAGGACTATCCGCGACTATTGATTCATTCAGGATATGGGATGTCAGAGATTTCATCAATATAATGGGCGGAGAACAAAATCGATTCAACATTTCCCTACAATCTTTCTATTCCCACTGGAACCATCTCAATGCCAATCCAGTTCTAAAGCCAATCAGGTACACTCCTATTAAGTATTGTCTCAGCAGTTCTGAAATGGAAAAGCTCAAGGATTTCAATAGAAAAGTCGCTATTGAACTGGGCCGAAGCACAATAGCCGGTGAAAGTGATTCTACAGCAGCCATTCAGAGGGCACGATGGTTAAGAGGCCTGCCTGGCGGTGTAGATTCATTACAGAACTACGTCATGACACACATGGATGGTTTTGCAGGCAAGGCAACAATTGTTTTTGTGCAAACAAACGAGATTGCAGAAGCGTTGCAAGGATTCATTACGCGCCAGCATGGATGGAACACGGAATCGTCAATCTATGTATATGATTCAGCGCATGATCAGGAATATCTGTCCCACGCGATGACTCAATTTAAGAAGCATCGTGGATTCTGCTTGATTTCCGAGAAAATGTTGTCCGAAGGTTTTGATCTGCCGAAAGTTGATAAGGTTATTCTGCACGGTTCTGACAAATCTCCTCGCGACTGGATCCAGAAAATCGGAAGAGCTATCAGGTTTGACCGCAATGATCCAGATTCCGTAGCGGAGGTAGCCGACGTGGTCTTCTGTGAAACCAACGGAACTCCGCTATCTTTGGAAAAAGAACGTTTCGAGTGCTTAACGTCAATTAGTGTGTAAAGGTGAGATACATGGGCGAAAATAAAGAAGTTATCATCCTGAAAAAAATCGATGAAGTAATGCGTGAAGAATTCCAAAAAATGGTTGTAGAATCAAGCAAAGATCCGTTGTTGAAGCTGATTCATGAAAACAAGCTTGACTCTATGACGCTGGTTAAGATCAGATCGTGTTTGAAGGGTGAGAAGAAATGAACAATGTTCATTTTTCTCAGATAAAAGTCTCTGGTTACAGGGGGCGGAATTTCACCCTCAAAATGAACCCCCGAGGAGAGCATACAGTTTTCATCATGGATGGTAACACTGGAAAAACTACGACTATTGACTTGCTTCGATGGTGCTTCAAATATCCACAAACTGGCGCCAAAGGTTGGTTTGAACACATGTGGGCTAAACCGGCTTATGTTTTGGATCATCGAAAGGGAGGGCCTCAAACATGCAGCATTATCGTGCAATTCAGTGCTTTCGATGAGTCAGGTCAGGAGCATTTCTACAAGTTCAGTAGGACCACTGAAGGAAAATTCGATCCGAAATGCGGGCAAGTTGGAGACGACATAAGTGAAACTGGCATAAATGACACGCTGGAAGTTGATTATGGAAAAGAAGTCTTCACAGGCGATAAGGCCCACTACTATCTTGTAGAGAACTTCAGGTTTGACCAGTGTGCGGACTATTTTTGTTTTGACGGCGAAAAGGCTCGCGACATCATGCGTCTCGCCTCTGATTCAGGAAAGATTGAATTACTATTAGATTTAGTCAACAGACGGACTACGCATCCTACTCTTGACGCTTACAGAGAAAAACTGAATGAACTCAAAGAAAGGGTTCTCGCTGAAGCCAAGATGAAGATTTCGGACAAGACTATACAGCAAAGCATGGTTAAACTCCATTTGAAAAACGGTGAATTAGCTCAAGCTAAGTCCGATGTGAACGAGGTAAAACGCAAAATAGACATTAACAAGCTTGCTGAAAAGACATTGAGAGAACAATACAATGACCTTGATCAACATATCAAAGGCACTCAAGCACAGAATCTGATCCAACGAAACAAATATGAACTTGAGCAGAAAAACAGCAGCAAGGAACTTCACGAAAGACGTCTTTCAACATACAAAGACAGCGCGAAATGGATATGTGCTGATGCTGTGGCCATAATCAATCAAATCGAAGCAGATGTAAGAGAAAAAGGTAAGCTACCTGAACCATACAGGGAAGACCTTATACAGAGTTGCAAGGCCAGTGGCAAATGCGAAATATGCGGTCGCACTTTGGATAAGCCTTCTTGGGAACGCATAGAGAAACTGGAGCGTCAAGTCGCCCCGCACGCAGTTCAAGTCTTTCTTTCTTCAGATTGCTCAATTCAACCATCCTCCTTTGACCCAAAAGCCGACTATGATATTATCAAAGGGTTGATTGAAAAATATGAAGACCTAAACGTGAAGATAGGTAGCATCAAGCTTTCGGAGAAGGATATGAAGACTATTACTGAAAGAGATGCTTTGACGCCACAAATTGAAGAATTAATGAAGTCAACTGCGAGCCTAAAAGCAGATGAGGAAGCCCTTAACGAACTCATAAGAAGCGTAAGGGAGGAGATAAAAGATCTCGAAAGCAAGAACATTGCGCTTGCTGAGAACAAGATAATCCTTGATGGAATAAGAGAATCGGAACATATCATTGATGCAGCTGCTGAAAAGATCAAAACTAGGGCAACCGGAATAATAAGTCAGGTCATATCTCAGGGAGTTTCTTCTATTTTGGGTGATAGATTCACCGCTAGATTATCCCACGCAGACGGGCTCATGCTGGGCGAAGATAGTTTTTACAGTAGAGATACAGGAGGTAATTCAGGTCGCCTCATACTCTCATACTGTTTCGCTGAAGCCATGACAATAATCGACCCAATGATAGTTGACACACCGGCTGGAAATATCGGAAGTCAGCAGGGAAAATTGGCAGATCATCTGGCCGCTAATCATGGACAGCTTATACTTCTGTGTTTGCCGACAGAGATTAGCAACTTTGGATCAAGAATGTCTTCCAATCCAATTGAGATCAAGAATAAGGAGAGTTGAAAGAATTGGTCAGAATTAAAGGCAATCTTCAGGTACCGGAGAACCTTCTGCAGATAATCAATGCCATTTCTGAGGGTCAGAAGTCAAAGGACAATAGCGGCTTCTTGGCGGGTTTCAATCGCTTGATAGATCCAGCAATTATTACAATGTTTTATGGTCTTTACAAGTCTCAGGAATTACCTCCTATCGATGAGGAGGACGCAAAGCTTCAAGCTTCATACGAGTTCAACGTTGATTTGGACCCTTACGATAATATGTTTAATCATTACTTGTTCTGCCTTTGGTTGAACAAGAACGGTCGTCCGGAAAAAAGCAAGGACATCATGAAGTATAGAGAGGATTTGTATTATTTCATATCGAAGATATTGGATCCTGACATTTACAAAAACGTAGTGATACCATTCTATCTCAGCAAAGCAGATGAAAGCGAAGGTAGTGAAACATCGTTCCTCTACCGTTTGTGGAACAGCGACAGCATTGGAATGACCCTTCAAGACTTTAGCCCCGAATATCTCGCGCGAGAGTTCTCTTCAGCCCAAAACGATTTCACGAAAAATGTTATTGTTCCTCTATGCAAGAAAAATAGCCAGAAAACATTAGGCTGATGTAGACAGTTTATGTTATCGGTTCTCACTTTTTGATTGAAATGTGATACTCGAGGAAATCCTGTTTGCCTGAAAACTGGTTTATCAAAGGTGAGTCTCAAAATTTCTGCATTTTTCCATGGACTTTCTCTGTTATCAGGTTTATTGATTTGGCATAGTCCATGAAAGCCTCGCGAAGAGCTTCGCTTTCGTCAATTCCCAAGCTTTTGCATATCCTTTCGAGAAGCTGCTTCTGCTCAGTCGAGAGATAGACTCTGACGACCTTCCGGGCCATGTAATCACGCACTCATACCTCACCCATACCGCATCGAGCATTTAAGCCTTGCCGCACTTGTGAAGTATGCCTACCCATCGCCTCGTACAACCATGTCTGGCAATTTTTATATATTCTTGTGCAAACAATACAGCATGGGTAAGGTATGCCTGAAGGAAAATATCGCAGCATAAGTCTTTCAAAAGAGCTTGTCGAGACAATCGAAGACTTCATCGAAGAAAACCCGCAGGCGAGTTACAAGAGCATCGCAGACTTTGTTGCGGATGCTGTCCGCATACGGTTTGAACAGCTCGGAGTCTACCCTGGAAAGATATCATTGCTAGAGATCAACGCAAACGAGATGGGCCCACTACTCTATGATAAAAGCCTCAAGAAAACCGTGCAGATCCTCATCACCCCCAAAGGACTCGAATGTGCAGAATGTAAGCTAGACAGTTGCCGCCACATCAAATTCGCCTTGGCAAACCCCAAAACCCAGATGCTGATCCGAGAGAGGAAAAAAGAAGGCTGGAAGCTTCCCGCTGTCTAGGAGATATCCGTTCTGGAAAATCTTCTATACCATGCCTTTTCTTTAATTGCTCATTTGAGGGAGCAGGCATGAAAACCAGACTGAGAATGAAGTGCGAGAATTGTGGATGTTGGAATCGTTTTGAGGTGAACAAACTCTTCATTGAACAGCCTTCTGCAGAACCCAAAGTCAAAATCATACTTCCTTTCTATGAACCGTTGAAGGTTGAAAAGTGCAAGAAATGCGGGAACTTGTTAACTGAACCCAAGACGTTGGTTAGAATCACTTCTGAAAAAACGTCTGAAAGAAATCAGCCCTAATCTTGAAACATGAGAATCACAATATTGCGCGCGCTAACAGTCCCCCTGTGTTTATGGTAGGTTCAGCATGACCACCCCAGAAATCACCCTATTGGACGAAAGCACGCGCGCAGAGACCTCGCAAGGTACTGCGTAAGGTACCGCACAAGGTACCGCGTACGGTACCGTGTCTTATTTCAATTCGTATGTGTATTCTCTGCTTGTAGAATTCGAAGCCCGCCGCCCTTGAGTGGCGTGAGTGAGAACCATGACACACAGAAGAAGCAAAGAAAAAGAACAACTGAGACAAGCTCGTAGAATCATACTTAACAGCAGTTTCCATGACAGAATTCGATACGAAACAGTTTGCAGAATGACTCGTACAGACGTTCTTGCACTGCTGAAGGAGCCTGTTCAGCTCGGTCTTGTGCCGGAACTTGAAAAAGGCGAAGTCTTGGTTGACTCACGTGGAAACGGCAGCTTCCAAACAGCACTTTTTAGAGAGGAATGAAATTTGGGCGGGGGAAAGAATTGGACAGAGGCTGAAGAAAAGCTTCTGTTTGAAATGGTTCAGAGAGGAATGAACGCTCAGCAGATTTACGATTCAGGCATGTTTCCGAACCGCACTTTTCGCGCTATACTGAACGTGGTTGACAGAACCCGTATTGATTCAGGCGCCGAAAAGGAAATCCTCCTGAAGGCTCAGATTGGAGAGGCTGAGATAATCGGATTAGACTCCGTTGTCAAGCGGTATGTGGATGCTTTCAACAAGGTTTGCGATTTGAAGTCATGCAATAAAGAGGATTTGGAGCGTTTTCGCATCATCTTTTCTTCGGCTCGCGCTTACTTTGAAGTTTATTACAAGTTTCAGAAGTACGAAGAGGTGGAAAGACGTGTCGAGAGAGTTGAAAAGTTGGTGGCACAGTTGGCAGCAAAGAAGAACGCAGAGGATTCTCACACAAAGCTTAGACAAAACGGAAACCCAAGTCCGCAACCTCCTGTATGACACAACTGATGAGCCAATAGACTCGCCAGTTGTATACGCCGAAAGCGTATTTGGCATCAAACCATTCCCGTACCAGGCAGAACTGCTTGAAGATAAGAATAAGCGCATAGTTGCCTGCATGGGACGTCAAACAGGCAAAACAACGGCAATAGCCATGAAAGCAGTATTCTTCGCTGACACCCACTCAAATGTCACCATTCTAATCACCAGCCCCTCGCTTCGGCAAAGCATGATAATGTTTGACCGCGTAGCCTCCCTCGTCTTTTCAACCGCACGCCTGCTAAATAGAGTCACCAGAGCCACAAGAACAATGGTTCAACTAGTCAACGGCAGCCGCATAATCGCGTTGCCTTGCAGCGAAAACCTGCTGAGAGGGTACACCGTTGACATGCTAATTTGTGACGAAGCCAGCTGGGTTCCTGAAGAAGTCATCACGCAGGTTCTTTTTCCAATGTTGAGCACAACGGACGGCTACGCCATTTTCTTGAGCACGCCGTGGGACAAGAACCACTTCTTTCGCAGAGCCTTCGTAAACCCGAACTACAGCGTGCACAAGGTGAAATCAAAAGAATGCCCACTCATCAAACCCGAGTTTCTGAAGGAAATGCGCGACAACATGACGCACGAAGCCTACCTCATGGAATATGAAGCCGAATTTGTCGAAGCAGTGAACAGCTATTTCACGCAGGACTTGATACGCAACTGCGTTGAGCTAGCCCAAACACTAGGCGCTGATATCTACACAAGCCTCGAAGGCCAATTTCCTAATGGAGATTACTATGCAGGTGTCGATTTCGGCAAACTACAAGACTACAGTGTGATAACCGTCGTGAAACGTGAAAAAGAAAATCTCAGCCTCATCTATCTTCACCAGTTCCCCTTGGAAACACTCTACACTCACGTCATAGGCCATCTATTCCGAGCGCATGAAAAATTCAGGTTCAGCAACGTGTTGGTAGACCAGACTGGCGTAGGCGAACCGGTGCTTGAGGAAATGCATAATCAAGGCATGAACCTCGCAGAAGGATTGGTATTCACCACAGAGACCAAGGAATCGCTGCTCACAAGACTGAAGATTACGATGGAGCAAAACCGATTGGCCATACCTTACGATAAACAATTGTGCCAACAAATGAACGAACAGCAATGCGATTACGGCAAGAGCGGCCATCTGCTTTTCACTCACCCTCCAAGAGGCCATGATGACATGCTTTGGTCATTGGCACTTGCAGTTTATGCTACTGCTCAGACACCTCCACCTGGAAAAGGTGCCATTATGCTCTAAGAAAAAGTTGACCTCTATGTTGTCTGCAGTTCGTTCAATACTATGCGCCATACTGTACGGAGTAATGGAGAACAGACTGTTTTTTGAGGGACATGAAGACGAGTGGCTTCTAGGTCACTTCAAAACGTATCACCTTTTCATGTTCTTGCTCTTCGGGGTTATCGCATTCGATCCGTACTGGCCCGTCTTTCTTTGGAGTTTCTTGGCGATGCCACTGGCCGAAGATGCAACGTGGCAGCTGATTGAGCATAGACAGCTGAAGCAGGAAGATTGGAGCAACATCGGCGGCTTCAAACTCCTGCTAGGCGTTTATGTGTGGTACTGGGTTGATGCTTTCTTCTTGATTGTTCTTGGCTTGTTCATACTGTTAAGAGGCTGTTGAGAACTTGAGTTTCGTCGCTGAAAGGGTCCGTAAGGGTTTGCAGGCGGTCAAGCAATTTGTAGGTAGATTTGTTGCTCAGCGACAAGTTCCCGAAGGCGTAAGCAAGAAACAGATTGAAGAGGAGGTACCCGTCAGCTGGAAAGCTGACAACATGCTCTGGGGCTACGTCACCAAGTACATGCTTAAGGGCTCGGGAGCCGGCTTTGTTACTCCTCCATACATGGCGTATTGGGAACGTCTTTGGGGCGCGACGCCCGTCGAGGACCTTCCGGCCTACAAGGATTTATACACTTTTACGCCGTACATCAAGGCAAGCATTGACGTTACTGTGAACATGGCTATTGCCCAGGGTTTCGAACTTGAAGGTAGCGACGAGCAAATTCGCGAGTGGCTTACGGATTGGCTTGACGAGCATAATATTCTGCACACTTTGAGAATCATCGGCACGGACATGCTTGTTTTTGGCAATGGTTATTTTGAGATTTGTCGCGATGAGAAGACACCAGTTGAGGAATGGTGGCTTAAGACATTAGATCCCGTGCACATGCGAGTGCGGAGGGATGCGTACGGCAATGTTTTCGGGTACGTTCAACTTTTGACATTTCCTCCGGTCGCTTTTGTTGCGAATGACATTGTGCATTTTCGTTATGGCGCCAAGAGCTGGTGGTACGAGTGGAGTTACGGTACTTCCCTTCTTAGGTCATTGTTGAAGCTGCAAGCACTGATTGACCAGCTTCAGGATGACATGGCGCTTATAATGCACATTTACACTAAACCCATGCTTGTCGTGAAAGCTGGGACGCCTGAAAGGCCCTTCAGTGATCCGCAGCTGCAGAGTTTGATGGAGGCTTTTCGTGATAGGAAACCTGCTACAGACATCTTCGTTCGTGGTGACGTTGAGGTTACTGTTGTTCAGAGCATGACGAAGGAAGTTAACATTGAATGGTGGATCAATTACCTTCTGGTTCAGCGATCCGCTGTCCTGGGCGTTCCGAAGATTTTCCTGGGCGAGAGCGAGCGGACGAACCGTGCAACCGCAGAGATTGTGATGCAGGAGTACGTTACTAGGCTGCGGATGCTGCAGGAACTCATCGGGGACACATTGGAGACTGCTCTCTTCAAGCAGTTGATACGGGAAAAGTGGGGAGAGGGCAAAGAAGTTCCCCATATTAAATGGCGGCCTGTCTGGGAGCCCACGCTTGACGTGAAAGCCAACTTCATCACGAACTTGGTTAAGGAGAAGATTATCGCGCCCAGTGAGGCTAGGCCCCAGCTTGGCTATCCAGAGGAACTGCCTGAGGGATTATCGGAGAAGGGCCCTAGTGACGCGTCTGCTGGGTCCTCCGTTGCGATGGTCGAGGAGAGTAAGCCTGAGGATGCAGAAAACGCTTAGCAAGTGGTGGCCACGGATGGCGTGTAGCCCTCTCTGTGGTTACACTAATGAGATGCGGAGGCCTCACCTTACTTGTCTCTTCTGTCGAGTTAGAAAGTTCTTCTATGGGAAATACAAAGGGAAAGGTTTCCATTACAACAAGCTTATGCGAGTTGTCATGCCTGGGGACTGCTCGAATTATGTGCTCTTTATTGATAACAAGCGGCATCTGGTCGCTTTGAAGGCTGCTCTTCTGAAGCGGCTGCTGACGATTTGCGAGTGGCTAGCGAACTGATGGTGATTTGAATTATGCCTGGACTTGAAGAAGCTAAGACTGTTTGGCGTTACCGGGTTCAGGACCCGGGCAAGTTTGAGAAGTTTCGCGTGAAGGAGCTTGGGAAAGGCGTCAAAATCACCGTTGGCAAGGTGAAGGGTAGCGACCGCTGGGAAATACAGAACTACATGTTTGAAAAGCAGCGGTTCAAAACCCGTGAACAGGTTCGCAAGTGGCTTGACACGCATTTGAAGGGAGAGATTCAGACTCTCTTAGACTTCAAGGCTTGGAATGAGTATCGCCGAAGAGTCATGAACGCTTACGTTCAAATCTCAGACGTACGGTGACGTGAAAATGCAGCTCAAGTATTATGTTCCGTTCAAGGCGCAAGAAGGCGTCGACGCACAGTTTGCCTTAAAAGAGAAGCTGATCAATATCGAAGGGCTCGCTATTGACACGAGCGTAAATAAGAATAGGTGGCAGGTTCCAGAGGAGGACCTTGACTTTTTCACTGAAACGCTTAGAGGAGCTCAGTTGCGTGCGGATCATGCTGAAAGCGTTTTCATGATTGTTGGCAAAGTGCCGGAAGCGAAGCGCCAGGGGCAAGAAGTTTTTTTCAGGGCTGAGGTCGGCGGGGAAGAGAAACTTATTGACAAGATTCTACGTGGGTACGTGAAGTATGTTAGTGTCCAGGTTGATAGTGACGATGTTGAGTGCAGCAAGTGTCATCAGCAAACTCGGAAGGAAGGCCTACTCATTCACTTATGCGCCCCAGATGCTTGGGAAATCGTGCACAAGCCCACCGTCCGAGAGCTCAGTATTGTTGCTTCTCCCGCTTACGAGAAAACCGAGTTTACGCCTGTTGGCTTCGCGGCTGCAATGAACGAGAATCAGTCTGAGCAGCTCGCAAACTTTTCACAGTCACTTCAAAGTGATGATGTGGGTTCTAGGCGTGAGCCGCAAGAACCTGAAAAACAACAATCAAACACAAAAGAGGTGAAGCACTTGCCTGAACAAAATGCTCAGCAAGCAGCTTCTCCGCATCAAGCGCAAGGAGTAGTTAACGTCGCACCAGGAGAAGGTGCGCCGAAAGAGCATACGTATCAGCAGTACATCGACCAGTTGACGCAGCTTAAGCAGCAGATAATGCAGAGGCCTGGAGCTTCCGACGCTGAACTCGACGACTTGAACAAGAAAATCGCAGATCTCGAGAGTGAACTCGCGAAGAGAGCGAAAAAGGCGGAGCTGGGAAGGAAAATCAGCGAACTGTCGAAGAAGGTTGGCGAGGAAGCGCAGGAAGGCCAGGAAGAGGGCGAAGAGGCGAACGGTTCAAGTGCAGCGGAAGCGAAACATGCCAGTGGCAAGGGCATCGTTGGGGCCATTGAAGTATCGAACCCTGATAGTCTCGGCAATTTTGACTGGTTCAAAGACCTGATCAAGGCTTCACGCAAGCTTAGCGCTGGATTCAAGGGTTAAGGGATGACAAATGAGTGTACCAGTTTTTGAAGGAACAACACCGCTAGTCTCTGATCGTTATACTCTCACGTTCATCGCGGGCGAAGACCTCTTGCCCGGATATCTTGTCGAGATCAGCGCTGACTGGACAGTGAAGAAATGCACGAGCGTGAACAGTCTCAAAGTTGTCGGCATAACGTTGAGCGCGGCTCTAAATGGGAAGGCAGTTACCGTTGTGAACAGGGGACTTTGCAGAGCAAAAGCATATGGCACGATCACCGCAGGCGACCAGATAATTTCTACAAGCGGAGGCACCGGAATCGGACTTATCCAGAGCGACCAAGGAAAGAAGGACTCTAGCGTCATGGGCATAGCAGTGGCTGGAGCTGCAAGCGGCGGCACTGCTTACATCATACTTTGGTAAGGCGGTTTTGAATGAGTTTTCAAAGAGACGCTTTAACATGGGTTGACACCGGGGCAGTAGCGTATCCCGCGTTGCACCAGCACATCATCGAATTGACCATGCCCGCACTTATCGTCAAGCGTTTGCTGCCTGAGTTTCCGTTGGTTGCAGGACGAACCGCGACGTTCGTAAAGGAAAAAGGAAGCAGAAGCATTGGCATCAGCGAGATCACCGAGGGCGCCGAGATTCCGATGGATTTCACGCCCCTTGACTATGTGAGTATCACGCCCTACAAGAAGGGCGAACGGATCCGTGTACCTCGCGAGCAGATTGAAGACCTCTACATCCCAGTAATAGAACAGCAGCTCAGACGTCTGGCAAGACGTGTAGCCTACCAGATTGACAAGGACTGCCTCACATGTATTGACGCTGCGGCTGCCAATTCAAGCGGCGGCACAGGGACCAGCATGGGAGCGACAGGAACAGAGTTCACAGTCTCGGGCGGCATCGGTACGAAGGATATTCTGTGGGCTGACGCGAAGATTGCAAGTTACAACTTCCTCGCTGACAGCATCCTCTGCAATCCGATTAACGCTCGCGATCTAAAGTACCTCCCGCATTTCAGCCTAGCTATGCAGTACGGTGAACCAGTAATCCAGTCAGGAGCAATCGGCAAAGCGTACGGTTTAGACTTGTACGTGAGTACCGTTGTGTCTGCAGGCACAGCGTACGTGTTGAGCACGGGTCAAAACCTAAGTGGTTCTTATGCTCCCCTCGGATTCTTCGTCATCAAGCGGCCTTTGCTGTCTGATTTGGACGTCAAGAAAGAGTTCGACGCAGTCGACGTTAGCTTGACGACGAGGTATGCGCCTGTTGTCACGGTCGGAGAAGCAATCGTCAAAATAACCGGCTTGAATACAACTTAGAAAAGCCTGATTTTCCCTTTCTTTTTTTCCCTGTTTCTTCATCATTTCCATTTCATAGTTACAATCTTGAAGGCGTGTTTGAGATATGAGTTCGGACAACAATAAGGGGTTAGCCCAGAGCATTCAGGTCAACGGTTTGACGTGGGCCAAGACGTTGATGATTTGTGCAATCCTAGTGTGTGCTGGGGTTGCCGCGTATTTTGGCGCCAATGTCTCCATGAGTGTCAGTCTTGCGGATAGGGTGCAAAACGTTGAAAATCGTATCGACATTCCCGTTAACAGTACCTTAAGCGCATTCCAGAAGAGCAACACGTTTCTTGTGATCCCACACGGTACCGGAGTATGCTTAATGAATGGTTCAGGATACTTCCAAGAATTCCTCGGAAATCAGACTCAAGTAATCATGGATGGGCTGAATAATGCTTCAATCAGCGGTGGGAGCGTTTACGTTCAAGCGGGTAGTTACTCAGCTTCTGTCATCATTCAGAATAATACTCGATTCATCTTAGAGAAAGGCGCCACAGGAATAACGTACTCTGTAGCTCCTGGCGCTTACTGCATTATAGATGATTTCAACAGCGGCATATTCCAGTACTATGCTAACGGCAGCCTTTACAGTCAATTCGATTATGCGCATAGCAACCTGCTTGTGCAGTCTGCTAATTTGACTTCTGTTTACGCTACAACCCTAGATCAGCTTAGCAGCGGTCAAGGCGTCAAAGTTCTGCACTTCATCGTCGAGAGCGGAACAAGCTTTCCATCTCCAATTGAGGAGCGAGTGTTCTTCAGAAGCGACCAAGGATACTTATATGTCTACAACAGCGGATCTTGGACTGCAATCGGTGCCATCCCAAGCACGTATCCATACGCTAATCTCACAGGAGTTCCGCAAACTTTTCCGTACACTAACTTAACAAGCGTGCCTCAAACCTTTCCATACGCGAACTTAACGGGGCCACCCACACAGTATCCTTGGGCAAACTTGACGGGAATCCCTCTGCTCATTTATGCTAATGGTTCTCAGGGTCTCACAGCAGATTGGAATATTACGGGTTATGGCATTTTTGGCGCAACGTTATTGAACAGTACTCAGATTAATGCTAACTATTTCTGGTTGAACGGACAGAACCGCACTGATACGCTTGCCTATCCCATTGAACCTGTCGCTTACATCATTGACTATTCAGACGGAATCACGGCGCGAGTGAAAAACTGCACAACTGGACAAGTAGACTACGCGAATTCCAATCAAACGCTAGCCGTTCAATACGCCTTTAATCATACAGACTGGACGGGTGCGCATGGAACACAAAAAGTGGTGCTGAGAGGTAACTTCAGCCTCAACTATTATCCAAACGTGCCCGCATATGCAGATATCGAGATTCAAGGCTATCTGAACGTAGTCAACAAAGCTGCTTTTATGCTCTGTTTCGATGATAGTCTGGCAATTCAATACAGCACTTACTTCAAGAACCTAACCTCGATATGGGGTTACAGAGGAAATGAGGCAGTTGTCGTTGATTGGCTTGCTCATGCAGGAACAACAAACACAACTTATACAACTCTTGCGAACCTGAAAGAAATGCGCGATGCAGGATGGAGTTTCTACAGTCACGGATGGTACAGTATTGACCTAAGCGCTGCTACTGTAACCCTTTCCCAGCAAGATCAAGAGATTCGGCAAAGCAAAGACTGGATTGAACGAAATCTTGGAGTACGCGTCGATTCTATACAGTGGCCTAATGCTAAGCAAGGCGATATGGAAATGGCCAGGCAATACTACAATTACCTTGCTTACGGAAACTGGAAATCATGGCCAAACCAAACGTGGAACTATATCTCAGACTCCATGAGCGCATATTTTCCGACAGAAACAAACTTCAACGGCTCAAAACAAGACGGTGGAGTCATCGCGGCTGCTGCGTGGTATGCAGTTAACAGTACAGGCTCAGGATCAAACGGCGAGCTTGCAATTCTAACGTTCCACGGAACGATGACTAATTACTGGTTCAACCTGTGCATGGGAAACCTGAGCAGTTTCGGTCTTCCAGTTCTGACTTGGCGAGATGTTGACTACTACCTGAGCAAGCAACCGAAACCGACTATTGCAGGAGTAGATATTACTCTTAGAAATGAAGGAAATCAAACAGCTTGCGTTAACGGAACTTGGATAAAGCATAATCTCGGAGTAATTCCAAACGCAACATCAGTAACGCTAGGCAACTTCACATACATCAATAGTACTGCTTACTATATTGGCCCCTTCGTCATAGCATCCTCAATGAATTCAACATGGTTCCAAGTAGAATTTCTAATCTGGAACGCTGGAACAATCACGCCCGTTGCAGTAACAGATCAACGAACGCTCATCTGGACTGCTTACTACGAGAAAATTATCATCTATCCAGCGCAAACATAATCCCCCTTTTTTAGTCTCTTTAAAATTCATTCGAGATGTTGAAGAATGGGTTCAGCAACTATCCTTGCAGGAAATACTTACGTTGATGTAGTGCACGGTCTCTCCTTTACGCCGACAATCGATGAGATCGTGCTAGTGCCTCAGGATGATCTAGGCGGTAGAGATTTCTGGCCTAGCAATCCAGGTCCCACAACTTTTCGCATAAACATTTCCATGGTAGACCCTGATACAAACCATACTTTCAGCTGGCAGCCTGTTCTACCAACTCTCCCAACACCACCACCTAGTGCTCCATCTCCTGACATCTTCATTAGCGCCAACGATATTCAAGCACAGCTCAACGCAGCATATGATTCTTCAAGTCTTATCTACACCGTTTTCGGCTTGCCGGTCTCCCAAGCAAGCTTCCAAGCGCACGTGAACTTCGCAAACACGTACATCCTCAACATTATAGGACCCGGAGGAGACCCTACTAGCAGTCGTTATCAGACAGCAGTACTTACAGCAATGGACATTGCCTGTATAAGAATTCTAGTGGTCAGCCTTGGGGGAAGCCTTGTAGGAGCCTTCGACTACTTCATCGGAGATATGAGAGTTGCCAGAGCAGGACCGTACGCAACCGCAATAAAAGAGGCGCTTCAAGGCTTCCATGATGACTTGTTAAGGGTTCTCATGAACCTTTCGACGTCTGTTGTCACGGTAGAAGCAAGTGCCAAGGATGATGTGCCAACGTATAAGGGAGGGCTCATGAATCCGTGAGTAAAGTCCTGGGAAAGGGTAACTATATCCTTGCCAAGGTCAATGGTACCAAAATGGTGCTGACAAGTACTGAGATGCAGCAGCTTATCAATAATGGCTATGATGTTGAAGTGGTCACGCCAACCTAAGGCCTATCAGGGCTACCATTTCTGTTCTGCCCAGCTTCTGTTATCAACGAGATAGAAGTCCTTGACCTTTCGATGCTCAAATACTGTCAGTCCAAAAAGCTTATCCAAATCTACGATTCTAACTGGATAGTTTTCGCGCTCATGCACTAGCTCCTGAGTTAATCTACCTGAGACTACTGGGTTAATGAGTAACGCTATTGGTTGCCTTCCTGCTTCTCGGCATAATCTAATTGCTTCCTGAATTTGCGCGAGTATGATTGTCTTTGGCATTCCTCGTCATCCTGTACTTGTTTGGGAAAATCAATATTTAAACTTGAAGGAGCATGCCAAACTCAGGCCTGTGACTCTCAGAAGCTTTGACTTTTGATACTTTTTCCCTTCTCCGGTACAAACGTTTAGGCTTTTCTGAGGGCAGGAAATCTCTTTGAACGAGACTTTAAGGAAATTGAGTAAGTTAGTCTGTAAGAACTGTTCCAACTCTGATTATGACCTTTGCAGCAGTTGCGAGATTCACAAGTTGATAAATGAACTCTTGAAGTGAAAAGATGGGCACTGTGCCTCAGAGCTATTACGATTTCATCGTGCATTACGCGCCGTACTTTTACGTGATTCCAACCTTGCTGACGGCAGACGCGGCACTAGGACAGAAGAACGTAACGGTTGCGGATGGAACAAAGTTTCAAGCGGGATATCCTGTTCAAATCTATGATAATATGCATAGCGAGTGGAACCTTGTTTCAAGCATTAACGGAAACATTGTCACTATGCAGAATAATCTTGTCTATGCCTATCAGATAGCTCAGAATGGAACTGTAGAAGGCCCAGATCCTGGTTATGGTCAAGGCGTCTTCCCGGCTGCTTTTGCTATAGACTTTCTTTATCAAGCTTACTCGAGCAGCCAATTTACTACGAAGCAGATAGATATCCTTACAAAGATCAGAGCCCTTGCAGACTTTATTCTCACGCAGCAATGCACAAATGCAGCTAAGAAAGCCTACGGCGGCTTCCAAAATGCTCAAGGAAGTACTGAATACTGGAGTGTCGACGCCGGCCGCTGCATACCTGCTCTTCTAGAAGCCTACAGCTTAACAGGTACAGCAACGTACCTTGCCGCAGCAGTCCTTGCGGGCTCTACTTTCCTATATAACATACAGCATAATCCCAGCCTTCTGGGCGTCCATGACAAGTATTATGGTGGCTTCGCAAGGTATGTCGACATTAACGATGCCTGGAGCGAGCTGATGGACGTTGAAAACCTCTACTGCTTAATTGGACTTTCAATGCTAGCTCAAACTTACGATGGAGTACACACATCTATATACACCGCAATGATGACTGATCTAGTTAGCTCCCTGCGAAGCGGCTATGAGCAATTTTACTTGTGGTTTGACCCTAAGCCGACTGGAGACGGAAAATGGCATCGTGTAAGCCTTGGCGAAACACAAATCTATGACGATCCTTTCAGCTTCGCGCTCTTGGGTCTCTTCACGTATGAAGGATGGAGCACGACCGCTGAGAATGTGTACAAGTTTCTTGGTAGTGTCCAGGCATCAGCTCAGTACCCAGCATATAATCCTGCTATCTGCTGGCCAGGATATATCGATGTTGTTCAACGGTTCCCAGCATGCGCCTATTACGATGCTCTAACGATCGGGATCCTTGGATCCATTCGTGCAGCGCATGATAAGCCTGATTACTCTCTGAGCATGCAGGTTCTCGCTGAGTACTCAAATCAATTTCTTTTCTGGGGTCCTATATTCACGGATTACAGTCCGATAACTGCTCAAAAAGCAATGGCAAACGTAACGTGGCTAGCGCGCTTTTTCCTAAGCTATCAAGAGCCACAAACAGATATGACGAATATGCTGGCCACAAGTGGTGAAGATCTACAGCTTTACCCTGTGATAGAAGCTGCTGACACAATTACTTGGGGCAACGAGTTGGATTTGAAAGGTATGGTCACTCCGGGCGCGACAGGGGAAATCGTCATTGAGCCTGGCTACATCACGGAGAATAATATTACGGTTCACAGTTTCTTGCCTATTCGAGTGCATGATAAGATTCGCCAGGCAGGCGTGGACTATGAGGTTAAGACGGTTCAAGTTCACGATTTCCAAGGAGATCCAGTGTTCTATAAAAGCGTCTGTAGGAAGCTGATCAATCAATGAGCGTAGAGGATCCAGTTACAACGGTTATCCGACTACTCACAAAGAATGTGAGAGTAGTCAAGGATGATAGTTCTGTTGCAAGCTTCTATGCTAGCGAGCAATGGTACGACCGTGAACTCTTCAAGAACTACGATGCTCAATTAACCGTAGGCATACGGCAGATTCAGGACCAGAAGCTTAACATCGCAGGTACAGTACGCCAGCAGAAAGGACTACTTGCCGTCAATCTATGGGCTATGGACCGTGTAGGAAGTTCTGATCCTGGACGTATGATTCGAAAGAAGCTTGTTGAAGAGATCAAACGCATCGTAAGACAAAACATGAAGGTTCCAAACCAGACGATCTATGATTTTGCTGGCCTTGGATATCCCTCTGGAGACCCACATAAAGCCTTCTCATCTGCTGCTGCAACCGAGCTGATCCCCTCAAGTACTAGCTGGGTAGAACTTACAAACCTCGAGTACCAGAACATTTGGTACAGCGATAACATTCGCTATTCAAAAAGCACGTCCGTTAATCTTCAGGATGCCTTGATGCTCTTTCGCTTCAAGCCCTCGAGTAAAGCTCCTGTAGCCTCACAGATTCTTTTAGCTTTCGAAGGATACGGTATTGCTCCCGCTGGGAACGGTTTCACTATCAAGGTATGGAATAACGTTTCTTCTGCTTGGGAAAGCGCTCAAACGGGTTCTGGTGGATCCGACCAAGTAGTAACTATTACGTTAATATCAGCTCTCACGAATTACATTGATGCTTCTGGGTATGTTTGGCTGCTTGCCCGGACGACTAACCCGAGTAATGGAACGACTCCTGCAGTACTCTACTGCGACTATGTAAGCTGCACAGTTAGCGTTAACGGCATCACATATCTCGACGTCGTCAGCTATGGAGATAAGGACAAAGTTGACGTCAAGCCCATCCTTTTCAGAACAGAATTCACTCTCAAATCATGGGCATTTGAGACTATCCTAGGTATCTATTAAAAGGTGAAAAAAGAATGAGTGTTGAAACGTACGGTGCGCAAGAATCAAGAATCTACTTCGTAGCGGAATCTACCTATGGCGTAACCCCTGCAAGCCCAGCTATGCTGGGAATAAACGCGGAAGAATCAGATCCATTAGTCGATCCAGCATTGATCGGAGTCATGGGCCTTGGAAGTAGAGACCTCCAGGCACTCTATGCTGGCCTTCGAAAGATAACTCTAAAAATCCCGAACAAACTCAGCAGTCTAGCACCCATCAGCTTAATCCAGCACGTGCAAACCTTGAGCAGTCTTAGCATACAGACGATCTATTACAAGGGCCTCTGGTCAGCTCCAACAAACATCATCAGCTACCTATTCTCCGGCTGCAAGGTTAACAAACTAACCGTTGAATGCAAGCTTGAAGACGTGATAAAGTCAACCGTAGAACTGCTTGGCCAAAGCTGCACAAGGTTGACCGCTCTCATACAGAATGCAACATACGGCGATTTCGTAGGTGCAGTTCCCTTCAACAGCAGCTTCGTCCAAAGAGGAGTAAGCGGCGGCACAGGTCTTGTAACATTGACAGATATAACGGACTGGAAATTTGAGATTGACAATAACCTCAAGCCTGTTGGAACGATTCAAAGCGGCGGCACAGGGCTCATCCTAAAGTACCTTCGTGAGCGCAACAGAAAACTTAGCGGAGAGCTGACAATGGAATTCGAGAACGATAGTGAAATGCAGGACTTTCTCCTAGATACTGAATTCAGCCTATCATTCGGCTTAGGAAGCACAAACACCGCCTTATTCACATACTGCAAATGGGACCAGATTGAGACGCCAGACAAAATGGATGACTTAATCAGCGTAAAGGCCAAATTCAAAGCACGCAATCTCTTCATAAGCTAAGGAGGGCCCTCGGATGGCGGAGGTTAAGATTCTGGAGGATTTCGGCCGGGAGGCAGACCTGCGTAAGAAGTGGATGCGAATCTGGGAAAGGCTTGGGGCTCGCATCGTGAAGTTTCCAAAGTGGATGCAAGTAATCATCCTTGAAGACGTGAACACGGCAATCGAAAACCGCGTGGCAACAATGGAGATGATTAATCATGCCAAAACAAGAAGAGTTTGACATCGACGAGAGTTACGGCGAAGAATACAAAGGGCACTATATTGCAAGGCAGATTCCCATAGCCGTTCATGACGAGATTGTTGAGAAGTACACGGAGTTCAATCATGAGACTGGTAAGGTTCTAAGGATAAATCACACTGCAATTGGACTCGAATTCATCATCGCAAGTTTAAAGCAGCCGCCTAGTAAGCCCATTACTCTTGAAAAGCTTTTGAGCCATGATATCGAAACATGTGTTCCTCCCGATCTAGCAGACTTTCTAAAGAAGAAAGTGAACGCAGTAATTACGACATCTCTTGAGGAAAGAAAAAACTCTTAAGAGCGATGAGACGCGAAACACCGCATCCAGCTCTAACTAAGTACAGACTTTGCAAAGAATTCGGATGGACACTCCAGGAGCTAGATAAGCAGCCTTCCAAAAGGATCCAGGAATTTCTGATTATCATTAAGGAGATTGACCGGCAAACTAAACTTGAGATTGAAAAGGCTAAAAAGGAGACTAATCGAGCCCGTTGAGCATAGAGTTTCGTGTTGAAGTTGGCGGCGTTGAAGAATTCGCTAGAAAGATGCGCACATTAGATGAGAACACGCAAGCATATGTACAGGATGCTTTAAACGAGGTTGGCCAGCTTGTTGCTGCTCGAGCGCGCCAACTAGCTCCCGTACGAACAGGCCTCTTGATATCAAGCATATTTGCCGAGATAATCTACAAATGGGTCGTCAAAATCGCATGCAGAGTACCCTACGCACTCTTCCAGGAGCTAGGAACAAGGTACATTCAGCCCCGCTTTTTCTTGACACGCGCCCTCGAAGAGAACAGAATCAATTTTCTCACGATTATCGCAGCCGGCTTACAAAGAGCTGCAGATGAGGCATCAACATGAGCATGGGCGAAATATCCGTAAACGTAAAGGCAATCAACGAGGCTACGTCTGAGTTTGAAGCGGTAGCTGCTGACGCTGCCTCTATGTCTTCTGCTGTTTCAGCTTCACCCTTGATTTTGCGACTCGAAAATCTTGTCTCCCCTGAGCTCAATGCTGTCGCTGAGGATGCAGCAAGAGTCAAAGCAAGCGTTGAAGCTTCCCCGGTGGCAATCAGTTTCGCACCTATCCCTCTTCCATATATCCCTCCGATTGAGGTTCCCCCGATTCAAACAGGTTTCGCGCCTATTGAGCTCCCTGTAATCCCGCCGATAGAAGCTCCCACGGTAACGATAGACGTTCCACCAATTGAAGTTCCCCCTATCCCACCGATTGACACTACGCTCATTCAAGATAGCATTAGCCAGGTCGGCACGCGTGCTGTTGAGATGGGTAGTGAGATTTCGGATGCTTCTTCGGTGGCGGCAAGTTCTTTTGCTGATGTTGGAGCCGGCGCAACGGAGATGGGAGCGCAAGTTGAGGCAGCATCTTCTTCTTTTACGGATATGCAGACGCACGTCGAAACGTGTAATGTGAGCTTGCGCTCAATTTCAAGTGGTTTTAGAAGCTTCGGGATGATGGGTACAGAAGTTACGATGCTTGCTAGCAATTTCGGGCTTGTTGACAAGGAAACAGCAAAATGGATGCGTACGATATCGCTTATGATAACGGTTGTGGCCACTGCAGCTCGAATGTACAGCTTCCTTTCAATGATGACTACCGGCCAGACGGCTGCTGTTGCGATTGAAGGAACTACAGAAACGGCCACTGCAGGCGCCATCAGCCTTTCAACAGTCGCCCACAACATCTATGCTACTGCATGCCAGATTGCAACTGCAGCCGAAAACGCCTTGAACATCAGCCATGCAACCTTCCTAGCCTTGACGGGAGTTGGAATCGCCGTTATCATAGCAGCAGCTGCAGCAGTATCGATTTTTGCGGCAAATATGAACAATGCCACGGCAAGCGTCAACAGTTACAATACTGCAGCAAGCAAGGTTCCAACGGTTACTAGAAACATCCAGCGTGCTCAAGAACAGAATATGCTTCGACGTGGTGTTGAATGAGCATCGGCAGCGTTGGGATCCCCCAGATCGCAGTTGTTTTAGGCACTGTTACACCCCCTCAAGGGGACGTCATCGATGTTAGAGTGCATCTTGGCTGCACGAAAGAAGTCAGCAGTTTTGAGTTGACACTTCAGAACTGGAATAAGAAGTACAGTCCAGGCGGATCCACTCCGATAACTGTAGGCTCTAACGGCAGTATCTACGTTGGCAGAGGAACGAACGTACCCCCGATTATCACTTGCAAGGTTGAGGATATCGAGTATGATGAACCATCGGTTGACGAGCATTATCTTAAGGTGACGGGCCGCTGCTGGGGAGAACGGCTTTTCAGCAGGGTCGTAAGCAGGACGTACACGAATCAGAAGGGCGAAGCAATAATCAAGGACTTGATGGATAATTTCGCAGGCCTCAGCCATACCAGAGGCGGCGTTGAACTTATCGAGAATACGAGTACAACCTATGCATTACTTGACTATGACAATACCACACTTTGGGATATCCTCAAGTACATTGCCGAAACCTCGGATCTGAACGGAGCTATCGGCTTTGATTCTCGTGTTGCTCCTGATGGCAAGTTTGAGTTTTTCCCCTTGAACAGCAAAGCAGCAAGAGTATCACTAATAAATGTTCCAGAAGTTACGGGCTACAAAAAAGGCATTACTAGAATTCGAAATAAGATATACGTTTTCGGCGCTGCAGAGAAAGTCTATCCTGTAAGCATGGATTTATTCACGGAAGGAACTGGCGGCTGGACAGCAGATGCAGGAGAGACATTAAGCGCAGATGGTACTAACAAGGTTTTCGGAAGCTACAGCGTATATATTCAAGGCGTTTCCACTTGGCCGTACCCTGCTTGCCGTATGAGGCTTGCCTTGCCCTCGAGTGTTGACTGCGGTGGCCATAATGGTTTTCAGCAGCTTAACTATGCTGTACGCAAGACTGGACAATGCATTGGCGGGAACTATTGGTTTTACTACTTTTACGTTCGTCTCATGACTGATGCTAACAACTATTTTGAGAAAATGTACACGATTGCTGAAGCTGATCAGCAGGACCAGCGCTGGGCATACAATACAGATAGACTTGGCAAATCCTATGAAGTTCAAAGTAGTACGGAGCCTTACTGGGTTGCTTATGGAAATCCAGATTGGAGAAACATAAACTACATAGAGTTTGCTGGCTCAGGTGTCTGCGGTCCAGTTAACACGAATGGCTGGATTGCAATTAACGTTGACAAGCTTTTCTTTGATAAGGGTAGATACTCAGCAGTTGAGCAAGTTGCTGGCGATGAACTTCGTGAGCTCGCAGAGACTGATGAGGAACTTGTTAGTGATGCTGAATGTGACCTACGGGCCAAAAGTCTGCTAGCGTACTATAAGGACCCAGCGGAGTCTTTAACTGTCAAAAGCACGATTCTTGATTATGGTACCACGCCTATTCTTCCTGGAGACACTGTGCACGCTACTTTTCCAAATGAGAATGTCGACGGTGATTATCGCGTTGACACTATGGAGTATTATGCCGATAGCAAAGAGCAGACGCTTGAAGTAACTGTTGAGCTTGGAAAAGTCGCACCGCAACTTGCGGATTATCTTTATGGTATGCGCTCGAAAAGCATGAGCGTTGAAAAGCTTGCCAGGACAAAGGCTGGAATTGGCCAATTCGCAGTAGGATCCTTAAGTGCTGGTGCCGGTGGCGGTGGTGGGAATCATCATATTGGCCATGAAGTAGGAGACGTTAACGGCATTCAATATAGCAGCCCAGGAGTCGGCGGCTGGGATCCCCTCACAGGCTGGGTCGCACCGAACTTCATAGGGCCCCTTAGTGATACTGCAGCAGTCACTACTTTCAGAACGAAAAACAAGGCTAGCAGCATACCTATTGATCATCATTTTCAGCCTAGCGATAATGAATATGGAGTTTTGGGATGCGCTACTTATCATTGGAAAGAGATCCAAGGTAAACTATTATTCTTGTATCAGGGCCTAGTTGCGCCCTATGGCGGCATAAAGATTCTCAATCAAGGTGACGCAAATCCCTTAGTATCTCTGATTAAGGACTACCTTGAATTCGGTCCTGGTGGCGCCTCAGCTCTTGATACTTGGCTTCACCGGATAGCAGCAGGAGAGATTGAGGTCAAGAATGACCTTGTACCAACAGGAGACAATGCGGGGAAGATTGGTTATGGTGCTCCTTCAGGTGGTACAGCGCTTCGTTGGAGCGAGATTCACGCTGTAGACATTTACGGCAGCCAGTTTCATTTAGCTGGAAACTTTCTTCCGGACGCTGATAATCTTTATGATATTGGTGCTACTTCGCAGCGTTGGCGGGATATTTACCTCTCCGGAGCCATCAAAGGCTTGGCTGGCGGAGTAGCCGTTCAGTTTCTGCCAAATGTTGATAATCTGTATAATCTAGGCGCTGTAGTAGCGCGCTGGGGTAACCTTTATCTTGCAGGTGTCGCCGACGTTGGCTGGCTGAATATCGCTGGTACCATAGTCATCTCAGACGCGCGTATTCTGCAGAATGTAACAATGGACGCTGGCCTAATTACAAGTGGAAAACTCAACAGCTTAAGCAGACTGCCAAACGGCACAAGCGGCTATGTTCTTGAGGCTGAAGGCGCGAGTGACCCGATGTATGTTAACCCGAATGGACGATATACTCCTGCTGGCCACACGCATGCTGCAGGAGACATCATCAGCGGGGTCTTAGCTGAGGCAAGATGTCCCAATGTTTACGCTGGTGCAATAACGTTCAATGGCGGGATAACTGCTTCTGATTATAAAAGCAGTTACGGGACTTCAGGTTTAACAGCTGATGTTGCCGTTGCGAAGGTGGGTGGCGGCACTCGTACGTTGCATTTTCAAAATGGACTATACGTTGGATACACTGACAGTTAGCGCACGCGGTCGGGTTAATGTTAATGTTGAGGTTTGTATAGTATGAAGCGGAAAATTGATGAGGAAATTAAGAAGCTTAGTCCTGGAGACCTCGTAAAGGTTACGTGGGGCGATGCAAGCATAGGCAAGAGCCTTGCATGTGGCACAAACGTTGACGTGGACGTTGAAAGCTGGGGTATCTACTTGGCAGTTCTGGGCACGAACAACAAACACATAATCCTTGCTCAAAACAATTTCCGCTATGCCGATGGCCTTTATGACTTGGATTATACGGCTATCCCTTTGCAGTGGAGCATAAAGGTCACTGTCCTTGAGAAAAATCATGTTTCCTGTCAGAAAGCCAAGGATCTGGTTAACAGTTTCTTGATTGGTGGAAGACGGACGGAACGTCGTTCGAGGCAGCAGAAGGTACGGAATCACCGTGACAGACTGGGTTAAACAGGCCCTGACGCGCACTATTCATCATAAGGGCCCTCGAGGAAGACATCAAGAACTTCTGATCACGCCCAGAGACGAGCTTGTGTACGGGGTCAAGTTTGCGATTGGCATGACGGTTTGCCTTAGCGCTGTTGAGATTGCGCATATGGCTTTTTTGCATACTTGGAACAGTGAAGTGTTCGCTGCTATAACTGGCCTTATCGGCACGATCACCGGCGTTTTGATTGGGCAGCATGCTTAAGCTTACCATTTTCGCAGGGTAAGAGGAGGTGGAGCGATGAAGAGAATAATGTTCTTTGTAGTTGTCTTGGCTTTGGTGGTGTTTGCGGTTGCTGTTCCCGTTGTTTTTGCGCAGGATCAGCCTCCGGAACTGCCTAACGACTGGATTCATGGAATCTGGGTTGCAGCACAGGCCACGCCTATCGCCGTGATACTTTCCTTGCTAAACTGCATGGCAGGGTACTTGTCGAAGACGCCTGCTGAAAATTTCAAGTTTGAAAACTTCGTGTACACGGCGTTGATCAGCTTCACAGTCGGCGTTGGCACTTTGTATGCTGGATGGAGTTACGCTACGGTGCAGCTCTGGTTTGCCAACGGCTTTCTCACTTGGTATCTATGGAAGGTCGCTGAGATAATTGCAAAAAAGCTGCATGTCACAAAGCAGGTAACCTCTGCGCCTGGCCTAGGTCCCCCAAAAACCTAGCTTTTCGATTGGGTCTGTTCTCCTTTTCCCTTTTTTGTCATCTTAGGTACGAATCAGTCGAAGCTTGCAGGACTCAAGATTTGCCGTTTTCCTTCATAGGCGAAGATTTACCTTCTTTGGCACTGTTCGGAAGATGAAGAACTGTAACCTTGTTAAGGTTTCTCGCCTCATCGTCAATTATCTTTAAGAAGTCCGTAGGTTTAGGCTCATGGTCAAGGTGATAGATGCCCATTTCTCTCCAGCCTTCATCTCGAATTAGAGACTTCATCAATTCTTCCGAAAGTTTTCTGGCATTTCCAATCTTGTGCTTTAGCATCAACATTCTAATTCTATTCTTGAGCATCACAAAACAATTCTTCTTCGTAACTTGCTTTTAAATGTTCGAATCTCCTTTTTGGGTGTTTTTTGGGGACTTTTTTTGCCAATTTGACTTAATTGTCAGTAGATACTGTGGGTGTCTGAGCAGTGAGAAGACGAAGAGAGTATTTCAGGATTCGACAGTTTTGTAGGCGCTATGATCGCGAATCGGGCAGGTTTGTTGTTAATGTAGCGTATGAAACTGCAGTTCCCAGACCTAGTGAGAGAGTTGTTGCTGTGGCTGAAGGCTTTGGATTAGGCCTTGACAAATGGGAGAAGTTCGTGATATATGACAATGTTGAGTTGAAGTTTTCTCCGAAAGATGTCGTGTACATTACGGGCGATAGTGGCAGCGGCAAGAGCGTTCTTTTGCGGGTTCTGCTTGAGGATCTTGGGCATGAGGCGGTTGAAATGGCCCGTGTTGAAGTGGATCCTGATAGGCCGCTGATTGAAACGCTTGGCAAAACTGTTGAAGAGGGTTTAGAGCTTCTTAGCCGCGTAGGCCTTAACGACGCGTTTCTTTTCCTGCGTACCTACAATCAGCTCTCAGATGGCCAGAAATACAGGTACCGCGTCGCCAAGTTGATTGAGAGTGATAAGCAATGGTGGGTTATGGACGAGTTCTGTGCTACACTGGACCGGGATACTGCCAAGATTGTGTCGTATAATGTGCAGAAGCTTGCAAGGATTCTGGGAAAGGCTGTTGTTGTGGCCACAACTCACACGGACTTGTTTGAGGATTTGAAACCTAGTGTTCATGTTCACAAGCGTTTCGGCAAGGAGATATCCGTCAAATACTATCCAAACAAGCCCACTCAAGAGTGCAGTTTGATGAGGGAGATGCATGTCTCGGAGGGTACGACGCAAGATTGGAAACAGCTCGCCAGTTTTCACTACCGAAGCCATAGACTAGGCGCAGTTCGCAAGATATTCTGCCTCAAACGTACAGACGAAGTATGTGGCGTTATTGCTTACTGCTATCCACCTCCCAATGCCTATGGCCGCAGAATGGTTTTGCCCCGAATGCGCATGAGTGAACTCAACGAGAAACTAAGCATTATCAGCCGTGTTGTGGTGCATCCCAAGTATCGTACAATAGGACTAGGCAAGAAGTTGATCCAAGACACACTGCCACTTGTCGGAACACATGTCGAAATGGTTGCAGTCATGGCCAAGTACAATCCCTTTGCAGAAAACGCGGGGATGCAGCGGATCGCCCAGCAAGGTCCTTTCAAAGGCCTCCTCAGCATTTGCGAGACTCTGTCTGGTTTGGGCTTCAATCCTCAACTCCTAAGCTCCGAAAGGTACGTATTGCACAAGCTGCGGCTTCTAAGCTCAACTGATTTGAGCAAATTGCGAGACACTCTAATCAAACACCGGCATCCTAGATTTCTGAAAGAATTTGCTTCACATGAGGTCTATGGAAAAACCAGCGTTTACGTTGAGGCAATGAGAAAAGCTCCATTGGAAAAGATTGCCCGACTAGTAAAGATATGTGGGATGCTACTGCAAACCAAGATTTATCTATTCTGGCGAAACGATACTGTTAACTAAAGGGATATGACAGTTTATTCGCGTTCCATGTCAGCTTCAATTTCCTTTTTCCTACGCTTTTTCATCTCTTCATAGAGTTTTGTAGACTCTTTGTTTTCCACTTCGATGCCTGATGTGTAGAATCTTTTTCCGCAATTTTGGCAGGTAGTAAATAGTGCTGCTGTTTCTGGTGCATTATATTTTGTACCACAGTAGGGGCAACTCCATTCAATATACGCTTCCTTTTTCTTACTTGCCATTTTTTCACCTTTCTACAAGGTTTTTTGGGAGTTACGACCTTCAATAAACTGTTTTACAGTTATCGCTCTAATCTCAGTTCCGTCGTCTGTTTTTGTTCTTAGCGCGCGCGCTCAAGTTCAGTTTAGTCTCTTTCGTCCTTTTTCGACCAAATTACGATAGATGCGAGATACACCTGAGGACTTGGCAAGGCTCGCACGGTTCCGTTGAGGGATAATGCTTAGCACGGCCCTTAGCCAAAACCTCCAGCCTTCGTTCTCATCTCCCTCTATTTCTCTTCCAGTTTTCTTAAATGACAATTTTGCCCCCCGAAGATATGAAGCACTTCCTAACGTATAAGCAATGCGAGATCCAGCGATTGATGGAAGTATTACTTGCGGATACCGTAAGGCGCGGTGATTTGCCATTGATCATCGCACAATTAGAGGGTTTTGACACTCAAAAACTAGGTAGAATTTAGTAAAAAAAGCCTGAATTCAACATTGTTCAACATGGTTTTGACACTCAAAGAAATCACGGATTGAGTACTCAAACACAAGGGCTCGAATTTTAACATCGAGCATTTCGGAGTATGTTAGCGCCGTTTCAAAATCCGGGAGTTTATGAGTATTCTCTGAAGGTGTAGTTGCATTTTGTGCAGCGTAGAAATTGGGTTGAGGATTCGTCCGCGCCTCTTGTTTGCACTTGCCACACGAACGCCAGGTTGTTCCCGCACTTTGGGCATTCCATTCTCACAGTGGGCAGGGTTCTCAGTTTCTGTTCTTCTTTGCCTATCACTGCCACGAGCTGTGTTGGCTTGTGCTGGAAAACCTTGGCGACTTTGGGTTCAACATTCTTG